>JACCDW010738901.1_pt1 | contig 12926 bp, 12 predicted proteins | sample 7449781 | NCBI WGS metagenome assembly JACCDW01 (sample SAMN15323449, study PRJNA562643) | freshwater metagenome | isolation source: river surface water | place: USA:Blue River Watershed | collected 2017-08-18 | reverse complement strand
CGGAAGCGACCTGGAGTTTCTCTGCGTGCGTCAGGAGATACCAAAGCCCTATTTCCGTCCTACAGCGGTGACCGATTGCAACGATCAGAATGTTGACATTTGGCATTGGACAGCCACTTATCGTGACCTTGATAATGATGGGATTGGAGCAGGTCAACATCAGTGGCAGTGCCTGGGGCAGACCATACCCAAAGGTTATTCCCGTGGCGGATATGACCCCGACGATCAGGATGGAACGATAGCAGAGGATGACACTCTTTCTTTTATATTCCGATAAAACAAGAATTGAGGATTTCAGATGAAAAAGATTTTTGCTTTGATGATCGTGTTGCTTTCTAGCCAAACTCTCTCAGCCAACCCGGTATATGCACCTCAAGATTCCACTTGGGTCAAGATTGAATCCATGGAAGTCATGGGCTCACAGATCAACATTCGGGGTTACGTGGAAGGCAGCACGGCTTTATATGATGGATACGTGAGGGAGTTTGAAGAGACATCGCATTGTATGCGGACCATCTATATGATGATGGATAAGCCAGGCAAATTCGTCGCCAAGCTTGGTGAAGGCACCTGCACTTTGAAAGCAGCTAAATAGTATCAGCCTCCCCAGAGGCAGCCGGTGCTCCCTTGCCGGCTGCCATTCGACATCCCCTTCCAACTTATTATTCCGAACACAGCACGGGAAAAGCCACGAGACCAACCTCTGCGTAAGGTCCTATCTTTTTCTTATAGGCCGTTTGGAGGAAGTTTGCGAAAGTTTCCTGATCAAAACTTTTCAAATAAAGCCCTTGCAGAGGTTCTGTTCCCCGCTGTGCGGTCAGGGAGAGGGCCATCGAACCGTCAGCCTGTTTCACTGGGGCAAACTTATACTGAAGCCGGCGATTCTGAAAATATAGATAGGGCGTAATCCGGTGGAGAGGGGCAAGGTCATTATAGGCCTCAAGCTTTACCCCGGCAGCTTTGATGATGATGTCGCAGACCTCGGGTCCATTCGGATCGACGGTGAGGACGGCATAGTCCTTGTCCCCTGGGATGATGCACGCGCCGCTGCTCAGATTGCAGTGCGGATAGTATTCGAGATTCTTCACGTCCTCGGGCGGGATCAACGTCGAGGCTTGGGTCGAGGTGGCCAGGGCAGTCAGAACCAAAAGCATGAGAGATTTTGAGAAATGCATGATGTTCACCAATGATTTGTTGCGTAAGGAGGTCTTGCCTCCCGTTAGATAACGAGCCAAAGGCGATTTTGCTCGGAGAAAAAAAAGCAAAACGATGGGAAACAGGATAAAATTATGCATTGATGCACTTTCATTGCAAATTTAGCCAGGCTTTACGATCTCCCTCTATGCTGCGCGTCAGGTTCAAGCCATAGGAGTCTTTTATGAAGGGCAAAAATCCTGTCTTTAATCGGCGAGATGTTCTCAAGAATAGCTTGATGCTCGGAACTGGCTTTTGGAGTTCCACAGCTTTTTGGGATACCCGGCTCATGGGAGGTCCTCAGACCTCGATCAAAACGCAAGGCCGTCCTCTCATGCCTTGGGGCGTTCAGCTTGGAGATATATCGCCAGAAGGGGTCACCTTTTGGAGCGCGTCCGACCGACCGGCGGAAATGCTGGTGGAGGTTGCCGACAACCCCCACTTTCGAAGAAGTCAGCAATTTCGAGGGGCCATGGCCCTCGAGGCCCAGGATTTTACAGCCAGGCTCCATCTGCAAGGGCTGCCGCCGGCTGACGAGCTACACTATCGCGTGAGCTTTCTTAATCTTGACGGTACAGGTCGCCACAGCGAACCTTTTCCAGGGACATGGAGACCTCTAGCGGCCAACCCGAAACGTTTGAAATTTTGCTTTTCCGGTGATACGGCCGGACAGGGTTGGGGGATCAATCCCGATTTTGGCGGGATGAGAATATTCAGCGCCATCTTGCAGAGGCAGCCGGACTTCTTCATTCACTGTGGTGATTATATTTACGCCGATGGTCCCCTGACTTCGCAAGTTGTCTTGGACGATGGACGGATTTGGAAGAATCTCGTGACAGAATCGAAATCCAAAGTTGCCGAGACCCTCCAGGAATTCCGAGGCAACTACCAGTATAATCTCTTGGATGACAATGTCAGAGCCTTCAATGCACGCATCCCTCAACTTGTGCAATGGGACGACCACGAAACGATCAATAACTGGTATCCTCAGGAAATACTTGAAGACAGCCGTTACACCGAAAAAAATGTAGCGGTTCTCTCGCAACGATCACGAAAGGCCTTCCTTGAGTATACGCCGATTAATCCGGCTATGGTTGGTCAGAATCAAATCTATCGCTCCTTCTCGTATGGCCCGCTCCTCGATATTTTCATGCTCGATCTTCGCAGCTACCGCGGTTCGAACAGTCCCAATCAGCAAGCCAGCCAAAGTCCAGACACGACCTTCATGGGAAAGAACCAAATCGAATGGCTCAAACGGTCCCTGCAGGCATCGAAGGCGACCTGGAAGGTCATCAGCAGTGATATGCCTTTGGGTCTTGTCATACCCGATGGACCCAAAGATTTTGAAGGCCTGTCAAACGGGGATGGCCCTGCTTTGGGTCGTGAACTTGAATTGGCGGACCTTCTGCAGTTCATAATGGAACACAATATCTCGAACATCGTCTGGATCACGGCCGACGTCCACTATGCTGCCGCGCATTACTATAATCCCCAGAAGGCGCAGTTCAAGAACTTCAAACCCTTCTGGGAGTTTGTTTCTGGCCCATTGCATGCCGGCACATTCGGTCCTAACGCTCTGGATAATACGTTCGGGCCTGAGGTTCGCTGGAAAAGCATACCAGACGGTCTGAAACCCAACCGTTCACCCCTGGATGGCTATCAATTCTTCGGTGAAATCGAAATTGACGCGAGCACTCTTACAATGCGAGTGAAACAGTTCAATCTCCACAATGAAGAGCTGTTTGCGATGGAACTGTTGCCCGAAAAATAAAACCACAGGTGACTTCTAACTGGCAGACGTCAACTCGACTGAATTCCGTGACCTCATCACTTGACCCTTCGCTGGGTGGCGAGCATACTTCTGCCATTCACGGAGGTCCCTTATGCTTGTCAGTCGATTCAGACTTTTGTTCTCGCTTTTATTCCTGTTCACCAGCTCGCTTCATGCCGCAGATCGAACGGATCGCCTCATCGAATTTCAGTACGAGCTTCAAGTTCCGCCTGTGAAAGCCGAAGATCTGCCCCTCGTTATTATGGTTCCCTTGGCTCCGTCCAACGAGCAGCAAGCAGTCCTTTCCCGTAGCATCGATTCAAGCCCCAGAGATTCGATCAAGGCAGCTGAAGTGAAAAAAGAGGAAACCTACGGCAACGAATTTTGGGCCTGGACCATCGACAAGCCGCGGACTGAAGCGACGACGGTAACGTTTCGCTACAAGATTTTGCGGCACTTCCATTCCAGTGGTTCGTGGCAGGGTGCATCCAAGGCTGACTACTTGGCCGGTGAAAAGGCTCCTTATAAACGCTTCCTCGAAGCGGATAAACTGGTTCCGATCGAAGGTGAGCTCATTACCAAATTGCGGAAGGAGATTCCGAAAACCGCGACAACGCCAGTTCAAAAAGCCAAGGCGATCTATGATTATGTCGTCGATAACATGGAATACAAAAAAGTCGGCACAGGCTGGGGAAATGGCGACACCTATTGGGCTTGTAGCCAGAAGTACGGAAACTGCACGGATTTCCACGCTCTGCTCACATCGATGGCAAGAGCCGAAGGCATACCTGCGAAGTTTGCCATTGGATTTTCCATCCCAACGGACAAGCCGCAAGGCGTTATTCCAGGGTATCACTGCTGGCTGGAACTCTACCTGCCTCAGCTGGCCTGGATGCCTCTGGATGCCTCGGAAGCCAAGAAGCATCCTGAACAACGGGAGCTGCTTTTCGGCAACCATCCAGCGGACAGACTACAATTCAGTATCGGTCGGGATATCAAATTGCCCGGTATGCAGGCGGAGCCTTTGAATTATTTCATCTATCCTCACGTGGAAAGAAAAGGCAAAGCCGTTAAGGACCTCGTGAAAACCCAGTTTTCATTTCAAACTCTTAAGCTGGATGAGTCGAAATCCAATGGCTGAACACTCCCAGCTTTGACCGGCCAGACCCGATAGGCAAACCCTTTGGAAGACGGATTGTGACGAGCCCTTGCAATAAAATCAGCATGGCATCGTCACACCTGGATGAGAATCTTCTCGTCCATTTCACTAGGGTTGCCAAAATGACAGAAAACACTGAGAATATAGCGCAAAGTCAGCCAAGTCCAGTTGATTTCACCATGGATTTCAATGGGAAAGCAGTCGATTATCTGCTGATTATCCTCAAAACCACGCTACTCACCATCGTCACTTTGGGCCTATATTACCCCTGGGCGCGCGCTGAGCGTCTCCGCTTTCTGATGAATCACACGAAACTAGGCCCTCACGCCTTTTCCTTCAACGGCAACGGCAAGGAAATCGCCATCGGCTACATTAAAGGCCTTTTGATCTACGGTGTGATCTATGCGGGCTTGATGTATGGAGGACGCATCAGTACGGAATCGCCTGTGTTGGGAGCTGTCCTCACCCTTGTGTTCATGACGTTTTTCTATGGTCTTCTGCCCCTGGTTGTTTGGGGCGGTAAGGCATACCGTCTGTCGCGCACACGCTATCGGTCGATTTATTTTTCTGTGGATCGCCAGCAGCGGAATACCTTCCTGAAGCGTTATGCTCTGGATTTGGTGCTCGTGCCTTTGACTCTGGGTTTCTATTTGCCCGTTCTCTTCTATAACCTGCAGAAGAATCTGACCAATGCCACACGCTGGGGCAACGTTCCCTTTCAATTCACGGCGAAGTTGAGCGATTCCTACTGGCTTTCGATCCGCAACTTCCTGTTCACCTGGTTTACGTTTGGTATCTATGCTCCCTTTGCCATTGCACGGCGCATGAATTTTGATGCCAACCACACCCGAATCGGCGATCAAACTTTTGTTCGGGCGCAAATCAAGGGTCTGGATGTCCTTGCTTTGCTGTTTGTGCCTCTGCTCGTTACGACCCTGACGCTGGGTCTCGCTTACCCATGGGTCACCGTCTGGGCACGTCAGCGTTTGATGCAGCGCTTTGCGGTGATCGGTCAGATCGATTTCTCGCAGGTTCGGCAAAACAAGGACCTCACCTCGGCTGATGGCGAAACCATGGGCGACCTTTGGGGCGTGGATATGTCCCTCGGAGTTTAATCATGCAGAAAGTTTATAGGGCTATTTTTTGCGACGGATTAAGTCCTGTGGAAGAGTCTGTCGAGGCCTCTTGGATCAACGATCAATGGGTCATTCGTCGCGAGCATGGCCCTTCCGTGTATTGGTCCATGAACGAGCTGAGCTGTGAAAAACAGCCTGATGCCTTGCTCTATACGCATCGCCGGACCGATGCGACCCTTCTGATAACGGATTCTGACCTCATGCATTTGCCGGGTTTGGAATCCATCGATAAAGTGCATGGTTCGCGAAAACATGCGATCGTCGCGGGTCTGCTCGGTGCGGTGGTCCTGCTGGTCACGTTGGTCATCGCCGGCATGAGGCCCTTGTCCTTGGCCTTGGCGAAGAGCATCAGCCCGGAGCGGGAGCGGGAGCTTTTCTCCTCGCTTCTGCCCGAGACATTTGTGGCCAAGCATGGCTGTCATGATATGCAGGCCAACGACATTCTGGCTGAACTCGGACAAAAACTTCGTCCCCAGGAAACGAAGCCGGTCCCGATCGACTTCCTGCTCCTTGACTGGGACATGGCCAATGCCTTTGCTTTGCCTGGTCGCAAGATCGTGATTACGACAGGCCTTCTGCGCCGTATTCATAGCTCGGAACAGCTGGCGGCTATACTGGGCCACGAGTTGGGTCATGTGGAGCTTCGTCATAACCTGAGTGAATTCATTCGAGCTTCGCTGGCTGGATTTGCCTGGGGTGTTTTGGTGGGGGATTTTTCCGGTGCGTTTGTGCTGGATCCGGCTCTCATGAAACAGGCCGGTGAAATGGCTTTATCCCGTGAATTGGAGGACGAGGCCGATCGCTTCGGAGCAGAACGCCTTCTGGCTTCCGGATATAGCCCTCAAGCTCTCGCCTCGGCCCTGGATGCGATTACGATGAAGGAAGAAGATAACGAGGCACGGCATGCTGTCAAGAAATTCTTCCAGCCGATCCTGGATGTATTTTCCACTCATCCCGAAACCGCAAAGCGTGTCGCAGGACTGCGGGCCGCTTATCCGCAGGAAGAAGGCGAGGAAGCTTTAAGTCTGCAATCCTGGAACATACTGCGGAGCGCCTGTCCCTTGGAGAGCAAGGACGACGAGGACGCGGACGCCGTTCATGCAGCAAACTGAGGCAGGATGAAAGGCAGCCGCCAGGACTGCCTGCCTTTGATGGAATGTCAGTTTTTCATCCGGTAGGCATCTTTCAGGGGTAAGACGTCCTGGGTCCAGACTTCCTGGAATCCAGCAGGGTCTTGATCGGCCTTCATAATCATCTGCTGATAGATGGCTTCCTGATTTGGTTCTATGCTGTGATTCAAAATCATCTTCAGAGCGTATTCCGAGAAGTCCCGAATCAAAAAGCCGAAGATTTGATTCTTGAGTGCAGGTTTGATGGTATACAGCCGCGCATTTTCGAGAATGAGCTGGCCATAGGCAATCAGCGTGAAAAGTTCACCGTTCGCCAGCATAAAATCAACGTTTTTCTGCTGCGTTTCGGTGGGTGGCGTTTCGCTGATGAGCTTTTTGAAAAGATTGATTTGCTTTTGGAAGAGCAGAATATTGGAAAGGTCCTCGCCCTCAAAGGCCCGACGATAATCCCCGAAGCGAATATCGCCCAGTCCCCCGGAATTCTGTCGGAAAAGGTAGGCGTCATCAACCGGCTCACTTTTTTGTGGAACATTCGGATAGGACACATGGCCGAAGAAGTAGTTCTTAATGAACTTAATAATCAGGGCCATGTTCACATGCGTTGTACCCTCCAGCTTGGGTAGCATGCCGATGTCTCGAATGGCCATTTCAAAATAGGTATCCTGCTCGAATCCTTTGGCCGCGATGATATCATGGAGCATGCCCACCACTTTCTCGCCCTGACCCGTGACCTTCATTTTCATGATGGGGTTGAAGAGGAGGTAGCGACGGTCCTCGGGCGAAGCCACGCGCATGTAATCGCAGGCTCTCAGGCCAAACAGTTTCATGGCTACCAGGCGGGCATAGGCTTCGGTAAAGAGTTTTCTCACATGCGGGAAGTCTGTCACTTGACGCTTGTAAAGCTCGCGATTGGCGGCGTGATCAATAGCTTCATAGAAGGCATGCGTAGCGATGCCGATAGAGGCAAAACCGAGTTCGAACTTTCCAATGTTGACCGTGTTGAGCGCTGCATTCCAGGCCTGCTCCCCGCGATGCAGGATATCCTTTTCCGTGACTGCATACTCCTTCAGCTCATATTCAGCTACAAAGGCTGGTCTTACACCTGAAGTCGAAATCTTCTTTTTCACGGCGTATCCGGATTGTTCCGGGCGGGCGACGAAGAATACGTAATCCCCGGTGTCGGCGAACTTGCCAAAGGTGGATACCATGGCAGCCTTGTTGCCGTTGCCGATGTAATATTTACTGCCGTTGGCTTTCCAGCGGCCTTCGCCATCCTGGGTCAGAGTCATGTCGGTGGAATAAATATCCGCACCATGAGATTTTTCCGAAAGTCCGAAGGCAAAGATACCACCGTCCTGCAGAGCTGCTGCGGCTTCATTCCTGGCCTTTTCATTGTCACTCATCCAAATGGGACCGAGGCCGAGGATCGATACCTGCCAGGCGTACCAATAGGAAAGCCCGTAAAAGCCGAGGATTTCATTAAATTCACTGATGCGCCACATATCCCAGCGGCTGTCCTTGGCACCATAGCCCGCTCGGGTCAGGAACTGAGCGAAGATTTTTTCTTCCCGAACGAACTGGAAAAAATCATCATGCCACGTCGAATTTTGATCATCTTTTTTTATCGCAGCCAAACCCTTTTCTTCGAAAAAACGGATCGTTTTTTCCATCAGGGCTTTGGATTTGAGATCAGGATGAAAGCGATTGTAATGCTTGGGATTCAAGAGCAACATAAGGTTCTCCCGTCGGCTTGATATGATGGAGCCTCAGGTTAGCCTGCTTTGCCCACAGCGCAAAGTGTTTTTCGTCGCCCGGTTTCTTTTTCCATGGCGAGGGTGCCCGCCAGCGTCCGTTAAAAACAATGTTCTGATAAGTCAGCGAACAGTATTTTGCTTAATGCTGAGTCGTAGCCGACCCTATTGGATGAGCTTATTGAGGAAGAAGACCCGAAATCCAGGGGATTTCAACCTGAACTTCGGACGAACTGTTAGCCTATTATTGAATGCTGCCGGACAAAGAGCAGCAGTAAACGCGATCGACCCGATTTGCATATCCGTAGTGGCGAACACCAATGGAAACTTTACCGGGGCTGCATTGGTAGGCGCTCAGCTTATGCTCCGTTCCTATATCGGTAAAGTTATAGTCTTCTGTACAGTTGGAAAGGCTGATGCCGACAGCGCGGCCCGGCTTCGCATAAGTCTTTTCAGCGTCGGATTTGGATAGGAAATTGGACTCCACTGTGCTGAGCTTTTTCTTCAGATCGGCGAGTTCATTTTGAAGATCCCGGAGAGACTTGGATTGATCTTGAATCTTGGCTTGCTGAACGGCCACGACTCTATCGACATTCTCGACTGAAAAAGCCGATACTGAACTGCCCATAATTGCTAAAGCGATCAATAGTTTAAACATATTCTTTCTCTCCAGAATTTCATGGTGGCCTATTGGGTCTGGCCTTTAAACCAGGACGAAACCGAGTTTGGTGAAATATTGCAGTGGGTTTAAATGTTTGCCTGCTGTTGCATGGGGTGTGCTAGAATTACCGTATTCACTGTACGGTCATGAGGGGCGCTCGCATGCTTCGCACCTGGATTGGTCTTTCCAGTATTTGGCTTGTCTCGTGTCAAACGACGGTCTCCAAGGACTATTGGGAACGTTCCCTGGCAGCTGGGAAAAACGGAGTGCCACGGGATCCGGCCCTGTTTCATACGGTCGCCCTGGTCGATCCTGATCCTGATGTTGGACAGTTCTGTAGCGGCGTTGTCATTGATAAACGTCATATCGTGACGGCCGCCAGCTGCTTGAGCAATTCGCAGCACATCCCCTATGTTCTCATGGAAAAGCCCTTTCAAGTCGGACTCGATTACAGCGAAAGAACGGCCATGGTTCGCGTTGAACTCGCCGTCATCCATGCCCGCTATCAGAAGCCTAAGGTCGATGCCTACGCAGGGCAGGTTCTTGCGAGCAAAGAACCGAAACTGATACCAAGTCCAGGCGCTCCTCTTCATGATATTGCGGTGGCGGTCTTGGAAAATGATGTGATTGTTCCTTATCAGCCGATACGTTTCGTTGGACCTCAGGATGATCTGAAAAAAGCCAAATTGGAAGCGGCAGCCTATGGTTGTGCTGATATGGAATGCGATTCTGAAGGGGCGGAACTCCGAAAAACAAGTCTCACTTGGGTCAAACCCCTGCCTGATGCCAACCTTTCTGTTTCTGTTCGCGGCAGCAAAGCCACGAGTTGCGCGGGTGATGCGGGTGGGCCGACCTATCGTGTGGATCCCAAAGGCATCAGCCTCTTCGCAATTCAAAGCGCACATCCGGGCGTTTGTGAGGCCGGGCTTTCCGTGGATACTCTGGTAGCGCCTTATAAAGCGTGGATCGAGCAAGGCATGAAAGTTCTGGCTCGGCCTATGATTGAAGTCGATGGCTATCGCGTCATTGATTTTACGCAGGCTGAAGCGGATCAGGGCTGATGCATCTCTTCAAATTGAATCTGTTTCTGAACCATATCGCGGAAGACCTGCAGCAAGCGATGATGCTCCCCGCCGGGGTGTGTGCCGAGGATCTCGATAATGTGATGAATGGTTTCAATCGTCGAAAAGCAATAGTCGTGGGGCTGTTTCCGAATCACAAACTCAGAAGGCCGCGGCGGGTGGAACATGACCTGAGGCAGAGCCTGCAGACAGAGGCTTTGCCGATACATAGTCTTGGCCATGGCCCAGGTCGCATCCAAAATGATGAAAACATTCTCCTGCTCTGAAGCCGTCTCTGCCTTGGGCCAGGTGGCGATATCCTGGGCATTCGGCCCGGGAAATAAAAGAAAGCAGCGTTTTCCAGGATCCTGCAGCAAACCTTGAAAAGCAACATGATGATCGAAGCTGTAATCCGTCAAAAGCCAGGCGTTTTTAAGATGACGAAAGGCCATGCGCCCCGTGTTGATGGCTTTGCGCGATTCCTTGGGGTGCAGCAGGATGACGAATTGGGGCTCGCTGGTAAATGGCTCGATGCCTTGGCAATAACACGTGATCTGGGCCTTGCGGCAGTTCAGGCAAAGAGTTCGCGACATGCCGCCATCCTTTCGAATTCAAGGGGTCCTGGTTGATCGGCCGCTGGGCACTATACCCAGCCTCATTCCTTCCTGTAAGTGGGCTGATTTGGCTTAATGCTTCGCGCTTTCGCCTATGCTATATATGACGTGAACCATCAGGTAAAGGCGATTCCTTTGCTTCATTTCCTGCCAAAACGCTACTTTATGTGCCCCTGGACCAATCCATTGGTTGCGGGGGAAGAGTTTTTTCAGCGGGTTTCACGCTCACTCTTCTGAAGAATCAGGTCCAGGGGAAAATTTCCAACGACACAGTCAACGTCAGGAGATTTCCATGGAATCCGTCGATTCACCACGTTTACACTCCATCATTCAGCAGCTGCGCACCTATATCCTGGAACGATGGCCCTGCCAAACCCTGAGGGTTGGTCTTGATCCCGTGATAGCGGTTCAGGATTTTCATAACTATTCCTGCAGTCCTCGCCACAAAGCAGAGCAGGATCATCGACCTAACTACCTGGATGAGAAACGCATCCTAAGGCGGCAGCTTGCCGATTCGATGCCAGGTTTTCTGCGGACATTGGGCGGGAATCCACCAGAGGATTTGCTCCTGGTTTGTCCTGGTCTTTCCTATCAACAGGGACGTGAAGAGACACTCCAGGCTCGCCATGAACTGGCCATCTGGCGTCTTGCCTCCCACGACCTGCCTCTCCATTGCCTCGATGATTTCACGGATGCTGTGGCCAGGATTTTACCCCGTGGAATGAGACTGCGAACGCGCCGCCACGAACAGCCTTATCTGGTTTATAGCCAGGGCCTTGAAGCTTACTGCAGCGGATGGAAATGGATTGGACACTGCGGCCTGGTCAATCCCATGCTGCTGATTGAGAACGGTTTCGATCCAGTCGAGGCCAATGCCGTGGCCTTGAGTCTGGATCTGGACCGTTGCGTCGAGGTTCAGGATAAATGGAACGAACTCTGCTTAAGATATCGCTCCGGAGAACCGATCAGAACATCTTAAGCAGAAGATTTGGACGTTTCACCATGCCCATCAGAGTCGCAATACGAATCATGGGATCAAGGGCAAAGGCTCGCGAGTAGATGCCGCCGTGGATCTGCTTCGCGAACAGCGCGCTCATGTCGCCGTGCGGCTTCTCTTCGGGATTGAGCAAATCATGAAGTATCAAGAGAGTGCTGAGAGTTTGAGTTGTGGGCACTTCAAAAATCTCGACGCCGAAGGTGGGCGCGCCGAGGAAGGCTGCCTGGAAAACGGGATGATTCAAGGAACGTGTCTTGGTGATGCCTGCGACGTTGGCGGAAACACGCAGAGGATGAGCCGGTCCTTTGAGGCTGATGCCCTGGGTGGCAAAAACTTCGGCTGTGAGGATCTTGGCAATATATTGCGCGGCTTGATAGCTGACCCCCTGCAGCGGGACGATGGCCCGCGCCACAGGAATGCCGTTATCATCGCAGCTCACACTTTGCTTCAGCTGGCCGAGCGACTTCAAAAGACCTTGCCAGAGCGGGAGCTTTGCTTTCAGATTATAACCATTGGATACATCTTCCGGCTGTATGACCGCGGCCGATGTCGGAGAAATGAGCATCGATACAGATGCCACGCAGGCCGGAGGCAGGCTCATAATAATGGCATTCATGGTTGATGCCAGACGCCATTCCTGGCTTGCGCCGGCCGCGTAAGCAAACATTCCGATGTGCACGGGTTCGCCGTTGGAAAACGCTTCGATGCTGGCCCGAATTTTGTTTGGCTGTAGCAGAATATTCGTCGCATCTGGAGAATAGGAAAGAGTTCCTGCATATTTCTGGGGTTCAGCCAGAATATGATCAGGGCTCTTGATATCGACCCACAACACAGACGCGCCAGCGCTGAGCAAGAGCTTGGTTGGGGCGAGTTCAGCCGATGCTCCGAGGATGACGAATTTCTTTCCCTTCAAATCGATTTTGCCGTCATGAGCGCTGGCGAATTGTGCCAACCATCCCAGGGCCTTTGCCGCCCTTTGAGTCATTTTATTTTCGCTCAAGAGCTTTTGGCCTAAATAGGTCAGAGAGGGGCCGGTGTAGGTAATTCCCCGAAAAGGTACAGAAGGAATCAGGCCAGGCTTTCCGGAGAATTTTGTGCTTTCGATTTTGACTGGTTCGCAGGGCTGAGCTGTATAGTCCTGAAAGAGTCCCTCGAAGTCGCTGCTGTGAAATTCCAACTGCTCATGGGTGCGCTGCACCATAAAACGGGCTATGTCAGATCGCTTTCTTGAAGCCACCCGATAGCTTTCAAATTGAACAACGGTTTCGCCAAAGCTCTTTTTGAAAGCGGATTCGCTGGGCAAGGCAAAATTGGTGAATTCCCCTGGAAACGCCGCGACGGTGTCGCTCATGATATTGCGAAAGAATGTGGAGCCCGTTTGACCAGCCGGTAGACTGACTCCATCGGCCGTTTGTGTCTTTCCCATCTCAACCTCTCCTCTTCGTTTAGGTT
>JACCDW011722708.1_pt1 | contig 12927 bp, 14 predicted proteins | sample 7449781 | NCBI WGS metagenome assembly JACCDW01 (sample SAMN15323449, study PRJNA562643) | freshwater metagenome | isolation source: river surface water | place: USA:Blue River Watershed | collected 2017-08-18 | reverse complement strand
TTTCTTATTTCTTTACTTCACTTCAGCCAATTTCTTAAGCTCTGATTGAATGGCCATCGCGTCGAGTTTTTCTAATGGCATGGCAGCCAAAATATCAATGCGCTTTCTGAGACCCACCATCACTTCTTTGAAAGCACGGCGCTTGTCATCATCTGTACCCTGCACTTGAGATGGGCCTGGGTAACCCCAATGCGCTGTGGCTGGTTTACCTGGCCAGAATGGACATTCCTCACCGGCAGCGTTGTCACACACCGTGATGATGAAATCCATATGAGGTGCATCAGGCTGACCATACTCATCCCAACTCTTTGAGCGAAGCTTTTCTTCTGGGTAACCCATTTCTTTGGCCAATTCAGCCGCAAATGGATTGACCTGGGAACCAGGTGTTGAACCCGCAGAGAAACCCACAAACCGACCGCTTTGATGAGTCGAGGCGATCGCTTCACCCAACACAGAGCGAGCTGAATTATGAGTACACAAAAAAAGGATGTTGTATTTTTTCATCGCTGTTTTCCTAATGATTCAATGAGATTAATAATGAAGGTAAAAATAATGATTGAATTCTTAAGAGCAGGTATTCGATTTCTTTGTAATAGAAGCAATCGATACCGTGCCCATAACCATTTGTGAATTTGGAACGCAGCAAGCAGACGCCGCTTCGACTTGATCAGCAGATTCATTGAAAACCGGAATTGAATCTAAAGTATGGAATGTCTCCCACGGAATGCCTGAAGGATCATTGACCCAATACTTATCAGATTTTGCATAACAACATGCTGTACCTGCTTCTTCAATCAACTCTGATTGCAGTGAATCTAGGCGAGTTTTCATTTCTGATAGTTCATCACCATCTTCCACCTGAATACCCAAATGATTGAGTCCTTCAGCCGCCCCTCTGGCTGAAATGGCGAAATTGATTTTTGGGTCTTCCAATTGCCATTTGGCATAGTCGGTTTTGAGAACAGTCGGCTCAATCGCAAACATTTTTGAATAAAAAGAAATACTTTCTTCTAGGTTTTTTACACCAACGTGAATGTGCATACGTTTCATTTTTGGACTCCTAATTCATGAACATTTTTATTTTGACTGCCGCATGACTGACCACCACAACAATTGAAGAGCAAGAAGTCCATCAAGTCTTGGACTTGATGGGCATTCGGTCTGTAAATCAAATGTCGACTCTGGCGTTCCACCAAAATCAGATTGGCCTGATAAAGTTCCTTGAGGTGGAAAGATAAGGTTGCTGCAGGTATGCCTAAACTCTCTTTAATTTCAGTCGGCGTCACCCCTTCGGCACCTCTTTGAACAATCAGTCGAAAGATATTCAGCCTAGACTCTTGGCCTAAGGCTAGAAAAGAATGGACGGCATCGGTATTTTTCATATTTCCATAATAATGGAAATATATGACACTTTTATGACGGCTTGATGAGCCCATATGACCTGATAAGGCGTTCTGAATGAATCTTTTATGAATTGCCTTATTTGTCTTGAAATTGACATCTTGCTCCCTGAAACTTCAAACAAAATAAGTAGTTATATGAGGGAGTATCTATGTACACGTATGAAGACGCAGTCAAACAATTACAAGAAACAGGTTCGATTGGCTTAATTGATTTTAAGGCACTGCCCTATGAAGATCTTGAAGAACTTCTAGAAGAAATCAAAAAGTGGTGTGTTTATGCCAATGGCAATAAAGACAAACTAGAGAAAAAGTCTAAGAAAAAAGACAAAAAGAAGAAAAAGAAGTAACTGGCCAAATAAGTATGACTGCTCAGAGACTTCCTATACAGGAATGGTCTGAGCGATTTTTTGGGCCTGCTCTTCTGCCTGATGCGCATCCTGAGCCTCAACCATCACCCTCAGCAAAGGCTCAGTCCCTGATGGACGAATCAAGACTCGACCACTGCCATTGAGATGATTCTCAGCTTGCGTGATCGCTGTTTGAATCTTGCTATCACTCTTCCAGTCATAACCCGCTTGATATTTCACATTGATCAAAGTTTGCGGGAATAAAGTAATTTTTTCTAATAGTTGGGCCAAGCTTTTTTGTTGCTGCCTCATGGCAGATAAAACTTGTAAAGCGGCCACAATGCCGTCGCCCGTGGTGTGTTTGTCTAAACAAATGAGGTGACCAGAACCTTCACCTCCCAATTGCCAATTATTTTCTTTGAGCTTTTCTAGTACATACCGATCGCCAACTTTGGCACGCTCAAACAAAATATCTTCTGCTTGAATCGCTTTTTCAACAGCCATATTGGTCATCAATGTACCAACCACGCCCTCGACTTTTTCTCCGGCATCTTTTTTGGCTTTGGCAATTAAATAGAGTAATTCATCACCATTGAATAATCGGCCGTGAGCATCCACCAACTGGAGTCGGTCTGCATCGCCATCCAAAGCAATGCCCAAATCTGCTTTTTCTTCTTTGACTTTTTCAATCAATGCTTTGGGTGCGGTCGCACCCACACCATCATTGATATTTCTGCCATTTGGATGAATGCCAATCGAAACCACTTCAGCCCCTAACTCATGAAAGACATGTGGAGCAATGTGATACGCCGCACCATGCGCACAATCAATCACCAACTTCAGTCCATGCAAGTTCAATTGATTGGGGAAAGTACTTTTACAAAATTCAATGTAACGACCTGGAGCATCATCCAAACGTTTGGCTTTACCCAAGTGAGCAGAATCAACGCAAGTCATGGGTTCATTCAAAGCAGCTTCAATTTGCAACTCAACGGCGTCATCTAACTTGTCACCATGGGCTGAGAAAAATTTGATGCCGTTGTCGTGATAAGGATTGTGTGAGGCTGAAATCACCACGCCCGCTGACAAGCGAAGGGCACGCGTGAGATATGCAATGGCTGGAGTGGGCATCGGACCGCACAACATCACATCAACTCCAGCCGCTGAAAAACCAGCCTCTAAAGCAGCCTCGAGTAAATAGCCAGACACTCGGGTGTCTTTGCCGATCAATACTGTGGGTTTGGCATGACCGCTGGATTTGGCCAACACTTGACCTGCAGCGTAACCCAAGCGCATCACAAACTCAGGAACAATCGGAAACTTCCCGACCTCTCCTCGAATACCATCTGTTCCAAAATATTGACGTGTCATATATGCATTTTATAAGCATTCTTGGGTGGCGACCCAAATTTTGACAGCATCCATGGTGGGGTCCACATCATGGACTCGTAAAACTTGAGCTCCCCTGTCCAATGCCATAAGAGCCGCCGCCACACTGGCGGTTTGACGATGAGCAATGTCTTTGCCAGTGATGACACCTAAACTGGATTTCCTGGAAAGACCTGCCACAACCGGTAAGCCATGCCTTGTGAACTCTTGGAAGTGAGCCAGCATGGTCATGTTATGTTCCACCGTTTTACCAAAGCCAAAACCCGGATCAATGGCCAAACGATCTCGAGCAATGCCCTCATCCTCCAAGGCCACACAACGCTCTATTAAAAATCCATTCACTTCTGCGACCACATCTTGGTACTGAGGATCAAACTGCATGGTGAGGGGATCTTTTTGCATGTGCATGAGCATCACACCACAAGAACTCTTGGCAATCGCCTCAATTGCATGAGGCTGCCTAAAGGCCCAAATATCATTAATACAATCAATGCCTAAATTAATGGCGGCCGTCATGACTTTTGCTTTGTAGGTATCTACTGAGAGGGCCACCGGCGCACCTTTGAGTGCCTCTAGAACGGGCATGATGCGATCCATCTCTTCTTGCAGTGATAAAGGTTCTGATCCAGGTCGACTGGACTCACCACCCACATCAATCATTTCTACGCCTTGGCTGATCATCTCATCAGCGTGTCGTAAAGCTGCATCGCGACTGGCGTATTGACCACCATCAGAAAAAGAATCGGGTGTGACATTCAGGATGCCCATCACCACCGGAGCTTTTCTTTGGCTCCAATCAAAAAGAAAACGCCCGCAGCGCCATGCCACGGGCGTTAAATTTTGCTGACTCATCAGGCCGCCGCTGGGGCGCCCCCTTCGGCCACCACAGGAGTTCCGCCTGTGCCACCACCACTTTGCGGAGTGCTCGGTGGATACTTAGGAGGACGAGGTGTCTTACCCGCCATGATGTCATTCACTTGATCTGCATCGATGGTCTCCCATTCAAGCAGAGCCTTGACCATGACTTCTACTTTGTCACGGTTCTCTTCAAGAATCTTTTTAGCCACCGCATACTGTCGATCAAGAATCGCACGAATCTCAATGTCCACTTTTTGCTGAGTCGCTTCAGAAACTGATTTGGCACTGACTGGACCAAACATGCTCTGCTGATCAGGATCCACATAAACCATGGTGCCCAAGACTTCACTCATGCCATAACGAGTGACCATGTCACGCGCCATTTTGGTGGCACGCTCAAAGTCATTCGATGCGCCTGTGCTGCTGGAATTCAAGAAAATTTCTTCAGCCAAACGACCACCGAACAAAATGGAAATTTCTTCCAACATTTTGTCTTTGTACATGTTCACACGATCGTGTTCAGGCAATTGCCAAGTCACACCCAAAGCCCAACCGCGCGGCATGATGCTGACTTTGTGCACAGGATCAGCTTTTGGCAACATCTTGGCCACCACCGCATGACCTGATTCGTGATAGGCCGTGTTGCGACGCTCTTCTTCACGCATCACAGCAGACTTACGCTCAGGACCCATGTAGATTTTATCTTTGGCATCTTCAAAGTCTTGCATGTCGACCGTGCGCTTATTACGGCGCGCAGCAAACAAGGCTGATTCGTTCACCAAGTTGGCCAAATCGGCTCCTGAGAAACCAGGTGTTCCACGCGCCAATACCGCAGCATCCACATCGGAACTAATAGGTACCTTGCGCATATGAACTCTAAGAATTTGTTCACGACCGCGAATGTCAGGCAAGCCCACATGAACTTGACGATCAAAACGACCAGGACGAAGCAAGGCTTTATCCAACACATCAGAACGGTTGGTTGCCGCAATCACGATCACACCACTGTTGGGCTCAAAACCATCCATCTCCACCAACATTTGGTTGAGCGTTTGTTCACGCTCATCATTACCGCCGCCCATGCCAGCACCACGATGACGGCCGACCGCATCAATCTCGTCAATGAAGATAATGCAAGGTGCTTGTTTTTTAGCGTTTTCAAACATGTCACGCACACGCGCAGCACCCACACCCACAAACATCTCAACGAAGTCAGAACCTGAAATTGAGAAAAATGGCACTTTGGCTTCACCGGCAATGGCTTTAGCGAGCAATGTTTTACCTGTTCCAGGAGGGCCCACCAAGAGAACACCTCTTGGAATGTGTCCACCTAACTTTTGGAATTTGGTCGGATCTTTTAAGAAATCCACCAACTCAAACACTTCTTCTTTGGCCTCATCACAACCTGCGACATCAGCAAACGTAATGGAGTTTGTATTTTCATCAATCAAACGGGCGCGTGATTTACCAAAAGAGAATGCGCCCCCTTTGCCACCACCTTGCATTTGACGCATCATCAAGAACCAAAAACCAATGATGAGCAATGTCGGACCCAAATAGTAAAGAGCTGAAACCAAAAGACTTTGCTCTTCCTCAGGCTTACCTGTCACTTGAACACCAAACTTCATCAAGTCGCCCACCATCCAAATATCGCCTGGGCTCACCACAGAATACTTTTGGCCGTCCATCGGAGTCACTTGAATATTACGGCCTTGAACATCCACACGCTTCACTTTGCCATTTTTGGCATCTTCCATAAATTGGGAGTAAGTGATGTTTTCTTGAGCGCGTGGCTTATCAAATTGCTTGAAAACAGTGAAAAGCACGAGGCCCACGATGAGCCACACGCCAACTTTCTGCATCCAATTATTGTTCACAAAGCCTCCTTCAGGCAGATATATCTGTACACCATATGATTCTACTCCCTCAGCTTTTCAAGTGCCGAATTAAAAAAGAGGGGTAAATCCCATAGATTCCCTATGGTTTTAGGGCAAAAAAGTCATTTTTTGGGTTTTGCAGTCTCCTGCCAGCCTTACTTAAGATTTTTGCCTAAGAGAAAAGTTTCGGCCGACTTGTCGCGCGATGCTTTCGGTTTTCTGGGGGTGACGGTTTTGAAGACTTTCTTGAAAGATTCCACAATCTGACTATAGCCACTGCCATGAAAACACTTGATCAATAAAGCCCCATTGGGCTTTAAGTGAGCCTGAGCAAATTCCAAGGCCAAATCTGCCAAATGCCCCATGCGAGCGGCATCGGCCGTAGCAACTCCGGACAAATTGGGTGCCATGTCCGATAAAACCAAATCTACTCGGGGGCCATCTTCTGGGCTACCTGGCAATAAGGCCTCAAACTGACGCAATACAGCCTCTTCTCTGAAGTCGCCTTGCAGGTAGGTGACATCAGCAATCTCTTCCATGGGCAAAATATCAATCGCCACGATTTTTCCGTAAGGCTTACCTTCCGGTGTTTCCGGATGCTTTTTACCAAACTCAACCAAGCGATTACGCACATACTGAGACCAACTGCCAGGTGTACTGCCCAAATCAACCACTACCATGCCTGGGCCAATCAAGCGATCTTGCTCGTCGATTTCTTTTAGCTTATAGGCGGCACGCGCACGATACCCTTCCCTTTGCGCCATTTTGACGTAAGGGTCATTCAGGTGATCATTCAACCAATCTTTATTAAATTTATTCTTTGCCACAACTGCGTGCTTTCTGCTGAGATGAGTTTTTGACTCATTTTTTTTATTGATTTGCTATTTTCCGCTCTTTTTCGTCAACCTGGGCCAAGACTTGCAAATTAATGCCTTATCATAGAGGCCTTCCAGAGAAATACTTATGCCCAAACTAGAATTATCCTCCGCTGAACGTTCAGCACTCCGATCAGATGCTCATGCCCTCAAACCGATCGTATTGATTGGTGCTGATGGCCTAACACCTGCCGTCATGAAAGAAGTCAACAATGGTCTTAAGTCTCATGGCTTAATCAAAGTGCGTGTATTTGGTGACGACCGTGAAGCCAGAGTCGAAATTTACAATCAGTTGTGTGAAGAATTGGGTGCAGCCCCTATTCAGCACATTGGCAAATTATTGGTTTTATTCCGTCCCAAAGTTGAAAAACAAGTCGATGACAAGCGTCGCGATAAAAAAGGCGGTCCTAAAGTCGTGATGGTGAAAAAATTCACGCGCAATCCACAACGTCGACCAAAACCAGTTGCCACCACTGTACTAGGCAATCAGCGTGTTGCAGCTGGCGGCCAAGTCAAGCGCGCCAAGCCACGTCAAACCAGTGTCAAAAAGAAACAGCTCGGCTAAGGTTAACTCACAGGTTTAGTAAGGCGCCACAAAAGCACCAAACCAATCAGGGACTGCACCAAATACAGCGCACTTGAAATAGCGTGCAGTCGTCCAAACTCAGCAGCCAGAGGTGACAACATCACCGGAAAACCATGACTTAAAGCCTCTTCACGCAATGAGTTCATCATGGGTTGCAAAACAAAAGCCGTGGTCGCGGCACATAACAACATAGCCAACAAAAACCAACGAATATTTTTATAACGATCTAAACCACGCTTGACCAATAAATTGGCAAAAACAATCAGAGCAACGCTGAGCACCATGCTAATGGTGCCCTCAAGCCTGAATAAACTACCGGCCACCATACCCGCCACTTGCCGATCGGAAAGAGTGGCAAACAATGTGGGGGCCACCAAGTAGCCCACCGTGATGATGCTTCCCACCCAGAGGGTCAGAATGAAAACGAAGACACGTTGTGCTGTGATGTGCATCTTTTGATTGAAAGACTTAAATGTATTGAACGTTCAAAATTTCAACTTCACGGCTACCGCCTGGAGATGCGAAAGTCGCCACATCACCCTCCTCTTTACCAATCAAAGCACGCGCAATCGGAGAGCTAATAGAAATCTTGCCATGCTCTAAATCTGCCTCATCGTCACCAACAATTTGATAGATTGCTTTTTTGCCGTCTTCCAAATCTTCTAGCTCAACAGTCGCACCAAAGACAATGCGGCCTTCAACATCCAAAGCAGATGGATCAATGATTTGAGCAGCCGCCAACTTACCTTCTAGCTCTTGAATACGACCTTCAATGAAGGCCTGTTTTTCTTTAGCGGCATCGTATTCAGCGTTTTCTGATAAATCACCTTGGGCACGAGCCTCAGAAATTGCATTAATCACCGCAGGTCTCTCAACATGCTTTAAATTGTGCAATTCTTTTTTCAATAGCTCAGCGCCATTTTTTGTAATCGGGATCGTACTCATAAATTGACTTCCAAAATCCAGTTAAACGAAGAAGAAATGACTGGTGGAAATCCACCAGTCATTCTTATATTTTATATTCTTTTTAAATATTCTTTTTTGAAATATTCTTTTTAGTTTTTTTGTATTTTTGTTTTTGCTTCAAGCCTTTGCGCCCCTCTTACAAAGAGGCATGCAAACCTTGCAAGTCATAGACTTCTAGCTGGTCGATGGCTTTGATACCAGCAACCGCCGCTTTGGCACCACTGATGGTGGTGTAGTAAGTCACACGATTGGCTTGGGCGGTGGTTCGAATCGACCTTGAATCAGCAATCGCTGTTCTGGTTTCATCCACCGTGGTGAAGACCAATTCAATTTCGCCATTTTTGATCATGTCCACAATGTGTGGGCGACCATCTTTGACTTTATTGACTCGTTTCACAGGCACACCTGCAGCTTCAATGGCCGCAGCAGTTCCTTGCGTAGCCACAATTGAATAACCCATGTCATGAAGCATTTGAGCCACTTCAACCGCTTTGGCTTTATCACTGTCTTTCACAGTCAAAAGCACTGTGCCTGATTTAGGCAAGGTGGTGCTGGCTGCCAATTGAGACTTGAACAAAGCTTCACCGAAAGTTTTACCCACTCCCATGACTTCACCGGTCGAACGCATTTCTGGTCCAAGAATAGGATCAACACCTGGGAACTTATTGAATGGGAATACCGCTTCTTTCACAGAGTAGTACGGAGGAATGACTTCCTGTCCGATGCCTTGCTGATCCAAAGTTTGACCCGCCATACAACGCGCTGCAATTTTGGCCAATTGCAAACCTGTCGCTTTTGAAACATACGGCACAGTTCTTGAAGCACGTGGGTTGACTTCTAGAACATAAACAATGTCTTTACCATCAACCTGCTGAATCGCAAATTGCACGTTCATCAAACCAACCACATTCAAGCCCTTGGCCATCGCCGCAGTTTGACGACGCATCTCATCCACCGTCTCTTTGGATAATGAGTAAGGTGGCAATGAACAAGCTGAATCACCTGAGTGAACACCTGCTTGCTCAATGTGCTCCATCACACCACCGATGAACACACGTTTACCATCTGAAATGCAATCCACATCGCACTCAATCGCATCATTTAAGAAACGATCTAGCAATACTGGAGAATCATTGGAAACCTTCACGGCTTCACGCATGTAACGTTCTAAGTCGCGCGTGTCATGAACAATTTCCATGGCACGCCCACCCAAAACATAAGAAGGTCGCACCACCAATGGGTAGCCAATCTCATCAGCCAATTTGATGGCTTCCACTTCAGTTCTGGCGGTTCTGTTGGGTGGCTGGCGTAAGCCAAGGTCTTGCAATAATTTTTGGAAGCGCTCACGATCTTCAGCCGCATCAATCATGTCTGGGCTGGTACCAATGATCGGTACGCCATTCGCCTCTAAATCTAAGGCCAGCTTCAAAGGTGTTTGTCCACCATACTGAACAATCACACCCTTGGGTTTTTCAATGGCCACAATTTCTAATACGTCTTCAAGCGTTAAAGGCTCAAAGTACAAACGATCAGAGGTGTCATAGTCAGTAGAAACAGTTTCTGGGTTGCAGTTGACCATGATGGTTTCATAACCATCATCACGCATCGCCAAGGCCGCATGCACACAGCAATAATCAAACTCAATACCCTGACCAATGCGGTTTGGACCACCACCCAACACCATGATTTTTTCTTTGGTCGTTGGTTGTGACTCACACTCTCCATGCTCAGCCTCGTAGCATGAGTACATATACGCTGTATTGGTTGAGAACTCAGCAGCACAAGTATCAACACGCTTGTACACAGGTCTCACATTTAAAGCATGGCGAGCTTCACGGACTGCTTTGGCATCCGTTTTTAATAATTTGGCCAAGCGACGATCTGAAAAACCTTTTTGTTTGACATAGCGTAGTTCTTGGGCTGCCAGATCTTTGAGTTGGCGATTTTGTAATTTCTTTTCGATCTGAATCAATTCAGAAATTTGCGTCAAGAACCATGGATCAATCGCAGTGTGGGCAAATGCTTCTTGCTCAGTCATACCTAAACGGAATGCGTCTCCCAAATACCAAATGCGATCTGGGCCAGGCTCACGAATTTCTTGAGTGATTTCATCAAGGTCTGTTGATTTCTCATCCAAACCGTCCACACCCACTTCTAAACCACGCAAAGCTTTTTGGAAAGACTCTTGGAATGTGCGACCAATCGCCATCACCTCACCCACCGATTTCATCTGAGTGGTCAGACGCTTGTCAGCGGCTGGAAATTTTTCAAATGCAAAGCGCGGAATCTTTGTGACCACGTAGTCAATCGATGGCTCAAATGAAGCCGGTGTTTTGCCACCGGTAATATCGTTTTGCAACTCATCCAAAGTAAAACCTACGGCCAACTTGGCTGCGATCTTCGCAATCGGGAAACCTGTGGCTTTAGAAGCCAAAGCAGAAGATCGAGACACACGTGGGTTCATCTCGATCACAATCATGCGACCATCCACTGGATTGATGGAGAACTGCACGTTTGAACCGCCTGTGTCCACACCAATCTCGCGCAAAACAGCCAATGAAGCATTGCGCAAAATTTGATATTCACGATCGGTCAAAGTTTGGGCAGGCGCGACGGTGATCGAGTCACCTGTGTGCACACCCATTGGGTCTAGGTTTTAAATTGAGCAAAAGATGATGCAGTTGTCTTTGCGATCACGCACCACTTCCATCTCGTATTTATTCCAACCCAACAATGATTCTTCAATCAAGAGTTCTCGGGTGGGTGAGAGATCAAGGCCACGCTTACAAATTTCTTCAAATTCTTCACGGTTATAAGCAATACCACCACCAGAACCACCCATCGTGAAGGACGGACGAATAATCACTGGATAACCTGCGCCACCTGTTTCAACAGCAATTTGTTGTTGCACCGCATGCGCCTCTTCTAAAGAATGCGCAATGCCTGACTTGGCAGAACCCAAACCAATTTTGGTCATGGCTTCTTTGAATTTCTGACGATCTTCTGCTTTATCAATGGCTTCCGGTGAGGCACCAATCAACTCGCAACCGTATTTCTTTAAAACGCCATTTCTATGAAGATCCAATGCACAGTTCAAGGCAGTTTGACCACCCATGGTGGGCAAAATCGCGTCTGGCTTTTCTTTGGCAATGATGCGCTCAACCACCTCCCAAGTGATGGGCTCAATGTAAGTCACATCAGCCATTTCAGGATCGGTCATGATGGTCGCAGGATTGCTATTGACCATAATAACTTTGTAACCCTCTGAGCGCAAAGCTTTACAAGCTTGTGCGCCAGAGTAGTCAAACTCACAGGCCTGTCCAATGACGATTGGACCTGCGCCAATGATCAAAATACTTTTAATGTCGGTACGCTTAGGCATTCGTCAATCTCACATCAATTTAATAAAGCGATCAAACAAGTACGCGATGTCATGCGGACCTGGCGAAGCTTCAGGGTGACCTTGGAAACAAAAAGCTGGCTTATCAGTCCAAGCCAAGCCTTGCAATGAACCGTCGAATAAAGACACGTGCGTGGGTCTTACGTTCGCAGGCAATGTATTGGCATCCACAGCAAAGCCGTGATTTTGCGATGTAATCACCACACGGCCATCATCTAAATCTTTCACAGGATGATTGGCGCCATGATGACCAAATTTCATTTTGAGAGTTTTAGCACCAGCGGCTAAACCCATGATTTGGTGACCCAAACAAATACCAAAAGTTGGCACACTTTTTTCAATGAAAGTTTTTGCAGCCGCAATGGCGTAGTCACATGGCTCTGGATCACCAGGGCCGTTAGATAAAAACACGCCATCAGGTTTCATCGCCAAGACTTCAGCTGCTGATGTTTTCGCTGGCACGACAGTAATCTTGCAGCCACGCTCAGTCAACATGCGCAAGATGTTGCGTTTGACGCCAAAGTCATATGCCACCACGTGCTTAAGTGGCTTTTCTAATTTCTTAAAACCTGGCTTGCCATTGGCGGCATTCAAGCCCCATTCACCTTCAGTCCATTCATAAGCTTGAGAGGTCGTGACGACTTGCGCCAAATCCAGACCCGCCATGCCTGAGAAACCTTTGGCAGCAGCCAAAGCTTTTTCGGTCAATGCAACCATGGTTTCACCAACCGCTCCAGCAACAATCGCTCCGGGCTGAGCACCTTTATCACGCAGAATGCGTGTCAGTTTGCGTGTATCAATGCCCGCAATACCAACAACGTTTTCACCTTTTAAATAATCACTCAAGGTTTTTTCTGAACGGAAGTTTGATGCAATCAAAGACAAGTCTTTGATGATTAAACCGGCTGCATAAATTTTGGTAGATTCACAATCTTGATCATTGACGCCCACATTACCAATGTGTGGATAAGTCAATGTGACCAATTGGCGTGTATAGCTGGGATCTGTGAGGATTTCTTGATAACCGGTTAAAGCTGTATTGAATACAACTTCACCTGCAGACTGGCCTACAGCACCAATGCTGTGACCTGGAAAAATCGTTCCATCGGCTAGTGCCAAAACTGCTGGGGGTAAAGAAGGAATTAGTGGCAGCAAAGGTATTCTCCAAAGCCCTGCTGCCATCCGACACATCCCTCATCCGGAAAAGACACCTCCGGTCTGAGAAT
>JACCDW010419863.1_pt1 | contig 12928 bp, 13 predicted proteins | sample 7449781 | NCBI WGS metagenome assembly JACCDW01 (sample SAMN15323449, study PRJNA562643) | freshwater metagenome | isolation source: river surface water | place: USA:Blue River Watershed | collected 2017-08-18 | reverse complement strand
GTGTCGTGAAGAGTGGTGAAAGCTTTACCATTGGTTTTAGCGAACAAAAGCGACCAGGCACGTACAGCTTTAGCTTTACCTGCGCTACTGGCGTTGTTGTTGAAACACGTAAGGGCAGCAGCGACATTCAGAGTATTGATTGTGGCAAAGCTTTTCCACTTGAAAAGGATCAGACTGCTATCGATATTGTGGTAACCACTGATACACAGCGTTTTACCGACCTCGATTACACCATTATCTTTACGCCGTCTGACCCACGCATTGGCGCTATCACGCAGGACGGTCGCGTTACGATTGTTAACGCAAGTCTTCCAACTACCACCAACATGGATCCAAAGCCTGAGGTCGTGGAACCAGAAGTAGTGGTTGAGGAAGTGCCTGCAGCACCTACTCCGGCTCCGGTAACACCAGCTCCAGTAAAGCCTGTAGTTGGCACGCCAACCTACATTGAAGAGGTTATCTACGCGATTCCGACGAGTAATCCAAACGGAACCATTGACCTTCGCGTCACATTTATCGGTGTAGGAACCCTTGATGGCAAGAATTTTGTCCTCGCAAAAGAATTGGAATCAAACGAGGGTGGTGCTATTCGCTTCTCAGTGAAAAACATAGGCACCAAGACCGCTGAAGAATGGTCATTCAAGGCAAATCTTCCAGCTGACATTGATTACACCTCTGGTGATCAGAAAGCACTGAAGCCAAATGAAGAAGCCATTATTACCCTTGGCTTCACGAGCGCTGGTGAGACTGGCACTGAATCATTCGGTGTTACCGCTACAGCAAAGGGCGACATCAATACCAAGAACAACAGCTTTACCTGGGCTGTGAAAGTAGTGAACTAATCCGTATTTCTCCATTGCATTGGCCGGCGCCCCTTTTGGGTCGCCGGCCAATTGCGTTTCCTAAACCATCTGCTAGAGTAACGAAAGATATGCAACTTGAGGTGAGAAGTCATGACACTAATCAACGCTGCCGTTTTTGAACGTCACCTGGAAGGACGTCCCATTCTGTTTGAAACTTTTTGGGATTGGACAACTATGCCGAGCGAGTACTGTACAGGGTTTAGCCTCACCATTAATTGGTCAAAACCGAATCCAGCCGATGTCGAAGCTATGCGGCGACTTGCCGCACTCATTGATGAACATGAAATCGGCATTCATCTGGAACGTACGGCCACAACCAGAAAGATTCATTTTGGTATCGTGAACACGCCATGCTATGACCCAGAAGAACATAAAACCGTCATTTCGCTGGCAGAGCTTGAATTGGAACGGGAAAATACTCCCGCATTTGATTGGCTCTTTGAATCCATGGAAGCGGAAGAACGCGAAGATATGGTCTACGCACAGTGGCCAAGACTGCGCACATCAATTATTGAGGGCACCTACTATGAGCTTGAAGCCGAGATACCCTCACGGTCACTTGATCCGCCACTCCAAACTGACGCTGTAGCTGGAGCAACAGTGCGACTGTTTGTGAACAGCCGAGAGAAAGTGCTCCTTACTGCGTAATCACGACCCTATCCGACACTCAGTGTGTCGGATTTTTTCATGTACGCATATGGTACCAGCAAAAAACCTTTCAATTGATTGAAAGGGTTTTTTATAATCATTACAGCTTTGTTGTGGAGAAAATTTTGAGATGGTCAATAAAAGCTAAACGAGTTATTTTTAGTGAAGTACGAGGAGCGTAGCGCGCCAAACACGAGCGGTATATAGACATACCGCGAGAGTTTGGCGCGCGTTACGCGACAAAGTAATTCGCAAAAATTACTTGTTTAGTTTAGACGTCCAAGTTAGCGAGATGCGCATTACCCTGGATAAAGCTCTTGCGCGACGCCACGTCTGTTCCCATGAGAATATCGAAAACTTTGTCTGCTTCGATGGCGTCTTCGATATTGACTTGTTTCAAGATGCGGTTCTCGGGGTTCATGGTAGTTTCCCAGAGTTCTTCGGCGTTCATTTCACCCAAGCCTTTGTACCGCTGAATGCGGAACTTGGTTGCCTTCTTCGCAGTATCGGCTTCCGCTTCTTCTTCGACCGGCTCACTTCCCTCTTCTTCTACCACTTCAGCCTGATCTTCTTCACCGACGATGCCGAATTTCTCTTTGTCACTAAACGCGTACCAGGTTTCTTTACCACGTTGAATCTTATAGAGAGGTGGCTGCGCGATGTACACATGTCCCTCATCAATCAAGGTACGGAAGTAGCGGAAGAAGAGCGTTAAGAGGAGTGTGCGAATGTGTGCTCCGTCGACGTCGGCATCGGTTGCAATAATGAGCTTGTGGTAGCGAAGCTTACTGATATCAAACACATCACCAATCGCGGTACCAAGCGCAATCACCAGGTTCTTTACCTGTTCAGACGCGAGCATCTTATCGATACGTGCACGCTCCACGTTGAGGATTTTTCCACGCAGTGGCAACACAGCTTGAGTGCGACGATCGCGTCCCATCTTTGCTGAACCGCCGGCTGAGTCACCCTCCACAATGAAGAGTTCGGATTCATCTGCGCGCTTCGTCTGACAGTCAGCCAACTTACCCGGAAGTGACATACCTTCAAGCGCGCCCTTACGGAGCACGGAGTCTTTGGCCGCTTTTGCGGCCTTACGAGCCTTCACGGCAATAATCACCTTGTTGATGATGGCTTTGGCGTCGTCAGGGTTCTCTTCGAGGAATTCCGAGAAAGCTTCACCGAAAACCGACTCTGTTGCACCGCGTGCTTCAACCGAGCCGAGCTTTGCCTTGGTCTGCCCCTCAAACTGAATGTCGGGCATCTTAACTGAAACTACGGCTGTAATACCTTCAAGCACGTCGTCTCCGGTAAAGCCTGCGTCTTTCTCTTTAACTGAGAAGAAATTGTTCTTCTTAGCGTAGTTATTGAGTGTGCGTGTGAGTGCAGTCTTAAAACCGGTTACATGCGTACCATGCTCGGGGTTGTAAATATTGTTCGCAAAAGCAGAAATGCGCGGCGTGATGTCATCGACGTACTGGAGTGCCACTTCAACTGAAAGCACTTTTGGATCGACATCAAACTTCTCGACATAGAAAATCTTTTTCTGGACTGGTGTCTGGTAGTGGTTATTGAACGCCACAAGTGAGCGAAGGCCGCCTTCAAAGTAGAAGGTCATGTGCGGCACCTCAAGTGCGCGGTCGGCCAAGTACACTGTATCTTCAAGTGCCTTCGGATCGAGCTTTACGGTGCTCTCACGTGCATCAATTACCGTGAGGTGCATACCTTTCACGAGGTACGCCTGCTGTCGCAAGTGCGAGACAATACGCTTCCAGTCATACTTAATTTCTGGAAAAATGGTTCCGTCAGCTTGGAAGACCACGGTGGTTCCATTAAACTTCGTGTCACCGAGCTTCTTTACCTTTGCTTTAGGGATACCGATGTTGTACTCCTGCATGTAGTGGCCACCGTCTTTATGGACATCGACACGCGTATGCGTTGAGAGTGCGTTTACTACCGATACACCCACGCCGTGAAGACCGCCAGAAACTTTGTAGCCTGTATCTTCCCCACCAAACTTACCTCCGGCATGGAGCGTACACATAATCGTTTCAAGTGCCGAGACCTTTGTCTGCTTGTGAATATCAACCGGGATACCGCGGCCGTTATCGACAACGCGAATGTAGTTGTCCGGCAAGAGCGCCACTTCCACACGGTTGGCAAAACCACCCATCGCTTCGTCGCGTGAGTTGTCGAAAATTTCCCAAATGAGGTGATGGAGACCATCAAGACCTGTGGTCCCGATGTACATACCCGGTCGCTTGCGCACCGGATCAAGCCCTTCGAGGACAGAAATGGAGGAGGCGTCGTACTTCTTTTCAGTTTTTTTCTCTGGCATGCAGTCGGTAAAATAATCAATAAAAGTGCCCCTAGTATAGCAAATTATCTGCTTGCCCGCATGGGGAAATATGGTATATTTCGGCCTGAAATAGCTCAGAAAGGAAGAAAACCATGACCAAAGAAGGCGACGCCCCAAACCCTGCCTCTTCCCTCGGTGAAAATCGTTTCGCCGTCTACCTGGCTTGGAACAATCCCCTCATTCGTGATGGCTGGATGCACCTGACGGGCTTTAGTGGGCAAAAGGTAACAGCCCTTGCCAGCCCCAAGCGACTCCTCACACGGGAAGAAGCACTTGATTGGAAGCAAGCGATGGACACCTACGACCAAAGAGTTGCAGTGACTATCTGCGAACTTGTACCAGTTTCAAATAGCAATTAATTACAGCCGGCAAGCTTAGTTTGTCGGCTTTTTATATACATATGATTGACTCACGCACATAACCACGATATGGTAGTGGCCGACTTTGATCATTTGGGGAGGTTGTCATGGACACGAGCAGCGTGCTTCATGGAGTGATTCTGTTTCGTCGCGGTGGCAATTTAGGAGTACAAGAGTTTTATACCGGCACACATCCTGCCTGGACAACGGATAAACGGAATGCCAAGTTGCTTGAAGAAGAATATGCTGCGAGCATGGCACGTGGTCTACGATTCATTGAGCCCGGTTTCAGCTATGACACACTCGCCGTGTAGCGCTGTGCAACATAATAATGCCATGAGCGTAGCTCATGGCATTTTTCGTATCGTCAGTCCTCGAACTCGGTAACAACTTCGAGTGTACCGTTCCTCAACTCTTCCCCCACCGCCCGCACGGACGGAATAAGACTGCGAAGCACCGTTGCTTCAGTTACGTCTGGGTCAGAGCCAGGAAAGATAGATACAACTTCCAATCCAAATTCGTCTTCAACACCAGCAAGCTCTGCACGAAGTGCTGCCAACTGGTCTTCGGGAACAGGTTCTGTTTGCATGAGACTTTCCTTTCACTTGTCATGCGTACTCGTTGTAGCCTAGCATATGAGACAGCAAGTACAAGAGGGTTGTTTAATTTTGAAGTTCGGTGTAGACCTCAAATATAGCGTCACCATCTTGCACGAGAATACGACCACTATCAATGAGCAAGGTAAGATTCTTTCCCGGATATAAGAGCTGGGTGTTCTGCCATGAACGGTCATCAATTTCTACGACATAAATACCGTCGGTAAGATGCATCAGCACATGGTCACGGCTATCCGGCATAAAGGTAAACCAGGTCACATCTTGGCGAAGTCGGTCAATCTTAATTTCAGTGCGACAGAGACGATTTGGCGCTTCAAAAACTCGAGCGCTATATGCATCAAATACGGTCGTACTTGCTGCTGCAAAGAGCTGCGCGGTTACGTGCTCGCCGTAAAATGTAGGACTCGTTGATGCTTGCGCATTAACACAGAAGTAATACGGAATACTGTTTTCGCTACCACGCCAAGCAGCATACACTTCCCCGCCACGCTCGTAGAGCTCCATGTCATTAAAACGGACGGTGGTTGTAGCAGTCGTAGTTGGCACGAGCAGTCGGTCAGGAGCATCAAAGCTAAAGGAATCAACTGTGCGCGATACAATCGCTTCGAGCTCTTCAAGGAGCGTACGCTCTTCGGTGGTTGAAGCAAAGCGACTTGCCAAATATTCGTATTCTGGATTCATCACGTATGAACTTGTTGCCACAGTTGAACTCGCAAGCACAAATCGTTGCGTTGAACTCGCGCGCGTAAAGGGTGGCGTATTTGTTGCATCAACCACAACTGCTCCGTCGGTTGTTTGATATGGAGCGATAAGTCGCACCTGGGGAATGAGCGGCATGTTGAAGGCTGCGGCCTCAGTCACGTAGTGTGAAAAGACGGGCATTTTCTTTACCCATGTTTGCACTCCCTCACCCTGCACATGCACCTGATGTACCCCCGCTTCGAGGTTTTGAATGTACGCAGCACGCTGGAAAATACGCAAGTCTTCAACTGGCTCGTCATCAACATAAATAGAAACATTTTCTGCGTCGGTGTTGATGTACATACCACCAACACTCATGATGTTGCGGATGCCTCCTTCAGAAAAATCAAAACGGTATCCAATGGCGTAGAACACGAGAAGCGGTACCGTTACGGCAAAAATAGTTACCGACATGGCGAAGATGAAGCGACGGTGCGCACGCGGGAGCGGCTGTACTTGAGGAATTGTCGGTGGCATAGAAAATTATGATGAGCGAGTCTTTGGGGTAACCCAGAAACCCATGTAGCGACCAAACATAAGACGAGTCTGTGCATCAAGTCCTGGAATGGCACTGAAGATAATCATAGTAACAGGAACGAGGATCCACTGTACCGCAAGCACAATGTACTTGAGGCGACTCTTCTCCTTCGGACGTGGCGGGAGCATGGTGAGTGAAATCACTGAAGAAATAACGAGACCAAACATAGCAACAATGAGGAGGTCACGCACGAGGATTGGGAGGTTGTACGAGAGAACTGTTTGATGGAATTCCTGTGTACCAAGGAAGATTGGTGCCCAACCAAGAATGAAGAGCATGATTGGATTGGTAACGAGACTCCAGTACCCCTCTGCTTGCTGCAACCCAATACTAATGCGTCGCTTCAAAGGAATATTTTTATTCTTCGTGAAGTGGTAGATGATATAGCAGAAATTTTCAACACCGTAGGTCCAACGACGGTGTTGTTTATAAATATTCTTCATTGTTCCCCACAAGCTCGGGGCTGCGTTTGCATCCATCGAAACCGGGTACGAGAGCGGTACGACATCATACTCACCATCGTTAGCCAAAAGTAAGTTCCAGTAGATACGCGAATCCTCGCTCACCATATTCTTCTGCCAGTACCCTACTTCATAGAGCGCCTGGAACGACACTGAGTGTGACGAAAACGTTGCCATACGTTCCGGTCGTTCTTGCTGTACCATCTCCCAAAATGTACTACTCATCGCAACCACACGTGCCAAGGCTGGCGCTTCCCAAATATTGTTATTGAAAACAGGTACCGGCTGGAACGAACTCTTCAGCGGTCGAGCAGCTGTCATAAAATGCCAGACGAGACAGTTGAAATAATCTGGATAGAGCACAGTGTCAATATCAAAAATAGACACGAGTGTATGGTTGTAGCGAATGCCGTGTGGATCGAGAATCTTCGTTCTTGCCTCTTCAATAGCGTAAGCAGCATTTGAACCCTTACCCGCCATCTCACCGGGTACTTCAGCCGGATGCGTAGTAATGAGGAAAGAACCAAAGCGGTCACCCCATTTTTCTTGCATCACTTTGGCAACTGCTTGCGCCTCTTCACCGGCGCGTGCTTCAGCCGCGAGCACGATAATAATGCTCTTGGTGTCGTACTTGGTGTTAGCCAGTGACGCAAGCGTGGCATTAACTACTTCTTCCGGCTCCTTATAGAAAGGCAACACGACGAGATGATACAGATGATCGTATGAAAAACGTTCAACGAGCTTTGCCCAATCAAGCGACATATGGTGGCGCAAGCGCTTCCAGTTGTAGCGAAGGTGGTACGAAAGGAACCCTGTCTTCAGCACCCAGTAAATCGCAAAACCGATAATAAAGTAAGCAGCAATAAACGGTGCGTAGTTTGAAAGCAAGAGTACACCAATGAGTGTCGACCACGAAGCGACACCGGGCAAGATTTCGAGAAAGCGATAAAAGCGCCGCTCACGCCCCTCAAGCTCAGTAGCCCGCCCAACGTGAAAATCCGCCCGTTGGGCGTATGGCAATAAGTGCGCTTTATCTTGGTCAGAGTCCATGATTTGTAGAGCGGAGTATACCTTTATTTTAGCAAGAAATAAAGGGTTTTGGAGGTTAGGGTGTGTTTTGGGTACTCTTTACGACGTATGTTCAAAATCGTTCAGAATCTTCAAAAATGCCTGTTGTGTGTTTAGAGGTATCTGAGGATGAACCAATGGCGCTATTTTGCCTCGTCTCGCGATCAGCTCCTTAACCTCCCCAAAGTAAAAACCATCTTCGCTCGCTAAAAATAAAAATGAAGGATTCCAACTTTGACTCATCCGTTTAGCTATCTTGAGCACTTCGCCGGCGGTAAACTTTTGACGATATTTGATCTCAATTAAACTGACCTCTCTTGTTTTTTTATTAATCACCGCAAAATCTGGTGCGGTACGTAACGTTTCCACCAATTCATCACCTTCCTCTTGCTGTGCCAATTCAGGAATAATTTTTTCGTAACCAAACTCTAGTACTGTGAACTGCCCTGTTGAACGCAGCATCTGCGCAAAGATGGTTTCCGCTATTTTTCCTTTTACCAAATTTCGAGCAAATGAAATATCTTTAGTTTTCATCTCGTAAGTATAGCAAGTGAACAAAGGGATGATGCCTAGAATAACGTGCACCTGACGCAGGTCAGACACTGGAAAAGCTCTTAGTGACAGAACCACATCCAGTCGCGTCACGAGTTACTAACGTTTTTCGTCGTATACTCCTCAAAACGCAAGTACTCGCGACCCCAGCTCGCTTGCCTCCGGCATCGCTCCGCTTTGGCTCAAAGCACGTACCTGACGCAGGTCAGGTACTAAAAAAGCGCCTAACGCGCTTTTTTGCTTTGAGCCACCTCTCGGATTCGAACCGAGGACCTACGGTTTACAAAACCGTTGCTCTAACCAGCTGAGCTAAGGTGGCATCTAGTTTAACGTGATTACGCACAAGTTCACTGCTGGTTACTGGTTTTGTAAATGTTTACAAACCGTTCGGAAGTGTCCCACACTTCCTCACCTCTAACCAGCTGAGCTAAGGTGGCTCCAGAGGTTCTAACTCTGGACTGATGAAATCTTCATCAACACTTCTTTTACAAAGTCGCACCATTATGGCAAATATTGCCATAATTGCAACCTCTTATCCGTGTGAACGGCGACGCTGCTTTTCCCGCTCAGAAAGCGCCGTCTCAATCTTATGCTCAGCAATAGCAGTTAAGTGTGACTGGCGCTTTTCAGCATCAATCGCTTTAGCTACTTGGCGATTCTGGCGCATGAGCCGCTCAATTTTTCCCTCGAGCCTCCGTACGAAGTTGAGTGTACGGCGAAGAAAACTATGCATGAAATAATGAAGGAGTAACCTAAAAAAACCACGCCCTACATATGGATGCCAACCTGTGTATCGCTCCATGAGTGAGGTCAGTCTTCGATTACAGCCTTGTCGGAATCCACGCAACACCACAAGCTTTCCCTTCCTATCTTCAAGACGAAAAACCCCAGTCATGATGACGAGGGTTATCGCGCTCCCTATGAGTAGATAGAGTGGGAGACTCATAGTGGACTACTTAACTGAAAGTCTGGTGATTTGTGAGATAGTCACCTTCTCGCCGAATTTCTGGATGGCACCATTGACCATTTCAGCAATCGTCGTTTCCGGATTCTTCACAAATGGCTGCTCCATAAGGATCTGATCCTTGAAGTATGAAGCGAGCTTGCCTTCCATAATTTTTTCCTGCATCTCGGCTGGCTTGTCAGCGATTTCAGAAGCAAACACTTCACGTGCCTTCTGGATAGCGACCTCATCAAGCTCTTCGCGGAAGATGTATTTTGGACCCATTGCTGCAACATGCATTGCAATATCCTTTGCGAGTGCAACGAACTCAGCATTCTTCGCTACGAAGTCGGTCTCTGAAGAGAGGATGACCATCGCTGCTACTTCGTTCGTGTTGTGTACGTAGCTTCCAATCGCGCCTGCGCCAAGTACTCGGTCTGACTTTTTGTCAGCAGCTTCACTACGCTTCTTCTTAAGGATGATGCGTGCCTTATCCATATCGCCACCCGCTTCTTCGAGGGCCTTTTTACACTGCATCACTGAGATTCCTGTCTCATCGCGAAGCGCTTTAATATCAGCTGAGGTAATTTCCATAGAACTATTTACTTAGATTGGGTGCGGTTAAAACTACTGTGGACGTGGGACGAAACGTGGACGTCGATCGGTCATACTGCGTGCTGGACGAGCAGGCGGAACGTATGCCTTCTTCCCTTCTGCGTAACTAGCGGTGAGTTCGCGGAGCACTAAATCAACACTTGCCTGAAGGGCGTCATTAACCACAATTGGATGGGTCACTTTTGAGATATCGCTGTCTGAACTCATGATGCCGATTACAGGAACCTTTGCATCAATAGCTTCAGTGGTCGCAATATGATCATGACGTGGGTCAACCACTACCATCAAGTCTGGCGTACGGTCGAGCGTGTATACGCCACCGAAGTTGAACATGAGCTTATCAATCTCGCGACCGATAACAACGCGTTCCTTCTTCGTGTACTTACGATCGAGTTCACCTGACTCTTTTTCTTCCTGGAGTGACTTCAAACGATCGAAGCGCTTTCGCATCTGCGTGAAGTTGGTAAGCTGACCACCGATCCAACGATTAACCACGTATGGCATTGATACTGCGTCGGCAGCTGCCTTTACGAGAACAGCTGTTTCATTCTTCGTACCAACAAAGAGTACGGTCTTACCGTTCTTACCGGCCTCTTCCACAACTGCCTTAGCAGCAGCAATGAGTTCAGCTGATTGTTCGAGGTCGATAATATCGCTTCCTTGCTTGTTACCGAAAATGTACGGTGAGGTTGATGGGTGACGTCGACTCTTACTGAAGCCAAAGTGGGCTCCTGCAGCGAACAGACGTTCAATTAAAGTTTGTGTTGACATGAATTATATTAATACTTCGCGCACTGGTTAGATAATAAGTTTCGTGACATCGAGGTGAGATATCTCACACGAGCACATCAGTGTGGAAGCAGATTTCGTCGCTGTACTAGTTACCTAGTCAAATACGACATAAAAAGCGCTCCTGCGCAATGCCGACAAGACTACCACAGGCTATGATTCTTAGCAATATACAGGGTAATGTTTAGGCCGCCTATCAAAGAATCTAGACAAAACCAATTTTCATAGTATATTTTACTTAGGTTCATCAGTTCAAGGAGGACATCATGGACTTTATCGGTAAAGATCTCCAGGAAGCTACCTGGATTTTCTGGGCAGGATACTTCTCTATTGGTTTTTTCGTCTGGTACCTGTTCAATGGCCTTGAAGCCTGGCTCAATGGTGGCAACCTGGGTCGAGGAAAATGGTGGGTCTTCTCGTGTGTTTACGAAGAAATGCTCGAACTCTTGCCAGGTGGCAAAATGCGTATACAGCGCCGACTTCAGCAAATGATGTGCCCCGTACGCATACGACACGGTATCATTACCCGTGAGTACCAAGACCTTGAATACTATGAGGCAGACGCCTGCAAGATGACCCGTTGGCCAAGGCATGTATATTTCTGGGGCGTACAAATGTTTGGCACTTTCTTTCTTTGGCCAGTTTTAGTTTCGTCCCTCCTGCTCATCATTGCGTTCAATAACCTCTTCTATAATCTCTACTTGCTGTTCAAGTGGCTTGCCGGCCAGAAACAAGAAACGGATTAAGTCCAGAACGCACAAGACATGCACCAGTGCATGTCTTTTTTAGTTCCTTAGATTCTCACACTCAAGGGAGTGTTCACGAAACTTATTCCACTCCTTCTTGAAGTGCAGCTTGAGCAGCTTGCATGCTGGCAATAATCGCAGTGAGGTCGCCACCAAGGGTTGCTTCAATGGTGTGCCAGCTTTCTTTGATGCGGTGATCGGTGATGCGGTTTTGCGGGAAGTTGTAGGTGCGGATTTTCTCTGAGCGATCACCGGTACCAATTTGATTCTTACGGGTCGCCGTGTGTTTACGCGCCTCTTCTTCTTCGTGTGCCGCTTCAAGTTTTGCGATCAACATCGCCATCGCTTTTTCACGGTTCTTCAGCTGCGAGCGCTCAGACTGGCAACGTACATCAACGCCCGTCGGGCGGTGAATGAGGCGAACAGCGGTTTCAACCTTGTTCACGTTCTGCCCTCCTGCCCCACCGGAACGTGAGAACTCCATATCGATATCGCCCGGATTTACATCAATTGTTGGTTTACGACGCATCGGCAAAATAGCTACCGAGGCGGTTGAGGTGTGAATACGTCCTTGCTTTTCAGTCACTGGAATACGCTGTACTCGGTGTACACCCGTTTCATATTTAAAGGCGTCATAGACGTGCGGCGAAAGAATTTCAAATGAAGCTTCTTTATAGCCATCACTCGCAGCGAAAGATTCGTCGGATACAGAGACTTCCCAGCCTTGGTTACGACTATAGGTGAGGTACATCTCGGCCAATTCTTTCGCAAAGAGCGCAGCTTCGTCCCCTCCCGCTCCGGCACGGACTTCAAGCATCACACCGTACGGCTTTTCATCTTCTTCACGCGACGCTTCAATGATTCTATCCATTTCGGCAAACTGAGCTTCGAGTGCAGCCGTAATGGTTTTGATATCTTCAGCGGCCATTTCAGCGAGATCAGGGTCAGTCGCCAAGGCTTCAGCTTCTTCAAGCTTGGCAACATCAGCATCAAAAACCGACGCGAGATATTGCGTCTTCGGGTGTTCACGAAATTGCGCTAATTTTTGTTCATCAAATTGCATAGGCACCATACTACGCTATTTTATTCATATTTTGCAACTTTGGTGGACACTCAATTTCTTACCTTTTGCTCAAGGCGAAGAAATAGTTCGAGATACGAGGCGAACAAGAAAAAAGACCCGACTGGGGCCTAATGCCCAGGGAGGGTCTTTTTTCGTAGTTCAACGAAGTAGATTGGACTATTTCTTGGCTTTGAACTCAAGGCAAAGAAATGAGACAAATGCGCGGCAAAAATGAAAAAACGCACGACACGTACTAGTTGTACGGCGAGTGCGTTTTTTCATTTTTAACAAAGCAGATGGCTTATTTCTTTGCCTTGAGGGCGCGGGCCTTGAAGCGTTCTACACGTCCGGCCGTATCCATCACCTTCTCCTGTCCAGTGTAGAACGGATGTGATGAACTTGATACGTCAACGTAGGCAACCGGGTATTCCTTACCATCATCCCAGGTAGCTGTACCGGTAGTATCAACAGTTGATCCCATAAGGAAACGAGCGCCACATGAGTTATCGTGGAAAATTACCATGCGGTAGTTCTTTGGGTGAATGTTTTGCTTCATAAGATTGTTT
>JACCDW011535046.1_pt1 | contig 12931 bp, 19 predicted proteins | sample 7449781 | NCBI WGS metagenome assembly JACCDW01 (sample SAMN15323449, study PRJNA562643) | freshwater metagenome | isolation source: river surface water | place: USA:Blue River Watershed | collected 2017-08-18 | reverse complement strand
GATTTAATGCAATTTGACCACAAGATAATCCATCGAAAAGACTCAGTATATTCATAATGGAAAATATAAGAAATAAACTACATAAAAAAAAGAAACCCCAACAAATTTCTACATTTATCGGGGTTAAGATATATCGACCAACATAAGAAAGGGAAGTTGGGTTGTGAATATAAATATATCAATATTTACAAAAAGTATCAAAAAATTTTATTAATTATAAAAAAAAGTTGTTTTTCAACATTATCAGGCAAGTTTTTTTTATTAAACCACCCACATTCATCGTGTTCGTGACCATCCATAGCATCATCCAAATCAATATTAACCTTTCTTGAAATCTCATACATAAATAAATAATACTTCATTCTACCCCCACCAGTCAATGTTGCCAAATATTTCAAATCACCCAATATCACCAATCCTGTCTCCTCACTAAACTCTCTAATAGCACCATTTTCAACACTCTCACCTTTCTCCAAATGACCACCAGGTACAGACCAAACACCAGGTAAACTACTCTTCTGACTTCGTTTACACAAAAAACATTGATTTTTATATTTCAATAAGATACCAGCACAATTTCCCATAACGAATTATTATTATATTTATAAGTATGAAGTTAAGTATAAACGGAAACATTTTCAAGGTAAAAATCCAAACATCTCCCGAAGAAACTCAAGAAGGAATGATGTTCAAAAAATTTGATAAAACATTCAATGGAATGTTATTCGTAATGAAAAACCAAGACCATTGTTTTTGGATGAAAAATTGTATTATTCCACTAGATATCATATTCATCGACAATGATGTTATCACAAAAATACATCACAATTGTCAACCGATGATTAATGAATCACATAAAAATTATTGTGGTGAAGGAAACTTTATCCTTGAAGTAAAAGGAGGAACTTGTAAAGGAATGGGAATTAAAAAGGGGGATGTTGTTACATTCCCCCTTTAATCTTAACCTTTCATTACTTTCTTAATTATATTTCTGAAGTAGTTTTCGTTAACATCTTCACCTTTTTCTGCTCTGATTTTTTCTCTTAATATTTCAACAAACTCATCTTTAACCATTCCAATAAACTCAGTAGTTTTGTAAGGTCCGAATCCACCACCTAACGCTGAAGCTTGGAAATTAGTGATACATTTGTGACCACCACTATTATTTTTGATTACATCATAAGCCGTTGTATATACAGAATCCAATACTGAAATCTCAAACTCAGACAAGTTCACAAATGGTTTAGACATGGCTTTACTTACAATCTTTTGCCATTCTTGTAAACCCTTTTCATAGTCAGGATATTTTTTTGATAAGAAGTTTTCGAATTTTTTTGGTATTTCATTGTAACCTTTAATCGAATCACCATAAAAAGACAACAAATCCTTCAATGTAAATCCAACACTCTCACCAGGTACAAATCTTTTACTTGTTTCAGCAACTCTCTTCAACTTAGAAGCGGGTATTTTGATTTCACTTAATTCAGGTTTTTTTCTTTCGATAATTCCTCTGTTGATTTCACCTAAATCGATACCTTTCAATCCTCTTTGTTCTTTGAATGGGTTACAAGAAACTTGTAATAAACCTACAGAACCCCAAGTTATAACTTGAAAATCCGCATCAGGATAAATATAAAAACTCGCATATCTGTCATATGAACCTGGTTTGGTCATACTTCCACCACCATCCTTAATTATAATACCATCCTCAAACTTCTGTTTTGTATAAGTTTTCATCTGTTGGAGATACTTCTCCCTATTTAGTTGTAACTCTTCAACACCAGACCAACCTTCTTCTTTCATAATTTGTCTAATCTTATTGAAGATACTAATTAAAGAGGGTTCACACTCCATTACCAATCTATCCAAAAATCCTTTTTTATTTTTGAAAGCTAATAATAGTTTGTTAGTAACCAACCCCATCAACATTTTGTTTTTCTCAACTGGTTGTCCTTTATCAATTTTAATAACATAATTAATTACCTCATCCATAGTGATTCCCATAGCTCTAAAGTTAGCAGAATCCACTGTTGAAATTAATTTAATGTCGGCTGGAGGAAATATATCTCTTGGTGATAATACCCCTGAAATTGTTTCTACATTAGACCTTGCATGTCTGAAGCTTGTAGATGTATCCTTTTCTACACCAGATTGTGTATCATGGTGGTCAGTATGGATTACAAACATTGGTTTACCATGTGCAAAGTCAACTAAAACAGGCATAACACCACCTCTTGCTTCAGGTTTTTTTATTGCCCATTCGTCACCACCATACTGAATTGTTTCAGCGTCAACAACTTTAATACCATTGTTTTCTAAGTATTTTTTCATACCTAAAGCACTAGTAACTCCATCCAAATCCATATGGTAATATATTTTGGCTTGTTTGTATCTTTTTGCAATATCATTGATGTCACGAATACCTGATTCTAATATTAATTGTTTTTTCATATTATTTTATTTAACCTATTAGTTCATTCAACACCAAATCGATTGGGTCAATTCCACCAATCGAGATACTCGATGATGGTGGAGGTGGAGCTATGGTGCTTTTAGTTCCAGTATCTGATTCGATTGATTTATCTGATTTTAAAGAATTTTCATACTCAGCAATTTTTTTTTCCAAATCGGGGACTTGTTTTGCCAACTCTTCAGGACTACCTGAGAAATTACCCATACCTAAATAATCTAAAAGGTTAAGATAAAATTTGGTATTTTGCATCAACTTTCTTACAGCAGGTCTACCCATTGTCTTGAATACATCCGTACTTGTTTTGGCTTTTGTGAAAACATTAATCCATTCTTTAACCGTTTCTACTAACCCTGTTCCCAACTTGGGGAATTTTCCGACAGTTTTTTCTAAAACCTCAATCAATTGAGCCCCCCATTTTGGTGATGTGTCAACCATTTTTGCAAGAGGACCTCCCATTTTATTTGCAGCTGTAGCTAATTTAACTGAGTTTTTTGATAAAATGGCACTCCTAAGTAATTCAGCACTCCTTCCACCCATTTTAATTATATTCATAATAGGTGTGGCTATTAAATCACCAAATACGGGTATAGCACCAATGAAAGATAAAATAGCAAACAATTTATCCCCTTGTCTCCAATAACTAATTCCGTTTATAAGATCGATTGGTGAACCGATAATTGGTATCATACCTGCCCAATCACCCACAGTATTCAACCAAGTTGCCTCATTTATAGGAAATTTAATTTGTGGGTTCAAAATTTTAAACATCTCAATGACAATCATTTTGTCTTCTTTCGAGAGTTTACTCCATTTTTCATTGACCAATTCTGAATGTTGTTCTATATAAATTTTTTTCAAATTTTTCCTTAATTCTTTTTCGAGTAAAATTTGCATATGATGATTTTTACAATAAATATCCCCCTTAAACAAAAAAAGGAGCTTATTCAGCTCCTTGTTCAAATTCTATTTTCATTTGTTTTTTCTTGTCAACAAAGGCTTGAACCCTTTCAGTTCCAATCTTTGTATAATTCGGACTCAATTCTATTCCAATCCATCGTCTATCCAATATCTCAGCGGCAACCATTGTTGTTGCACTTCCACAGAATGGATCCAACACAATATCATTTTTATAGGTCAAAATCTTTATTGCTTTTATTGGTATGTCCATGCTAAAGGTGGCTTTTGTTAATGTTTTGGTATCAGCAAAGTAATTCCATTGACCATAAACTAATTCCATAAATTCTTTCTTATCTTCATCCATATAAGTCATTTTGGATTTACCATCTTCTTGGAGAACTGATGTGCCAGTCCATTGAGCTTGTCCCTTGGTTTGTTTTTTATGAAACTTCTTATAAGCCAATATTACACATTCTTTTGGATTGTAGATATAAGGACTAGAACTACTCATCCAAGAACCCCAAGCTGTTGTTTTACTTCTATGTGGTGATTGTTCTTCCAAATCAACCACACCAAAAAACTTAAATCCAACTTTTTTCATCAACATCCAAAACTCAGCAACCATAAAAACTCTTCCACCTCTATCCTGAACATTTATTTCATAAGGTATGTTCAATGCAATCCTTCCATCTTCTTTTAATACTCTGAAAGCTTGAGTTAACCATTTCTCAGTCCATTCCCAATATTGTTCCATTGATAAACCATCATTGTAATCATCATAGGGAATATTAACATTATATGGTGGACTGGTAATAACTTGGTCAATACTATTTTCAGGGAAGGTGGACATAACCTCAACACAATCCCCATTTACAATTTTTCCTATTGGTAACATTTTTTTATTTTAAAGATATGAAATTATTTGCTAATTATCAAATTAGGGTTAAGACAAGATTCTAAAACTTCCAAACATAATTGTTCAGGTATTTTACTTCTTTCATAACTTCCTTTTCTACCTTGAGTTCCTGTCTTACTTCCTCTTGGTGCGGGTTGGTGATGGCATTCTTTGTTTCCATTTTTACAAAGTGGTCTTGGAATCCAAGTTTTACTATTTGTCCATATGTCAGTTGGTTTGGCTCTTTCGTCACCATATTTACAATACCATATTGTATGTCTGGTAAACTCTTGCATCCAAGGCATCTTTCTTAACATTCCCCTAGGATTCTCAATAAAGAATACCATATTTGGATTTATCATTAACCACTCTTTAATTAGAGATATAAAGTGTTGATTAACTCCATCACATTTAATTGCATATTCACTTTTTGGTTCAGTTCCATTTCTATGGTGGGATATTGCGGCAATAGTATATGTCGTACAATCTGGTGATGCCCATATTACATCAGGTGTAAATGGTACATCACTTAATGTTAATTGTCCTATATCTTTTGATAAGTTGATACCTTCGTATTGTTCCCAATCAACAGAGAATACTTCCATTCCAAGTGATTCTGCGGTTTTTCCAATACTACGACTACCAGCAAATAATTCTAATACTTTCATTTATTTTCTACTAATATTTTGGTCACGCATTCAAGTATATACTTTCCTACATTAGGGTCAACACAATTCCTAATTATTTGGTCTTTTCTATGACTTAATTTAAAATTTCTTAAATCAAAATATCCCTTCTCTGAACTACCCCTCTCATTATGTGTCAGACCATCTTTGATTTCAATTTGGGGTATTTCGAAATTCGACCAGAATAAATGTCTACCAAGTTTTGTTGTTGGTTGAACAAAAGGTTCATAATATGGTTTTACATTTTCAACAACAAACTTGATATCGGTATTTTTTGTGAAGTTTTGGAGGAAGATTATTTCTGCCCATAGTTTCATATCAGGCATAACTGAATCATAACTTCCACCTTTACTGGCCATCATTCTAACTTTGGAATGACTTTGACAAGGTGGACTTGACCAAATGAAATCAAAGTTTCTCCAATTCTTTGCTAAATATTCGTGAGCGTCACCAACAATTACATTATCATTGGGGTGTAGTTCTTTATATACATTTGCAATTTCTTCATTGTATTCAACTGCGGTTACTTCAACATTTTCCCATAACTTTCTATTTCCCCCAATTCCAGCATATAGATTTAATACTTTCATTCTTCCAATGGTTTGATAATAACTTCTGATTCTGTAACAATAACAACCCTTGCTCCACAGGACAATAAAGGTTTTGCATCACATCCTTCACCACCATATATAACTTTGCTAGGACCTAATATCTCAACTTCATTACAATAGGTGTTCTTCTTACCTTGTTTCACGGTTATGACTGGTAAGTTTGTTCCTTTTGTTTTATTGGAACGGATGTGATGTTGATTGACATGGATATAGGTTTTCACTCTATCTTTCCTTTTAACTTTAGATTTTGGTAAGTTTCTTCGGTTATATATTCTGTGTCACCATTTGGTGCCATTATAATATAACCATTTTCCAATTTATTGACAACTACGAATAACATATTAAATTATATTTGTTGTATTTGATTTGATTGTTCCTAGATATGTATTTGGGTTGGATATCATTTGATTTCCTATAACACAACCACAAATACCATTACCTCCATTTTCAGGTTTACATACACAATTTATGTTTAGGTAATTAGTTTCTTTGTATTCGTATCTGTCTTTGATGAACATCGAGTCAGGATTGTTAGTCATCTCATATAATCGTATTAAAGAAAATATGGAACTTTCAATTTCTTTGATGTCTGTTGAATTATCAAAAACATCTTTAATTAACATTCTTAAATTGTCTAATGTCATTATATTGCTAATTCTAAAGGTGAGTTAATTTTTTTAATCTTGTCGACATTATAAATCTTAAAATCTTCAATGGTATAGTCGTAGAAGTTTTTATCGTTTACTAGTTCAATGTAGGGATAATTTTCTTCAATTGGTTCTTTATTAATAATTTCAGTAGCGGCTTCAAAATGTCTGTCATATATGTGTAGATTTTGAACTAAATGACAGAACTTTCCAACTTTATAACCACAATGTTTAGCAACCATCATCTGTAAAGCAACATATTGTATCTTGTTTATAAACGAAGCTACGAGGTAGTCATTCGACCTCTGGATTAATGTCATATCCAAAACTTTATCTTCACCAACTTTTCTAACAGACCAAATGGTTTCATAGGCACAAGGATAAAGTCCTGGTGTTTCTCTTAAATCTGAGTATTGATACATATTCATAATGTGTCTTCTACTGAAGGGGTCTTTCATTAAACCCCCAATTAATTCATCCATTAGCCCATATTTCCCTATGGTTGACCCATATCTTCTTCCAATTGTATCATCCCCAATATTCCATTCGTCCCACCAATTAATTCCCATTTCACGAGCAACTTCAAGTGATGAAGTTTGTTTTTGATAAATCCAAAGTATTTCTTTGATACCAGTTTTTATCGCGGTATTTCTTAATGTTGGTATTGGGAACTCGTCTTTGGATATATCATATTCTTCCCATACTTGGGTTATGAATCTTGAGTAAGCTGGTGTTCCATCTTTATATTTAGGTCTAGGATTTTCATCCCAAGAACCCTCAGACATTATTTTGGAGATATTTTCAATGTAATATTTGTCAGCTTTATTCATCTTGTTTAATTGAAATATATAAATTATTATACCAACCGAATATTTGGTCTTTGAAGATTGTTACCAATCTAAATTGTTTCATATCAATTTCCCTTTCAACAAAATCACTTTCATTAGGAAATCTAACCCATCTTTTTTCTTTCATTATTCAAATGTTTCAATTTTAGCATAAATCTGTTTCAACTCAGTCCAATTACCTTTGTAGGTTGTTGCCCTTACAGGTCTATTGTCAATCCAATGGTATATCTGTCCATCTTTACATCTAGGTTTGTCCATAATCAATCCGTGAAACTTAAATCCTTTCAATCTTAACCAGTCTTCCGTAACACTTCTATCTTTGCTCTCTCTGGCCGTAAAGAAGGTAATAATGTTTCCCTCATCATACCATTTATTAAGAATCTGTCTACTTTCCTCATAGTGTTGAGCAAATGGAAATAGTTGCGAATCTTCATTTCTAATATCTTCACAAATTGTTCCATCAATGTCAATCAAATATACTTTATTCATAGTTCTTCCAAAGAGTTTCAGTTTTGGTTTTAGGTTTATGGTTACCATCAACAGTTTTTACATCAAAATGAACTTTAATAAATCCATTATCAGTCAATCTATCATATAATTCACAATCATATCCACTAATCAATATCTTAGCTTTGGAATCAATAACAGAATCAAGGAACTTAATATGTCCATCTCTATCCATATCTTCCTTATATCTCGCATTTGTTCTGGTTGATTGTTCATAAGGAGGGTCAGCATAAATGAAACAATTTGGATATTCCTTGTATTTTTCAATCAACTTTATTCCATCAGTGTTTAACATAATTACTTTTGACAATCTATCGTGTAATTCAGGTAATCTATCAATGGCAGACAAAAAATCTGAAGTTGATTTACTCATCTTCCTTCTTACTATGTTGCTGATTGTAATTCCACCCACACCATTATGTGATGTTCTGTTTACATAAAAAAAGTAAAATGCTCTATCCAAAGTAGTTAAGTCACCTTTCAACTTATCTTTGAATTCCTTCCTTAAATCTTCGGAGAAATGAGTTAAATCACATTTGAACTTGAACTCATCGAATAAATCTTTATCCGACAAAACTTTATAAAGAGAATAAACATTTTGTTCTATATCATTGTAAATCTCAATTTCAGTTTCAGGTTTTTTCAATCCTATTGAGAAGGAACCACCGAATGGTTCTAGATAAATGTTGAAGTCATTTTGGTTGGGGAAGTGTTCTATAATATTGTTAAACATTGTTCCTTTTCCCCCGAAATATTTTATTGGTGTATTCATTTATTCTCTAATTGGTTGATGTGGTGTTGAAGATACCATAAAGCTTTCTTTAGGTCTTCTAATTCTTTTGATTGGTCTTTCTTACCAGCTCTACTAATATACTTTACAGTGTTACCCAAAGCAAATCCTAATGACCAGGCATCAATCACTTTTATCGCTTCATAAACATTATCTGCCCCCCCATAATGGTCTGGATGGTTAACACTTTCTTTCTTTTCCCAAGTTTTCATTAAGGTCTCCATTTTTGATTTTCTATTTTATTTTCGTTCATATTTTTTCCCATCTTTTCATAGTCCTCTACAAGTTGTTCAACGATTTTTTCTAAAACATCGACACCTTCTTCTTTTTGAGATAGGTAATGATTAAGGTGAACATCTTTAGTTTCTTTCCACCCTTTTGTGTTGGTTAAAGTTACTCTCAATTTTAATGATTCCATATTTGTATTTTGATTTTAACAATAAAAAAAGGTTCTAACTTTTGGTCAGAACCTTTCTTATTTGGATTTTAATTTCTTATAGTCCCAATAATACATTTGCTTGTTCCGCCCAAGTCCAACTGAATGAACTTTTATTAGCACCAACTGTTCTTGTTGTAACACTTGTTGCAAAAGCACTAGTACCATTCTTGAATACACTAGTTAATGTTACATTCAATGGAAGTATAGCTTGTAAGTTTGAGAAAGTCAAAACTCCATTAGCTAAATTATCTGTTGAACAAGTAGAATTCGTTGGATTTGATATAGACAAATCACCTCTACCTGCTAAAGCTGGGTCAACAAAATCAAAGAAAAATATATTTTGGAATGTACCTCTAGGACAAGCTCTGAAATCTCCTAATTCGGCTTCAGGACTACCTTTGATTGTTCCATTCATTATTGTGTGAGAAGCTAAATAAGAACCTTCAGGACCATCGATTTCTAAAGCATGGTCTGTAGCATTACCACAGATTACAATAAAGTTATTTAATGTTCCAGCCCAAGCTTGGTCAGTATCAACTGCATCGTCACCTGAAAACCATACCACAAGATTAGTTAAATTAACTGTACCACCAAAGAACTCAACACCATCATCTTGATTGCCAACGATTTCAATGTTTTCAATTGTTGTACCATTACCAACACCACCCAAAGTTAGACCATTGATTTCGTTACCATTTCCAATGTTAGCACCACCATGACGAATTGATACATATTTCAATACACCAGAGTTATCATTTACATCATTACCACCATATAAACCATTTGGGTCAGTGGTTGGAATACCTTCAATTTGAATTTCATTTGCTGAAGCTGAGATTGGTGCTTTACCTAAAATGATTACACCACCCCATAATCCTTGTACCGCAGGGTCAATATTAGGACTGATATATAAACCAGCACCTATTTGTTCAGGTGTGATTTCATCAGCAACAGATGTAAAGATAATTGGTCTAGTTGGTGTACCAACAGCATTGATTTTACCACCTCTTGCAATTAATAAAGCTGTGGCATTTGCTCCTGTACCTGCTTGACCTTTAATTATAGTACCAGGTTCGATTGTTAAAGTAACACCATCTAATACCGTGATTCTTCCACCCAATTCATAAACATTATTCGCAGTCCAAGTTGTGTTAGAAGTGATGTTTGATGAAACTAAAACATTAGTTGTTGCTCCTTGACAAGTTCCATCAACACAAACTTGTCCATTTGGACATACTGTATCAGCACAAACATCCTTTTGTTTACAAGATTGTAAACTTGCTAATACAACAAAAAGTAAAATAAAAAGTTTTTTCATAAAATTGTTTTATTGGTTTATTAACTGTTAATAATTAATTTAACACAACCAATAAATCCAATTTTCAATATTACTTTATTGTTAAGTTTTTAGATTGTAGAACATAAGACATTACTTTCCGTTTAAAAAGGGGTAACATCGTCTCTTCCATTGGGACATCTTTTTCACAATGAACATAAAAAGCAGGTAGTCCATTACTAGTTGAAATAAGATGAGTAAAGAAGTTGGGGTCTTCTACTTTTTTAAAAGATGTCTTATTATCACCTTTATACTTTCTAACATTGTACTCCCAAATGTTGATTAGATTGTTAGATTTGGTATAGAAATAACCTTTCTTGGATTCGAGGTTATCTTCGTTTATAATTGATATAATTTCTATTGAGTCGTATACAACTGTCCATACTGATTTAATTATATCAAAGTAATCCTGAAGTTTGGCAACACTATATTTTAGTATTTCTTGTAGTTGGGATTGTTCACCTATTGTTAGGATTGGTAAATCTTTTGTTTTTAAATCCTTGAATGTCAACTCATCATCCAATGATGTTAAGGTCTTATCAGTATATAAGATTTTGTTGTTCTTAATAATGTTTTGGACATTCGCTAAATGGAGTGTGATTTCAGTGAACATTGGGTAAACTTTCATTTCCTCTAGTTGTTTGTTCAACTTTTGAAAATAACCCAATAACACATATTGTTTCAACTCGGCATCAATAACTCCATCGAAAATCCAATTTGTATCCATCACAAACTCTATTTTATTTTTTTTCATAATCAAAATATAAATAAAGTTTTATCCAAAATAAACTAGTTCATTCTCATTATGACAAAAGTATATTTCTTACCATCAGGTGTTGTTACAGTTTGTTCATCATATCTTCCATCATAAGAAGCCATAACACCCAAACCATCACTATCTACAATATCAGTTGCAACCCCTTTTATATTAACATACTCTTTTAAATCACTGCCCATTTCTTTTAACCAACCAATTTCATCAGTGTTTCTTACATAGTAATCGACTTTTTCTTCAATCATTTCTTCACTTGGTTCAGTATCAGGTTCAATACCATCAAGTTCCTCTTGAGCTTTCTCAATGTTATCTTCTATTTCTTCAATTTCACTTTCCAAATCAGCTATTTCATCTTCATCCTCTGTTCCTTCTAATTCTTCTTGTTTTTGAGATTTTAATTCTTCCATTTCGTTGATGTAGTTCTCAAGTTGTTCTTTTCTTTCCTCTTGTTCTGTTGTTAATTCATAATCATCTTCATCGAAATAAACTTCAGGATTACTACTAATATCATCATAATACCAATCTCTTATTTCATCCCTGATTTGGTCTTTATCTAAATTATCTTCAATCAAATATTGATTAATACCATCAATACCAATATCCTCGATTAATTGTTCTTGATTCTCGATTGCGGCCTCATAAACATCATCATAATAACCAACAGTGTATTCTTGACCCCTTAAACCAATAACCTCAAAATTGTTCAAGTCACCATAAGAACGATATGATTGGGGTATAAGATAATATACATCAGCTACACCCTCTTGTAATTCCTCAATTTCATTCTGTAAGTCAGTAATCCTATCATATATTTCTTCCCTTTCTTCAGAATCCATTTCCAACCCTTGACCTTCTTCAACTAATCTTTCAATTTCTTCGTTCTTAGTTTTAATTTCATTTTTAGTATTTTCATCCATTTCATTCAAGTCACCCTCACCTACCAAATAATCGAACAAAGCATTTGCTGCCAATCCTTCATCATCAATCTTTGGATTATCCAAGTCCCAGTCTCCATCTTGTCTCCTCTCATCAGCATCAGCCAATTTAGCCAACTCCTCTCTTCTAATTCTCATTTTTTCGATTGGGGTATTATAATCACTTACAGAACCTTTAACCACTGTGTTACCCAAACTACTAATTTGTGTACTACTAATATTTAATCTTCCAGTAATAACGGCAACATTTCCCAAATCTTTAATCGGAGTTCCACTTAGATTAACATCTCCAACAACATATAATGGTTTCCCACCAAACTTTTTAATACCAGTAACCTTTGAATTATATGAAGCTAACTTCAATAGTTCCTCATATTGTTTAGCAGTAATCTCATAATAGTCACCTTCATTTTGTTCTTTAAGGATTTTAATTAGGTTTTTTGCCTGACTTTCGGCTATAATAATTTTTTTCATATTGTCAAATAAGGTTTTATTTACATAATATAAATACTTAAGATATTTATTAATGAAGTTGACTTCATAAATTAATTAAACTGATAATGACATGGGATGTGGATGCAAAAACAAACCACAAGGTCAACCAGCCCCTTCAACACCACCACCGACTAATTCAACTAGTCAAAGACAGGTGACTAACAATAACATTCAAGAGTCAATCAAGAAAGTTGTTGAGAAGTACTACAATAAAAGATAACTTCACTGAAGGGAAGGTACGAACTTTGAAGGGGACAATCAATGTCCCTTTTTTTATTTTTACTATTTAAGGTATTCATTTTTTTGTTTATACATTTGAAAAAAACAATATGAAATACATTAATCCATTCTCAAAACAAGGTTTCGTAAATCTATTTGCGGATCACATCATAAAAAGTATTAACCCCAACCATAAATCAAGATTCCAAGTTGTTGACTTCAAATCATTCTTGGTTGTTTATGGTTCAACATCAAGTGATGAAGTATTGGACTTGAATAAGTTAAGAGATACATTCATAGAAAAACACAAAGAACTTGTTAACTACTTAAATCTCAAACATGTAAACATCATCGATTTAATAGATTACAGAGAACCAT
>JACCDW011245128.1_pt1 | contig 12931 bp, 10 predicted proteins | sample 7449781 | NCBI WGS metagenome assembly JACCDW01 (sample SAMN15323449, study PRJNA562643) | freshwater metagenome | isolation source: river surface water | place: USA:Blue River Watershed | collected 2017-08-18 | reverse complement strand
TCAAACATCCACCTTTTACCCAATAAGAAAATTGGAGACACCGACACCACCCTCCACCCGTTTTTGAAACAGAGTGAGTGTGAGAGCGAGAGTGTATGGCGTTTACTTCAATCTTACTTTTAGGGCAAGTTAAAGAGCAAGTGCAAGAGCACGTATGTTTGCGTCAAACTTCCACCCCGCACCCCCACCCAATTTTCAAGGAGTGAGAGCGGGAGCGAGAGCGAATGACATTTACTTCAATCTGACTTTTGGAGCAAGTTAAAGAGCAAGTGCAAGTGCAAGTTTGTTTGCGTCAAACATCCACCTTTTACCCAATAAGAAAATTGGAGACACCGACACCACCCTCCACCCGTTTTTGAAACAGAGTGAGTGTGAGAGCAAGAGTGTATGGGGAATTACCGAAGTAATTAACAATTATCAACACCGTTTTTATGCCCCTTTTGAAATCGTAATTTTGTGGTAATGAATTTGAGTAAGGAAGAACTGGTTAATTTATGCGGACAAACCCGCAGAGATATTGTAAGAATGGTGCATGCAGTGGCATCGGGACATCCTGGCGGATCGCTTGGTTGTGTTGAATTTCTCGCGGCACTCTATGGCAAGGTTATGACCCACCACCCTGAAAATTTTAGCATGGATGGGCAAAATGAAGACTTGTTCTTTCTGAGTAATGGTCATATTAGTCCCGTTTTTTACAGCATTCTCGCCCGTACCGGTTATTTTCCAGTGGCTGAATTAAGTACTTTTCGTAAACTAAATACCCGTTTGCAAGGTCACCCCACTACCCACGAGGGTTTGCCGGGTGTACGAGTGGCTTCAGGCTCCCTAGGTCAAGGCATGAGCGTAGCTATTGGTGCAGCTTTAACAAAAAAACTGAATAACGACAACCACTTGGTATTCTCTTTGCATGGCGATGGTGAGTTGCAAGAAGGACAAATTTGGGAAGCTGCCATGTACGCATCGGCCAATAAAGTGGATAATTACATTGCTACCGTAGATTATAACGGACGCCAAATCGATGGCGACGTTGAAAATGTACTTTCTCTTGGGAATTTACGTTCTAAGTTTGAGGCTTTTGGTTGGACGGTGATTGAGAATACCCATGGAAACGATATTGAGGCCGTAGTGGCGTCGCTTGAAACCGCTAAAAGCCTTACTGGCAAAGGTAAACCAGTGATGATTCTTATGAGAACTGAAATGGGCATGGGAGTTGATTACATGATGGGAACTCACAAATGGCATGGCAGTGCGCCCAACGATGAGCAATTGGAAAAAGCGCTGGCGCAACTTCCGGTGACGCTCGGTGATTATTAATAGTTGAAACGCATCTTTATATTCTTTCTGTTTGCCTGGATGGCTCTTACTGTCCGTGCACAGGTTACCAATCGTATTCTCTTTATTTTCGATGATTCGTACAGCATGTACGCACCGTGGAACAGTAATGTGAAAATTGAGGTGGCCAAGAAGGTCATGGCGCAATTTCTCGACTCGTTAAAGAATGTCCCCAATCTCGAAATTGCCCTGCGCTGTTATGGCCACACGACGTTCTTTAAACCAGAGCGTAATTGTAAGGACACGAAGTTAGAAGTGCCCTTTGCGCCGGCGAATGAAAATGCGGCTAGGATTAAACAACGCATCCAAAGGTTAGAACCAATGGGTACTACACCTATTGCGTATTCACTGGGTGAAAGTGCCAATGATTTCCCAGAAAAGCCGAATTGCCGGAACATGATTATTTTGATAACCGATGGCATTGAAGAATGTGGCGGTAATCCCTGCAAGGTTAGTTATGAATTACAACGCAAGGGTATTTTTATTCGGCCCTTCGTTATTGGTATCGGTTTAGATGCCAGCTACACCTCCTCTTTTGGCTGCATCGGTAAATTTTACGACGTTAGCAACGAAGCTAATTTTTTGCGGGTCCTCAATTTGGTTATGACCGAAGCACTTACCCGCACCAGCGTAGAAGTTGATTTGTTAGATATCAGCCAACGTCCCGTTGAAACAGATGTTAACATGACTTTTTATGAAGCGGGCACCAATAAAGTTAAATACAATTACCTGCACACCATCAATCACAATGGCAAACCTGATACGTTAATACTCGATCCAAGCATTCAGTACGATTTGGTAGTTCATACCATACCGCCTCAAATTAAGAAGAACATACAATTGCAAACAGGGCGTCATAATATTATACCGGTGGCTGCACCACAAGGTTTTTTAAAACTTGATATAGAAGGCGGCACAACGCAATATTATCCAGTTACAGTAGTGCGTAAGGCGGGAGAAATGACCACCCTAAACATTCAAGAATTTGGCAAAACAGAAAAATACATCGTTGGTAAGTACGACCTCGAAATTTTAACCCTTCCTCGAATTCAGCTTAAAAATATTGAAATCAAACAAAGCTTCACTAACAGCGTAAAGGTGCCCGGAAGCGGTCCCGTTGTTTTCATGAAAGGAGGCAAGGGTAACGGCGCAATTTATGTCGACGATGGTAAAAAACTCACCTGGGTGTGCAATTTAAATGCCGATGTAAATAACGAAACGATTTACCTGCAGCCCGGCAAGTACAAAGTGGTTTTTCGTATGGAAGCCTTGCAACAAACTACCCGTTCAGTTGAAAGAAATTTTGAAGTTAAAACCGGACAAACCACTACAGTTAAATTCTAACTAAGAACTTATGCTGTTGCCTCTCACATGATTTAGTAGATTTGCGCACGTTTTAAGCCGATTGCATGAAAAAATATACCTATACCGAAAAGAAAGATACCCGTTCAGGATTTGGCGCTGGACTATCAGAACTTGGTAAAAACAATCCCAATGTTGTTGCTTTATGTGCCGACCTAACAGGCTCGTTGAAAATGGATGCCTTCCAGAAAGCCCATCCAGAGCGCTTTTTCCAAGTAGGTATTGCTGAGGCCAATATGATGGGCATTGCAGCAGGATTAACGATTGGCGGTAAAATTCCGTTTACTGGCACTTTTGCCAATTTTAGTACCGGAAGGGTGTACGATCAAATACGCCAAAGTATCGCGTACTCGGGTAAGAATGTAAAAATTGCTGCTTCGCACGCAGGTTTAACCCTGGGTGAAGATGGCGCTACCCACCAGATTTTGGAAGATATTGGTTTGATGAAAATGCTGCCGCACATGGTAGTCATCAATCCATGCGATTATAACCAAACCAAGGCGGCAACGTTAGCGGTGGCAGACTATCACGGACCGGTGTACCTCCGTTTTGGGCGCCCAGCTGTTCCTAACTTTACCCCTGCTGATCAAAAATTCGAAATCGGTAAAGCGGTGATGCTAAATGAAGGTACGGATGTTACTATTGTAGCAACTGGTCACTTGGTTTGGAAAGCGATTGAGGCGGGAGAAGCATTAGCAGCCAAGGGCATTAGCGCAGAAATTATCAATATACACACCATTAAACCGTTGGATGAAGGGGCTATTTTGGCGTCTGCAAAGAAAACGCGCTGCATTGTTACAGCCGAAGAACACCAAATGCATGGAGGCCTAGGTGATAGCGTGGCCCAATTGCTGGCACGTCATCTGCCAACACCACAAGAATACGTGGCGGTGAACGACACGTTTGGCGAAAGTGGCACCCCTGATGAATTGATGAAGAAATACGGTCTCGATACCGTGAACATTGTTGCTGCCGCTGAAAAAGTGATCAACAGAAAATAAACCAACGTTAGCTAGATTTCATAAAAAAAGGGCGGACCACCTCGTGAGTCCGCCCTTATTATTTAATAAAAAGCTTAATGTTTTGCCAGGTAGGAAGCTACCCCTTCGTGCGTGTCTTTCATGCCCTCTGAACCCTTAGTCCAGTTTGCAGGACAAACTTCTCCGTTTTCTTCGAAGAATTGAAGCGCATCTACCATGCGCAATGCTTCATCGACGTTACGACCTAATGGAAGGTCGTTGATTAATTGGTGACGTACAACGCCGTTTTTATCGATGAGGTACAAACCACGGAAGGCAATCATGGGTCCAGTTGCTGCCAATTGGCCATCTTCATCCACTTCATAATCACCAAACAAAGTGCCGTAGTTCATAGAAATGGTTTTGGTTGTGTCGGCAATGATAGGGTAAGTAACCCCCTTGATGCCGCCAGCTTTTTTATCCATTTGCAACCAACCCCAGTGGCTTTCTTCTGTGTCGGTGCTACAACCAACCACAGCGCAATTGCGAGCTTCAAAATCCTTTAAACGTTCTTGAAAGGCGTGTAATTCGGTTGGGCAGACAAATGTGAAATCTTTCGGATAGAAGAAAAATACCACGTATTTTTTTCCAATGTATTGATCCAGAGAGAAGTTCTCAATTACTTCTCCGCCGTTCACCACCGCGCCTGCGGTGAAATGAGGGGCTTTTTTACCAACTAATGTAGACATATGTTATAAGTTTATTGCTTTTAAATTCCTTGTAAAAGTAATCATTAACTTCGGGGCTTTAAGACACTATTTTAAGCTGTTTAACCTATCCTTAACATTTATTTAAATGAGTATCCTTATCAATCAACCCGCACCAGATTTTAGTCTGTTCAATACTAACAAACAGGAAATAAAACTTTCCTCGCTTCGCGGTAAAAACGTGGTTTTGTTGTTTTTTCCATTAGCGTTTACAAGCACGTGTACTGCCGAATTGTGCAGTGTTCGTGATAGCTACAACATTTACGATTCATTAAACGCCACCGTTTTTGGTATTTCATGCGATTCGCTATTTACCCTCGGAAAGTTTAGAGAGGAGCAACACCTCAACTTTGATTTATTAAGCGATTTCAATAAAACCGCCTCAAAGGATTATGGCACCCTTTACGATTCGTTTGTGTTTAACATGCTGGGGGTTTCTAAACGCTCTGCTTTTGTAATCGATACAGAGGGTGTTGTACGTTATGCGGAGGTCCTCGAAAATGCCGGTAACGTGCCTGATTTCGATAAAATCAAAGCCTGCTTGAACAGTCTTGCCACTGCGTAAGTCATACTCCAAGAACGGAACTGTTGAGGCCGGCTGCGATGAAGCTGGCAGGGGATGTTTGGCGGGCCCTGTTTATGCAGCGGCCGTTATTCTGCCAACCGGTTTCCGCAATAAATGGATTAACGACAGCAAGAAACTAACGGAAAAAGACCGGTACGAACTACGTCCCGAAATTGAAGAAAAGGCTGTTGCCTTTGCTGTGGGGTTTGCTACGCATCAGGAGGTGGACCAAATTAATATTCTCAAAGCGTCGTTATTAAGCATGCACCGGGCGGTTGATCAGTTAACGGTCAAGCCCGGACTGCTGCTAATTGATGGCAACCGATTTGCCCCATATCCCGGAATTCCTCACCACTGTGTGGTTGGCGGTGATGCCAAGTACATGAGCATTGCTGCCGCCAGTATTCTGGCAAAGACCTACCGTGATGATTTTATGAAGGAAATGGACGAACAATACCCCCAATACGGCTGGAGACGGAACATGGGGTATGGCACCCGTGAACACCGCGACGCCATTCACATCCACGGTTTTAGCCCGATACATCGGCTAACATTTAACGCTGGTCAGGACCAGTACGCAATCCGCTTTCCAGAAGGTGAAGAATAACCCACACTCCACTTGTTATTAAGTTGCTTAGGAAACTGCTGCGAAACCCCTATTTGCTAGTAATTTAGAAGTGTGGGTCGCTGGGCTAAATTGTCCTTTATAGTATTTATTGTAATGGCTGCCATTGGTGGCACCTACGCCTATTTCCTGCTTCGAAACAGTAAACCACCTACTACTCGTGCCATCGAAATTATTCCTTCTAAACCCATGATGGTAGCGGGGGCGCGACAAATCACTGATTTAAGTTTGAAAATCAGTTCTCGTTCGTTGGTGGCTGATAAATTGCGAGGCATCGCTGCAGTTAACCAACTGTGCCAACAATTAGCTGTGTTTGATTCTTTGTTGTTCGAAAACGAAAACCTTTCCTCAGAACTCAACAACAATACGGTTTACCTGGCCGTTTACAAAAACGATTGGTTGATTACGCTTAATATTACCAAACTCGGCGAAACAGAGCTGATTCAGAAAACGCTAACACAAGCGCTTCACGCCAATTCTGATGGTGCTTTTAAATTTCAAGGAAGGAACTATTGGTTTGAAATAAAAAACGGGATTGTATTGCTCGCTAGCAGCCGGGGCATTATCAACGAAGCAGTAGATCCGGTTACACCCCGTTGGATAAATGATGCCGCCTACAAACAAATGAAGGAAACGTGGCCTGAGGATGCCAACACGGCCTTGTATATCGACCACGCTCAATGTAAGTACAACGAGCCTTTGCCGGGGGCTGAACTGGCATCGGGTTTCTCTACTGGGGCTTTAGAGATTTTACCGAACCAGGTAAAACTCTATGGGGCGTATGTTCCCGATTCAGCTAGTTCTCTTCATTTTTTATCGAAACAACAACCGGTAGCAGTTGAAGATTTAAATGGCATGTTACTGCCAGCAGTGCAAGCCTTTACCGCCTATGGTTTCACGTCCATTAATACACCTAATCAAAATAAGTATCCAGAATTACTACAACGATGGCATGAAATTAATGAACGGGCCATGTACAATGCTACGAATGAATTTTATGAGAACTGTGCGGGACTCATGGTGCGCCTGCGTTACATGGGACGGGCCTTGTTTGTGGTGCAAGTGCGCGATAGCATCAAGTGCAGCGAACACTTAAAATTTCTGGCAGATACCGGTAAAGGAAATGTGTACTCGCTCGATTGGTTGGCTGGAACAGAATTGTTTCCAGAACAACGCAGTGGTTACCAAAGTTATGCTGTTAGAAATGGCAATTTGTTGATGTTCGCAGAAGATAGCACCATGCTTCAACAATACAATTTGCAATTAAACCAAGAACAGGCGTCAACTGAATTGATAAGTTACCTTGAAGATAATGCCCCCGAATCATTCAATTACATGGTGTATCAAGCGCCAGTAAAACAATACGCGGGACCGGATGAAACCTCGCAAACGCTTAAAAACTTTAAACATATTTTGTTGTCATTGGTGAACCAAAAAAACGGCTTCAGTTACCGCGTGCATTTTGATAATACCCAACAAGAACAAGAGGATGGTCGCCGAACACCACTATGGACACTGCGTTTGAATGAACCCATTCTTGCCACCAATGTGTTTCCATTTGTAAATCATAAAACGGGTGAAAACGAAATTGTGTTGCAAGACGCCACCAATCATTTGCAGCTGATAAATGCCAAGGGAGAGCCGCTATGGAAAATCGCTCTTGATGGTAAAACGGATAAAATTTACACGGTTGATGCCTTGCGCAACAAGAAGTACCAATTATTAATGTGTACGGGCGAGTTTATTCACCTCATTGATCGTAATGGAAGGGAAGTGGACGGGTTTCCGGTTAAGCTACCTGCAAAAGCCGTTTCACCACTATCATTAATTGACTATGATAACGATGGCGAAATAAGAATTTACGTGGCGTGTGCCGATAAAAAAATATACAACTACAGTTTGCAAGGAAAAGTGGCAACTGGTTATGTGCCCTTGCGCACCGAAAATGAGGTTAAATTACCGGTGCAATTTGCAAGGGTGGGTGAAAGCGACTACTTAGTGGCATTGGATGTAGAGGGGCGTGTATATACCTTTAGCCGTAAGGGGGCCGGTCGCATTGGTCTCACTAGTAAAGGCCCGCGCAATTGCAGTGCTTTTTATCTTGATGTATCGAATAAACTTTCATCCACCCAATTGGTGTATGTGTCGGAGACCGGAGATATTGGGAAAATTAGTTTTACCGACGTGAGAGAGACTATTCCAACCGGCTCAGCTCTAACCAATGGCAGCGCACGCTTTGACTGGGTTGATGACAATAGGTTGATGGATGTTTTGGCTATCGAAGGGGCGGCTGTGCGTGGATTTGATTTAAATGGTTCGCCCTTGTTGAGCGAGGAGTTTGTGGAGCTACCGGATGATTTTAGTTTTTATAAGGATGAAACGCGAAAATTGTTAATCGGGTTCAATCGCGAAAACAGAACCGTCATGGTACACGCTGGTGACCGCCAGGTGATGAAGGAAAATGGCGATGCCTTGCCCTTGATTATTGATCTTTACCGCAATGGCAAACTCTACCTTTTGGTGGTGGAGAAAAATGAACTACGGTGCCTTGCAATAAGCCAGCAATAAATCTCTTATACGTCAGAAGGAATTTTAATTGGTGTGTTATGCACAGTATTAAACAGACACTGCATCACAGCCATGTCCCCATTAATTGGCCCTACTGATTAATGTGTAACAAGGGTCTTGTATTTTGTAGCGGTCTTCTCAGCGCCATAAAGGCGCTGCCAACCGCCTCATTTATTCCTTGGCCAACACTTTGTGAGCGCCATTATCGACATAAATCGAATCGAGATCGTCGTTTTCTTCAGGTAGTTCGTAACGTTTATCCTTCTCCATGGTGGCAATGTTTACATCGGGAGGTGGCATGGTTTGTGAAACCCATACTATGCCGTTGTAATAAACGTAGTGGTTGCGCCAGTTATCCCAATAATAATTACGGTAAGGGAAATAAACCCAACGGTGGTTGAAGGTGCAATTGGGACCCCAGGCTGGACGGTATACCACCACTTTGGCAGGGCGATAAGCGCTTCGCCTCACCACTCTAACCGTCTTTGCATGAGGATGCGCTTTTCTGACCTTGGCCGCTGGATGCCCGTGACGCCTTTGTCCCTGCTGCGCATTCAGGTGTGTAACCATCATGAGCACTGCTAAAATTAAACTGAATCTCATATCGCTTTTATTATTGGATGGTAAAAAACGGTAAAGGATTAATGCTCGATAAAAAATATTTTTAAGGGCTCGTAAAAGTAAAACGGCAAAAGCGTTAAAACTGATACTCAGCACTTCCTTTTCGTTCGATATCAAAAACGAGCTCACCGCCAATAAATACACGTAAAACGCGGGTTTTTAGGATGTCCCGTTCTGTACTGGTCATGATATTGCGGTCTAGAATCACAAAATCGGCCACCTTGCCTTTTTCTAACGATCCTTTTTGTTTTTCTTCAAAGGCAGCTTTAGCTGGCCAAATGGTCATTCCCATTAAGGTCTCCTCGCGCGTAAGTGCTTCTTGAGGTTGGAAACCACCTATTGGATAGCCTTCAATGTCTTTTCTCGATACGGCTGCATAAAAGGTCTTAAAGGGCGAAATATCTTCAACGGGAAAGTCGGTGCCAAGCGCCACCATGCCACTGGCATTCAATAAGGATTTGTAAGCGTAGGCATATTTTGCTCTCTTCCCAATGCGTTGAGTTGCCCAGTACATATCGCTGGTGGCGTGAGTAGGCTGTACGCTAGGCACAATGTGTTTAGAGCGGCGAATATCGGCTGGGTGTGTAATTTGTGCGTGTTCAATACGCCAGCGGTGCGAACTGTCGGCGCCTGCTTTTCTATAAAGACTTAGCATTAAACGGTAGGCTGAATCACCAATACAATGGGTGTTTACCTGGAAACCCTTAGCAATGGCTTCAGTACACCTTTTCTCGAAATGGTCTGGTGAACTTAAAAGAAAACCACTGCTCTGCTTGCTATCATTGTATGGTTCGAGTAAGCAAGCTCCACGTGAGCCCAAGGCACCATCAGCGTATAATTTAAACGAGCGCACATTCATGCGGTCGGTTTGGTAGGGACCATTTGTAAGGTAGTAGTCGAAATTCGGCTGACTATCGCTTAACATAACGTAGAATCGGAGTTTCAACTTATCTTGTTGTTGCAACGCATCCAGTAAATCCACATCGGCCTTCATTAAGCCTGCTTCATGCAAAGAGGTCAATCCAAACGCAAGGCAATTTTCTTGGGCAAGTAACAACGCCTTTTTCACATCACTGCGATTAGGTGGGGGAATGTGCGAGGAAACGATATCTACGGCATTATCAATTAACACACCGGTAGGTTGACCGTTTTTCATCAGAATTTCGCCTCCAGAGACCTTGGTGTTGGCCGTGATACCGGCTATCTCCAAGGCCTTGCTATTTGCCAATGCAGCGTGACCATCAATACGGGTTAATAAAACAGGTGTTGAGGGGTATAAACTGTCTAGTTTGGCTTTGTCGGGCCATTGCTTATCAGGCCAATTGTTTTGATCCCAGCCCCGGCCTAAAATCCATTGAACTGAAGAGTCAGGCAACTGAATTCCACCGTCTATAGGGTGTTTAGAGGCAAATTCAACTGTTTTTTGAATTACGTCGTTAAAGGATTTGGTGCCTACTAAATTGGCGCGCATCAACGATAGGGCGTATCCTACAAAGTGACAATGCGCATCAGTAAAACCTGGTAAAATGGTTTTGCCATTAAGGTTAATTACTTGTTCGGCTTTGTAATGACCATGTATATAGGCCGCTTTTCCGGTTGCTACCACCGTGCCATTATTGATCGCCATTGCCTCCGCAATGGTAAAATTGCTATCCACGGTGTAAATAAAACCGTTGGTTAGAATCATGTCAACGTCAGACTTCTCTGTTTTACAAGAAAACAGAATTTGAATAATAACGATGATTAGGGCTATGGATTTGAACCGAATCATAGTTCAATTTACGAATTCTAAAATTTATTGTATGACAAAGCGCAGAATATCTTACATAAGAAATAAAGGGGGTATTGTGGAAAACCATTAGATTTTTTTATGGATGAGCTTCCAGTAAACTCGATTAGGTGCCGGTGATTTTATGGGATTTGAGGCAGTTTTGGTTCATTTTTGGCGGGTTTTGGCGTAAAACCGCTTAAAAAATAAGGGCACTGTTTATTAATCGGTTGATTTTTTTAATAAGAAATTGGGTTTTGAGGCAGGGACTAATGTAATTTTCAAGGTTCGAGAAAGGGGCTGATCGCACTGGTTTTGGGAATTACAAAACAAGTCCAGTCCTTTTTACAATTGAACACTGGGGAAAAAGACTATGAGCAAGAGCAACTATAATGAAGATTCAATACGATCGTTAGATTGGAAAGAACACATCCGCACCCGTCCTGGTATGTACATCGGCAAATTGGGTGATGGCAGTGCTTTTGATGATGGCATTTATGTGCTCATCAAGGAGGTCATGGATAATTCCATCGACGAGTTTATGATGGGTGAAGGGAAACGGATTGACATTAACGTGAAAGAGGGCATGGTAAGCATTCGCGACTACGGACGTGGCATACCATTGGGCAAGGTGGTTGAGGTGGTTTCTAAAATCAATACCGGTGGCAAGTACGATAGCGAAGCGTTTAAGAAATCGATCGGACTCAACGGCGTTGGTACCAAGGCGGTGAATGCCCTTTCTATACATTTTAAGGTTATTTCATACCGCGACGGTCAAGCCAAGGCTGCTGATTTTAGCAAGGGTGAACTGGTAAAGGAACACCGCCTGCAAGCGGCGCCGGGCGAGAAAAATGGCACATATGTTGAGTTTCGTCCCGATGACTCCATTTTCAAAAAATACCACTTCGTGCACGAATACATCGACCGCATGATTTGGAATTATGCGTTCTTAAACACTGGTTTAAAATTGTACCTCAATGGGGTGGAATATAAGTCAGACAATGGTTTGAAAGACTTACTCGAAAAAAACATCACCGGCGAAATATTATACCCGATTATTCATTTACGCGGCAGTGATATTGAAGTAGCGATGACGCATAGCAACGAACACTTCAGCGAAGAGTATTACAGTTATGTGAATGGTCAGTACACCACACAGGGCGGCACGCACCAAGCGGCGTTTCGTGAGGCGGTGGTAAAAACCGTGCGCGAATTTTTCAAGAAAGATTTTGACCCTACCGATATTCGTAAGTCCATCGTGGCTGCTGTATCTGTAAAAGTGCAAGAACCCGTGTTTGAGTCGCAGACTAAAACAAAATTGGGTTCACAAGAGGTGGCACCGGGTGGCCAATCGATGCGCAGTTTCATTAACGATTTTATGAAGGAACAGCTCGATAACTACCTCCATAAAAATCCAGAAACAGCACGCGCCATTGAAGCCAAAATTTTAGCGAACGAACGTGAGCGCAAGGAACTTTCTGGCATTCAAAAATTAGCCCGTGAACGCGCCAAGAAGGCGTCGTTGCACAACCGTAAATTACGCGATTGCCGCATACACCTCGATGATATTAAGGATGTCCGCCGTTTAGAAACCACCTTGTTTATTTGTGAGGGCGATTCGGCCAGTGGTTCTATTACTAAAACGCGTGATGTGAACACTCAAGCGGTGTTCTCGCTAAAAGGCAAGCCGTTGAATAGTTTCGGACTCGGTAAAAAAGTGGTTTACGAAAACGAAGAATTTAACTTGTTGCAAGCTGCATTAAACATCGAAGATAGTTTAGAGGAACTGCGTTACAACAACGTGGTCATTGCTACCGATGCCGATGTAGATGGTATGCACATTCGTTTGTTGTTGTTGACGTTCTTCTTGCAATTTTTTCCAGATTTGGTAAAGAACAACCACGTGAAGATTTTGCAAACACCCTTGTTTAGGGTGCGTAATAAAAAAGAAACCATTTATTGTTATTCAGAAGAAGAGCGCAAGGCGGCGGTGGCCAAACTCGGACCGAAACCCGAGATCACACGCTTTAAAGGGTTGGGCGAAATATCACCCGATGAGTTCAGGAATTTTATTGGTAAGGACATTCGTTTAGAGCCGGTGCTGATTGATCAGAAGTCCAGCATTAATGAATTATTGAATTACTACATGGGCAAGAACACCCCCGAGCGTCAGGATTTCATTATTGAGAATTTACGGGTAGAGAAGGATGATGCGGTGGAGGTAGTGTAAGTGAAGGCGGAGTATAGTTTTCTCGCTCACACCTTCAAGCAGCTATGTTCACAAAGATGAAGGGGCGCAAAGAACACAAAGGCGCAAAGGGCGCAAAGTCAGGTTCAACGCACTCTCAATTCTCAACTTTCAAT
>JACCDW010228282.1_pt1 | contig 12931 bp, 11 predicted proteins | sample 7449781 | NCBI WGS metagenome assembly JACCDW01 (sample SAMN15323449, study PRJNA562643) | freshwater metagenome | isolation source: river surface water | place: USA:Blue River Watershed | collected 2017-08-18 | reverse complement strand
CCCGAAATTTCCATGCCGGGCGTGTACGTGGCCATGCCAGACATGGGCAAGCGGCTGTCGTCGCTGCCGTAGGTTTCGAGTTCGGACTCGGGAATGATGCCTGCCTCAATCATGGCGGCGTAGTGCGCAATCGCGTAGTGGCCGTGCGAGAGCAAAAAGCGGTCACGCCCTTCCCACTCGGGATCATCTGCACGGAAGTTCATGGCATGGCCATACGCGGTGGCCAGCACGTCGGCATAGCCCAAAGCTTGGCCCACATAGCCTTGGCCTTGCACTTCGCCCATGCGCAAGGCATAGCGGCGAATGCGGTAAGCGCATTGGGCAATTTTGGACAACGTGTCCTGTGAAGTCATAAAGGTCTCCAAATATCCATCACTTGAAAATAAACGCTGGCACATAAGAAACCAGCAACAAGATGCCAAACGCAACCAGATAGAAGGGGCCTAGCTCGCGCACGGTGTCTCCCACTTTGACCTTAGCCAAGGAACTGGTGATAAACAGCGTTGTGCCCACCGGTGGGGTGTACAAACCGATGGCTAGGTTCACAGTCATCATGATGCCCAACTGCACCAAATCCATACCAATTGCATTGGCCAAAGGCACAAACACGGGGGTCAGCAACAACACCGCAGCGGGCAAATCAATGAACATGCCACATACCAACATCAGCACATTCATTAACAAAATGACACTCCAACCGCTGGACAAGTTGGCTTGCGCCCAAGCGACCACACCATCAGGCATACGATCAAAAGTGAGCAACCAACCAATCGCAGCCGAGGCCATGATGACCAGCAGCACCACCCCTGTGGCCAAGCCTGCCTCCACCACACAACGATGCAAACGTTGCAAACCCAAATCGCGGTACACGATAGCTGACACAGCGCCGGCATAAAGGGTGGACAGCACGGCCACTTCGGTCGGGGTGGCCACACCAAAACGCAAGAACACCACGATCAACACGGGTAATACCAACGCAGGGGAGGCATACAGCAGTTGCGAACGAAATAGCCCCCAATTCAGTGCTTGTGTCTCGCGCGGGAAGTTGCGACGACGTCCCACCCACCAACACACCGCCATGAAGCCACCGCACATCAACAGCCCCGGCAAAATGCCAGCCACAAACAAGGCTGCCACCGAGGTGTTACTAGACAGGGCAAACAAGATCATCGGGATCGAGGGCGGAATCAAAATATCAATCGTGGCCGCCGCAGCCAATGTGGCTGCCGAAAACGCGGGGGGATAGCCCAGACGCTTTTGCCACGGGATAAGCAAAGAACCAATGGCAGACGCATCCGCAACGGCCGAACCCGAAACGCCACCAAAAATGGTTGACGACAACACCCCCACCTGACCGGGTCCGCCATGAAAACGTCCAATCAGACTCGACAAAACGCCGATCAATGCTTCGCCCAACTTACCCCCCATCATGAGTGAGCCAGTGAGCATAAAAAAAGGAATAGCAATGAGTGGGAAGCTTTGCACCTGTGCCACCATTTGCTGAACCAACAAATCTAATGGCACGCGCTCGGAGCTCGCCGCAGCGGCCATCGCCGCAACCAGTAAGGCATGGGCGATCGGAATGGCGATTACCGCAGCCCCTAGAAACACACACAAAATCAATGCAGTCATGATTCAGCCCTTTCTTACCAATGCACGGGGGCAGGATCAGTGTTCGCGAGCACCTCGGACTTGCGAGTACAAGCGTGCCATGCAGATATGAGTGCCAACATGCTGAGCAAGGCCATGCCCGTCATCACACAGGCATACGTGAACGAGCCCGGAATTTGCAAAATGGGAGATTTCTCGTCGTGCACAATCTCTAGCATGCGCCAAGTCGCAACAGCCAAAGTGGCATACAAACCGGCCACCACAGACCAGCCCACAGCACTTAGAAATCGACGCGCCGTGCCTGACAGTTTGTCAACCAAAAAGCTGGTGGTGATGTGTGCCCCATGCTGTGCCGCCAACACAACGCCCGCCATGACCAACCAAGGGAACAACAGTTCGGGCACTTCGTTGGCCCATTGCAAGCTCGCCCCCGTGGCGTAGCGCAGCACCGTGTTCAAGGTCAGGATGACAAAAATCACCGAGGTGCTGATCCACAGCAAGACCTGACACACGAACGCAATGGCTCGTTCAACAATATTCATGAGAAGACTCCCGCCCACACACGTCAAGCGTGTGGGCGTTGGTGGCAGAAACGATCAGCGTGCAGCTGCAATCACTTTTTTCAAGAACGGCCCAATCGGTGTGGCCAACCATTTGTCATCCACATTCGCGGTGGCTTTGGCAAAGGGGGTTTTGTCCACCGTGTTGATTTGCACGCCCTTGGCTTTGAGGTCGACCAACAATTTGTCATCGCTTTCTTTAGACAGCTTGCGTTGCAATTGCGTGGCTTCCAGCGCTGCTTCTTGCAAAATTTTGCGATCCGCGTCGCTGAGTCGATCCCATGTGCGTTTGCTCATCAGCAACGGGGTCATTTCATATTTATGCCCTGTCAAACTGATGAACTTGTTGACCTCATACAGTTTGCTGGCATGGATGTTCATGAGCGGGTTTTCTTGACCATCCACCACCCCTTGTTGCAAGGCCACATAAAGCTCAGCAAACTTGATTTGCTGAGCTTCTGCGCCCAACGATTGCATGATGTCAACGGTCACTGCATCAGGAGGGGTACGCATTTTCAAACCCTTGAGGTCTTCTGGCTTGGCCAAGGCACGTTTGCTGTTGCTCATGTGACGAATGCCGTTATCCCAGTAGCCCAACACCACCAAACCCTTGTCAGCAGATTTGTCAGCCAACTCTTTACCCAAAGGACCATCCAGCATTTTCCAAACTTGTTCCAAATTGCTGAATAAAAACGGCATGCCGAAGGCCGCATACTCAGGCACGGCATTGGCTACCGCACCTTGGGAGTTGGCACTCATGTCCAAAGCACCCGTACGCAGGGCCGTCACCATGGCCGCATCGTCACCCAATTGGGCCGAAGGCGCCACTTGAATGTCAATGCGTCCGTTCGATTTAGCTTTGGCCACTTCGGCCAATTTCACCGATGCCTCATGGCGGGGGTTACCAGGCGCAGCACCGTGACCCAAGGTCAACTTGACAGTTTGTGCCGAGGCCAAACCCGTCACAGCCAACATGGCCGTGGCTAAAACGGTGCGACGAATGAAAGAAATGTGTTGCATGGTTTTGTCTCCTGATGTTTTAAAAATGAACGACTGACGAGGGAAAACTTAGTGAATCAACATGCCACCGTTCACGTCGAGCGTGACGCCGGTGCAGTACTTGGACAAGCTGCTAGCGAGGAACACCACGCAACCCGCCACATCGTTTGGCTCACCAATGTGACCGAGTGGGATGCCATCCAAAATGGCTTGGCGCTTATCTTCGGGGATCTTGCCTTTGTTGATGTCGGTCGCAATGAGGCCAGGCGTCACGCAGTTGACACGGATGTTGTTGCCACCGTATTCGCGGGCCATGGCGCGGGCCAAGCCGAGCACACCGGCTTTGGCGGCCGAGTAGTGAGGGCCGCCCAAAATGCCGCCGCCACGTTGCGCAGACACAGAAGAGATACACACGATGGAACCGCTGTTTTGCGCAATCATCAAAGGCAACACCGCTTGTGAGGCGTACAGCGTGCCACGCAAGCTCACGTCCAAGATGCGGTCGTAATCGCTGCCTGTGATGTCCAAAAACTTCACGGGCTGAGTAATACCTGCGTTGTTCACCAACACGTCAATGCGACCGTACTTGGCTTTGATTTGTGCCACAGCGGCTTCGCAAGAAGCTTTGTCGGTCACGTTGGCCACGAGGCCCAAGTGCTCAGCGCCAAGTTGGGCGGCCGCTGCTTGTGGGTTGGCCACTTCCAAATCGAGAATGACCACCTTGGCACCTTGCTCCGCCATCATGCGAGCGGTGGCAAAGCCCAAACCGTTTAAACCTGCACCGCCAGTAATAACGGCGACTTTGTCTTTGAGCAGCATGCGTGTCTCCTTTTTTGATTGCATTGCATTGATCGAGTGGCGTGATTGTTTGACAGAGTTGCACCTGAGCACAAACGATATAAACTCACCGGCAATTCAATTTCATTCATGTTGCACTGCAACAATTGAACGGATTTCAAGCCATGATCCCACCCCTCGCCGCTCTGCAAGCCTTTGAAACCATTGCTCGCCGCAAGAGTTTTGCCCTCGCAGCCGAAGAGCTGCACCTCACACCCTCAGCGGTGAGCCACCAAGTGGCCAAGCTCGAAGGTTTGTTGAATGTGCGTTTGTTTGAGCGCTCGGCCCGCGGGGTAGAAATGACCCCGGCAGGCCAGCAATACCTGCAACGTGTGGCCAGCGCCTTGGGTGCCATCAACGCCGCCACAGAGGACTTGCGCCATGGTGTGCAAGACACGCTGTACGTGCACAGCAGCCCCAGCTTTGCCAGTTTGTGGCTCATGCCGCGCATTGCGCGCTTTGGGGAGAGACATCCCAACATCTCGCTCATGCTCTCAGCCTCGCATGTGCACTCTGACTTTCAGCTAGGGCAAATGGACATTGATATCCGTTACGGCATGCCCAACTGGCCGAACTTAGAGGTGGAGGCCATCTTTACAGAACGCATCACGCCGCTGGCCAGCCCCGAATTCATACGCACCCATGCACTGCATGAGCCTGCTGATTTGCTGCGCGTCCCCTTGATTCAATCGAGCGTGAACTTGGTGCAATGGCCCGATTGGTTCACACGCTTTGGGGGCGAGGTGCGCCCTGAACGCATGGGCCTGCGCTTTGACCGTGCCATGATGAGCCTCGATGCGGCCGTGCAAAAACTTGGGGTGGCACTAGAGAGCGCCAGCATTGGCCAATCGCTCATTGACAGCGGCAAACTGCAACCCGTGTTTGAAGACCAAATGAGCATCGAGGTGCAAGGCCACTTCATGGTCTACCCTGCGCGTCATGCATCGCGACCCGAGGTGAAGTGCTTTGTGGAATGGCTGCAAGAAGAGGCCAGTGAGCTCCATCGCTGAGCGGAAGAACTGCGCTATTCGGTAGTGGGCGTCCATCGCCATTGACTGTCTCTAAACGACCCAAAGCAGTCATTCTGGACACTCATCCAGACGACTGCTGCACTGCCCGACGCAGTAGCCTTGGGTACCTTAATGTTTAGGGTAATGAGCCATCTCGAAACCAGCCTGATCTAGCTGGTCTTTGACTGTAGTAGCGGTGGCTTCATCTAGCTTAACTAACGGTGGGCGAACATTGCACCAGACCTTGTCACCCGACACCTCAGCCACCACGCGCTTCATCGCGGGGATCATGGGAACAGCTTGGAAGATCTGACGGATCACGTCTGCCTTTGCTTGCAAGGCAGCGCCTTCAGCTTTGTTCCAGTTTTGATAGACCGCATGAATGCCTGCCGGATTCATGTTGACCGTTGCGCTGATACAGCCTGCGGCTCCGATAGGCAGCGCTTTGGAGAGTGTCGACTCACTGGCTGGGAAGACATCAAAACCGTCTTTGGCGTAGTTGTCGATCATGGCCTTGGTATTGTCCCAATTGCCTGAAGAGTCCTTGGCGCCCACGACGGTGTTGGGATAGCGCTTACGCAGCATCTCGATCAAGCCCAGAGTGATCGGAACACCTGTGAATTGGGGAATGTGGTACAGATAAATTTTCAAACGGTCATCGCCTACTTGCTCGATAACTTCAGAGTAGTAAGCGAACAAGCCTTCATCAGTGACTGGTTTGAAATAAAACGCTGGGAGCATCAATGCACCTGCAGCGCCATTCTTAACGGCATGACGAGTCAGCTTCACAGCATCGACCACCGAGCACGCGCCAGTGCCCGGCATCATGCGGGATGCGGGAACACCTGCTGCCAGCAGTGCATCCGTCATTTCGATGCGTTCATCAACTGACAATGAGTTGGCTTCAGAGTTTGTGCCAAAAATTGCAAGGCCTACGTTGTTATCGATTAACCAGCGGCAGTGCGAAATGAAGCGGTTGACATCAGGTTTTCCTTGGTCATCAAACGGTGTCAGGACGGGGGCGAGTACGCCACGAATACGGTCAGTCATGTGTTTTCCTTGTAATGTTGAAATGTTGCTCAGGTAGGACGTTTGCCAACCTTGAACGTAAATTCGCCGACACCCTCAACTCCACCGTGAACCTCGTCACCCGGGTTGAGTGCGCTAACGCCAGCGGGAGTGCCTGAATAAATCAAGTCGCCAGGCTCAAGTGCCATGGACTGCGAGACATAGGCGATCACGTCAGCGATGGGCCATATCAGGTCTTGGAGATCGCCAATTTGCTTATTGATGCCGTTCACATCCAGCCAGATACGACCTGTAGATGGATGACCGATTTCAGAAGCAGGCTTAAGAGGTGAGCAAGGCGCGGAAGCATCAAATCCCTTGCCCCATTCCCACGGACGGCGCATTTCTTTGGCAACGTCTTGCAAATCGCGTCGAGTTAAGTCAACGCCAACGCCATAACCCCAAACTAATTCAAGAGCCTTTTCTCGATTCACATTGACGCCATGCCCACCGATAGCTACGACCATCTCTACTTCATGATGAAAATTACTGGTGAGCGATGGGTAAGGAATTTCGCCAGAGGCTGAAACCACGGCGTCAGCAGGTTTCATGAAAAAGAATGGCGGCTCTCGAGTTGGATCGTTACCCATCTCACGTGCATGTGCGGCATAGTTGCGCCCAACACAAAAAACTCGACGGATTGGAAATCTGTGTTCTGATTTATCGATGGCAACGCTGGGTTGCTTGACTACGGGCAGGTCAAGTTGTGACATGGTGACTTCTTTATGGATTGACTTATTTGGCGAACAATTGAGAAGGGTCTTCAAATGCTTTGAATTCCAAGGCATTACCTGATGGGTCATAGAAGAACATAGTTCCTTGTTCCCCAACTTGTCCCTTAAAACGAATGTAGGGTTCGATACCAAACTTCACGCCTTTAGCTCGGAGACGTTCGGCAAGTTCTTCCCATTCGGGCATGTCAAGAACAACGCCAAAGTGACGAACAGGGACTTGGTGGCTGTCAACACCGCTGGTGCCTTGATGTCCACAGTCTTCTGGTGACAGATGTGCCACGATTTGATGGCCGTAGAAATTAAAGTCAATCCACTCGTCTGAACTCCGACCTTCAGAACATCCAAGCAATTCACCATAAAAATCTCGAGCCTCTTGAAGATCTCGCACCGGAAATGCCAAATGAAAGGGTGAAATTGAAGTTGTCATGCTGTTATCTCCTGTGTGCATTTGTTTTGTTCGATTGCAAGATGAAGTAGCTCTGCGAGGTGTAGCACCTCTTTCCCAGAGCCTTGCCTGATTTGTTCACGGCAACTGAAGCCATTCGTCAGAATGACCGTTTCTGGGTCTGCGGCGCGAACGGCGGGAAGCAACTCCAGCTCTCCAACCTTTTTAGAAATCTCTATGTGCTCTGGATTGAAACCAAATGAACCGGCCATTCCACAGCATCCGTTTTCTAGGAATTTGGCTTGAGCTCCTGTTGCGGCTAAGAGCGCAGCATCACCTTTGCTGCCGAATAAAGATTTCTGATGGCAATGGGTATGAACCAGAACTTGAACTTCCAACGGTGGAGGTTGGTATTCATTGAGGTGTAAAAAATCCCCGAAGAGATAAACCGAATCTGAGAGTTTTTTGGCCTCGGAGTCATCGGGGAAGAGCTTTAACAACTCGTCCTTAAAAACTGACATACAACCTGGCTCTAATCCCACAACTGCAATGGGCGCGTCGCTCCCTGACATTTGCTTGGTAATAACGGTTACCGCTTTCTGCAGTTTTTCTCTAGCAAGATCGACATAACCGAAGTCGTACAAGGGGCGGCCACAGCAAAGATGTGTGTCTGGCAATACTGTTTCAAATCCAGCGTGCTCTAGAACAGCCGCTGCAGCACCCGCTATTTCAGGATGGAAGTTGTCCGAGAATGTGTCGACCCATAAGATGACTTTTTTCCGCGCTGTCGATTTTTTCTGTTCTCGCTCAGTGCTTTGACGGTATGTACGTTTGGCAAATTTGGGCAAATCTCTCTCTTGCGCCACTCCACCGATAAATTTTGTGATGCTTGAAAGAACAGGGGTTTGAGTGAAAAAGTTAGTCAGACCAGGCACTTTGGCTGCAATGGGTGCCCAATCAACAATCCGCCCCATAGTTATCGCTTGACGGGGACGTGCATGGCTCTCGTAATAGTGCGAAAGAAATTCGGCTTTATACGTTGCCATATCCACATGTGTTGGGCAATCGGTTCTGCACCCTTTGCAAGACAAACAAGTGTCTAAACCTTGTTTGACGGCCTCGCTGTTCCAACCATCCTTGATCACGTCACCCTGGAGCATTTCCCAAAATAGGCGCGCGCGACCTCGGGTTGAATTGATTTCCTCTTTGGTCGCTCGATAGCTGGGGCACATGGTGCCCCCTTTTGCAGTTCGGCACCTGCCCATGCCCACACAGCGTTCAACGGCTCTTTGAAATCCATCGCCTTCATTGCTCTTGAATTGAAAGCGCGTATTCATTTTGATGACCTTGTATTCGGGCCCCATGCGAAGGTTTTCATCAACGCGGTACGCATTAACAACCTTGTGCGGATTCAACTTATTCTCAGGATCCCAAATTCGTTTGAATTCGTTCATGGCCTCCATCAACTCAGGACCGAACATGATTGGCAAGAATTCCGCCTTGGCTTGGCCATCGCCGTGTTCGCCTGAGAGTGATCCGCCAAAATCAACAACCAGTTGAGCTGCTTCTCGGGTGAATTCCCGGAACGTCTTGACGCCTTCGACTGTGCGGAGATCGAAAGTGATCCTTGCGTGCACACATCCATCGCCAAAGTGACCAAACAATGAGGTGTGATATCCGTAGCGATCAACAAGTGCTTGAAACTGCCTTAGATAGTCACCCAAACGATGAGGGTCGACCGCTGCATCCTCCCATCCCACTTGAGGGTCAGGAATATTGGGGTCAATAGAAAAATGTGTTGCCGATGATCCGTTTTCTCGAATAGACCAAATGCGTTTCTGCATATGGGATTCCACAACCAAGGATGTGGAAGGGACCGGCCCATGGGGCCTTGACTCAAAGTATGTTTTTGCCTTGTTGGCCTGGTCGATAGCACTTTCAACAGCGTCTGCGCCAAATTCCAAGACGACCCATCCATCTCCTGGCGGCAAAAGGGCGATATTTTCTGCTGCAAGCTCTCGGGCTTGCAGGCCACGGATGATGGCACGATCAAGTCCTTCAATAGCAATTGGGTTGAATTTCTCGTACTCGGGTACAGCATCTGCAGCTAGGTACATGTCGGGATAGCCCAACACCAAGATGACTCGTTGAGATGGACTTTTGACAAGTCGAACTTTGGCTTTGAGGGTCAGCGCACACGTGCCCTCTGTTCCCACCAAAGCGCGTGCCACATTGAACCCGTTTTCGGGGAGAAGTTGATCTAAGTTGTAGCCTGAGACGCGACGCTTGATATTGGGGAACTTGGTGCGTACCAAATCGGCATAGCGATCACGAAGTGCTCGCAGCTTGCTGTATATCTCGCCTTGACGTCCCCCAGCAGCAATGATTCTCTCCAGCTCAGACTCACTGGTTGGTCCAACCCAAAATCTTGCGCCGTCATACGTCATGACCTCTAAGGCCTCGACGTTTTCTAGAGTTTTGCCGGCCATCACAGAATGCGGGCCACAAGAGTTGTTAGCAACCATGCCCCCAAGAGTGCATCGACTGTGCGTCGATGGATCAGGTGCAAAGGTGAGGCCGTATTTTTCCGCCGCATCGCGCAAACTGTCGCAAACCACTCCTGGCTCTACCACTGCAGTGCATGCATTCGGGTCAAGTTCAAGTATGGAATTGCAGTGAGTCGATAAGTCAAAGACCACCGCCTCATTGACGGTTTGTCCGTTCATTGAAGTCCCGCCACCACGACTCAGCACTGGCGCCTTGAATGATCGACAAACCTCAATCCCCTTGATGAATTCGTCAAGAGATTTTGGTGCCACAACTCCGATGGGGACTTGTCGATAGTTCGATGCCTCTGATGCGTATGCAGCTCGATGCGCCTCATCAAAACGGACCGAAGAACCTAATTCCGCTTGCAAACGTTTATGCAAATCACCTAGAACCAAGTGAGTGTTCATCGATTATTCGTCCAGCGATATGTTTCGGTCGTTGACCAGAACTTTCATACGGCCAATTTCGGCCTTGATCTGAGCTGAATATTCAGAAGACGTGTTACCGAGCGGGTTCGCCCCAACCTTGCCCAAACGGGCCTTGACGTCAGGCATTGCCATGACTTCTTTCATGGCCGAATTCAGCTTGTTCAATACTTCGGGTGGCATCTTTGCTGGTGCAATCAAGCCATACCAAGCTTGGTCGGTAAAGCCCTTGATGCCAGCTTCCTCCATAGTCATGACATTTGGATATTCAGGCAGGCGCTTTGAAGAGATAACCCCTAACAATTTGAGCTTGCCGGTGTCAATGAAGTTTTTCGATGAAGGCAACTGGTCAAACAAGATTTCAACTTGACCCGCCATCACGTCTTGCATTGCGGGCCCAGCTCCGCGATACGGGATGTGGGTGATCTTGGTGCCGGAGCCTGCTTCAAATGTTTCACCAAGCATGTGGTTGATGCTGCCTTTGCCTGAGGTGGCATAGGCATATTTACCAGGATTGGCTTTTAATAGTGCGATCAACTCTTTGAGGTTGTTGGCGGGAAAATTTGGCGTGACTGCCAAGATGTTGGGCATCGTGGCGATGTTGGTGATGGCTGAGAACTGGTCGATCGAATAGCCAGGCTTGGGATGCACTGCAGGGAAGATCACCATAGTGCTAACCGTGCCGATTCCAAGTGTGTAACCATCTGGAGTGACGCGAGCGATTTCCGCGGTGCCTAGCATTCCGCCTGCGCCACTTTTGTTCTCAACGACTACAGGCTTGCCTAGGACGCGACTAAGTGGATCAGCAATCAATCGTCCAATCAGATCTGTTGAACCACCTGGAGCGTAGGGGACGATGATTTTGATTGGTCGGTCTGGATACCCCTGCCCCATTGCGGAGACCCCCGCACAGGCAAGTACCACACTGAGAATTAAATTTCGGCGTGAAGTCATTTGATTCGTCTCCTAAAGTAGTTTTTACTGTTTTGGAAGCTTCAGTTTTGTCTTCCCCAACATTTATGAATTGTTTAATGTCAAAATAACTATGTAAAGCGTAAAATTCTCGGAACTTTCATTCATAAAATGAATGCAAAAAATGAATCCTAGAAAACTTTCCCCATCCATATCGTTGCTGTTGGCATTCGATGCGTCCGCAAGGCATCTGAGCTTTACTCGGGCAGCGCAAGACTTGTCATTAACCCAGAGCGCCGTAAGTCGTCAAGTTCAAGCGCTTGAGGACTTGTTAGAGGTAGCGCTCTTTGTTCGAGAACAACGCAAAATTTCGTTGACTGCTGCTGGGGCTATTTATCAGCGGGAAATCGCTGGAGCCTTGCAAAGAATTCGTAACGCATCACTACAAGTTATCTCCTCACGGTCAGGAGGAGGGGCATTGCATCTGGCTGTATTACCAACTTTCGCATCGAAGTGGTTGATGCCGCGTTTGAATGATTTCTATAACAAACATCCCGGCATCAACATCCATATTCACTCAAGGATTGGTCAATTTGATTTAGACCAGGGAGGTATTGATGCCGCTATTGGTGTGGGCGATGGCAGTTGGCCTGGATTGATTGGCTACGAGTTGATGAAGGAATCGCTGTTACCTGTAATTAGCAACCAACTGGGTGAGACGCTGCCGTTAGAAAAGCTATCTGACCTTTCACAGCACCTATTACTTCATGTGGCCGCGCGTTCGGATGCATGGCAACGTTGGTTTATCGAACAGGGGCTCGATCTATCAAAGATGAAGTCGGGACCGCAGTTTGAATTAACCTCACATTTGATCCAAGCCGTAGCTTCAGGTATCGGGATTGGCTTACTCCCTGACTTTTTGGTTAAGGATGAAATCGAGAGCGGATCATTGAAGTTAGCTTTTGAAAAACCACTGGTCTCTGGGATGGCTTATTACTTATTTGTCCGACCTGAGAGAACCATGCTCCCGGTCGTCGCGACATTTTCTGAATGGCTGTTAAAGCAAGCCAGACCTGAGAATACCTAACTGATGAGTCCTGTTAGCTTAACTTCAAGCCATTGGCCCAGATAACACAATGACTGCTATTGGCCGCATGCAGTCATTACCAAAAAATAATCCAACCTCGCCTTGACTGCTGATCAACATGCAGAAATTCGCATAAATGCCATGGGTGACCGCTACCGACTAGCGAGAACTTGCGCCCCTCACGGATGCCAAGTCGACACCACCTTGGGCGTGTCTTCTGAACGCGCACCGGCCAAGGCGTAAGACAAACGATTGGCCGCATCCATGACCGGTGGCTGGCTGCGCGTTGCCCACTGGGATCAGCTGAAGGTAATTCATTTAAACCTGAATATTCATCGCTTGCGCTCATGTATGCGGATGGCAAAAATCCGCGTCATGACGCACACACACCCTCAACAAGCTCTGGCGCATGCCATCCGTTTTCTCTCGATTGACGCCATCGTCAAAGCTCAAGAAGGCCACCAAGGTGTGCCACTGGGCATGGCCGAAATTGCCACAGCGCTGTACACGCGCCACCTGAAATTCAACCCCCAAGACGCTGGCTGGTTTGACCGTGACCGCGTGGTGCTGTCCAACGGGCATGGTTCGATGTTGCTGTATTCGTTACTGCATTTGTCGGGTTATCCCAAATTTCCGATCGAAGAAATTCAACGTTTTCGCGTGTTGGGCTCCGTGTGCGAGGGCCATCCTGAGCGACCGCACGACAAGCCCAATGGCATTGAAGTCACCACGGGCCCACTGGGCCAAGGCATT
>JACCDW010262922.1_pt1 | contig 12934 bp, 9 predicted proteins | sample 7449781 | NCBI WGS metagenome assembly JACCDW01 (sample SAMN15323449, study PRJNA562643) | freshwater metagenome | isolation source: river surface water | place: USA:Blue River Watershed | collected 2017-08-18 | reverse complement strand
CATGATCGACGGCACTTTTCAGCACCAAGACAGCCACGGTGGCGGTGGCATCATCGAAAACGGCGCCACGCAGTACATGACTGCCGGTGCTGGCGTTTTGCACATCGAAACCCCACCTGAGGCATTGGTTATGTCGGGCGGAATTTTCCATGGCATTCAGCTGTGGATTAATTTGCCGGCCAGCAAAAAGATGATCAATCCGGCCTACCAGGGCATTCAGGGTGGTGACGTCGAGTTGGTCTCTAGCCAAGATGGCGGTGCGCTAATCCGTGTTCTTGCTGGTCAAATTGGCCCATTCACCGGTCCTGGTAAATCTCAAACACCGATGGCGATTGCGCACATTACCTTGGCGCCTGGAGCTTCAGTATCAGTGCCTTGGAACCCTGAATTCAATGCCTTGGCCTACACCTTGGCGGGGCAAGGAACCGTTGGAGAAGACGGGCCGGGCACCAACTCAGCCCCGATCTCAACAGGCGCGCTTGCCGTGTTTGGCGAGGGAGACCGAGTGGTATTCACCGCGGCCGAGACTCAGGAGTCGCGACACAATGCCCTCGAGATTTTCTTGATCGGCGGACAGCCAATTAGAGAACCGGTCGTGGCCTACGGCCCATTCGTAATGAATGACAAGGCCGGAGTCTTGAAGGCTATGGAAGACTACCAATACGGTCGTTTTGGGCAGATTCCTGACGACGCAATTCAGCCTTTTCACCACAGAGGACACTAATTCGATGATTTTGGAGCCACGTTTGGTGAAACTCACTACCCGAACAGGTATTGAGATTCGCCGGACGCTGCCCAATGCACGAAAGCGGATGATTGGCGCATGGGCATTTGTGGACCACTTTGGCCCAACCCAGCAGACAGACGGCATGGTTGTTGCCGCTCACCCGCACACCGGACTCCAAACCGCCACTTGGCTATTTGAAGGTCGCATCGAACATCGCGACAGCATTGGCACGATTCAGCACATCGAGCCTGGGCAACTGAACCTGATGACCGCTGGGCACGGAATTTCGCACAGCGAGCTCTCTGAAGCGGGTCCGCAATCACTGCACGCCGTTCAATTGTGGATTGCACTCCCGGATTCTGTTCGCGAAGTCAGCCCCGCATTCGAACACATCAGCGAATTGCCCGAGGTTGTTCTGGGCCGGTCGACCATCAAAGTTTTTGCTGGCGAATTGCTGGGCGTTACGGCACCAACAAAGCTCTACAGCAAACTTGTTGGCGCAGAACTGAGGATTCCAGCCGGAACCTCTTTGACGTTGCCGGTGGACTCATCTTTTGAACACGGAGTCATGCCGGTGCAGGGTGACGTGACCGTTAACGGCACCGAGGTAACCCAAAAGCTAACCGAGTACCTATCCCCCGGCGCTGAGCGGATTGAAATCACAGCCGGCAAGGATGACGTGATTGCCGTTTTACTCGGCGGCGAACCATTTTCTGAGCCGATTGTGATGTGGTGGAACTTTATTGCTCGAACTCACGACGAGATCGTTGAGCAGCGCGAGCAATGGAATGCTCGTGACCCAAGATTTGGCGAATTTCAAGACCGAATTGGTGGATGGATTCCCGCTCCGGACCTACCAAACGTGACCCTGAGATCACGCAACTAGGGCTCTCCCCGCCCCAATAAATTTGGAGACCGACGGACTCTCACCCCGCCCCAATAAATTGGGGCCCCGATATGTTTCTCGCCCTACACACCAAAAAAAACGACTTGTCGAGATGACAAGTCGTTTATTTTTAGTGCCCCTAGTGGGACTCGAACCCACACTGTGTCGATTTTAAGTCGACTGCCTCTGCCATTGGGCTATAGGGGCGGAAAAGAAAAGGGATGCCGGAGGGCATCCCTTTTCAACTTCAGAACTTACTTCTTTGGTCGAGATGCAAAAGTCTCGAACGCTAAGCGCGGGTCCTTGGTAGCTGAGATCGCAACGATGTCGCGACGTAGCAAGAAGTTCCAGATCCAGCCAGAGAATACGCGAATCTTGCGCTCCCACATAGGCATTGCCAGACCGTGGTAACCACGGTGCATGAACCATGCGATTAGACCCTTGACAGCAAACTTCTTGTACTGGAACACACCAACGCCGATACCTAGGCCTGCAACTGCACCCTTGTTCTTGTGGAAGTACTCCTGGATTCCCTCGTTACGCAACGAAGCAACGATGTTCTTGGCGAGCAACTTGGCCTGGCGAACAGCGTGCTGAGCGTTTGGAACACAGAAGCCGCCAACGCCGCCACCTGAAAGGTCTGGGACAGCTGAAACGTCACCCGCAGTCCAAGCGTCTGCGATCACGTTCTCGCCATCGACAACCTGAAGGGTTGCCTTTGCGGTGATGCGGCCACGCTCGTCTAGCGGAAGGTCTGTGTTGCGAACAAATGGGTGCGCCATAACACCAGCGGTCCAGACGATTACATCTGACTCGAAGCTTTCGCCGGTTGACAGCTCAATCTTGCCCTTTTCGGCTGACTGAAGCTGGGTGTTCAAGTGAATCTTGGCACCGCGCTGGTCAAGGTTGGCAATAACCCACTGGCTGGTCTCTAGTGAAACCTCAGGCATGATGCGACCCATTGCCTCGATTAGGTGGAAGTGGGTGTCTTCAAAAGTGATGTTTGGGTAGTAGCGAAGCAAGTAGCTGACTAGCGAACGCATCTCAGCAAAAGTCTCGATACCGGCAAAACCGCCACCAACAACCACGAAGGTCAAAAGACGGTCGCGAGCTGCACCTGCAGGCAGGTTGGCTGCCTTGTCTAGGTTGGTGATGATGCGGTTGCGAATCTCAACTGCTTCTTCGATGGTCTTTAGGCCGATTGCATTGTCTGCAACACCCGGAATCGGGAAGGTTCGAGACACGGCACCAGCGGTCACGACGATCTGGTCGTACTGCTGCTTATAAGGCTTTAGACCTGCAACTTCGATGGTCGCAGTCTTCTTCTTGTGATCAACGTTGGTCACCTTACCGGCAACGATGTTGGTCTTGCGAAGGTGGCGACGGTGTGAAGTCACAACGTGGCGCGCCTCGATTGAACCGGCCACAACCTCTGGAAGGAATGGCTGGTAAGTCAGGTATGGAAGTGGATCAACTAGGGTCACTTCAGCTTCGTTCTTACCTAGAAGTTTTTCTAGTTTAAAAGCAGTGTAGAAACCGGCGTAGCCGCCACCGACGATAAGGATCTTTGGCGCAGTGGCGCCACTCTTGTTTGCAGGCATTGTTCTAATTTACTACCTTCCGGCTGCTTATTTGTTACGTCTAAGTCTGCGAGCCACAGAAATCACGGCAGCCGTAAAAATAAGGCCGTAAATCACGGTCGGAAGAACGTTCGAATAATCCTTGGGTGTGGCCGGAATGGTCTCTGAAACCTGTTCGCCGGGCACCGGTTCTGAGATGCCTCCATCGATGATTTCTGAATCAACATCGCGGTAGAGCTCGATCCACTCAGCCAGCGATCCGAGCGGGTTTTCAGACACGGGTTCGACGGTTGCCGTAAGCGCACGAAGCGGATCGATTAGCCCATAACCGTACTTAGGTGAATAGCTTTCTTCGGTGACTTTCTTAGCTGTTTTGATCACACGATTTATGACATTTGCAGCATCCAAATCGGGGTAATAAGACCTGACCAACGCGACCAAACCGCTCACGATAGGCGCTGCCCCGCTGGTGCCACTCCAGACCTTGTACTCTCCGTTCGGTGCCGCACCAACCAAATCGGTGGCCGGCGCGCTCACGCCAATAGTTAATCCATCTACCGATGCTTCTTCGCTGGCTTTTCCATTTCGATCAACGCCAGAAACTGCCAGGACCCCCGGGATGGTGGCCGGGGCACTAGCAAACTCGGCCCCTGACGCGCGATTTCCGGCAGCAGCGACAACCACCACATCGTGCTCGAAGGCATAGGTGAAGGCATCATCCCAAGACTCGGGCCAACCAGCGTTATTGCGAGAAAGCGACAAATTAATGACGTCAGCGCCGTGATCGACAGCCCACCGGATTCCTTCAGCCACTTGGTCGTCGGTACTCAAGCCCGCTACGCCAAAGGCCATCGACGCGCTCAAAAGATCAGCCTCGGGTGCGGTTCCGAGAACCCCATTGCCACCGCCGTGCCCACGACCGGCAATCAGACTGGCCACCATAGTGCCATGAAAACTGCTGGCCCCAACTGGAATGCGGCCATTGAAAGACCCCAAGCCAGATAGATCGGTACCGCCAACTAAGACGTTTTGAAGGTCAGGATGACTGCCGTCGACGCCGGTGTCAATGACGGCAACGGTGACTCCGGCGCCTTTGGTGAGGTTCCAAGCTTTTTGAAATGAGTAATCGGTGAGCCAATACTCACGATCACGAATGATGTCAGCTCGAGCGGGTTGCGAAACCAACAAAACACTGGCCACAGCCAGCGTTATTGCTAGTAGCTTTCGCAGACGCACTTGTTTGGGCTCCAGGAGCAAGCCTCTAGAGCGATATCACCAATTGGGTTTACACCAGGACCGGCAGCGAGAGCGTGACCGATTAGCGCATGCAAACACTTGACGCGGGTAGGCATTCCACCGGCAGAAATACCGGCAATTTCAGGCACATCCAAACCCAAATCTTTTGCAGTGCGGTCACGATCGGCAATGAATGCCTCGTGCGCTTTTTGGTAGGCGGCTGCCAATTCTGGATCTTCGGCCAGCCTTGCCTGAAGCTCGGCCATCAACCCGCTTGCCTCGAGGGTCGAAACAGCTGCGGTCGCCCCGCGATGGGTTAGGTAGTAGGTAGTTGGGAACGGTGTTCCGTCAGACAGTCGCGGAGCGGTGTGGACAACGGTTGGCTTGCCGCAGACGCATCGAGCGGCAATGGCCACGATGTCTCGCGCTGGACGGCCGAGTTGGCGAGAAACTTCAGCAATGTCACTTTCAGTAACTGGGGTAAGTGGCATGTGTTTATTCTCCTGCGGTTTCTTCGACCGGCTCTTCGATTCCGGCACGAATTACTGATTCAAGCACGGCGTCGACCCAGTTGTTTGAAGTCTGTCGAATATCGGTTGAAATTTCATCGGTGTTGGCACGCTCAGCGAGCATGGCACCAACTGTTCCCGATGTGTCTGACATGTCAACGCCATCGGCATCCATGACTAGGTATGAAACCTCACCCGGCATTACGTAATAAAGGCGGTCGCGCGCTTGAGCACGGATGTAAACCGGGTCTTCCCAGCGCTTGCGTTCTTCCTGCATGTCCAGGACATCCTGCTTGGCTTTATCAACCGCGGCCTGCGACTCAGCAATTTGCTGTCGCTGGGTTACCCAGGTTTGAACCCGGGGTGCCAGCGTGACAACTCCAAACACAATTACCGTCAGGAGCGTGAGTGTGTAGGTGTTTAAACGAAAACCCCGCAAAGCGGCCGATACGGATACCGGCGCGGCCTTTGCGGGGCGTTTCATTTATCTGAACTTACTTAGCGGTGAAGCGTGGGAAAGCTGCGCGACCAGCGTAGAACGCTGCGTCTGACAGTTCTTCTTCGATGCGAAGCAACTGGTTGTACTTTGCAACACGCTCTGAACGAGCAGGAGCACCGGTCTTGATCTGGCCTGCGTTGGTTGCAACAGCCAAGTCAGCGATGAAGGTGTCCTCGGTCTCACCTGAACGGTGAGAAATGATTGCCTTCATGCCGTGAACCTGTGCCAAAGTAACTGCATCTAGGGTCTCGGTTAGAGTACCGATCTGGTTTACCTTTACCAAGATGGCGTTTCCGGCCTTCTCGTCGATGCCCTTCTGCAAACGTGCAGGGTTGGTTACGTAAAGGTCGTCTCCGACTAGCTGAACCTTGTCGCCAAGCTGAGCAGTCATCTTGGTCCATGAAGCCCAGTCATCTTCTGAAAGTGGGTCTTCGATAGAAACTAGTGGGAAGCGAGCAACTAGGTCAGCGTAGTAAGCGATCATTTCATCGCCAGTGCGCTCCTGACCTTCGAAGGTGTACTTCTGGGTCTCTTCTGAGTAGAACTCGGTCGCTGCAACGTCAAGTGCAAGCGCGATGTCGGTTCCTAGTTTGTAGCCAGCCTTAGCAATTGCCTCAGCGATTAGCTCTAGCGCAGCGGCGTTGGTTGGAAGCTCAGGTGCAAAACCACCCTCGTCACCAAGACCGGTTGCCAAGCCCTTGCTTGAAAGCAGGCTCTTTAGCGCGTGGTAAACCTCAACACCCCAACGAATTGCTTCGCTGAAAGTCTCGGCACCCAATGGAACAATCATGAACTCTTGGATGTCTACACCGGTGTCAGCGTGAGCGCCACCGTTGATGATGTTCATTAGAGGAACTGGAAGAGTGTGGGCGTTTGGACCACCAAGGTAGCGGTAAAGCGGCTGACCGGTTGCCTCAGCAGCGGCACGAGCGTTTGCCATTGAAACACCAAGGATTGCGTTTGCACCGAGGTTTGACTTGGTGGCGGTGCCGTCAAGTGAAATCAGCGCTGCGTCAACTAGGCGCTGGTCAAGTGCATCAAAGCCAACCAGAGCTTCGTCAACGGTCTCAACAACTGCCTTGACCGCGTTCTGAACGCCCTTGCCTAGGTAGCGTGACTTGTCGCCATCGCGGCTTTCGTGTGCTTCAAAAGCACCGGTAGATGCGCCAGATGGAACCGCTGCGCGGCCAAAGCTGTCGTCTTCTAGCAGAACTTCTACCTCAACGGTTGGGTTACCGCGTGAGTCAAGAATCTCGCGGGCGCCAATGGCTTCAATGATTGACAAGGTGTCTCCTTATTTGGGCTGTTTTAAAACGCGCCAGATGACGCGAAAAACGTCATCGTAATGGTTATTAGTTTAGTAAAGAAAGCGTTTAGTTGCTGATTGGCTTGATGGTCAAAGCACCGATGTCTGATGAATCTTCGGTAACAATTGCAAAGTGAGTGAAGCCGTGCAGCGCGAGGTTTTCAAGCAGCTGATTGAGTTTCTTGGGGCGCTGCTCAAGTCGAACCGAATACCCCTGCTCGAAAAGAGCCGACTGATGCTTGAGCGCATTACCAACAACCGTCGGAGCTGTGCTGTCTAGAACCAGCACGAGGTTGGATGCAGCACTCTGAACTTGCTGATCGCTGACAAGTTCAACCGCGCGCTCAAAGCCGATTGAGATACCGACGGCCGGAACATCCTCGCCGGTCCAGCGACCGACCATTCCGTCATAACGTCCGCCGCCACCAATTGACGAACCAGATTCTGGGTGCTCAATTTCGAAGATCGTGCCGGTGTAGTAACCCATGCCACGAACCAGCGTTGGATCAAATCTGAGTCGACTAGACCCAAACCGCGCTTCAATAGCCTCAAAAATCGGGGCCAATTCTGAAGGCACCGGAAGGTTTTCAGAAATGGCGTATAGCCAGGCAGCGGCTCGCTCAGCGACCGAGGCGTCAAACTTTTCAGCAAGTTCGGCTACCACTCCTTCGGCTGCAATTTTGTCGAGCTTATCGATGGTGATCATGGCCGAGCCTCGGCCAGCCTCTGGAACACCAAGCTGCTCCAGCAGGTTCGTAAGCAAAACCCTGTGGTTCACACGAATAGTTGCCGCCGACAGACCAATGCGCTCGAGCGCATCGAGAGAAGAAACTAGAAGATCAATTTCGGCCAAGATGCTGCTGTCACCGATGATGTCGATGTCACACTGCACAAACTGACGGTAACGGCCCTTCTGTGGGCGTTCCGCTCGCCAAACTGGCCCGGCTTGGATTGATTTGAAAACCTTAGGAAGTTTGGAACGATTGGTCGCGTAATAACGAGTCAAAGGAACTGTCAGGTCGTAGCGCAATCCCAAGTCAGCCAGATTGTCTTCACTTTCGGTGGCTGCCAGCGCTGCCTCGAGCTCGGCACCGCGCTTCATCACTCGGAACGCCAGCTTCTCGTTGTCGCCGCCTTGCCCAGAAGTGAGGCGAGCCAGATCTTCTAGTGCGGGGGTCTCGATTTCTTGAAACCCGTGAGCCATGTAGGTAGCGCGAATGCCATTCAAAACCTGGGTGCGCTTTAGGTGGTCTGCAGGTAGAAAATCGCGCATTCCGCGAGGTGGGTGCACGTCTTTAGCCATGTAGCAAGTTTGCCACAGGCTCAACGGCTATGCCTTCAACGACAGGTACTAGTCGTCATCCTCATCGTCATCGGCTTCGTCTTCATCTTCATCTTCGTCGTCTTCGTCGTCGTCCGAATCTTCGGAATCGTCATCATCATCATCATCATCATCGTCATCGTCGCCGTAGGCTCCCGCCGAAGGCGTAGCGCTCGAGGTGTTTCCAAAGTCAACTGCAAGTGGATCAATTAGCTCAACCGCGCTCGAAACAGCGGCAGCCGTGGCAGTGGATGAAGCTTCGAAGGAATTTAGACCAATCTCAAGAGTCTGAGCAGCCGACCCGGTGGCCACTGCGTCAACAGCTGAACCTGAAGTATCAGTCGATGTAGTCGGCGAGCTTTGGCTTAGTGAATTTTGCTCGGTGATGGGAAGTACTCCGTCGCCAGCAAAGGCCGGAGTCATCATAAACAATGCGAACGCCGCACCTGCTGAAACGGCGGCACCCGACACAAACGACTTGCGCTTCTCGGTTGGTTCAACTTTTTCGTACTCGTATGGGGAATCTGAGTCTTGACGAGCATCTTGATTTTGCATTTCTTCCTCCGTGAGTAGCTTGGAACTTCTACTTCGAGGAAACCACCCAAGGCTGAGCAAAACCTGTGAGCCGCCTTTGAAACCGCCTAGAGTTCGGCTGGCAAACCAATTACGCCGGCATCGTTGGCATCGGCTAGTTCAACCTCACGAATCTCAACTTGAAGTTCTCGCACCGCACCACGAAGCGCACGCTCAGAGTCAAACCCGGCGGACTTGCCAGACGAAACGATTGCCAACAGGATGGCGCCCAATTCAGCCTCGCTGGTAACTGAAAACGGTCCCGGCGCATCAGCATCAAGCAATCCAATTTTTTCGGCCTTGCCAATAACCTTGTCGGCCAAAGCCAGTGCTGGCAGGGCCTGAGGGATCCCGTCTAGAACCGATGAACGTTCTGGCTTCTCACGCTGCTTGTGGGCATCCCAGTTCAGCATCACGTCATCGCCGGTCTTCGCGGCGTACTTTTCAAGTTCTTCTTCTGAGCCAAATACGTGGGGGTGACGCCCAATCATTTTTTGCGCCGAAAGTTCGGCCACATCCTGGATGTCAAAAGGCTCGCCGAGGCTGCCTGATGCCGCGAGATCGCTGTGGAAGACCACCTGGTACAGCACATCTCCAAGCTCCTCAAGGATGTCCTCGCGGTTTCCCGACTCGATGGCATCGATCAGCTCGTAAGCCTCTTCCAGCAAGTACTTGGTTAGCGAGTTGTGGTCCTGCTCGGCATCCCAAGGGCAACCACCCGGAGCACGCAGCTTATTAGCAACGGCAATCAAATCATCAAGTTTGGTCATCATTTGGCTTTCTGAGGATCAGATTCAGAATCTGGTTTTGGCGGAAACACTCTTGCCAAGAAAGCCCACACCCAGTCGATGATGGCTTGGTCTCGCAATGGTTCAAAGTTAGCGTCTCTTGGCGCCGGAACCATCAGGGTCTGGGCCGATTGGAGATATTTAATACCCGGGAACAAGTGAGTTAGGGCCACCTGCTGGGCTTCATCGATAACCACCGGTTGGAGTTTGACCTGAAGACCCAGAACATTTAGGTCCTTGAGTCCCAATCGGTTGGCCTGCTGGCGAAGTTCTGTAACTTCAATCAAGTTCTTAACTGAATCCGGCGCCTTGCCGTAGCGGTCCTCAAGTTCAGCCAGAATAGCGTCAAGTTGCTTTCGAGAACCCTTCTCGCCGCTGGCAGCAGATAGCTTGTGATAGGCCTCTAGGCGCAAGCGCTCGCTATCGACATAGGTGTTTGGAATGTGGGCATCGACCGGTAGTTCGAGCTTAAGTTCGGCTGGAGATTCAGTCTTCTCACCCTTGAAATCGGCAACAGCTTCACCGATCATGCGCAGATAAAGGTCAAATCCCACACCTGCGATGTGGCCGGACTGCTCACCGCCCAGAAGGTTTCCCGCTCCTCGAATTTCAAGGTCCTTCATAGCAATCTGCATTCCGCCACCGAGTTCATTATTCAGTGCGATTGTTGCCAATCGGTCGTGCGCTGTTTCGCTAAGCGGCTTATCTGGCGAATAGAAGAAGTACGCATAGGCTCGTTCTCTGCTTCGACCAACTCGACCTCGAATTTGGTGCAGCTGACTCAATCCAAAGTTCTCTGCTCGGTCAACGATCAGAGTGTTGGCATTCGGAATATCGATGCCGGTTTCGATAATCGTGGTCGACACCAAAACGTCAAACTTGCGCTCCCAAAAATCAACCACCACCTGCTCGAGTGCGGTCTCAGTCATCTGGCCGTGAGCAACGGCAATTCTCGCCTCGGGCACCAGCTCGGCGAGTTGATTGGCAACTGCCTCAATCGTGCTAACCCGGTTGTGCACGAAGAACACCTGACCTTCACGGATCAGCTCACGTCTGATTGCCGCTGCCACTTGCTTTTCAGAGTAACCACCGATGTAAGTCAAAATCGGGTGACGTTCTTCGGGTGGCGTCGCCAACGTTGACATTTCTCGAATACCGGTAATCGCCATTTCCAAGGTTCGCGGAATCGGGGTTGCCGACATCGAAAGGATGTCGACATTAGTTTTCATCTCTTTCAGTTTTTCCTTGTGCTCAACACCAAAGCGCTGTTCCTCATCGATGATGATCAAACCAAGCTGGCGGAACTTGACGCTTTCGCTCAAGAGTCGATGGGTTCCAATCACCATGTCGACTGAACCGTCGGCCAAACCGGCGATTGTCTCTTTTACTTCTTTGGCTGTTTGGAACCGAGATAGCGAACGGACGTTGACAGGGAACCCTGCAAAGCGCGACTCGAATGTATCGGTGTGCTGACGGACCAGGAGAGTGGTCGGGACCAACATGGCAACCTGCTTGCCATCCTGAATGGCCTTGAACGCTGCTCGAACCGCGACTTCAGTTTTGCCGTAGCCAACATCGCCGGCCAACAGGCGGTCCATCGGAACCTCGCGCTCCATGTCGCGCTTGACCTCATCGATGGTGGTCAACTGATCTGGAGTCTCAACGAAGGCAAACGCCTCTTCAAGTTCATGTTGCCAAGGGGTATCTGGGCCAAAAGCATGACCCTTTGACTTCATACGTGCGGAATAGAGCTTGACCAGGTCAATCGCAATCTTGCGGATAGCCTTGCGGGCGTTGCCCTTGACTCGAGCCCAGTCGGTTCCACCCATTTTCGAGAGAACCGGGGCTTCGCCACCGACATACCTGGTCAAAAGGTCCAGTTGATCGGTCGGCACAAACAGAGTGTCACCCGGATACCCGCGCTTGGATGGCGCGTACTCGATCAGAAGATATTCGCGCTGGGATTGCATTTTTCCAACGCCACTCGCGCGCTGAACAAGTTCAACAAATCGGCCGATGCCGTGGGTCTCGTGAACGACGTAGTCCCCTGCTTTGAGAGTGAGCGGGTCGACCGCCTGGCCGCGCTTGGTCGCAAGCTTGCGAACAGTTGGGCTCACGTAAACCGAACTCTTGCCGTAGAACTCAGCTTCGGTAATCACAATCAACTTGGATTCAGGAGCTGTAAAGCCTTTGCGCAAACTCGCCTGAACCACATCCGCGGTAATTTTGGCAGCCACCATTTGCTCTTGCAGGCGCTCTACGGTTCCGTGCCCCTCAGCAACCAAGACCACGTGATTGCCGGCCTTGGCCTGGTCTTCCAACCATTCGATAGAGGTAGTTTCGAGGCCCTTGAAATTCGGTACTTCAAACAGCCCCAAATTCACCAGAGTTTCGTCATCTGCGCCAAATTGAGACACCGTGAACATCGGGCGTCCATCCAAAGCATCTTTGAACTGCGATAGTTCAACAAACCCACCCGCACTGAGGTCGATTGGTGCGTTAGCACCCTCGGTTGCCGCATCCCAGGCGGCATGCAAAAACTCTTCGTTGGTCTCGACCAAACTTGCGGCACGCGCAGCCGACTTCTCGGGTGACAACAGGGTCACGAGGGTGTCACTCGGTAGGTAATCGCTGAGTGGAACCATACGATCGACTAAGACTGGCGCAAGCGATTCCATGCCGTCCACAGGAATACCCTCGGAGAGCTTTGCCAGCATGGAAGAAATATTTGGAAACTCGTGAAGCATCTCGCGTGCGCGACTGGCCACATTCGGCGTGATGATAATTTCTCGCGCTGGGTAGACCTGAATGGACTCGACTTTGCCTTCAATTGAGCGCTGGTCAGCTACCGAGAACTGACGAATCTCCTCGAGCTCATCGCCAAAAAATTCGAGACGCATCGCATGCTCAGCTGTGGTCGGAAAAATATCCAGAATTCCACCGCGAACCGCAAACTCACCGCGTCTGGTGACCATGTCGACTCGGTGGTACGCGATTTCGACTAGCTTGAGTGGCAATTCGAAGAGCGGGTACTCTTTGCCAATCTCAAGAGTTAGTGGCGGATGAGCCGCCAACCCAGCGACCACCGGCTGCAGAACCGCGCGGACCGATGCAATCACGTAAACCTCGTGATCTGGAGCTTCAGCCTTTAGCGCATTCAAACGGTGCAAAACCTGGAGTCTTCGGCCGACGGTTTCGGGACTCGGGCTTAGACGCTCATGAGGCAGGGTCTCCCACGAAGGAAACTCGAGAATCTCTGCGGTCGGATCAAGATCACGCAGAGCGGCTGCCACGTCTTCACCCTCGCGTCCAGTGGCGACCACGACAAGTTGGGTTCTCGACAGTTTGGCATCTGCCCTGAACTTTGAGATGACATCCAAAATAACCGGATGAGCGCCCTGCGGAGCGATCAGATCTACGCGTGAATTTTTGATTTTTGCCTGTAGTGAGGCGAAGGGGTATCCCTCTGAAACGAGTGCGCCAAGGCGCGAAAGGGCCTTGAGATTTTG
>JACCDW010102450.1_pt1 | contig 12939 bp, 8 predicted proteins | sample 7449781 | NCBI WGS metagenome assembly JACCDW01 (sample SAMN15323449, study PRJNA562643) | freshwater metagenome | isolation source: river surface water | place: USA:Blue River Watershed | collected 2017-08-18 | reverse complement strand
GGGAATAATATTACCCGCTTCAAAGAAGGCTTGGTTGATGGCAAGGTGTTTTCCTTCGGTAGAAACGGTAAATAAGTTCAGGTCAAAATTGCTCATTTTAAGGGCATCGTACTCATCAAACTGCTGGGTTAGTCCAGAATCCAACACCAAATCGGTAGCGTCGTACATGCGGTCGCCTTTGAAAATTTCGATGTTTAGTCGGTTGGGTGAAGGGATGCGGGTGAAAACGTCGTCACCGGCGGAAGTAGATTTGTCGGATTCGTTGAAGGTTATGCTGCCTGACGCGGATAACGTAGTGAAAAATCCCCCTAAAGCAGGCAAAATATAAGAACTACCCCACGATTTGGTAATGTAACCACCGTTGGTGCCCAAATTTGCATCGAATACATAAAAACTATTCCCTAAGTTGGTTCTTTGTGCAGAGGCAAGATTTCCAATTTCTAAGGGAGAGAAATAGGGATTTCCGATGGAAATAAAATCAGAATTGGCGCCTTTGGTTAAACTAATGGTTTTAGTGTCATAGTTCAAAGTTTGACTTTCAATGGTTAACGTGACAGAGCTAGGGGTATATGCAGACCCATCTAATCCTTCTGATTTTGCCCCTCTGACATACAAGAATATTGGTTGTGACGAGGACCAGTTGGATGCAGATGCATTAGTAAAGGCTGTCCAACCTGAATTTTGTCCGCTGGTATTATTGTCTGCATTGGCAGCATCGAAGTAATAACATGAGGGGTTATTTGTGGTTGTTGATGTAAAGCCGTTGGCAGAACCTCCAGCGCCAGTAATGTCAATATCATCAGTTAATTGACTAAGCGCAAGGGCAGAAGAATAAGGATTTGAAATGAATCTGAAAACTCGTCGGCCTCCTGGAATGTATTGTTGAGTAATCACTTTACCTGTACCAGAAGCTGTGATATATCCTCCTGAGCCGGTAATGACTTTACAGGTTTTAGTTGAAGTTGAAAGTAGGGTTAGATTAGCGGTAGATTCAATTTTACCTTTGTTGGATTGTATTTCGTCGGTAATTTCAAGGTTGGTGTTAATAAACAAACTTGAAGTAGATGCGCCTGTTTTTCTCAATGCTTTAATACGATACTCACCCGAATTGGATGTGAATCTAACTTGAGCGTCTGCACCTATATTGTCGAAGTTTAATTCTGCACTTTCATCTCCAATGAAACCATAGTATGGGGCGTTGATGCTTCTGAATTTGTTCATGGTTAGAGAATATCCATTCAACTTCATGTAACATTGGTTTGACGCATTCGGGTACATGAAAAAGTCTTTAACCGTAATGTTTTGCACAAGATTCATAGTGCATTTTCTGATGGTTAAATATTTTGGGTGAGTCACTCCAGAGGACATGGGGAAATAAAATTCAGTTAAATTGAAGCTACTATAACCTGTAACGGATAATTCACCATCATTTGCATTGCTGTAAATGATTTTTCCCGAAGAGCCTTTGGTTATTGTAGCTGGGGAACTAAGTATTAGGCTCAATACGGTCAATGTATTATTTCCTAGGTCCAAAGTACCGTTGCTAATAATGAGAGTTTTAATCTGGATGCTTGAGTTTAAAGTGATGGTGGAGTTTGTTGAATATTGAAATTCATCAGAACTTGTAAAAGAGCTGGGATTTGTGAAGTTATCATATTCTTCCCAATTTGATAAATCATTAAAGTTCCCGTTGTTTCCACCTACCCAATAATAGCGAGTAGCGAAAGACAAAGTACTGAATCCAAAGCTAAACAGAAACAAAAATATATTTTTAAGCGAGGGATTACTCCGGGTTAGAAATTTGTTTTTCATGCACCAAAGTTGACTTTTTAAAACGGGGAAGACAATCGAATTCCCCGTTTATTATGAAATGTTATGAATTTTGGATGAATATGACGGAGATTACTTGCGTTGTTCTCTGATTTTCTTAGCCCCGTATAGAATAGACCCTCCAATGAAGAAAGTCAATCCGCCATCTACAGGTATGCCCGCGCCACCGGCACTCCCATCGGCATTGTTGCTACCTGAACCGCTGTCGTCGATTCCGTTAAGCAAACTACCCAAACCGGGTCCAGCCGCTTTGGCGATGTTAAAACTTAAAATTAGGGTTGCGGTTACTATAATTTTTCTCATTTGATGATGATCTTTTGGGTTGAAACTTGATTTTCGAAGTGAATTTTAGCGATGAACATGCCGGCTTTTAAGTCTTGTGTGGGCAGATGCAAATGCTGCTGTTTTTGTCCGTTCACGGTTGCCACAAGTTTGCCGTTGATGTCAAACAATTCCACTTTGTAAATGGGCTGATTGGCCATGATTTCTATGGATTCGTTGTTCGTCGCCGGATTGGGGTAAACCACACATTTTGCCTCATTGAATTGCTTGTTGCTCTGCGTGGCATCAATTTGAATGGCAAAACGATTTTTGAACGACTCTGTGTTTTTGCTATCCATTTGGAAGGAATACGACGAACCACCGGTTAAAACCGTTGAGGTCTTTTTTAACGCATCGATCAAAGTGAGTTTGTAGTTTTCGGGGAAGGAGTTGTTGGGAATCTGGAAAGTGAAATCGCCAGATTCTGCGGTTTCAATGCCTATGGGAATGATGTTGCCGGTTTCAAAGAAGGCTTGATTGATGGCAAGGTGTTTTCCTTCGGTAGAAACCGTAAATAAGTTCAGGTCAAAGTTGCTCATTTTAAGGGCATCGTATTGATCAAACTGTTGGGTGAGTCCAGAATCGAGCACCAAATCAGTTGCATCGTACATGCGGTCGCCCTTGAAAATTTCGATGTTGAGTCGTTTGGGCGAGGGGGTACGGGTGAAAACGTCGTCACCGGCGGAAGTAGATTTGTCGGATTCTTTAAAGATGAGGGTGCCCTTGGTACCTGTAGATGTGGTATTGGTGAAAAAGCCGCTCAAAGCAGGCAATATGTATGAAGTTCCAAAGCTTTTGGTGATGAATCCACCATTGGTGCCCAAATTGGCATCAAATACGTAGAAGTTATTTCCGATGTTGGTTCTTTGAGAGGAAGGTTGATTTCCAATTTCGATGGGAGAGATGTAGGGATTTCCAAAGCTCACCCAAGTTGAATTTGCACTGCTAGTAGCTGAAAACGATTGGTCACCGTAATAAATTGTATCTGAAGTTTGAATGTCTAGGGTAAGTGAATCAGGCGAATAAGAAGTGCCATCAAGCCCTTGTCCTTTAGAGCCCCTAACATAAATGAGTATGCCTTGATTTCGAGTCCAGTTGTTGGTATTTGCATTGGCGAAAGCGGTCCAACCGGCATCGAGTCCTGATGTGTTTCCATCGGAATTTGCTGGATTGAAGTAGAAGCATGAGGGATTGTTAGTGTTTGTTGTTGTAAATCCATTTGTGCTGCCACCGCTTCCGGAAATGTCAATGTTGTCAGTCAATTGAGCCAAACTTAGAGTTCCTCTGAAAGGGTTATTTACATATCTGAAAACTCTTCTTCCTTCTGGGATAAACAATTGAGCGGTTATTTTTCCTAATACACCAGAAGTAGTGCCTTTGTAAATTTTTACTGTTGTGGGATTGGTTACAATAACTCTGCACTTTTTATTTCGGGTAGCTCCTAAGATGAGGTTTTTGTGATAAATTATATGGGTGTATTTCTCAATTTCTAACTCTTCGGTGATGTATAAATCTGACATAAATTTAATGAAAGGGGTAATAGTTGAAGTACTTGTTCGTTTTACTCTTACGGCTTTGATTTTGGGAGTTCCCGAACTGGAACTAAATTTCACACTAGATATGTCGTAAGATTGGTTTAAAACGATTAATTCAGAGTTTTCATCTGGAACTATTTCTTGAACGTTGGGTTTTCCTGATTGTTGCCCTATTTCATTATGTCGATTAAATGTAATGTTCTTTTCGTTTAAAATTAGCAGTGTTTTAGGATTAGCAATATTGGTAACCCCCAGGTTAATTGTTTTTACCGTGATATTTGAAGTTAGTGTTGCGGTACAAGAATATAGATACAAGTTGCCTATTTTGAATGTACCAGGAATTAATAATGTATCAATATTATACGAAGTATAGTTATACATTACCACATTAGGATTGCTGTTGCTGAAGTACAAAGCTCCGACCGTTCCTGCGGTTTTTTGGATTTTAAACGGAGAATACATTTCGGCATGATATGCGATTCTTAAAGTGTCTTTCAATGTAAGCGTACCTTTTTTCCCAAAAAGCCTATTGATGGATAATTCTTGAGTTAATTCTGCATCGAAATCTGACACAGGGTAACCCGAAAGATCTTCCAAGTGAAGAATATCTGTGCTTGAAATTGTAGTTGCAACATTTCCGCTGGCATCAATCCAATTTCCAGGAGTTGAAAGTTCTTTGCTGCCAGAAACGGGTTGCCAGTAAAGATCGACGCTCCATGCAAACTGGATGGTGATAAAAAACAGTATCACTGAGAGCAATTTTTTGAAATTGCGATTTTGTGTTTTAAAATAGTTAGGCATAATTAATAAATTCATTTTCTTTTTACTTCTTTAATCTTCTTCGCCCCATATAAAACTGCCCCACCAATGAAGAAGGTCAATCCGCCATCTACAGGTATCCCCGCGCCACCGGCACTGCCATCGGCATTGTTGCTACCTGAACCGCTGTCGTCGATTCCGTTAAGCAAACTCCCCAAACCCGGTCCAGCCGCTTTGGCGATGTTAAAACTTAAAATTAGGGTTGCGGTTACTATAATTTTTCTCATTTGATGATGATCTTTTGGGTTGAAACTTGATTTTCGAAGTGAATTTTAGCGACGAACATGCCGGCTTTTAAGTCTTCTGTTGGCAGCTGTAAATGCTGTTGTTTTTGTCCGTTTACACTTGCCACAGGTTTGCCGTTGATGTCAAACAACTCCACTTTGTGGATGGACTGATTGGCCATGATTTCGATGGATTCATTGTTTGCGGCCGGATTGGGATAAACCACGCATTTTGCAGCATTCAAATTTTGGGTTTTTTGAGTAGCATCAATTTGAATGGCAAAACGATTTTGGAACGATGCTGTGTTTTTGCTATCCATTTGGAAGGAATACGACGAACCGCCGGTTAAAACCGTTGAGGTCTTTTTCAAGGCATCGATCAAAGTGAGTTTGTAGTTTTCGGGGAAGGAGTTGTTGGGAACCTGGAAGGTGAAATTTCCCGATTCAGCGGTTTCAATTCCCAAGGGAATGATGTTGCCTGATTCAAAAAGTGCTTGGTTGATGGCAAGGTGTTTTCCTTCGGTAGAAACGGTAAATAAGTTCAGGTCAAAATTGCTCATTTTTAGGGCATCGTACTCATCATAATGCTGTGTTAGTCCAGAATCCAACACCAAATCGGTAGCGTCGTACATGCGGTCGCCCTTGAAAATTTCGATGTTTAGTCGGTTGGGTGAGGGGGTGCGGGTGAAAACGTCGTCACCGGCGGTGGCAGTTTTGTCGGTTTCTTTGAAAGTGATGGTACCCTTGGTGCTACTAGAAGAAGTATTGGTAAAAAAGCCGCTCAATGCTGGTAAAACGTAAGAGGTGGCGAAACTTTTAGTTATAAATCCACCGCTGGTGCCTAGATTGGCATCAAAAACGTAGAAATTATTTCCGATGTTGGTTCTTTGAGACGAGGGTTGATTGCCAATTTCAATGGGAGAGATGTAGGGATTTCCAAAGCTCACCCAAGTTGAATTTGCACTGCTAGTAGCTGAAAACGATTGGTCACCGTAATAAATAGTATCTGAGGACTGTATTGCTAAAGTTAAGGAATCTGGTGAGTAAGAAGTGCCATCAAGCCCTTGTCCTTTAGAGCCTCTAACGTAAATGAGTATGCCTTGATTTCTTGTCCAATTATTGGTGTTGGCCTTGGTGAATGCGGTCCAACCTGCGTCCAATCCTGAAGTGTTGCCATCAGAATTTGCTGGATTGAAGTAGAAGCATGAGGGATTGTTAGTGTTTGTTGTTGTAAATCCATTAGTGCTGCCACCGCTGCCGGTAATATCAACGCTATCAATCAATTGAGCAAGGCTCAATGTTGTTCGAAACGGATTGTTGATGTATCTAAAGACTCTTCTGCCTTCTGGGATAAATATTTGAGCCGTTATAATGCCGGCGGAATCTTTGGTTTTAAATATTTTAGATGTTGAACTTGTTATTACAACACGACTTTTCTTATTTCTTGTGGATCCTAAAATTAGGTTTTTAGAGAAACTGAAATTTGTGTATTTGTCTATGTAAAGGTCTTCGGTTATAAATAAATTAGAAATAAGATTTATAGTTCGAATTGTTGTAGATGTATTCGTTCGCAATATTCTCAAAGCTTTGATTTTGGGTATTCCACCAGATTCCGATTTGAAGTTCAAATAAGGACTGTTTCGAGACGGATTTAATATCGTAAATACTGAATTTTCGTTAGGGTAGATTTCTTGGCTAGTGACTAAATTGAAGGTGGAATGCGCACCAATGGTAACTGATTTTCCATTCATGAATAATTTTGAATACCTATTGGTTGAGATTGACTGTCCAATACTCAATTCCCCAGTTATAGTTAAATCTGCAATTAGTGTTGCAACTGTAGATCTTAATTGCAAAGAGCAAGCTTTTATTACACCAGTGCCCGTAGGGAACATTTCTGGTGAAAGCGTGATATTTGGATAGTTTTGAATTTTAACAAGGTTGTATAGACTATCGGAATATGCAAATTTTCCAGCCCCACTAAAAGCAACTTCAGCAGGATAATACATATTGAATTCCCCTTTTGAAGATGTATTTAAATTTTTTAAGGTGAGGGTATTTCTAAATTCAATTTTACCAGTATCGGTATTGAAAGATCTCACTGTCAAGGCACTATTTAAAATACCGTAATAATGCAGCGCACCTTTTGATTTATAGAAATATAGAAGATCTGAAGAAGAAATTGCAATAGTATGGGCTACACCCGTTACTGAATTTAACCAATTGCCCGGATCTTCTAACGCTGAGTCGCTAATTGATTTTGGATACCAATAAAGTGTTGCAGCAGAAACATTTCCGATATGAAAAACCAAAACGCTTAAAAATACAAGCATTTGGTTTTTACTTATTGCGAGGTGTGATTTCATACTCACGAAATTATCGCTGCTTTTTAATGTGCAATTTCTATGTTATGGTCGATGTTATGATTTGGCAATGGTTTGACGAATGAAATTCGAATTTGACGAATGTGAGCATTCAGATATTATGAAGCTGTTATACTTTTTTCAGCCAAAAGATGACAGTCTATGCCGTCGATTCAACGTAATTTTGCCATGTCATGTCAAACAATTTCACAATATCCCTTCAAAAAAATATCCAAGCTCAAAGAGACTTATTATTACAGCATCCAGTCTATAAGAGTATCAATGACCTCAGTGGATTGATTCAGTTCTCGGAAAAGCATGTGTATGCGGTTTGGGACTTTATGAGCTTATTGAAATCGCTCCAAAAAGATTTGACTTGCGTTGAATTGCCCTGGAGGCCGGTTGGGACAGCTGATACTCGATACCTTATCAATGAAATTGTACTCGGCGAAGAATCTGATGTTGATGAATACGGAGTGAGAATATCGCATTTTGAATTGTATATCAAAGCCATGCAACAAATGGGTGCAGATACTCAAACCATTCAAGCATTTTTGTCCCAAGCAATTGACAAAAATATTTTCAATGCTATAGAAAATGCCGAACTTCACCCCAAAGTCAAATCATTTTTGAATTTCACGTTTGATGTTGCCATCAATCAACCTGCACATATTAAGGCTGCCGTTTTTACTTTCGGTAGAGAGGATTTGATTCCTGATATGTTTGTTGAAATCCTCAGAGAAATCCACCAAGAATTCCCTGAAAAAGTATCTACATTCAAGTATTACATAGAAAGACATATTGAGGTAGATGGCGATCATCACTCGCACCTAGCCTTGGAAATGGTGGCTCAACTTTGCGGCGATGACGCTCAAAAATGGTCAGAAGCTGAAAAATTTTCTATCGAATCGCTGAAACAGAGATCGTTACTTTGGGATGCGATTATTGATAGATGATCTTAGTGCGGTCATCTCCTTTATTGATGTGAATGACATTCTCCTTTTCGGGCCCAGATTCTAGGTTTAACTCCCACTTTACTCCAATCATAATTGGATGAGAAATGGTGTAAATATTCTTGCCTGGATCCTGAAAATTGTCAGCAAAATAGTAACCCATACTTTCATATTTAGGCAGAGCAAGAAACTGCTGATAAGATGCTTCAATCAGTAGGTTAGGCATCAAATTGTATTTCAATTGCACACTTAAAAAACTGCTGGTGGAATAAGTTTCAGTATATGAATACCCCCATTGTGTTGTGCCGAAATGCTTACCATTCCTATCGTTGATGTTCCGAGCTTCGTTCAGCCAACCGTGACCGTAGTTCCAAATGCCTGCTCCCAAAGATAGCTTTAAGTCCTTCGCAAGTTTAATATTCCCAGACACTCTAAGCAGAGCTTCTTTGATATTGAAATTAAGATCTGCAGTGAATGCTTTCTTGGTGAAACTCGCGCCAACCATCAGGCCATTCAGATCCATCCAATTTTCCTCCGCTCTCAAAACGTTGTTGTCATCAGCCCTGAATTTTAAGCTGTGAACATTATTCACCAGGCTCACTCCCAATCCGATTTTTGTTTCGGGGGATGTTTGACTTTGAAGGGTTGTGGTTGTACCCATGAAAGCAAGCATAAAGCCTGCAAAAAACTTAGTTTTTGACTTTAACCACATCGTAAATCAGATAATAAGTCGTTTTTCCCTTGTATTTCTTTTGTTGCTCGCGGATGTTGGTGATGGTCACATTACCAAATTTCTCCTTAGCCTCTAACAAGACATCTGCAATCACTATGGGGGATCCCACTTGACGAGCCGTGCGGGTTTCAACATATTCTAATTGCAAAGTATCGTAAACATGCCTATTCTGTGCTTTGTCGTCAATGGGTTTCAAATCAGAAACCAATGCCCTACAAGAAGTTGCTCCAAGAATAATCATGAATGAAGCGACATAAAGGAATTTCATGCTGCAAAGATAATGTTTTTAGTAAGAGGGAGACGGGAGACGGGAGTCGGGTTTTTTATGGCTGAAAAAACGTTTACTGTTTTGACTGTTAATTAGACGATAACTATAAATTAGTCAAAGATTTAAAATAAAGTATTTAAATTTGCGTTGCTTTTAATAATATCCATGAAGAAAGTAACTAAAAACGTAGCATTATTGACATTAATCGTCTTCTTTTTTTCGATTATAATCTCTTGTAAATCAACACACAGGGCTGATTTTAATCCCATAAAGAGAAAATCAGTTAGAGCTTGTCCTTCGTTTTAATAGTAGGTTTCTTTTTGCGGTAAGGGTATCGTTTGAAGTGTTTAAAACCTCAAAAACGTACCCAACGGTAGTTTCTTCTTGAATTTATCAGTTAAATATAATTCCCCCAACTCAATCTTTGCGTTGGAATTCTTTAAATGGGTTTTGAAATGCTGATAGATTAAGTTTTCAGTGATCAACGCTGAAAATCCCAAAGAATATAAATTTATGATGAAAAATCCCTGAGGGGCTAGAATTTCAGAGCACATTTGCAACAACTCATTGATCTGTTTTTCAAGTACCCATTTTTCGCCTTGCGGACCCCTTCCGTAAGCGGGTGGATCTAATATAATGCCGTCATATTTTTTGCCTCGTTTCACTTCTCGTTGAACAAATTTAAATGCATCTTCAATGACCCAACGAATACCGTCTAGGTTTGACGATTCCATATTTTCTCTACTCCACGTTACTACTTGTTTCACGCTATCAACATGAGTTATGTCAGCACCCGCTTGACATGCAGCCAGCGATGCACCTCCAGTATAGGCAAACAAGTTCAATACTTTAGGTTGGTGTTTGAATGTCTTACATTTTGTAGCAATAAAGTCCCAATTGCTCGCTTGTTCAGGGAAAATGCCTACATGTTTGAAAGAGGTCAAAGCCAACCTCATGTTGAAATTAAGACTTCCTTTTTTGTATTTGACTAACCATCTATCTGGCATTCCTTTTTTAGTGGTCCAGTTTCCGGCATCAGCATCCAATTTGTCGTTGGCCTTCCTAAAGAATTCGGCATGAGATAGATTCTTCCATTGTTCTTCAGGAAGACTTTTACTCCAAACTGCTTGGGGTTCTGGCCTTCTGAGGACCCACTTGCCGAAGCGTTCTAATTTTTCGAAGTTACCGCTGTCAATGAGTTCGTATTCGGGCAGCGTATCTGGAGTTACGGTTAAAAGCACATTGCAAAGATAATTTTAAAATGCAAGTAAACCTTTTAAGGTTGCAGTCGTCTATAGTAAGTATGCAATTCAAGAGATTTTGGGTTTTACCTTTTTTAATTTTTCCGGTATTAAAGATCCATGCTCAATCCATACCCAACTGGAGTGAACATGTGGCACCCATCATCTATAAGAGTTGCACACCTTGCCATAGTGCAGGAGGTATTGCACCTTTCGCATTAAGCAATTATAATGAGGTGAAATATTTAGGTGATGCTGTGGTTTCAGCTACACAAGCAAAGAGAATGCCCCCATTTCCAGCAAGCCTCAACAAGAATAGATATGCCCATGAAAATGTATTATCAGCTTATGAAATAGATGTCATTAAGCGTTGGAACGAGAACAATCATCCCCAAGGAGATACTTCCAAAGAGCCGACTAAGCCCATTCTAAATTCAAAAAGTGATTTACCAAGGGTTGATGCTACTTATAAAATGACTCCCTATTTGGTGAAAACCAATGATGATGTTTATCGATGTTTCGCTATTTCAAGTAATTTATTTATTGATAAAATGATTAAGGGAATGGAAGTTATTCCCGGCAATAGAAAAATTGTACATCACGTATTGATCTTTCAAGATACTTCTCAAAAACCACTTCAATTGGATAATGCCGATCCGGAGCCGGGATATTCCGCTTTTGGAAGCACTGGTAGTGCTACGTCGGTCCTAATGGGTATGTACGTTCCTGGTCAGTCTCCTTTTATCTATCCTTTGGACTTTGCTGCGAGATTGAAAAAGAACAGCGTCATTGTCTTACAAATACACTACCCTCCGGGTATCAACCAAGTTTGGGATTCTACCAAGTTGAATTTGATGTTAGAAGACCCCAAAAGTCAAAGAGAGGTATTTGTACAAGCCCCTTTGAATTTTAGCAACAACTCTTTGATAAACGGACCTTTATATATCGAGGCCAATACCATTAAATCATTTTCCAATCGATTTGTTATGCCCGCTAAAATCAGCCTACTCGCTGTAGCACCTCATATGCATCTTTTGGGGAATTCGATTAAATCTTTCCTCGTAAATAGTGTCGATACCACAGATATTATTGACATTCCAAAGTGGGATTTTCATTGGCAAATGGCCTATCAATTCAGGAAACCAATCGTAGCAACCAAGGGTTCCGTATTATGGGGCAAAGCCACCTATGACAATACTTATGCAAATCCCCACAATCCCAACATGCCGCCCAGAGATGTTGCTGCGGGGGAAGGCACTGCTGATGAAATGTTTCTCATCTATTATTGGTATACCCTCTATAAAACGGGCGATGAAAACTTGGAGCTAGATACCACTTCTTTAAAAATGTTGAATGTTTCAGAGATAAATCAAAATAAAATTGTGGCTTATCCAAATCCCTCAAGCAATGAAATCAGAGTTATTAATTTGACTTTTAGGTCTAATATTCGCGTGTACAATTCGGTTGGCAATAAGGTGTACGATGAAATTGCCATTTCTCCCACAAGCTCCATCAATATTCAGGATTGGCCCCTTGGAATGTATATCATTCAAAGTACTGGCTTACAAGGCGATTCAATATTTAGATTCATAAAGAACTAGACAATTAAGGATTTTCCGTAATTCTTTTTGGTCCATTCGCAAAAAATGCAAAATTTGTTTGAATGAGAGTTGCTAGTTTCGTTTCATGCAAAAAAGTGCTTTGACCTTAAGGTTTATTGTTTTAGTTTTTTCTTTCATTTCCGGGGGATTTTCCTTCGGGCAAGGGCTTATGGGAACTGGAAGCGAATCGGCTCTCAGTATTTCCAATAGACCTTTGCCGCCATTAAATAATACTAATCTTGGCACCATTTCATATTACGATATCACACAAGAACTGCTTGATTCACTTCGAAGCAGATATCGCTTGCAAAAGACGCCTTATTACAAAGTGAAAATGTCAATTGGTATACTTACCACTGAAAGTGTCGTAAGACAGCGCATCCATCTGGGTTTTGGGCAAGCCAAAAACAGTGATCGGAAATTCCTGAGTAAAAGAAATATTGCCAAAGGGAAACTCATTGCAGTGGATACTAACGGTATCTATATATATCAGAAATCCAAAAACAAACTTGGGTTTGTTCCTTACTCAGATATATGGTATATCCGTAGAGGAAATACATTAACTGAGAAAATATATAGAGATGCTGCTTTAGGTGCTGCAGTTGGCGGTGTATATGGAATACAAGAAGGTTTATGGTGGGATGAAGGGGTGGGCACTACAATTACATTAGGTGTAATATTCGGTGTTGTTGGTGCAGGAGTTAGTACATATTTTTTAGCTGTACCTGAGGCTATTGTACATCTTCTTCAAAACACCTCCAAAAAAGTCAAATTTAGAATTAATTACCGCCAAGATAATATGCAAAATTATATTGACATGGTCAATAAAGACCGTTATCGCTACGGAAAAAGACTGCTATACAGTGAATTTCCTGGCGGCCAAGTTTCAAATGAAACTCCCGACCCAGTACCAACTACCCCCGACCCTCTACCAACTACCAATAACCCAGTACCAACTACCCCCGACCCTCTACCAATTACCAATGACCCAGTACCAACTACCAATGACCCTCTACCCTCTACCAGCGACCCAGTACCATTTAAAACTGGT
>JACCDW010531357.1_pt1 | contig 12942 bp, 16 predicted proteins | sample 7449781 | NCBI WGS metagenome assembly JACCDW01 (sample SAMN15323449, study PRJNA562643) | freshwater metagenome | isolation source: river surface water | place: USA:Blue River Watershed | collected 2017-08-18 | reverse complement strand
GTAATACCTTGGTGTTTGAATGGGTCTTTTGAATTCATTAAGATTACGCCATTCAAAGCTCCCGAACCATAAAGAGCCGAATTTGCTCCGTAGATTACTTCAATATTATCAATATCAAGTTCGGGAGTTCCCATCCAATTTCCGCCATAGAGCGAAGATGTTGGCGACATAAACTCCACATTGTCAGCCAGTTGCAATAACCTTTCAGCTTTTCCACTATTAAATCCACGTGTACTTAGGCTCGTTACAAACAAACTCGATTGGCTCACATCAATGCCTTTGTAGCGGGCTAAAGAAGAAATTAATTCTACACTTGGAGAATTTTGTAGCTGCAAAGCTGACACCTTCGTAACCGAAACTGGGGTCTTAAAAATACTCTCTTCAACACGAGAAGCCGAAACCACAACTTCATTAAGATTCTGAACACTATCAAGCTGAGCCGACGCTCGAAAGGATAGTAATGCAATTAAAATACTGCTAAAAATTGTAATTGTTTTTTTCATTTTTCGTTGGTTAATTTTCTTAGTCCACGGTCAATAGACGATAGTCAACAGCAAGAACTGTGGACCGTTGTCTGTGGGCTATCGACTGTTTTACTCCTCAATCCATTTTCTAAACTGGGCGGCGTTTTCTTGGCTGATACTTACTTCGGCTTTGGCGAGGTGCAGGAGTTCGAGGGCAATTTTGCCTTTGAATGAAGGTTTGAAACTCAGAATGGCATCAATATGGACGATAAATTTGCGATTTACCCGAAAAAAATCTCGACTCGGCAACTCGATTTCGAGTTCGCTCAGGCTACGTTCTACGGTGTAGCGTTCGCCCGTTCGGTCTATTAAAAATACAATTCTTGATTCGGTATAAATAAACGCAATATCTTTCGTTGAAACCACATAATAGTTTGTGCCCTTCTTCGCAATCAGGCGGTCTTTCTGAAAAGCAGACTTTGTTATTTTTGAATTGTTTTCGGCCGAAAAACGCTTCAAAAAATGCAATTTCAATGCTTCATATTTCTCCAAAACCCGATTTACTTCTTCCTTCCCTATTGGCTTTCTGAGGTAATCAATGGCATTATAGGCCATTGACTGCGACCAATATTTGTCATAAGCCGACATAAATACAACAGGAAAACTCGGCGATGATTCTTGAAATATTTCAAATATCAATCCGTCCCTTAATTCTACTTCGCACAGAGCCAAATCATACAAAATTCCTGCATTGAGGGCTGTTTTTAGTTCTTCGTTTGTTTGGCAAAACTCAATGTTAGACATAGGAAAATACTCAGCTAAAACTTGCGTCATTAGCTTTGCCTGATTTTCGTCGTGTTCGACCAAAAGAATATTCATGGCAATTTGAGTAATAAGATTTCCGTTTTCGTGCAATGATTTTCGGGCTTGGCGAAATAAAATTTGCGTGACAAAATTACGGAGAACAAATTAGAATACAGACATTTCGAGATTTTCCGCAAGTTTTTCGTCAAAAACGCATCAAAACAACTATTTCTTACGAACTTACGTCTATCGTCTAAAACTAAACACCCTTTATGACACCTATCAAAATATTTCTTACTGCCACAAGTGTATGGCTGACGGTCGCTTGCGTAAAAAATACCGAAACCATCACGCCTTCCAATGCAAACCCCGATTGGTCAACCGAGAGCCACAGCAACGACGCTGACCCAAACTACACGGTGGTTTTTCCGCAAGATAAAGTCAATACGCTCGAAATAAGCATGACTAAAGAAACATGGCAGGAAATCAGAACGGATATGATTTCGGTGAAAGGCTCAGATTTTGGTGTGGGCGGAACCCAACAAGGTGGAGGTGGAATGCCAGGTGCTGGAGGTATAAACAGCACGACCGAGCCAAAATATGTTTCGGTTACGCTGAAATTTAATGGCAAAACTTGGAATAATGTGGGTTTTAGGTTGAAAGGTAATTCGAGTTTGACCTCGATTTGGCGTGGCGGTATCTATAAATTGCCTTTCAGAATGCAGTTTGATGAATTTGAAGATAAATATCCCGAGATAAAAAACCAACGTTTGTATGGTTTCAAGGAAGTTTCGATGTCGCCTGCGTTTAAAGATAATTCATTGATTCGAGAGAAAGTTGCAGCCGATATTTTCCGCATGGCAGGTATTCCTGCCGCACAAACGGCCTTCTATAAAGTGTATATTAATTTTGGGGATGGATTGAAATACTGCGGTGTTTATACTATGATTGAGGCGATTGAAGATACAATGCTCAAATCGCAATTTGGTGAAGAAAAAGGTAATCTCTACAAACCTGAATCTACTTTTCAGAATTTTTCGCAAGCACAATTCGAGAAAAAAAACAACGAAGAAACACCCGACTGGAGCGATGTGCAAGCAACTATTACGGCTTTGAATGCCTCAACTCGCACCTCGAACCCTACACTTTGGCGTGAAAATTTGGAAAAAGTTTTGAACGTTGACCATTTTGTAAAGTGGCTGGCCGTGAATACAACCTTGGTGAGTTGGGATACTTATGGGGCAATGGCTCATAATCATTATTTGTATAATCATTCATCAAAAAAACTGCTTTGGATTCCGTGGGATAATAACGAGGCCTTAACTTCACAGGCACGGGTGCAACTTTCGTTAGCAGGTGTAGCCACTAATTGGCCTTTGATTAATTACATTGCCAATGACCCTGTTTATTATGCAAAATACAAGGCTTACGTGAAAGACTTTAACGATAATGTATTCACTACCAGCAAGATGAATGAGATTTTCGATAAAGCAACAACCCTGATTACGCCGTACGTAAATGGTACTGAAAAGGAAGTTGCCCCTTATTCTAATCTTACGAATGCCTCCAGTTTTACGGCTGCTCTGCCAGTTCTGAAACAACACGTAGTGAGTAGAAATCAGGCAGTTACTACATTTTTAAAATAGTATTTGTCAAATCTGTTTTGGAACATCCGTGTTCCAAAACACACGAACATAAGTAATAAAATCAGCATTAGGGCAGTTTTATTTCAAGTATTAATTTTTGTAACGATATTGCTAAGCTATTTAAGTTTGCTTAGCAATGAATAAGTGAAAACGATAAACTAAAACATGAGAATTTTAATTTTGCTTGTAATGCCTTTCTGTCTATTGGCACAATCTAAAAAGGATATTCGTAAGAATGGTGTCAAAGGAATAACCGAAGTTGTTGTAGAATACGAAAACGGAAAGGAAGTGAGCCACAACGATGTATCGAAGAAGTTTGATAAAGAAGGTGAGGTAATTTTGGAGGTAAACTACGATAAAAACGGAGCATTAAAAGACAAAACTGCCACGAAATTCAACAAAGATGGCGATAAAATAGAAGAAGCCATTTTCGATGCCACAGGTAAGCAAATCAATCGTTTTGTTTATAAATACAATGCCGACGGCGAAAAATCGGAAGAAATCAAGTATGACGCAAAGAATATTCTCATTAGCCGTTCGGTTTATGTAATCAATGCCAAAGGACTTAGAACCGAAAAAAAAACCTACGATACCAAAGGTAAATTGATTCAGACCAAGAAGTATATGTATGAGTTTTAAAGCCATCACCCCCAACCCCTAAAGGGGAGATTATTATGACGACAGCTATTTTTTTTGAAAAAATACAAGAAGAAGTAAAGCTATTTGAGCCGATTACGTTAGCTGAGATGGAGGGTGTGAAATTGATGGATAGAATGGATGTAAAATACCTGATTCCAGTGAATTTTCTACCCGACATTTTAGCCGATGCCAAGCAGCATTATAAACTCTTAGAAATTGATAATCAACGAATTTGCCCTTACCAAACACTTTATTATGATACCGAAGACTTACGTCTCTATCACCAGCATCAGGCAGGAAAGCAAAATCGGTATAAGGTACGTTCACGTAATTATGTTGGGTCAAATTTGCAGTTTTTTGAGGTAAAGTTCAAGAATAACCATGGTCGAACCATTAAAAAACGTATCAAAACCAATGGTATCAATGAGCCTTATTTGCACGATGAGACTTCGACTTTTTTGAGCAAAATTAGTCCGCTCGAACCCGAAAACTTGCAAGGCATTATGTGGGTCAATTATAGCCGCCTCACGCTCGTGAGTAAGCAAAGCCCCGAACGCCTCACGATTGATTTGGAGCTTACGTTTAAGAATGATTCGAGGGAAGTTCAATACGCCCAAATTGCGATTGCCGAAATCAAACAAGAGAAAGTGGGGGCTTCGCCGATATTGGGAATTCTGAAGAAATACCAACTAAAATCGGGTTCAATAAGCAAATACTGTTTCGGAATCATTAGCCTTTTTGAGGGCGTTAAACAAAATAATTTCAAAAAACACCTAAAAAGAATTTCAAAAACACTGCACCAATATGAATCTTTTACAGCAAACGCTATCGCCTGATACCCTACAAACCGTCCAAGCAGCTTCTTTCGAGTTATTTGAAAAACTTTCAAGCAAATTTTTTATTCGTTTATTCATTGATTTAGTCTCTGTTTTTGTACTAATTCGCTTGATTTTCTACAAAAACTACAAGAAAGCTGACCAATATCTTACATTTTTTGCGTTCAACTTGGTTATTTTCTTGATAACTTATTTGCTCAATAAAGTCGAGATGAGTATGGGGGCAGCCTTTGGTTTATTTGCTGTTTTCTCGATGCTCCGCTACCGCACCGAAAGCATTTCAACCAAAGATATGACCTACCTTTTCTTGGTAATTGCCATCGGTTTGCTTTCAGCCATCAGCAAAGGAGGTTGGGACGAACTGGCTCTTTTGAATAGCATTATTCTTATCGCAACATTCTTGCTCGAAAGCAATTGGCTTATCAAGAAAGAGTTTACCAAAAACATCGTTTACGATAATATCAATCTCATTACTCCCGAAAAACGCACAGAATTATTGGCAGATTTGAAAAAACGCACAGGTTTTAATGTTCATCGGGTAGAAATCCAAGAAATTGATTTCTTGAAAGACGCCACCCGAATGACTATTTACTTTTATGAATAATTTTCGCTGAAACACTATTCTTGGTCTTTCAAGGCTCATGTTTCACTACTAAACTTTTCCTTTATGAAAAAATACCTTAAAATAGTTGTCCTATTAGCTGTTTCCTTCATCACTTTTGCCCAAAAATCAGAGGTTGATTTACAAACTCGTGGCTCGATTTCGGTTGATGTAGATTTCAAAAAAGGTTGGAGTCTCGGCACCGAATATAGAGTAAAATTCAACGAAAACTCAAGCAATTATCGTGGTTCTTATTTTTACTTAGAAGGCGATAAGAAGATAAATAAATTTCTCTCGGCGGGAGTAGCCTATCGCTTTGGCGTAGTTGATGGCGAAAATTTTCACCGATTTGCTGGAAATGTAGAAGGCAAATACAAACTCAATAAATTTACGTTTTCGTTGCGTGAAACCTACCAATCTCAGAAAAAAACGTTTATCGGCGACGACGAAGGAACAGCCGAAAATTACCTCAGAACTCGACTCGGAGTGAAATATGCAGTTACTAAAAAATTAGATTTTAGTCTTTCAACCGAGCCTTTTATGCACAAAAACGACGGTATTTTTGAAACAGATTTTTGGCGAAACCGTGCGGGTATCAGCTACGAATACATGAAAAATAAAAGCGTTAATTTATACTACATTTGGCAACCCGATGTCAACAAAAAGTACCCTGACACCAAAAATATCATAGGCATTAACTTTATTTTTGGCATTAAAGCACGATAAAACCTATATATATGCGATACCTACTTACACTTTTACTCTTCTTCGGGATTTCGCTGCTTGTGTCAGCCCAGAAATCAACTACTGATTTCCAGAATTGGTATGATGCTTCGGTAAAATTAAATCTAAGAAAAGGCTGGGAAGTATCGAGTAGGTATCGCATTCGTTTCAACGAAAATGCAAGTAATTATCGTGGGTCGTATTTGTTTTTAGAAGGCGAAAAAAAACTCAACAAATACTTCAAAATTTTAGCCAACTATCGGCTTGCGTTGGTAGAAGGAAATAATTATCACCGTTTCTTGATTGGCACAAATGCTCAATTTAAGGTTAACGATTTTACGTTCTTTACTCGCCCAATGGTACAGTACCAAAAACAATACTTTGTCAATGATGAAAGCACCCTCAACGATAGCGACAGTTACCTTCGTTTACGCACAGGTATCAAATACAAAATCAATAAACACTGGGACTCCTACGCTTATGCCGAGCCTTTTCTAAAAATCAAGCAAGGTGAAAGTCTATCTACGTCTTTTTGGCAAAATTCGCTTGGTCTAAGATACGAGTACAGTAAAAACAAATACGCAACTTTGTATTATATTTGGCAACCCGAAGTGAACAAAAAATACCCTGATACCAATCAAATAGTAGGTGTAAGCTTCGAGTTTGATATAAAGCCCTGATAATCAATTATGTCGAAACCACTCGAAGTATGGCTGCGTGGGCCACTGCCCGATGTGCCTCCGCTCCTACAACCCGTTGCACATGCACTTTTGCAAGCCCAAGAAGAGTTACATGAATACCTAAACGATTTTTCAGATTCGTTACTTTGGCAACGCCCAGCCGATGTAGCTTCGGTAGCTTTTCATTTGCAGCACCTAACGGGTGTACTCGACCGCATATTTACGTATGCTCGTGGAGAAGCATTGACCGAAACTCAAATGCAAGCCTTAAAAGCCGAAGGGATAGAGAATCCTGAAATAAACGTTCAGCAACTCGTTGAAGCATTCAACCAACAGGTAGAAAAGGCCATTAATCAACTAAAAAGCACCAATGAAGCTACTTTAATCGAAGTTAGATATGTGGGTAGAGCCAAGATTCCCTCGACTGTTATCGGCCTGCTTTTTCATGCGGCCGAGCATACCACACGGCATTTGGGGCAACTGCTGGTTACTTCAAAAATTGCAAAGCAGTTAGCTCATTGATTAGCTTAACCGCACTTTGTTTCTCACCCAAAAGTAGCTTTTCATGAATTTTCCGAATGGCTACTTTTGTTTTTTTTGCCCCAACCAAAACCTCTAAAGCATTTTCGGTAGCATACAAACTTCCGTTTACTTCCACAATATCGGCATCCATCAAAATAGCTGCACGTAACTTGCTAATGCTACTCTCCAAAACCACATTTTTATTCTGTTCGGGCGAATCCACAAGTACAAAATTCTCGCTTTTCGGTATCCCATTAAAGGCATAATAGCAGATTATCAGCATAAAGATTGCGAAAGTAAGCAAATTTTGAAAATGATTTTGGCGAGACGGAAACGTTGTTTGCATCAGCTTTGTTTTTATGACAAAGTAAAGTGGCAGATGTTAGGAAAATTTTATCAGAATATTAAGAAAAAGTAAAGTTTATAAAACTCGTCAACCGAAGTTTTATTCATAATTTCTTAACATTGGCACAATTTTTAGTTCATAGTATAATACGACCTTTGTGTCAGTAAAATTTAAAACAATTTAATGATTAAGAGTAAATTCAGATTAAACCAAACTCACTGGAGATACACCGTGAGAACCACAAGCGGACTCAGCGAAGAGCGTTTGTATGAAGACACCGACGAGGAATCGTACGGTGATGCCTTCGAGGGCGATGATTTTGATGAGGTTTTTGATAACGCTATCGACAATCTCACAATTGCCGCCTAATTTTAGTACGATTTATAAGATTTGAAGATAGATTGAGTAGTCCACAGTGATGGTATAATTGGGGCTTAAAGCTTTTTTATAATCACTTATCTATCATCTTAAAGATTCATCATATAGTTTTGTTTAGGTTAGTAATCAGAGAATTAGCAGGGAGATTTTCACTCTGCTTTATTTTGTTTCTAAGCAGCTAAAAAAACAGAAGCCCTTCGATTTAGGTCGAAGGGCTTCACTATTTAAACACTTACTGTTACTTGGGTTTTACGGAATGTTCGATTAAGAATTCCTCGGTAGATACTTCCGAAACGCTCGTAGCACCATTTCCTTAATTCTCGAATTTCTTTGAAGGATAATAGTTTAAGGCCTTTTTTTAATTCTTTTTCAAACAGTTCTCTCTCAAAACTGACTTTTTCTAAAATCAGTTTTACATACTCAATCATCTTCATAGAACATCTACTTTTTTATAATGAACTGATAGGTTATAGAGGAAATGTTATGTAAATTTAAAAACAAATTATTGTATTATCCAAAGATTTACAGGATATTTGTTAGCAATTTCATTTCGACTCTTAACCTGTTTTGGCTATTTATTTCATAACGCCAAAAGTAGCTCGTCTATTTCTTTGGTAGTGTTAAAAAATGATAAAATTTTCAAGAGAACAGCCTCCATAACCGCATCAGGGCAGGATGCTCCACAAGTGAGCATAATGGTAGTTTTTTCTTTTTCTGACAGAAAATCGCTCATAATTTCTTGTTTTTTATGTAAATCGTAGCGTTTTATCAGATTTTTATCTAAAATACTCTCGTGAGATTGAATAAAAAACGTAGGGAGTTTTTCTTCGCAAAGTTCAACTAAGTGCGTAGTATTAGAACTATTGTATCCGCCCACAACTACGGCCAAATCTGCCTCATTTTGCAGCAAAGCATAGGTTGCTTCTTGGTTATCGTTGGTTGCGTAGCAAAGTGTATCACGAGTGTTGGCAAAATAACGTTCTACTTCGGCAGGTTGGGCCTTGTGATGCTCCGTTATTACCTTTTTTAGGTAGTCGGCAATGCCTTGCGTGTCTGATGCCAGCATCGTAGTTTGATTCACTACTCCGATTCTCTCCAAATCACGCTCAGGGTCGAAACCCTCGGAATATTGCCCATCAAAATCAATGTAAAATTGTTCTTTGGGCAGTTCACGGGTGATGTATTTGGCCAAACGCTCGGCTTCTTTGATATCGTTTACAACTACCGTTGGAGCATTCTGTTTACTGTGCGAAAACGTCGCACGGGTTTCTTCGTGTTTGGGTTTTCCGTGTACTACAATGCTATACCCACGCTCACCGATTTGCCCCGCACGATTCCAAACTTTCTCTACAAATGGGCAAGTTGTATCGTATTTATAAGGGTCTATTCCGAGCGAGGAGAGTTGTTGTTGAATCTCAATCGTTGTTCCGAAGGCAGGCACAACAACGGCATCTTCTGGCTTCAATTCTTGCCAATCTATTAATTGATTTCCCTTCGTATCCATCAAAAACTGCACTCCTTGCGAAAGCAAATCCGCGTTTACATCAGGATTATGAATCATTTCGCTCAAGAAAAAGATTCGCTTATCGGGGTTTTCTTTAATAGTTTTATAGGCTATTTCTACGGCATTTTCTACGCCGTAACAAAACCCAAAATGTCTGGCAATCAGAAATTTAACCGAGCCAAAATCAAGTACGGTTGGGGTAAAATCTTTCTTTAGCTTATCTTTACTTCGACGAGCCTCTTTGATTTTACCAATAATATTACTCTTATAAATTTCTGGAATGACAAATGATTTCATATTTCTTGAAGCTAAAAGCTGATAGCCGAAGCTAATCACTAATTTATTTACAAATCTAACAGATGATTTACATATAATGAGGAATTATCTGTATTTTCGCACAACTTAACACTTACAGAAAACAGCCAAAACCCTGCTTCTACTAAAAATAACATATTTTAATGGGATTGTGTTTGCTAAAATATCTTAAACTTTCGACTGTCCATAAGCATACTACACTCCTATTTAGGAAATTTAGTATATTATTTCTTCTGTCAGTGAGCAATTCTTTTAGTGCAGTATCGCAAAGTACTTTTGCTCCGCTAAATGAAGAGTATTCTAATCTAATAGAGCGTTACGAAATAAAAAGTGGCAGTTTATTAAATCTTCATTCCAATTTAAAACCCGTAAGAAGAAAAGATTTAGTAAAATTATCTACAGAATTAGAAACTGATGAAAAGATTACACTTTCAAAAGCCGACCGTTTCAATTTAGCGTTCTTACAAAATGATAGCTGGGAATGGCTCGATGATGCCAAACTTCCACAGAGCGATTCTAAAAAAGCACTATGGACGCACTTACTCCAAAAAAAATCTGATTTGTATAGTATCCAAAATAAAGATTTAGACTTTCACGTCAGTCCGATATTTCAGTTTTCTTTCGCACACGATAATCAAACCAAAGGAACGCCTTTTATCAATACACGTGGCATTGAAATTCGTGGTACACTCAATAAAAAGCTTGGTTTTTATTCGATGTTTACCGAAAATCAGATGCTTTACCCAGAATATGTAAGAGAATATGGGCGTCAGTATAATGCTAATCCTTACGAGGGTTTTACCAAAATCCCGAATGCTGATTCGAGTAAATATTTAGCCGACTTCTTTTCTGCAAGAGGCTACATTACGTTTCAAGCCCTAAAAAGTGTGCAAATACAATTTGGGCACGATAAAAACTTCATTGGTTCGGGTATTCGTTCAATGATTTTATCTGATTTTTCGGCACCCTATTTACATCTTAAAGTACTAACTAATATCGGGCGTTTTCAATACATGAATCTGTTTGCACAAATGATAAACAAACAGATTCCAGTGGCGGTTGATGGCACCGAACAACTTCCGCCAAAATATTTTTCGTTGCACCATTTAAGCATTAATATCAGCCAAAATTTGAATATTGGTTTCTTTGAAAGTATCGTTTTTGGGAAACGTCAAGTAGGTTTTGATATCAATTATCTAAATCCTGTAATTCTCTTGCGTTTTGTTGAAGGGCATCTCGGAAGTGTCGATAATTCGATTGCTGGAGCAAACTTTAAGTATAATTTCAAACGCCAATTCTCGCTTTACGGACAATTTGTGCTTGATGAATTCAATATTAAGTATTTCAAAAAAGATGGTTGGTGGGCAAAAAAGTATGCCACACAAATCGGAGGACGATACATTGATGTATTTGGTGTTAAAAACCTTGACTTTCAGGCAGAGTATAATGTAGTGCGACCGTATATGTATAGCCATAATTCGACCTACAGTAATTATGTCAATTATAATCTCCCACTGGCACATCCACTGGGAGCAAATTTTAAGGAACTTTTATTAGTGGGGCGTTATCAGCCAATGGGGCGTTTATCTATGAACTTTACGGCTATGATTGCCCAGCAAGGTACAGACTCAAACATAATAAATTGGGGCGGTAATATTCTAAGAAATTATAACTTTGCTCGCCCATCTGACTACGGTAACGAAATTGGTCAAGGCCGAAAAACAAATACCAAATTCTATCAAATGGGCGTATCGTATATGTTGGCTCATAATTTATTTGCAGATTTGAAAGTTCAAAACCGAAATACTAACTTATCGGGCGATGCCGACAATAAAAAAAATACTCTTTTTTCGTTGGGCATTCGCTGGAACACAAGTCAACGACAGTTTTTGTTCTGATTTTTAAAAATACAGTTTACGATATTTTTTTGCCATTGTTCATTATCAATTATACATTTTACATTCGCCATTAATCATGTTTGTCTTAACCGAAAACAACTCCTTAGCAAACCACTTCCTTTCTGAATTGAGAGACGAACAAACACAAAAAGATTCGATGCGGTTCCGCCGAAACTTAGAACGTTTGGGCGAAATATTTGCCTACGAAATCTCAAAAACACTTAGTTTTCAGAAACAAGAAGTTAATACTCAACTCGGCATCAAAAACACCTACCATATTTCGCAAGATGTGGTTTTAGTAACGATTCTTCGGGCGGGTTTACCATTGCATCAAGGGCTGCTAAACTACTTCGATAAAGCAGAAAATGCATTTATTGGAGCATACAGAGGCAAACATGACGAAAAAGAGGCTTTTGAAATCGAAATGGATTATATTACAAGTCCAGATATACACGGGAAAGTATTGATAATAAGCGACCCAATGCTGGCTACTGGAAAATCAATCGAAAAAGCCTATCATGCGATGCTTCGTTACGGAATTCCTGCCAAAACACATATTGTATCGGCCATTGCGAGCCAACGTGGAGTCAGATTTATTCAAGCACGCCTACCTCAATGCCGCTTGTGGGTGGGTGATGTTGATACCGAAATGAACTCAAAATCATATATTGTACCAGGCTTAGGCGATGCTGGAGATTTGGCTTTTGGGGGGAAAGTTTAGTTATTGGTAGATTAGTTACTTGTTATTAAGGAACTGGTAAATTGTTTTACTGATAACAAGTAACTAATAACCAGTTTTCCAATCACTTCAACCGCTCCAAAGTTGCTCTCATACGATACTGAAGCACTACTTTTTTGCCCGATAAATTTTCAAGTAAGGGCTTCAATACCAACTCAGCATTTTTCTTGGTTTGTTCTAAAATTCCCATTTCAAGTGCTGATTGTTTGATTTTCGCTTCGGCACGAGTATATGCTTCATTCATCAACGATTGTTCGTTCATAAAAGCATATTCGGTATCATAAATCTTCGATTTACTGTGGTCTATTCGATAGCTACAAAGTTCGGGGTCAGGTAGATGCACAATCAAGGTATCATCTTTAGTAGTAATATCATCGGCTTTTATTTTGGTTAAATCTATGCAGCCGATGGCCTCGCCCTGCACAATCAAAATGGCTTTCGGATTTGGCAAATAATCACGCACGAGTTCTTGTTCTACAACATCTCTAAAAGCAAAGTTCGATAATTCGAGTTTCCCCAAAACTGTCATTTCTTTCAATACCATATTGTGGGTTGTCTGAATATCTTTGATAGCAAATGGGCTAAAATTTTTGAATTTCTCCCACAAAAAAATAGTTAGCACTATTGTTATCAATACCACTATTATTTGAAAATATCTCTTAAAGATGCCCATAATTCATTATTTTTATATTACCTCGCTTTGCCGTAAAATTACTACACATTGAACTTGTTTAGGATTATAAAAAGATTTCCAAAATAGGATGAATTTTGTGGTGCGAATCATAAAATCAAACTAAATGGAAATCTTGAGTAAAGATAAAATAGAACACTATATTTTACCAAATTT
>JACCDW010884341.1_pt1 | contig 12945 bp, 9 predicted proteins | sample 7449781 | NCBI WGS metagenome assembly JACCDW01 (sample SAMN15323449, study PRJNA562643) | freshwater metagenome | isolation source: river surface water | place: USA:Blue River Watershed | collected 2017-08-18 | reverse complement strand
GCAGCTAAGACGGCGAGGTACAGGTAAGTGGAAATCCCCAAGTTGACCCCTGTTGTGCAGTTTGTGACTGCATCATTTGCGCTTGTAGTGGGTGGCTACACGGCGGGGGATAAGTTTGGGTGGTTCCAGCGCGAAATTCTTGAGTGGTCCCCTGAGCATTTTAAGATCGACTCCGCCAAGATCGGTCAGCCTGTGAACGTCACCGTTGCGCGGATCAAAAGGCGAGACGACTGCTCAGTCGAAGGTTTTGAACCCACAGTTAGGGACGCTGCTGGAATGATCCATGCCGCCACTCCTAGCATGACTAAATTTACCGGCCCCGCTGGCCCAGAAATTGATACATTTACCTATCAGTTGAAGATATCTGACAAAGAGAAGATTGCACCCGGTAAGGCGACATTGTTGGCAACAATCAAGTACAAATGCCCCGAAGGGGAGCGCACCGTAACTTATCCGCGCCATAACAACCTGACTTTTATGTTGGAGAAATAACATGGACTGGCTTAAACAGATTGCCCCAACAGTTGCTACAGCCTTTGGTGGCCCACTGGCAGGAATGGCGGTGTCTGCCATCTCCAAAGCCATCGGCGTTGACCCTGACAAGGTCGAAGACCTAATCTCCAGCAACAAACTGACTTCGGATCAGATTGCCCAGATCAAGATTGCCGAGATCGAACTTCAGAAGCAAGCCCAAGAACTGGGTCTGAACTTTGAGAAACTGGCAGTCGATGACCGCAAGAGCGCCCGTGAGATGCAGGCGGTGACCCGTTCGTGGGTTCCTCCCCTGCTGGCTGCTTCGGTGACTTTTGGGTTCTTCGCCATCCTTGGCGGCATGATGTTCGGTCAGATGTCCGTGGCTGATAACACGGCACTCACCATGATGCTTGGCTCTCTGGGCACGGCTTGGACTGGAATCATCGCCTACTACTTCGGCTCGTCTGCTGGCTCTCAGGCCAAGACTGATCTGCTCTCTAAAGCACCGCCTGTCAAATAAGGAGTCGCCATGCCATTCCAACTTTCTCAGCGTAGTCTCGATAAACTGGTGGGCGTTCGCCCGGAACTGGTCGAGGTGGTCAAGCGTGCCATCGAGATCACCACCGTTGACTTTGGTGTCACCGAGGGGCTGCGTACCAAAGAGCGTCAGATCGAACTCTTTGAGAAGGGTGCCAGCCAGATTCGTGAAGGTGGTACGCACGTCGATGGGCGTGCTGTAGACCTGATGGCTTACCTTGGTGACCGTGGCAGTTGGGAACTCAACCTGTACGACAACATCGCTGATGCGGTGAAACAAGCCGCAATCGAGAAGAACGTGGCGATCCGCTGGGGTGCTGCGTGGAACGTGCCTGACATTCGTCTCTGGCGCGGCACGATGGAAGAAGCCATGAACTTCTACATCGACGAGCGTCGTAAACAAAACAAGCGTCCGTTCATTGACGGACCCCACTTCGAGATGGTCTAACTATGGCTCTGCAACGCCTCCAGTTCAAACCCGGTGTAAACCGCGACCAGACTAACTACGCTGGTGAGGGGGGCTACTACGAGTGCGACAAGGTTCGCTTCCGCTCGGGCTACCCCCAAAAGTTGGGTGGATGGCTGCGCTACGGTGTGTTCACGCTGGTTGGTGTGTGCCGTCAGATGTACAACTACATCACCACTGAGTCAGACAACATCATGTGTCTGGGTACCAGCGAGAAGGCATACCTTGAGGTGGGCGGCAACCTGATTGATGTTACGCCGATACGTGCAACCTTTGTCTCTCCGGCTACCAACAACTGCTTTGACACCACCAACGGCTCGGCTACTGTTCGAGTCAACATCATCAACCACGGTGCCATTGATGGCGACTGGGTGACTTTTTCTGGTGTCGTCGGTCCGGTCAACGGCATCCCTGCGTCGGAGTTAAACGCTGAGTTCAAGATCACTTTTGTCGATACGGACAACTTCGACATCACGGTAACCACTCCGGCAACAAGCACTGGTTCCAGTGGCGGCACGGCTATCGTCGCTGCCTTCCAGATCAACATTGGTTCGCCTACGGGCACGGTGGGCTACGGCTGGAGTGCGGGCACTTGGAGCCGTGGTACGTGGGGTTCGGGCACGATCACGCCGATCTACACCCCGCAGCGCGACTGGTTCTTCGACAACTTCGACAACGATGCGGTGATGAACATCCGCCAAGGTCCGATCTACTGGTGGGTGTATGACCCAACCTTTACGACTCGTGCTGTGTTGTTGTCGTCGCTGACCGGGGCTAGTGCTGTCCCCGTTGCCGCCATGCAGATCATGGTGTCGCAGAATGATAAGCACCTGTTGGCGTTTGGTTGTGTGCCGTTTGGTTCGTCCTCCGTTTCTGACTTTGATCCTCTTCTTATCCGCTGGGCAAACCAGAACGACCCAGTCAACTGGACTCCGACTGCAACAAACACCTCGGGTTTCCTGCGTGTATCTCGTGGCTCGCGCATCATCCGGGCAATTGCTACCCGCCAAGAAACGCTTGTCTTCACCGACTCGCACCTGTACTCCTTGCAGTTCTTGGGTACGACAGACGTGTTTGGCTTGCAGGAGATGGGTGACAACATCTCCATCATGGGGCCACGGGCATGTGCCACTGCCAACAACGTGACGTACTGGATGGGTACGGACAAGTTTTATTACTACTCAGGTCGTGTGGAGACCCTCCCTTGCACCCTGCGTAACCACGTTTTCCAGAACTTCAACTACGACCAAGCCCAACAGGTCGTGTCTGGTACCAACGAGGGCTGGCATGAGATTTGGTGGTTCTACCCGACTGCCAACTCGCCTACCAACGATGCCTACGTTGTGTACAACTACTTGGAAAAGGTTTGGTTCTACGGCTCGCTGGAGCGCACGGCTTGGCTTGACTCGGCCCTGCGCCAGTACCCGCAAGCGGTTGGCAACTACCAGATGTTTGACCATGAGCGTGGGGTCAATGACGATGTGTTGCCGATGACTTCGTTCATCACGACCAACGACTTTGATGTGGGTGACGGCGAGAACTTGCTGCTTATCAAGCGCATACTGCCTGACATCAACTTTGAAGGTTCCACCGCAGCCAACCCGCAGATTCTGCTGACTATGCGTCCGCGCAACTTCCCGGGTAGCAACTACAGCAGCACCAACCAGCCTACGGTTACTCAGAGTACGACGGTACCTGTAGAACAGTACACCGAGCAGGTGTTCATCCGCGCCCGTGCACGGCAGATGGGGTTCAAGATTCAGTCAACTGACTTGGGCGTGCAGTGGCAACTCGGCGCACCTCGCTTGGATGGTCGTCCAGATGGCAAGAGATAACCATGACACTCATCAAGCGATTCGTTGCTCCGGCTCTGCCCATACCGAACGTAGAGTACGACCAGCGGGAGCAGACCGACCTCATTCGAGCGTTGCGACTCTACTTCAACCTGCTGGACGACTATCTCAACCAGATCACAAACGAGGTTAATGACGGTATGGACCCATTCTCACCAACATCGCTCGATGCGTTCGGTAGGCTGCGGGCCAGTGAACCTTACACCCTGTTTGATAGCCAGAACCGCTACGCTGCTGATAACCAGTTTGATGTCGCCACGACGGGCACCGGCACGACAACTTTTCTCTCCAACGAGGCTGCAATCAAGATGGAGGTCACTGGGGCTGGTGTTGGCTCGGTGACTCGGCAGTCTTATCGCTCGTTCCCATACCAGCCGGGTAAGGGATTGCTGGTGCTTGCGACTTTCGTGATGGACTCCAGCACGAGTGCCAACTTGACGCAAAGCGTGGGTTACTTTAACGACAGCAACGGTGTATTTTTCAAGAATACGGGTGGCGTGTATTCGTTTGTCCTACGCTCCAGTTCTACCCCTACCCCCGGCACGCCGAGCGACATCCGCACGGTCAATCAAGCCGACTGGAACGGTGACAAACTTGATGGCACTGGGGCTTCTGGCCTGACGCTTGACCCAAGCAAGGCGCAGATTCTCTGGATGGACTTTGAATGGTTGGGTGTTGGCTCGGTGCGCTGCGGCTTCATCATTGATGGGGCGTACGTTGTTTGCCATACCTTTGACAACGCCAACGACATCACGTCGGTCTACATGACCACTGCCATCTTGCCAGTGCGGTATTCGATCACCAGCACAACCGCTGCCGTGGCTGCGTCGATGAAAGCCATCTGCTGCACGGTCATCTCCGAAGGCGGCTTCCAGCAAACGTCAATTGACCATGTGGCTAGACGGACGACTGTTTTTACCAACATTGATACCGCAGCAACGTTCTACCCCATCGTCTCTATCCGCATGGCGGCTGGTCGCACCGGGTCAGTAGTTTTGCCCAATCGGACGCAATTCCTACCGTTGACCAACCAGAACTACGAAGTGGTTCTCTTGAAGAACCCGACCCTGACGGGTGCAACTTGGGCCGCAACTGTGCCGAGCGACAGCAACGTTGAATACGACGATGCGGCAACGGCAATCTCCAGCGTGGGCACCATTGCTCAGACGGATTACGTCACTTCTACTGGCAGCGGCGGGGTGGGCGTTACAGCCGCCCCAACTGGGTACAACTGGGATTTGCAATTAGGCGTGTCGCTTGCCGGGGTGAGCGACATATACACACTAGCCGTTCGTACTGTGGACGGGGCGACTAAAGGTAGCGGAGTGGGTTCCCTATCTTTTTACGACCTAACACAATGAGAATGACTAGCCTTGACTTGACATTTTGAGGATAATTTGACTATGCAATATCCCACAATTGCCCAACCACAATTCGCATTCGCCCCCACTTTTGCTGGAGGCGGGCTGGCTAACGCCGCGCAGGCAGTTCAGTCTCGGGGTCGTGGCAACGACACCATGCTGGTTCACATGACCCCCGGCGAAGTGAAGGGGTTGCAGGCACTGGCGATGGCGCATGGTGGTTCTCTAACAATCAACCCTGCTACGGGTTTACCCGAAGCCGGATTCCTCGACGCTATCCTGCCTATTGTGGCGGGTTTTGCACTTGGCCCCGCTGGTTTTGCCCTGATGTCTGCCCCGATGGCGGCGCTGACTGTGGGTGGCGTGACGGCTCTGAGCACGGGTGACCTCGGTAAAGGTCTGATGGCAGGTCTGGGTGCATTCGGTGGTGCTAACCTCGGTGCCGCTTTGTCGTCTACTGGTACTGAAGCAGCCAAACTGTCCATGCTGCCTGAAGGTGGCATGTCTGTTGCAGAAAGCATCCCCGCCAGTATGGGCGGTACGGGTGCCACAACGGGGTCAACCCTTGCAGACATCACTGGAAAAGCGGCTTCTGCGTCCGGTCCGATGTCGATGGCTCCTTGGGCACAACCAAGTGGTTTGCCGCTGGCTGAGTTGTCCTACAAGATGACGCCCTCTCAAGTGGCTGCTCTGCAATCGACGGCTCCGACTGGCTTCAGCAGTGTCGGTTCAGGTATTGCTGACCTGACCTCTACTGGGGGTCTCAGCCGTTTTGGTAATGCCTTCATGACTGCTTCCGGTGGCGGTATGGGTACGGCGATGGGTGGGTATGGTATGGCGGCTCCTATTTTGGATGCAGTTCAGCCTTCCTACGATTTTCCTAACGTTGCCGAAGCCACCAGTTCTAACTATGCAGGCCCGTACATGCCTGACCCACGTGAGGTGCGTTTCAAGCCTGAAGATGACACCAGCACTTCGGAGTTCACTTACTTCACTCCGTCTAATCCGATTCCGGGGTATCGCCCCGCGTATACCGCTGCGGCTGGTGGTTACATGCAACGCTACCAAGAAGGTGGCGAAGTGATGCCGCGAGTGAGCGACATGGTGCGTCCCGCACCTGAAGTTATTCAGACGTTGCCTCCTGTGCCTGAGTCAACCAACCGTGGCATGACCGCTTCGTTGTTCAACAAAAACTTTATGGGCGCGGAGCCGTCGAATCTGACTGAACAGAGCGGCATGGAGAGCATGGTGCGCTATCAAGAGGGTGGCAACGTTGAAGACCGTGCCGTGCGTATGCCTACTGATCTTAGCCGTGTAGGAACTGCACCCGAGTTCAACTACAACTTCCGTCCCATCGAGGTGATGGCTCCAGCACAGGCGGCTACCCCTCAACCTGCTGGTTTCGGTGGCCTCGTCTCGCGTCTGATGCAGGACATCTCTGATCGTGAGGGAAAGTCCAACTACACCGACTTGTCCAAGTACAAGTACGACCCCAACACCCAACGCATGGTGCCGATGGCACAAGGTGGACTGGCTGCGCTTAATGCCTTCAACAAGGGCGGCACTCCTGTGGGTGGTCGTTTCTTGCAAGGAGCAGGCGACGGCACTAGCGACTCTATCCCTGCCACGATAGGCGGAAGTCAACCAGCACGTCTGGCTGATGGCGAATTTGTGGTGGATGCCCGCACGGTCTCTGAGATCGGTAACGGCTCGTCTAAGGCTGGTGCCAAGAAGTTGTACGCCATGATGGAGCGTGTGCACAGCGCACGCAAGAAAGCCAAGCGTGGTCAGGACACCAAAGCAGACAGGTACTTGCCAGCATGATGGAATTACAGATAAGCACTCTATGGATTGAGCGGCTTTTGAAGAAGCCCTTCCATAAGCATTGTCTGTTGGGGGACAAGAAGTTCTTTGACCCCTATTCCTTCCCGGTAGCAAAAGAGTTGGAAGACAATTTTCCAGCCATTCAAGCCGAACTTAAAGACATCCTTAAGCGTTACGACGACTTTGCTCCGTTTCAAAGCATCTCGCCTGACCAGACTTACATCTCCAACGACGACAAGTGGCGGATGTTTTTCTTCAAGGCGGCTGGAGTGAACTTCGGGCGCAATCAACAATTTGCACCAAAGACCTTCGAGATTCTGAACAAACACAAGTATGTAATCTCAGCATACATATCTGTGCTTGGTCCCCATAAAATGCTCATGCCGCATGAAGGTCCGTGGTCTGGCATTTTGCGTATGCACTTGGGGGTGGTAATCCCCGGCAACAAAGAGTGCACGCTGGTCAACGGTGGCGAGAAGTACCACTGGGAGGAAGGCAAGGTAGTCCTGTTTGACGATACGTACGAGCACATTGCCGTGAACGAAACCAATCAGATTCGGGCTATCCTGTTCTTGGATTTGATGCGTCCTCTGCCGCAACCGTGGAAGTTCATCAACTGGGCGATCCTGCGCCTGTCGGTTCTGTTTCCGTATATTTGGATTCCGTACTTCCGGCACAAGCGGTGGGAGAAGCGGTTCTACGGAGAAAAAGAATGCAATGCACAATGGTCCCTAGCGAGCACGTTAAAGAAATTTGGAGCCAAGTTGAAGGCTATCTCGAAGGGGCTGCTGAGTACACTCATGGTCGGTATGACGTGGATGACATCTACGATTCGATCATGGGCTACGACCATACGCTCTGGATTGCTTTCACGGATGAAGGCATCAAAGGGGCAGTCGTGACGAATTTCATGTTTTACCCACGTAAGAAGTATCTTGTGATGACCTTCTGTGGCGGGGTGGAACTGGAAACATGGAAAGACCCCATGCTGAAGTTGTTGCAGCATTTTGCGTTTGATACCCATTGCGATGGGATTGAGGCAACTGCAAGACCGGGCTGGGCCAAGATGTTTAAGAGCGACGGGCATCAACCGTTGTGGCAAACCTTTCAACTTCCTGCGGCTGAGGCAGGGTTAGGAGCACAAAATGGGTAAAGGCGGCGGCGGAGGCGGGGCACCTCAACCCTCAACTCAAACAGTAACGCAGACTAATCTGCCGGAGTACGCAAAACCGTACTTTGAGAACATCATGAGCCGGGCGCAGGCGGAGTCCTATCGTCCGTACACTGCGTATCAAGGTGAGCGCATCGCTGGGTTTACCCCCGGGCAAACGGCTGCGCAGACTGAAACCCTTGGGATGAGAACTCCCGGGCAGTTTGGCACGGCTACGGGTGGTACGACGGCTGGCGCGGCTATGGGCTTGGGTGCTGGTGCACAGGGTCTGGGTGCGGCTTTCACCGATCCGACGCAGATGATGTCGCCCTACTACCAAGGCGTAGTGGATGTTCAAAAGCGCGAAGCCATCCGTGATGCGGAGAAGACTCAACTGGGTGCCAACCTTGCAGCGGCTCGGCAGGGTACCTATGGTGGTGCTCGTCAACTCTTGGCTCAGACCGAGCGTGAGCGTGCCCTTGGTCAGCAAGTCGGTGACATCCAAGCCCGGGGTCTGCAAGCAGCCTATGAGGCAGCGGCGCAGCGCGGTCAGATGCTGGGTCAACTGGGTATGCAGGGTCTGGGCATGGGGCTGCAAGGCGCTCAACAACTTGGACAACTCGGTGCGCAACAGCAGCAAACCGATCTTGCTCGTATCCAAGCGCAAGCAGCCGCTGGCGCAGAACAGCGTCAACTCCAACAGCAACGTCTTGATACGGCGTACGCCGACTTCTTGCGTCAGCGCGACTACCCGATGGAGCAGTTGGGTTACTACAGCAATTTGCTGCGTGGTGTGCCTGTTCAGTTGGGTTCTACCCAAACTACATACGCACAACCCCCGTCTCTTGCTTCCCAAGTTAGTGGTCTAGGCTTGGCAGGGCTGGGCTTGTACAACCTAGCAAAATAAGAGGCAGACATGGAAACTAAACCTTACGCAATCCAGTCGCCCGAAGACATCGCAAAAGAGTACGGCGGCAACAAACAGAAAATTGCACAGGCTGCGCAGATCGGCCTGCTTGACCCTACCGCTGCGGTGTTGGCGGGTATGTTTATTGACCGCATGCGTGGTGCTCAGTCGCAAGAGCAAGCCCCGCAACGCACCATCGCTCAACAAGTGCTGGCCCCGCAGCCTAGCATGCCTGCTGGTGCTGGCTTAGGCGCAACTCCCGAAGCCGCCCAATTGGCAGCGGCTTATCCCGCTGAAGGTGCACCACCTCCGATCCCCGGCCCGTCCATGCCGCAAGAGCCTGTCATGGCTGCGGATGGTGGGTTGATGTCGCTCCCTGTCGATGACTCTATGTTTGAGCCGTCCTACAACTCGGGCGGTATTGTTGCTTTTGCGGCTGGGTCTGAAGGTATGCCTGTTCAGGGCGAAGGTGTCATTGCAGAGCGTGAACGTGAACGTTTGCGTCGTGTGATTCAGGAGCGTGCTGCGGCTATCTCCGACCCCACTGCACGAGCGACGTTCCTCAACCAAGTCATCAAGTTGTCTCCTGATGAGCAGCGCGTAGCACTCGGTGAGATTGCGCTTGCTCCTGTGCCTTCGATGAGCAACGTTGAGGGTACGCCACTTGTTGGTTCGCCCGGGGTTGTTCGCGGTGAAGGTCTGGATGTCAGCCCGGTCATGAATCGTCGGGAAAGCGAAGGCGAAGGCTTTGGCAATGTGACTCGTCCGGGTGTGGCACGTGGTGTGTCAGATGCGCAAGGTGCAAGTGTGGCTACTCCTCCTGCGGACGCTGCCGCCCCTCCTGTGTCGGATGTCTATCCTGATGAGACTGTTCGTGGTTCGCGTAAAGGGCTTGTTGCAATCGCCCCGGGGGCTTCTCAAAATCGAGGTGTATCCGGTAACGCTGCTGGTGCGGATGCCCGTGTTGCAGCCGCTGCTGTGGATGCCGATCCTGCCGCTGCAAAGGCTGCTGTCGAGCAAGGGGGTATCCCCGGTCTACGCGCCCATGTCCAGCAATTCAAAGAATTGATGGGTGCTATCCCCGAAGGCGAAGGTCTCAAAGAATACAAGGAGTACCTTAAGAATCTGCCGGGAGAACTCGACAAACGCAAAAAAGAAGACCTATGGGGTGCTCTCACCCAGTTTGGCTTCAACCTTGCTGGTTCGCAGTCGCCCTACTTCTTGCAAGCCGCTGGTCAGGCGGGTGCTCAGACGATGCCTGCCATCACTGGTGCTATCAAAGAACGTCGTAGTGCCGAAGCCGAGGCCCGTAAGGCTCGTGCTGAACTTGACAAGATGACCCGTGCCGAAGAAATCAAGGCTGTTGAGGGTGGCGTCAAATTGTACGGCGATGAGCAAACTCGTTTTAACCAAGCAGAGATTGCCCGTCTTAACCGCGAAGCCCAGTTGCAAGCAGCACGCTACGCGGCTGACAAACCGACTGATATGCGTAGTTACGTTGCTGACGCTGTGGCTGCGGCACGGGCTGGAGGCGACAAAGAGACTCCCGATGCAGTTCTCCGCCAACGCGCCGTCGAGACTTACTTGAACCTGTATGGTGCTGCGGGGGCAAGAGCAAGTGCTGCCCAAACGCAAGCAAGTACGGCGGCTGATGCAGCAGCCGCCAGAATCCAAGACAGCGCACGTGACAACGTTGACAAATCACTTGCAGGTAACTGGAACAGTCCTGAAAACAAACGCATCCGTGATCTACAAAAAGCAGACAGGGAAGCGAATAAAAAATCTGGGGCTAAACCGGGAGATGCAAACTATCAAGACAGCGTCACCCCGTATAGAGATAGTCTGTATTCCGCCGAAGAGGCACGTCTCCGGAAAGGGAGTGGTGCTCCGGCTCCTGCGCCCGCTCCGGCTCCTGCTGCTTCTGCTCGACCCCCGGCTGCTGCACCTGCTGCTGCACCGCAGAGTAAGTTTGCGGTTACGGCCCCGAACGGCAGGGTGTATTATTTCCAAACTAAGGAACAGGCAGACGCATTCGCAAAATCGTTCGCTAAGTAGGAGTTGGAATGGACTACGACAAACTTGCCAGACAGTTCGGTGGAACTGCGGCTCCTGTAAGTCCTCCAGCGCAGCCGGATTTTGATGCGCTTGCCAAACAGTTTGGTGGCACTGCCGCGCCTGTAGCAGCCAAAGGGCAAGACTTTGACGCGCTTGCCCAGCAGTTTGGCGCGACTGAATACTCTGTTCCTGCGCCTGCTCCGGCTGCTTCGGCCCCTGCCCCTGCCCCTGCAAAACAAGAAGAAGGTTCCTTCTGGGGCGAAGTTAAAAAAGGCTTTGGTACTGCGTGGGAAGGACTTAAAAATCTTCCTGAAACGCTTAGTTTGCAGCGTTCGTCGCTCAACGTAGACCGCAACATGAAGGTCTTGAATTACCTTGACCGCATCGACAAAGGTGAGAAGTTCGGGCTAGGTGTTGGCATGGGTGAGTTGCCCGTGGACATGACTACGACCATCGACCTGTATCAACAAGCAAAACCCGAAAAGCGTGCAGAGTTGCGTGCCAAGGTTGAGGCTGAGATGAAAACTCAGCAAGACAAGGTTGTTCAAGCGCTCCCCGCGTATGCGGAGTATCAGAAGAAACTGGAACCCTATCGTGGTCGGGTGCCTGACGCTACCGACATTGGTTCGCTTAAAGACTTCCGCGACTGGCTGGGCTTTAATGTGTCTGCGGGTACGGTGCAACTACTGCCCATCATGGCTTCTGCCTATGTCACTCGGGGTCAAGCGCGAGTTGCTGCCCCTGCGGGTATTGGTACGACGATGGCGTTGGGGGAAACGGTTCAGAACCGCCTTGAGTACATCCTCGACAAGGTAAAGAGTCTCCCTCCTGAACAGCAGGCGCAGGCAGTACAAGAATACATCACTGCAACCAACGACACCAACATGGCAGTTGCCATTGCGTCTGGTGCGCTTGATCTTGCTGGTCCGGTTGGCACCATTATCAAGAAACAGTTGGCGAAAGAGGCGGGCAGGGAAACCATCAAATTTGCCACTAAACGAGAAGCAGCCAAGGCTGCGGTTACGCAAGCACCTCGTGAGTTGGCAGAAGAGTTCCTTACGGGTGGTGCTCAGGAGGTTGCGCAGATTGCTGGTGCCCGCAATGTGGGTGAGCAGACTGGGGACATATTCTCCAAAGAAAATATCAAACGAGTGTTCAACGCTGCCGCCGCAGAAGCCGCTGGTAGTTTGGGTGGTAGCGGTATCAACGTAGCCACAAACGTTGGGCAGCAGATGTTGGCTGAACGCACTGAGCGTTTGGCGAGAGAAGAGTTGGAAAATCAAGTCCGCGATATGGAGCGGCGCACTCGTCAGTCCGAGGTATCGGCAGCGGCTGACACGATTGGACCCACTTTTGATGCGCTGGTGGCGAGATACAGAGCCGAAGGCATGTCTGAAATGGATGCGTTCAAAGCGGCAGGGGCCGATATGGCGCAAGGGAGGGTCGATCTTGGAGACATTACAACTGACACCGGAAGAGGTGAGCCTAGCGTTTCTGTGCCTAGTGGGGGAACAGAAACAGTCCAACCTGCCGCCGAGTCTACAGAATCTGGAACTGCACCAGTGGCAGTATCTGGCGCACCTGCTGGCGATGCTGGAACAAGAGCGCGACCTGTCGCAACTCCACTGACTGAGCGTGTTGAACCTACCGTAGATGTAGACCAACTGGTGGCGCAAGAACCCCGGCAGCGAGGGCGTGTGGAGCCTAGTGGCACAATTGTGGAACCGGGTTCCCTTGAGGAAAAGGTTCGTCTGGCCTACCCGCCAGAAGTTGCAGAGCAGATCATTGCTCGTGCAAGTGTGCTCACGCAAGAAGCCGCCGACATGGGGGCGTCGATCAACTCCGGCTTGATTCTGCGTGCTGCTGAGGCGCAGGTTCTTGAAACGTTGCCCGAAGAGGCAGTTGCACCGCAGGGTACAGAGGTCATCGACGAAAGTGCGTTCCTAGAATCCGTTGCAGAAACCGAAACGGCTGCACCGACTGAGACTACCGCCGAGACAACCACCCCTGCGGAAACCGAAACCACTGCACCCGCTGAAACCGTAACTCTGGACGCGGTCACTGAGACCACTCCTGCTTCTGCGCTACCTGTAAACCCTGAGACGGGTCTGAAGCCAAAGGGCAAACGTGGTCGCAAGCCTGTCGAGCGCACGCCCGAAGAGCAAGCCGCTGCCGATGCCCAGCGCAAAGAACGCCAGAAAGTCGGGCGCGATTCCATTCGCACCGCTGAAAAGTCACGTGCTGTTGTTGAAAAGCCGTTCAGTGTGGACGACTACGACAATATGGATGCCGCCAAAGCGGCGGCTCTGGAGTTACAG
>JACCDW010332834.1_pt1 | contig 12948 bp, 19 predicted proteins | sample 7449781 | NCBI WGS metagenome assembly JACCDW01 (sample SAMN15323449, study PRJNA562643) | freshwater metagenome | isolation source: river surface water | place: USA:Blue River Watershed | collected 2017-08-18 | reverse complement strand
TTAAATCCATAGTATTAGTCTCCTTTTCAAATTAACTAACACTAGTATTTAGTAAAAAAGACAGAAGGAAAAAGAGTAAGTGATAGACTGTGCAAAAGACACCGATACCCCTACTGGGAATATCTATATGCAAGCAACAACTTACAAACTGCAAGGGCTTACATACTTCTGGGGAACAAAGTGCATTCTATAATACCCCAGGACACGATAAGCAATTCGACTTTTCAAGAGTCTTTGAGCGTATGTTCCATGTATGAACACGGAGAGTGTCTATTCTCGTCCCTCTTTTTCACTTCCGGGTAGTTTACAAGTTTCCTTGCATAACTACCAAAACCTTAAAGGATGTTTTCCTTTGTTAGTGTTGCCACTGCCTGTTCGGACAGTGTAATTTCTGTACGAACATTTAGTTCTAGCAATTCGTCCTGCAACTTCTGCTTCTGCTTCTTACTGACAGCAAGAACGTTTTTGAAGTTGTCGATCTCTTGGCTTGTAAAGATAGAAGTTGATACTTCCTCGTTACGGCCATAATACGTATCTTCCTTACGGTTGCGGATCTTATCCAACTTACCGTTGATAACTGCATCAGTTTCACGAACCTTAGAAGTTGCATACTTAGTGAAGAACTGAATGTCCTTCTCAAGGCGTGCTACTTCTGCTAATCGTGAATCGATACTAGCATTAAAGTTAGCATTACCTACTGCCTTACGAATGTCGTATAGTGCAGTGGTTAGATCCAAACGGCGTGCTACGTTAGCAATGAACTTAGTTGATGCGGTATCAAATGCCTCACCTACGTTTTGAAACTCATTGATACTTACTGTATCAGTAAATTCAAGACCCTTAAGAGCCTCATTGATTGATGCTTGAATTGCATTTGCCTTGCGTAATGTTACTTGCATGTTTGTTTCCTTTGTTCTATTTCGTTTTAATATGTTGTCAGTATATCTAAACTTTACTCAAATGTAAAGTAGTTTGGGTAATATTGGTAGCAGTAGTAGGACTCGAACCTACGATAAACACCGTATGAAGGTGCCGCATTAGCCGCTATGCTATACTGCCATTAACTGGTGAACCGTGTTGGGATCGAACCAACGACATTCTGATTAAGAGTCAGATACTCTACCTACTGAGATAAGTGTCCGAAACTATTTCTTAACTTTTTTCTTTTCCTTTTCGAGTTGTCTCTCACCCAAGCGGGATTCGTAATCATATTATTAATGCCCGCATAACGCAAACGAGACTTGAGTTCCTCAACCTGCTGCTCAGGAGTACCCTTGAGGATCGCAGTTTCAACACCGCTAATCCAGGTACGAACAACTACAGGTCTCCATCCTCGAAAGAATAGCATCCATTTATCGTTTGCAATTATAAACATAATAAACCTTTCAAAAACTGGTAGACCCTGTTGGATTCGAACCAACGACCTGCGGATTAAGAGTCCGATACTCTACCGACTGAGTTAACGGTCCATTCAAACTTATTAGAAGAACTCACTTGAAAAATGAACTCATCTAATAAGTTTGGTGGACGCACTGGGGGTCGAACCCAGGACCTACAGGTTAAAAGCCCGTTGCTCTACCTACTGAGCTATACGTCCATTGTATTAGTCTAATCTGTTTACCGTGCCATACCTAGACCTTAACAATGGACTAAGCATGACACTATCGTTTGCCTCGTTTCATATAGTGTCCTTTCATTCAATAGTGTAACTATAACTGATATTGGCTTTGTTGTCAAGCCTTTTTTTAAAATTATTTTGGTACCTGAGGGCAGGATTGAACTGCCGACCACCGCGTTATCAGCACGGTGCTCTACCACTGAGCTACCCAGGTATTAAACTCTTTGGTCGATGTTTTGCCCTAGTTGAGGGCTAGAGATTTCTCTACCATCAATACCGTATAAGGTATATGATTGTTTTCTTTTTTCTACTACTGTTACATTATTACCCTCATCATAATGATAAGTCTTTTTTACTAATGTAACTTTAGTGTTGTTTTCCCAACCCACAACTTGTGAGGATTGTTCAACTCGCATTACGATACCTCTATATTCGTGATAGTCTCTATTCTAGGATCAATATAGAATGCACCCATATAGCGATCAATATCAGAAAGATTATGTGTACCGTGGAGTTTTCTAACGTCAAATAGATACATGCTACCCACTTCAAAATATGCCTTATGAACTCCATTGTCTACAATAGTAAATTCACATTGATTTTCATGCAAGGGAATAAAAATTCTCGGCCAAGCATGCGGTTCATGAATGTGTACACGTTCATGTCCGGGCAAATTTGCTATTCTAGTATGAAAGCAGGAACTAAAGTGTGAAGTTATAAACTCTTTGATCTTTACAATAGCAGGGCATTCTTCAATCCAAACATCGTATGCTTTTAAATGAGATAACAAGTCAGGTAGACCTTTGTTTTTAGCCCATTTAGGATCTTGTAAGAGTTTTTTATGTGTAGGATTAATGTCCTGCAAATACCAAGAATAATAATTCCAATTCTCTTGTAAAGATTTATTATAGGTGCTTGCCTTACAGAATTCTAAAGCCTCATAAAAAGCAGAAATAATTTCAGTTGGTACTGAAATTTTCAAATCTCTCATGCTTGAACAAAATTGGTTCATAATTCTTTAATACCAAGTACCTTCATTTCTCATACGTTTAATAAACGTGAGATATACACTGCATACGCCATAATTGCGTAATTTCACGGTGCTGAATAATCCCCTATCTACAATCTCAGGTAAGTATACAATACTATTGTTATCAATCGGGACGTTGCCTGGCACAATAGTTTGTCCACCTGTACTAGTTGTTGTAGTTGATTCAGTCTCTACGTTAGAAAATATGAATACGTTTGGATATAATTTTCTAGGCTGTGCTAGTAAATAATCATACGCATCTTCGTTTTGACAATTAAGCCAAAAACGATTTCCTTGTAGATACTTTTCAGTTACTTCGATAGGTGCATTTTGTGTACCTACATACATCTTATTGTCAATACGCCAAACGTCAGCCATGACAGAAAAGCCATGATTGAAGGCTTTACCTATTTGGTTAGGTGTGTTGGCATCTTCAAAGTTTTGTCCGTCGTAGATGCCTCGATAAGAAATATATAGCATCTACTATTTATACGATTGGAGCACCGGGTAGGAATCGAACCTACTTCACTTACGTAGCGGATTTGCAGTCCACCGCATTCCCAATCTGCCACCGGTGCATTGATTTATAATGATGAAATACTCTTCCATCCAAACTTCTTAGCACAACTAATACTTGATTTCAACGCTGATGCGCAAGGAAACTTATGATTCTTTTTAAACTTCCATCCATTCAAATAGAATGGCTTCAATACACGATCACCATTCCACCAACTACGCTGAGTTTTAATGTAACCTTCACTTTCAAGTTGGTTACGTAACTTAGTAAACTCATCGTGATCTTTACTACTGATGCTATATCCTTTATCATATCCTTTAAGGATTTTGATAATATCTTCATGTGTAGGGTTATTACGATCCTTAACGTAATCGTATTCAGTCCTAACCGTAACATCAGTTATAAAATTTTCATCAATGTAAAATTGTTTTAACATTATATTACCTAATAGGAAGAAAAAAGTGCGGGGGAAGGAGAATTCACTCAGCATCCATGGTTGAATCCGCACTTTTTTCTAATCTTGGCGGTGAGAGTGGGATTCGAACCCACGGAACGTATTTCTACGTTCGACGGTTTAGCAAACCGCTACCTTCGGCCTCTCGGTCATCTCACCAGTTATTTTTCAACAAATGCTCGTTCAAGCACATAGTCACCGGGCTCACGTAATGAACCTTCTACCATGCCCTTGCTCTCGCACCACTCAGCAACTTGATGGTTGAAATCTAAGTTGCCGCATAACATAATTTTATCAGTATCGGTGTTAATTGTCAATGTGTTATCTAGTTGATCAGTGATTCTACGTTGACCTTCTCCGGTAACAATGGGGATATAGTTAAGAACTGGCTTAACCATTTCTTCTAAATCAGTGCCTGCGAAACTACTAGACAACTCTTCATAGTATGCTAAATCATTGCGATTTCTTACACTATGCACAATGTGGATTTTACTCCATGTTTCAAGTGTTTCAATGTCACGAATAAGGCTCATGTACGGTGCAAGTCCAGTACCTGTACCAAGTAACCACAACTCGCCGCCCTTCTTTAGGGCATCATTGCGTAGTGTGCCTGTTGGTTTTTCCATTAATATGACTTCATCACCAACACGAATATTTTGTAATTTGCTAGTTAACTCACCGTCAGGCATCTTGATGCTTAGAAACTCTAATTCATCAGCCCAGGGAGGACTTACAACGCTGTATGCACGTAGTACTTTGCGACCATCGATCATAAGACCAATCATAGCAAATTCACCTGCGTTAAACTTAAATCCTTGACTTCGTGTTGTTTTAAAACTGAATGTTCTATCACTCCAGTGATGAACCCATGTTACCTTTTCTGTGATCATTGTCCCTGCTTAATAGTCTGGCGGAAGAGGTGAGATTCGAACTCACGGTACCTTTCAGTACGACGGTTTTCAAGACCGTTGCATTAAACCGCTCTGCCACTCTTCCAGTAATTCTATTTAATACTCTTAAACTACCTTAAAAAAATCATAAGGGGCGCAAGTCGTTTGTGAATGCGAACTTTGCTGTCGTTTAAGAACCAGGCGTTTAACAACTACCATCCGCGCACTTCAAGTAGCCGCTCGTTCCCCCATCTTAATTTGGCGACCCGTAGGGGACTTGAACCCCTGGCCTCATGCGTGACAGGCATGCGATCTAACCAACTGATCTAACGGGCCATAAACTGGTGGATAGGGCTAGATTCGAACTAGCGTAGCCGTAAGGCGGCAGATTTACAGTCTGCTGGTATTAACCACTCACCCACCTATCCATTAAACTTTGGTACACCGTACGGGAATCGAACCCGTCTTTCCAGCGTGAAAGGCTAGCGTCCTAAACCGATAGACGAACGGTGCATAAATATTGTAAATGTACGTTTCACTCAAATATCGTTTCTTATATTATAGAATACCTAAAACTGCTAGCACTTCTATGGCACTAGCATTGAAACCATATTTGACTGAATTCAATAAAACTCTGCAAGATATGAACAATCACCATTTGGGTGATGCACTACATTATACCCCAACAGAATCATTAAAGACATTACATGAATTAAATTTTCCCATAAGCAAAAATTTTAACATGCTTATGGTAATAAGAAATCCTTACACACGAATCATTAGTTTATATAACTATGCTAAAGATGTTTTAGTAGAACGTAACATTAATTCTTTTGATTACTTCTTGGACTTATTAGAAGCAAGAAATAAAAAAGATGGTCTTGCGTTACAATTACTAAATCCTAGAACATACGATAGTCAGTTACTTTGGACACACGATCCAAACACATTCAACCTCAACATAGTCAAATATGAAGAATTGAATACTATGGATGTTGCAAATTGCTTGGGTATACCTCTATTGACTATACCTAAAGAAAATACTAATACTATTCCTTCTGATCAATATGATTTAAAGTCTTATCAAAGAGACAAGATATATTCCATATGTGAAGAGGAATTTGATGCGTATTCCTATAAAAAATAATGGTACCCGCGGCCGGACTCGAACCGGCACGCCCGAAAGCGAGAGATTTTAAGTCTCTTGTGTCTACCATTCCACCACGCGGGCAAAAAATTTGTTCTACAATGTTAAAGAGCGTTGCTGATTTCTCAGCGTATGTATGTATAATAACACCGCTCTTCTTTAATGTCAAGCACTTTTTTAAATTATTTTGGCATACCCTGAGGGATTTGAACCCCCACCCACGGTTTTGGAGACCGTCATGCTGCCGTTGACACCAAGGGTATGTGGATTACTCTACTGTTACTTTGTATTCGTAGTTAACAGTACTTTCGTTTTCACGTAAAACGCTAGCACCGTTCTTTAGATGAAAACGCTTTGCCATTGGAGTTTTTGGACTCAATGTGATAAAACGTTTTACAGTTGGGAACTGTTTTTTGATTTCTTCTACAACTTCAAACAACAAGTCCGAAGCCTTTCCTGGCACGTAACTCCAAATTGTATAGAAAATTGCAGTAGTAGGTTCTTCTGTTTCTTTACTTAAATCCTCAACAGTTTCGGGAACAAAGTCATGTAGACTTACGCACACAATTGCTTGTGGCTTTTCGTCTACTAATGCTCCAACAAATCTGGTACGTGCAACACGAAACTCAGTTGGGATTTCAGGGCGTACGGGGTCGTCTTTTATGTAAGACAATAATGGGTTATCTAGGTCTTTTATTACGTTCAGCATGATATGTGGCACTCTCTGTCACTATTTATTAAAGAGTACAAAAAATCATGTTAAACTTTCGTTACAGTGATTCCGTACGCCCTGTGTGTTAGTCTTTCAATGGTATTTCTACCAAATTATGTTCTCTGTCTAAGTACTTCATTTCGATGCAGACTGGATCCATTTCTTGAATCGAATCTACAACATCATACGGATCAAGTGATCCGCATGTGTACACATCTAGTTGCAATAGTGCAGGACTCATTTCATCCCAAATATGCAACGCAATGTGACTTGTTTCTATAATTGTTACTGCTGTGAGTCCTTGGTTGCCAGGCATTTCGCAATACGTAGCATAAGGGCCCATCAATACCTTCATACCAATTCTATCAATTAGTCTCGGCATCCATTCTTCTGAAACCATCTTAGGGTCCGTGAATGGATTATTGACTTCGGCCCTAATGATTAAGTGTTTGTGAAACAACCATGTATCCTCTTCGTGTTAGATGGTACCTGGTGACGGGATTGAACCGCCGACCCTCTCCGTGTAAAGGAGACGCTCTACCGCTGAGCTAACCAGGCACTAATAATTTTCGAATCCATATATGGACTCGTAATATTTACTCCACTCAACAATCTGATCATAATTAATAAAAAACTTTTTCTTATAATCAGGAGTTTTATACACAAATGAACTATTGAATTTTAGTGTTAAGTCAACTTGTTTCAGAGTAACACCCTCAAACAAATCTTCATACACAATTACGCAATTCTCATAGTTTTTACTATACTCTTTCCAACAATCATCGTTCTTTTTAAGACTTAACATGATTTGTTGTACTTGTTGTTTCAGTATTTCTACTGGATTGTTTAACGAATCTAAAAACAAATTATAATTGGTATTATCTTTGTTTTCTGCATGCACATGATGAAATTTATTACCATACATATAAAAATATAGTAAACTCATGCATTGCTCTGCTTTATCTCTCCTCACAGTTCTTATCAAATAAGGATTGTCTAAACAATCTATATAAGGTAATATATGAAAATAGTGAGTAGAATAAAACTTAGTAACGTCAGATAGTTTATCTACATTTTTCTTCAGAATGATATTTGGATCTTCATCATTATAGAATAAATGACTTATAGAATTTTCATTAAGATTCGCACTTGATTCTTTACTGAAATGTAAGCAGGTCCTGTTAAGTTTAGTTTCTAATGTTTTCCAAACCCAATCACTACCTGATCGCATTTCTCTAAAGAGCCAAATTTGTCTATCAGAAAAATTCATATCAATCACTTAAAAAATGGTCGGGGTAGTAGGATTCGAACCTACGACCCTCTGCTCCCAAAGCAGATGCGCTAACCAGACTGCGCTACACCCCGAATTATTCTTGTATTATACTAGACATGCTACCAACTGTCAACTTAATATCTTCCCAATTTGCATAAACACTCAACGAAAACATATACCTTGTCTCGCCGGTCGGATTTAATACGCTATGGTTAACTGTAGTGTTGATTATTGTTGGACATGTGTAAACGTGTTCACATATGAAATGCTCTGGCTTAGTAGATTTTTCACTGTGAAATTTTACAGGACTTTTACTCCAATCTCCGATTAAAGGAAAATTGATAGATGCAGTTCTGTATAAATCAATATGTGGACGTAAGAACGTTTGTGGACTTAGTTCCGCAAAAAATGTTCTGCCTATATTAATTTCAAAAGAAGGAAATTGATTGTATAGTTCTTCAAAGACAGGATGAGTATCAGGACGAATATATTTGTTAACATATCCTTCCGATACCCATCTGTTAGGAGAATAACTCTTCATTATGTCAATGAGTTTTTCTCTGTTCCATTTGACAAATGGTAATTCTAAGTAATAGTTACTAGTATCCATTGTCAAACTTCGAATTGGTGGAGGTGACAGGACTTGAACCCGCTACCTTCTGAATGCAAATCAGACGCTCTCCCAGGTGAGCTACACCCCCATTAATCATGTTTCCATTCGGACCTTGTTTCAAGTGCAAATCTTGCACATTCGACATAATCCTTATCTTCCTCTTTTAATATTGACCAAAACTTAGTTATAGATTCAATCTGTTCTATAACTAAGTCAGGGTTAGTCAGATGTTTTTGGTTTCCCAACAACTCTTCTAACTCATCTATTCTATTATTTATTTTATCTCTTAATGCACTCATAATAATTATTTATGTTAGAGAAAAATTGGCCTGCCCGGAGGGATTCGAACCCCCGGCCCTGAGATTAGAAGTCTCATGCTCTATCCTGCTGAGCTACGGGCAGATATATGTATTATATCTAAATCTGTTTTATTGTCAAGTGTATTGTTGCGAAAATATTTCCGTTCCGCAAATTTTAGAACACACTTGCAACTTACCTTCTGCACAACTTGGCTTTGTCCAACTATCAGAAATTAGTGTCTGAAAGTACTCTCCCATTACAATATTTTCGATAGAGTTATTCAATGCATTGAGGCTGTCTTTACCTACTACATTAATCAACTTCCATATCTGACTACCTTTGGGAGTATTATACCAATTGTACATTTGCCCTGCTACCCAACAACAGGGTTGTAATATACCTTCTGCCGTTACATAGAGGCTTTTTTCCTCTTTTACTTTACACTTAATACTAACACTGTCTAAAAGTTTTTCACTGGCAGACTTTCTAGCCACATCCTTATGAAAAATTTCAGGTCGTATTAAATTCAAAATCTCTTGTTTGGTAGTGGGTAGTTTAACATTCTGTTTAACTATACCCACTCCATTCAACTCTTCTACTGCCGCATTACGATACTCTGGGTTTGTAGGTGCTTGAAGTTTCAGTTCACGCTGTTTTTTATCTACGCCCGTAATCGTATCTTTGATTGAACCGCTAACACTAGAAAAGAACCTTGCTGACTTTTTAAGTTGAAACTTAGTAAAACCCATAGTTTCAGCAAGGTCTCTCGCCCTATCTACCTGATGCTCATTATGGGCAAATACTAAGTATTCCCAATGAGCATTTCCGCCTGCTTCGATGAATGCTTTAGCATTCTTCATAATGCGAGTAAAATCACTTCCTCTGCGATATAAATCATTAGTATCGTTTAATCCGTCAATACTAAAAATTACATATCCCTTGTCACCTAAGATACTCGCTAATTCTACCCACCAATTTTCTTGACGGGCAGAGCCATTAGTATTCATGCTTAACAAGATACCACTGTTCACGCTTCTAAAGTGCCGAAAAATTTCTAGTGTATCTTTAGCAACAATGGGGTCACCAAAGTTACCGCACATATACATGTGATTAAGTTGCTGAATGAATTCATTAGGAAATATCTTTTTGATATCTTCTAATGATAACTCAGCGTCATGAATCCAAGGATTTGTCTCACCACCATTGATATTTCTTGCACACATAGGGCAAGATAGATTACATCTTTCAGTTACTTCCAGATGTATCGTTTTGATATCATTATAGTGATAAAGCATTTATTATAGATTGTCTACCTTGTCGCATTTAGTTAATAGATAACGGTTTGCTTGTCTTAGTTCAACATTAGTTAGTTGTTCATCGCCGTTTTTATCAGCAAGTTCAAACAACTTACGTGAAACATCACAGAACCTAGTTAATTCTTTATAAGAAACATAACCATCCATATCGCTATCATACTTTGCGATTCGGTCTACTGCCATTGCTGGAGCAGAAAAAGCCAACATCAACATCATCAACTTCTTCATATATCACTCCTGTGTGTGAAGATGGTGCCCCAGTACGGACTTGAACCGCAGACCTACCGCTTACAAGGCGGTTGCTCTACCACTGAGCTACAAGGGCATATATCTGGCTCCCCGGGCTGGACTCGAACCAGCGACACCTTGATTAACAGTCAAGTGCTACTACCAACTGAGCTACCAGGGAATAGAATACAACTCTATTTAAGCCGTATCATAACATGCTAGACTTTTTATGTCAAGACATTTTTATGATACGGCTGTGTTTTGGAACACCTGAAAGCAAGTACTCCATTTGATCTGCAAGAATGTTTCTATTCTGTAAGATCAAGTTTTCGAAATGGTTTGGCTCGTAAGGGATGTATAGCAATTCCATACGTGATTCCTTAAGAGTCTTGCAACCTTTCTTTTGGTTACATGCTTTGCAAGCAGTGACTACGTTCATCCATTCATCAGTACCTCCGTGATATTTTGGCATGATGTGGTCTCTGCTTAGGTGAGTGTGATTTGTGAAGTGACCTCCACAGTAAGCACATACATGTCGGTCTCTAGCAAATAATGTACGGTTTGTTAACGCAACTTTGTTATGCTTGCGAAAATCAAAACCATGTCCCTTAACAGCAATAATGCTAGGGGTTTCTAGGTAACTTTCGGTACCGTCATTTTGTACACCGCCTCGATATCTAGCAACAACGTCACCTAGTGTCCATGCTACTAATTCTTTGGCGTGATATGTTATTGCTTCATCGGTAGTCACCCATGCCCGGGGAATACCTGAAATGTCTAAGGCTAGAACCGCCATGTTAACTCCTATTCTCTACATAAAAATATTTAGACCTTTGTCTTTGCGTAAATTATAAACTCATTGGTACCCCCGGCGGGAGTCGAACCCACATTGGCCAATTATCTGTTGCACACGGGATATAAATCCGCTGTTTTACCGTTAAACTACAGGGGCATTATCTTGTGGTACCCCGAGCCGGACTCGAACCGGCACGCTGTTAGGCACTTGATTTTGAGTCAAGCGTGTCTACCATTCCACCATCGGGGCATTATCTATTTGGTGCGGACGGAGAGAGTCGAACTCTCACGCACTAGGCACTGGCTTCTAAGACCAGGGTGTCTACCAATTCCACCACGTCCGCATACTGGTGCCGAGAGACGGGATCGAACCGCCCACACCCTGATCTTCAGTCAGGTGCTCTACCAACTGAGCTATCTCGGCTTAATACTTCTTGTGTCTCGCTATTATTGCGAGTAACCTTGTCCTCATATTCTGAAGATTTGTTTTCTTTCTTACCAAATATTGCATCCCAATTACTATCAAAAGTCTTTTGGTCTACACTAAATGGCCTAGGTCTATCACCTTTACCTGACATACTTGCTCCTTAAATTTTTCTTTTTAAAAGTACAGCAAGTTTCTGATGTGTAATATCATCCAAATGATTAATGTACTTCGTTGATTCACTCAACTGAGACATAAATTTAGATGTGTAATTTACATATTGGTGTTTCTTAATACAGAATGTTTTATGACCAGTACAGTCTTTTTCTCTACCATATCCACCTTTACAGACAATAAATTTATCTGTGACAGTTGATAACTTTGCAAACACTCCGGTTAATATTAACCTATCTTCTACTTGCTGAATATCAACATCAAACCAATCTCTATAGTATTCTTTAGTTCTACCTGTATGATGTATCGTAGACGCAATCAATCTAGGTTCTGAACTATAGTTTACACTATCAGTGGGACGTTGATCCTCGTGAATAGAATGATACTCTAAAAGATGTTTTGTTTCATCTTTTTCGGTATCCAAATTTACTAATGTCTTTCGATAGTGATCGGTTAAGAACACTATCAAAAAATCATCAGGTGTAATTCTGTCAATTATCCATTCTATTTGCAATGCAACAGAAAAGTTCGAAGCGGCTGGTCTGGCTACGTTAACTAGCGTAGCACCTAATTTTTCTGCTAATATTTCTGACCAACTGTTTCCTACAGGTTGATCTTTTGCTAATGAAGCAAAACTATCCCCTGCAACGTATAATTTCTGCATGAAACTATTTATTTGGTAGCCACGGACAGTTTCGAAATGTCGACCTAACGCTTATCAAGCGTTTGCTCTTCCTCTGAGCTACGCGGCTGTATTTGGTGCGTGATAAGAGATTCGAACTCCTGACCACCGTCGAGTCAGGACGGGACTCTACCACTGAGTTAATCACGCAATGAATTAGTGATAGATTGTTACGCACAATCTATCAAAGCGGGGCCTGTAGACTACTGACAATTTATCACATTGTACGCCGTCAGTAAAGGCGAAGCCTGGGGTGACTTACGGGATTCGAACCCGTGCTTCAAGTGCCACAAACTTGTGTGCTAACCGCTAACACTAAGGTCACCATTGTTGAATTTGTTAGTCGCAGTCTCTATCTCAATTCAACTGCCGATATACCTTGCGTATACTGCTACGGGCATCAGGTACACTCCCGTTACAGTTTGAGAATAGAACAGGGTCACATATGGTTACCGTACACACACTAACAAAACTTTAAAAATGAATTTGAGTAAATGCTTGTAGGATTCGAACCTACCCCTGCGTCCGCGTTCGCCGCTTAATCAGTCTGCAAACCTTTATTCGGGTACTACCTTCTGCCTTGCCAGCCGATACACCTAGCAACCAGTAGAATCAAATTGCAGTTATCATCTACAGTCTCAAAACTTTTGGCGCTCCCGGAAGGATTCGAACCTCCGACTCCTGCGTTCGTAGCACAGTACTCTAATCCACTGAGTTACGGGAGCATTGGTGGGCCTTAGAGGATTCGAACCCCTAACTTCCAGGTTCGAAGCCT
>JACCDW010464476.1_pt1 | contig 12949 bp, 13 predicted proteins | sample 7449781 | NCBI WGS metagenome assembly JACCDW01 (sample SAMN15323449, study PRJNA562643) | freshwater metagenome | isolation source: river surface water | place: USA:Blue River Watershed | collected 2017-08-18 | reverse complement strand
TATTTTAGGAGCTGTTAAAACTCCAGGATATATGAAGAAAAGAACTAGTGTGGAAATTAGAAATGTTTTAAGACATATGTGGAAAGATATAATACATATGTTTGGAGATAAAAAAATTATTTGTCCTAGTGGGTCTTATTTTGAATATTTACATATGTCAATGAGCCAAATAAAGATACCACATGAAGCTTATCATTGGAAGATTATGAAACAAAATGGATTCAAACGTGACGGTCATTATTGGGTTAGAAACTAAATGCAACAATCATTTATACTTTGGCCAACAAGAATAGAAGTAATTGATAATTTTATTGAAGATGTTAATGTCGTCAATCAATTAAAAGAAGAATCAATTATTAATACTGTAATTAGTGGGCAAGACACTAGTAATATGTCGTGGGCTCAATCTGAACTTATGAGTATGGTTGATAGGTCTGTTATGACTTATTGCGCTGAAAGTAACATTGATTATAATTCATTGGCCTTAAATGATATGCAAAAGGGTTGTTTGTATCCATATAGTGAAAGTATGGTTGGTAATCATCTCTATGAACCGCACCACGACATTGCTGAGAATGGATTTATAACAGCCATCTACTATATCAACAGTGATTGGACAACAGAAACTTGGGTCGGTGGTGAACTCTGTATCTATAAACAATTAACATTCAGTGATTATCCAGAAAACTCAATCAACATTTTACCCAAATCTAATCGTTTGATTATATTTCCTGGTTATTTGGTGCACCGTGTCAAACCATATTTTGGTAAGAATCCTAGAACATCTATGGTAATGGGTTGGAGAGTTAATGAACCAACCAATAATAATGTTATGATTGTGTAATGGAACTAATCATTAAACCTACAGAAAAGTGTAACTTCAAATGCACATTCTGTTCATCAACACACATTACTGACGATAAAACGGCAGAATTAAGTCACGACCACATATTCAGATTTTTAGATAGATATCCCGAAACAAATACAATCATCGTTAATGGTGGTGACCCATTAATGATGGAACCAGATTATTACTGGAAGATTATAGAATATCTTGACAGTAAGAATATGTCAACTACGATTTCATTTACAACCAATCTGTGGCCTTTCTATAAAAATCCTAATAAATGGATTGATTTGTTTAACCATGATAGATTGGGCATTACCACATCATTTCAGTATGGCGGTGGTAGATTGAAAGGTGACTTGACTGAATTTTCAGAAGAAGATTTTTGGAATGTATCAGATAAGATGTTAGAGTTGGTGAGTTATAGACCAGATTTCATTTCAGTCATAACGGAAGAGAATGTTGATAGAGCTATTGATAATGTCTTACTAGCCAAAAAGATGGGTGTTGAGTGTAAGTTGAATTATGCTTTTAGTTCCGGGCCACCAGTTAAGTTTCGTGGTATCACTATGGGTCAACAAGGCAAACCATATATGTTGGCTGATATCTATGAAATCTATGTTAAGATTTGGAAGATGGGTCTGACTAATTGGGAATATAACACTAAACAGATGGTCAAAAGGCTTAGTGGAAAATCAACATCTTGCCCACAAAATAGAAATTGTGATTCTGGTATTAGAACACTACAACCATCAGGAGATTATTATTCATGTGGTGCGTTTGGTGATGATAAACAATATCCTATAGATTTTGAAAAAGAAATGAGTGGTGATAAGATATTTCCACTTAAATTTCAACCTGAACTGAATTCATTGAAACAATCGTGTTTTACTTGCCCGATGTTTGATATTTGTAACGGATGTAAAAAAACCATTAAAGATTTGAAAGACCACGACCTGGTTGAAACACATTGCAAGAAGATGAAAACATTGGCGATAGATATAATAGAGGCTAACGGATTAACTGGAATTTTACAACCAACTGAGTATGAAGATGAGAGAAAATATTGAAAAATTAATAGACTTCACATTAGAAATTACTAATGGATGTCAATACAATTGCACTGGTTGTTCTGTTGATAAAGAAGGTAATTCTTGGCCAAGCGATTCTGATTTTGGTAAAATAGAATATTTGGTTGAAGATTTGGCCAAAAACGATTTCAAACCTATGAATTTAGCTATAGGTCCAACTGATATTATGACCAGTGTTAATCGTGACCAGATACTTGGTAGTGATATGGTGAAAAATTTAGCAAAGAAATTTCTAAAGACATCTATCAACTGTGCTTTTCTTGACCCGTTTGATGAGAATTATATCAATATGGGTAAAAAATTAAATTGGTTATTAGAAGGTGGTATAGTTAAATTTGTCATACCTTTTGAAGCTTTTCACATAGAAAATAAAGAATATATTAATCGTATTCGCCGAAGAAGAGATTTAGTATTAAGTCAAATGCCAGATGTAAAACACCACAAAACATATTTGGTGATAAATTATGAAACTTCTTCTGTTTATGATAAAGAAAACAACACAAATATTACTGAAGATTTGATTCTTAAAGTTTATGAATCTGAGTTGATAGGAGATTTTAATACCGATATTGTTTTACCACAAACTAGAGCCAATTTAAGAGAGCCTGAAGTTTCTTCTGCATTCCTAAAAGCCACACATAAATTAAAAACAACAATGGCTGCCGCTAGAAAAAAATACGGATATACAGTAGAGATTGCTGAAACAATGACACATGAGGGTAAAGATTGGGACATATTCTATAAAGCTGGTAAATTGTATATGACACCATTTTTATTGGAAGGTTTGGCTTGTTTTGATGAAAAGTTTGAAGTCACATCCGATTGGACTTTTGATGGTTTATATTCTTATTATGTAGATGGTTTGGTTTCACAGATTGATTGGGCTTTGAATAATGAAGATTGTTCATCATGCCAGTTTGTTGGTATGTGTGCTGAAAGAGGCATACACACACTAATGCAGGTTGTGGGAACAAACAAGTGTATAAGTCCGGCAAAGAATGTGGAAAACATGGTGATTTGGAATTGAAGAATATAACATTATCGGTAAACCCGTGGTACTACTGCAACTTCAGATGTGACTTTTGTTATCTAACTGAAAGTCAATTGGAAGACACCAAGCTGTTACCGATTGAAATTTTAGAAGAAAGATTGATAGAGATTTCAAGTCACACCAAAATTGACATGGTAGACTTGTATGGTGGGGAAGTAGGAATATTGCCTAACGAATATGTTTCGGCAATTAAAGATTTGTTGCACACTTACGGTATAGATGATATTAACCTAATAACTAATTTATCTATGGTCAACGATATTATAACCGATAAAGATTTTTATATCTCTGTCAGTTATGATTTTGAAGCTAGAGAGAAACACGAACAGGTCTGGAGAAATATGTTGTTACTTAAACGACCATTCTCCGTTCTTATGTTGGCCAGCCCAAAACTCATACAAAAAGATGTCAATGAGATGATACAGGCCTTCAATCTAATACCTAATGTTTGTAGTGTAGAGATTAAACCATATTCAACTAATCAGGCCAATCAGTTAAATATTAATTACCGTGAATATGAAGAATTTGTAAAGAAATGGATTACGAGTCCAATAAAAAAGAATTTCTCATTTACAAACGAGCAACTTATAGAACAGAGTATATCTGAAGAAAGAAATAGTTTTTCGGATGACCATATCTATATAACACCATCAGGTAAATATGGTGTATTGGAGTTTGACTTAAACGATAACGAATTCTTCTTAGAATATGAAACTTTTGATGATTATTTGAACTGGTGTGAAAGAGAAAAGAAAAGAGTTGCAAAAAATAAATTTTGTTCTGAATGTAAGTATTTTGGCAATTGTCTATCCGAACACCTAAGAGAAGTTAAGAACTTAGACAATAGTTGTAATGGATTTAGACTATTATTAGATTGGTATAAAGATGAAAGAGTGGAAAATTAGGCAAGAAATCTATCATAGATTGAACACAGAACATTCGGATGATTTAAGTTTACACCACATTGAAATGACAGAAAATGTGGTTGAAAATGCTATTAGATATTTCAATGAAAGAGATATAGGCTGGATATACCCATCTAAAAGTTATATGGTTGGCATATGCTATGCTAAATGGTTATCTGAACAATTTGGTAAAGAACCAATTGATTATCTAAACGAAGAAGATTTGTTATATGGAAATGACCCATACTTTGTAACCTATGATAAAGACAAAGTTACTTATGATGAAATATTAAGTAAAATTGGTGGTTGGAATTTCAAATTTGAGGGTATGGTTCCTGATGTTAAGGAATATTTTAATGAGGAGTTTATGATTGAAAACTTTTAATCTATGGCCCACCACAATGATGGTACATGAGGTTGAAGATGAAGAATTGATGTCGGAATCTTTGGCTTTTTTAATTACCAACCGAAAAGAGCTCGTCAATAAAGAGAATAAGAAAAGTTGTATACTAGAAAACGAACCTCTGAAACAGTTAAAAGAAAAAGTATTCTTACCGGCGTTTGATAAATACCTACAAGAAACTTGTAACAGAAAACTTGATGATTGGAGTTACAACCTCAATGGATGGTTGGCATCATACGGTGAAGGTCAGAGTTTGAATTACCATAATCATAGAGGTTCACAACTAAGCTCGGTACTCTATATGATGGCTGATTCTGAGGATGATGGTGGAGATGTGTTGTTCACAGACCCTAGACAGAACGCCAATCGTGGATATGACCTACATTTCAGTAGTTGGTTTGAATCATTTAGACTGAAACCTAAGTGTGGTCAGTTAATTGTTTTTCCTAGTTTTCTATATCATTATGTGGAAACTTACAGAAGTAATATCAGAATGGCTTTGCCTGTAGATTGTTTCCTAAAAAACAAACATAAATAAGTAAATGTCCTCATTATTAGATAGATTAAATTCGGGAACAACAGCTGATTTCATATTAGTTTATGATACGGTTGATGCTTCTTTCATAAAAGCAAATTCAGCTTTCAGTAGTCAAAATATTACAGGAATATATGCCAACTCGGCGTATATTCACGCTAACGCTTCTTATAGTTTAGCTAATACTGTTGCCTCAAACAACACACCCACACTAGCTTTTTTAACGGCCAACTCTGCCTTCATTCAAGCAAACGTAGGAACTGCATTGGCTCAAGCAGCTTTTAATTCTGCCAATAATGTCGCACCGCAGATTCAACCAGCATTTGACCGAGCTAATATTGCATTACAGTATGCCAATTCTGCTGGTCAATATGCCAATAGTTCTTTCAATCAAGCAAATACAGCAACTACAAATGCGGCCACTGCCGACCAAAAAGCAGTAAGTGCTGGTTCATATGCCAATAGTGCCTTTTCTGCAGCCAATACGGCTTTAGCTGGTGTTGCGGGTTCGTATGCCAACGGTGCTTTCAGTCAAGCAAACACTGGAGTTGTTTTTGCAACTTCGGCTGGAGTTTATGCCAATGCAGCTTATAATCAAGCCAACACCGCAACAACTAATGCGTCCACTGCCGACCAAAAAGCAGTAAGTGCTGGTTCATATGCCAACTCCGCTTTTGCATCATCTAATACCAAATTCAATTCATCCGGTGGTACCATCTCCGGTGCAGTTACAATATCAACTGGTGGATTAGCTGTTACTGGTGCAATTACTTCAACAGGTGATATCACAGCATTTTTCTCCGATGACAGGTTAAAAACCAAATTAGGTAATATAGAAAATGCTCTGGATAAACTAATGACTTTGAGTGGTTTCTATTATGAACCCAATCAGACTGCCATAGACCTTGGATATGAACTGAAACGTGAGATTGGAGTTTCTGCACAAGAGGTACAAAAAGTTGTTCCAGAAATTGTTGTTAAAGCACCAATAAGTGACAAATATTTAACGGTTAAGTATGACAAATTGATTCCTCTAATCATAGAATCTATCAAAGAACTAAAGTGTGAAATTGATGGTTTAAAAATGCCTAAATAGAACATAAAAAGGAGTTATTTTTGGCAGCTTTTACAGAAATTACCATTGAACAAGGTGCAACATTTTCCACAACAGTTAATGTGGAAGATGCATATTACAATCCAGTAGATTTGACTGGATACTCAGCATCTTCACAAATGAGAAAATCTTATTATTCCAGTAATGCTAGCACAATAAATGCAGCTGTTACTGGAACCGCTAACGGTGAGATTACACTTTCCATGACCGCAGCTAACACTGCAAATTTAACACCTGGAAGATATGTATATGACTTAATTATTAATAATGGAGCCAATACAGTAACCCGTGTTGTAGAGGGAATAGCAACAGTTTTACCATCAGTAACGAGGTAACAAATGGCAACAATAGGAAGAGTTGTAGTTAGACCCATAACGAAAACTACAATATCAGCACCAAATTTTACACCAAAATTAAATGTTGCAATAACTGATATACAGAATGTTAATGTTGCTGTCCGACAAGACGGTGATACTTTGATTTATAATGCGACAACAGGAAATTACGAATCTTCACCGATTCAAAACGCACAACTAGAAGTCACAAATATTAACGGAGGCCGCTTTTAAATGGCAAATACAGTAATTCAACTCAAATATTCTAATGTGACCGGTACACCCCCGTCATTGAACTTGGCGGAACCGGCTTACTCAAATGTATCAAATAAATTGTGGATTGACGATGGCACTGGTGTTGTTGCCATTGGTGGTAAGTATTATACACAATTAATTGATGCGGCTACAGCAGAAGGTATTGCGAATACAATTGTGCGTAGAAGTGCAGATGGACATTTTAATGGCAACCGAGTTTTTGCTAATACCATCAATGCAAATACAGCTGTAATTCAGAATGGTTACAATCTTTACGATTTTGCAAATGCCGCTTTCACACAGGCAAATACAGCTTTAGAACAAGGTGGTGTTATTGCTGGAGGTTATGCAAACTCTGCTTTTGCACAAGCTAACACCGCATTACAATACGCAACAAGTGCTGGTTCATATGCAAATAGTGCATACCACGAAGCCAACAACGCAACATCACTATCTAATGATGCTCTACAACACGCTGGTTCTGCTGGTGCATATGCTAATGCAGCTTATTCTCAAGCAAACACTGCAACGACAGATGCAGCTACCGCTGACCAAAAGGCAGTAAGCGCTGGTTCATATGCCAACTCAGCATATGCTCATGCTAACACACGTTACTCTTCCTCTGGTGGTACTATTTCTGGTGATGTTGCAATTACAGGCAACTTAATTGTTCAAGGTAATACAACAACATATGAAGTTGACACCTATACAGTAAATGACCCAATCGTATTATTTGCAAATAACAACATTTCAAACGTTGTTGATTTAGGTTTTGCAGCTCACTATGTAGAAAACTCAATAACAAAACATACTGGTTTGGTTAAAGATGTTTCAGAGAACAAGTATTTCTTGTTTGATAACTATGAACCACACATTCAAGATGACCACACTCTTAATATTGCCAATCCAACTTTGGCGGTCGCAAATCTTGTAGCAAATCTTATTACAGATTCGGCAATAATTCGTGGTTACGACCCAATTAATCACGCAAATGCAGCATACTTTGTAGCAAACACTGCTGACCAACGAGCAGTAACTTCTGGCTCTTATGCTAATAGTGCATATGCTCAATCCAATACCGCAACACAATATGCAACAAGTGCTGGTTCATATGCTAACTCTGCATATTTCCAGGCAAATACTGGAACTTCATTAGCTCAAGCTGCTTTTAATGCTGCCAATAATTCATTAGGTGGTACTGCCACTGACGGTTTGGCACGTAATACTGCCAATGCGGCTAGTTCGTATGCCAACTCTGCATACACACAAGCAAACACAGCAACAACATTGGCTCAAGCAGCCTTTAATGTTGCCAATACAGATGTTACTTTTGTTTCTGCGGCTGCTGGAAGTTATGGTTCATCAACAGTAGTTCCAACATTTAACCTTGAAGCTAATGGTCGTATTTCTTCAATCACCACAACAACTATTGCTCTTAATGCATCAGCAATCACATCAGGTACTTTAGGTGTTGCAAGAGGTGGTACAGGAAACACGGCATTTACTTCAAATCATGTTATTATTGGTAACGGAACAGGTGCTTTAACCACAACAGGTTCATCAACAGAGGGTCATCTTTTGACAATTAATTCATCTGGTGTTCCTACATTTCAACACTTAAATGGTGGTACATTCTAAATAATTTTGAAAGGAAGTTTTTATAATGGATGTGAATTTACAAAATGTATATACTGAAGTTTTGCTTGATAACTTTATTGCTGTTATCAAGCAAAACATAATGTTTCAGGCTCAGATTGAGTTAATGACAAAATCATTATCTGAATTTGATAAAATAAGAAAAGAAAAAACAGAGTTTGAACAAAAATATTCAGCTCTAAAAGAACAATTTGACCGTTTGAGTAATGATTTTAATATTGCTAAAACAACGGCAAGTCAAACTGAAAATTTAGCAATTTCTTCAAATAATTTAAAAGCAGACAAAGATAGGTTACAATCTGCTGTTAATGATTATATGAAACAGGTTAAGAGATTGGAAACAGAAATACAGTCTGTTAAAGAAGAAAAACTAGAGCTCAATAAATATATTGAAAAACTAGAAACAAATATACCCGTTACTAAGTTGAAAAAATTAAAATCAATTGACTTAACTGAGTTTCAACAAGATGAACAAATTGTAAACGATAACACCAAAAACGGTGGTTCATTTTAAAAAGATTAGATGTCGAATACCATAATTCAAATTAAAAGTTCTGGAGTTGCGGGTAATGTACCTGCAACATTACAACCAGGCGAATTGGCTATCAACTATTTTGATGGTCAATTATTCTATGGAAATTCAACAAGTCAATCTGTACCATATGCAACCGTAACAGAACCATCAGGTTTAAATGGTGAGTTACAATTCAATGATTCTGGTAGTTTTGGTTCTGATGCCACTTTATCATTTAATGGTGCAACAAAGACACTTACAGTATCGAACTTGGATGTTGGTGGTTTAAATGTAAAACCACAAATAATTTCTTCTTTCAACCACGCTAATGCTGCTTTTGATTTAGCTAATACATTATCTGGCGGAACATCACAAGATAGTTGGGCAAGAAATGCAGCCAACGCAGCTAGTTCTTATGCCAACTCAGCATATCTTCATGCAAACGCAGCCTTTTCGGTAGCAAATAATGCAACCGATACTTGGGTGAGAACTGCGGCTAATAGTGCCAGTTCCTATGCCAATTCAGCTTATGCTCAAGCAAATACAGCAAATACAAATGCAGCAACCGCCAATCAAAGAGCAGTAACAAGTGGCAGTTATGCCAATTCCGCTTTCACTAAAGCCAACACTGCTTCAATTGATGCTTTAAGTGCTGGTTCTTATGCTAACGGTGCTTTTGCAAAAGCCAACAATGCTTTGGCCAATACAACAGGAATTTTTGCTGGAAGTCTAACACTTACTGGCAATTTAACCGCAACTTCAATAACAACAACAGGCAGTTCAGGTGATATTAGTGGTGCTAATGTCGTTTATGCAAATACCTTTACTGCAAATACAAGAGTTACAACACCATCATTACAGGTTACCGGTGATACAACAATTACTGGTAATTTAACTGTAACTGGTGTCACAACATATGCGAATACCACAACAGTAAATCTTGGTGATAACATTATCACCTTAAATGCTGATATACCTCAGGCATCAGCACCATCTGAAAATGCTGGTATTGAAATCGATAGAGGTTCTTCTGCAAATGTTCAATTTATTTGGAATGAATCTATTGATAAGTGGACATACACAAATGACGGTACAAACTATTCAAATGTAGGTTCATCTGCAGCCGAATCATATGCTAATAGTGCATATGACCAAGCAAACACCGCAACTATTTTGGCACAAGCTGCTTTTGACCAAGCAAATACTGGCGGCGGTGGCGGAACATCAATTGGCATCACTGACGATAATTCAACAAATGCCAATTACTACATTACATTTACTGATAGCACATCTGGTAATTTATCTTCACTAAACACCTCAAGTTCAAAATTAACATTTAATCCATCAACAGGAACATTAGGTGTTAGGGCAATTGATGTAACTGCAAATGCAACAATATCTTCAAATACGGTTGAAAATTCGACCGGCACACAATTTTTAGTTGACAGTTTTTCAATTGATGAAATAAGAAGTGCTTTCTATCAAGTTCAAATTGAAAATTCAACTGGATTTTTTGAAGTTTTAAATTTAAATATTATACATGATGGTTCAAATGTAAGTCTTGTGTCCTTTGGATCATCTTCAAACAAACTAGACTATGGTCAATTGGAAAATTCACTAAATACATCAACAAGCACATCATTAGGTGAATTCACCGTTACAATAGTCGGTAGTGTTTTAAACTTATTATTTACACCATTCGTTGGTGATACCGTAGTTTCATTTATTAAGAATACCATACGTAAAATTGCACAATTCTTTCCAACAGGAGATTTAGGGTTTGTTGCTGATGCACCTACTGTTTATTTTGACTTAGGATATGTTGCAGACGCACAAACAAGTTCTGTGGACTACGGTGGTTTGAATTGATAAATATAGAATAAATTTATTGGAATAAAAAGATGCCAACAACACAATTACAATTAAGACGTGGTAATACTGCTCAAACAGCCATATTTACAGGGGCTGTTGGTGAAGTTACAGTAAATACACAGAAAAAAACACTCATAGTTCATGATGGTGTGACTGCCGGCGGCACAGAGATTGCACTACAGGCTTATGCTAGTGCTGCGTACCATGCTGCTAATAATGCTGGTTCTACCGCTAGTGATGCTTATCAACACGCAGCTTCAGCAAGTTCATATGCTAATAGTGCCTTTGCAAAAGCCAATACTATCACTGTTTCCGTATTAACTAATGAATCTTCAAATTTATCACTATCATCAAATGGAGTTGTATTTTTACCAAAAAATACAACTTTTTTCAATAATACAATAACCTATTCGACCAATACATCTAATCAAATTTTAGATTATTACGATTCAACTCAATTTAGAACTTCAAAATATACAATACAATCTGAAACGGAAACAGATATACATTCTAGTGAAATACTGGTTTCTCATGATGGAAGTTCTGTTTTAATAAAAGAGTTTGGAAATGTAAAAACAGGATCAAGTTTGTTTACATTAAATGCTTCACTGGCATCAAATGTTGTAAGTATTTTAATTACTCCCATGAGGGAAGATACTGTTGTTGATTTTGTTAGAACAAGCCTTCCCACACGATTGAATATTCAAGGTATTTCTGGAGACTTATTAACACAGTCTGGTACAACGGATTTAAATACTTCTGATGGAACAACTGATTTGAATTTATAAATTTATAAATAAATAAAAAGAACTAATTTTTAAGGAATAGAAATGCCAAAAACATTACAATTTAGAAGAGGAACAACAGCAGGACTCAGTTTAGAAACTGGTGCTGTTGGTGAATTATTTGTTGATACCGATAAAGATGCAGTGGTTGTTATGGATGGTTCCACTGCTGGTGGTCATCCATTAGCTAAAGAGAGTTCTGTTTCTGCAGCAAGTTCTTATGCAAATTCCGCTTTTGCTACTGCTAATGCGAAATTCAACTCATCTGGCGGTACAATTTCTGGTGATACTACAATTACTGGTAATTTAACAGTATCAGGTCAAACAACATATGCAAATACGACAACGGTAAATTTGGGTGATTCTACAATCACATTAAATGCTGATTTGGGCCAATCTACGGCTCCTTCTGAAAATGCTGGTATTGAAGTTGAACGTGGTTCTTCTGCAAATGTGGGTGTTATTTGGAACGAAACTTCCGATAAATGGACATTCACCAATGATGGCACAAACTATTCAGATATAGGTTCAGCAGCGGCTGAAGTGTATGCTAATACTTCTTACTTACACGCTAATGCGGCTTTTGCGAGAGCAAATACAGCTGGAGCTGCTCTAGATGCTAGATGCAATTTCATTGTAAGTAATTATACCTACTCCGGAACAGGAACAGAAAATATCGGCCAGGGCAGATTTTCTCTATTTAATTTAACAACAGGATTTAATAACGTAGCGTTGGGTTCCAACGCATTGTGTGGAAACACTTTAGGTGGAAACAACATTGCGATTGGTAACCAACCATTGCAGGATAATACTACAGGTAATCGTAATATATCCATTGGTCGGTCAAGTATGCGTTTTAATACCACAGGAAACGATAACATAGCTATAGGTGTTGATAGTCTTTGGTGTAATACCGGCGGCTCAAAGAATTTGGCAATGGGTTATGGCGCATTAAAAAACAATACAACCGGAAATGAAAATATTGCTTTAGGACATTTAGCTTTATGGAATAATAGAGAAACCAGAAATATTGCTATAGGTTATTATGGACTATTCAATTTAACCACTGGAACAAGAAATATTGCTATAGGTAATTTTTCCGGTAGGTGTTTAACAACCGGTGCCAATAATACTATCATCGGTTCATATACCGCTGTGAATGGTTTGAGTGATACAGTCGTTATTACGGCGGGTTGCACAGAAAGAATTAAAGTTGATGGTACAGGATTGTATATCAATGGTAGTGCATTTACTGGAGGTGGAGGTGCTCCTTCGTTGGATGCTAGATGTTCATTTTCTGTTGGAAATGGTTTAGCCAATATAACAACAGGTAATTACAACTATGTTATAGGACAAAATTCTGCCTGTTCTTTAACGACAGGTCAATGCAATATTGTTATTGGATTATATGGATTAAGTAGCGGTACTGAATCTTCAGATAATATTGTTCTTGGTCAATCCGCAATGCAAAATGGATATGGTGGAATTAGTAACATAGCCATTGGATCCGCATCTTTGTTGAACAACAAATGTGCCAATTACAACGTTGCAGTAGGACCTAGTGCGCTTGAAGGTACTTGTCACGG
>JACCDW011039519.1_pt1 | contig 12958 bp, 11 predicted proteins | sample 7449781 | NCBI WGS metagenome assembly JACCDW01 (sample SAMN15323449, study PRJNA562643) | freshwater metagenome | isolation source: river surface water | place: USA:Blue River Watershed | collected 2017-08-18 | reverse complement strand
TTCGACAAGATGATGAAGCTCATCGAGGATGTGGGCTTTGACGCGTCGTTCAGCTTCGTGTTCAGCCCACGCCCCGGCACCCCCGCGGCCAACCTGGCCGACGACACTGCGCAAGAGGTCAAACTCAAGCGTTTGCAGCACCTGCAAGCGGTGATCGAAACCCACGTGCGTCAGATCAGCGCGAGCCGGGTCGGCACGGTCCAGCGCATTTTGGTCGAAGGCCCTTCGCGCAAAAACGCCGCCGAACTCATGGGTCGCACCGAGTGCAACCGCATCGTCAACTTTGACGCCGGCCCGCAAAGCCAGCGCCTGATCGGCCAGATGATGGACGTGCGCATCACGGCGGCACTGCCCCATTCCTTGCGCGGCGAATTGGTGTTGGCGGGGTAGCAGAAATTGGGGAAATTGGGGTCAGACCCCAATTAGGGCAACTTAATTGGGGTCTGACCCCAATTTCCCACTATGTCAGCGCGGCATGCCGGGGAAGCCCCCTTTGAGGGCACCCATGCGCTTCATCATCTTCATCAGGCCGCCGCCGCGCATTTTTTTCATCATGTCCTGCATCTGGCCGAACTCGTTGAGCAGGCGGTTGACGTCTTGAACCTGCACGCCGGCACCCTGGGCGATGCGGCGTTTGCGGGTGGCTTTGATGATCTCGGGTCGGGCACGCTCGGCGGGCGTCATGCTGTGGATGATGCCCTGCTTGCGCACAATGTCTTTTTCGGCGCGCTGCAGATCGCCCTCTTTGGCTTTGCCGGCGAGCTGGGTCGGTAACTTGTCCATCAGGCTGCTTAAGCCCCCCATCTGGCGCATCTGCTGGATCTGGGCCAGGAAATCGTTGAGGTCAAAGCCTTCGCCGCTTTTGACTTTGGCCGCCAGCTTTTGGGCCGCTTGCAGATCGACGTTGGCGGTGACTTGTTCGACCAGGGCGACGATGTCGCCCATGCCCAGGATGCGTCCCGCATGGCGGTCGGCGTCAAAGACCTCCAGGCCATCGATTTTTTCGCTGGTGCCAGCGAACTTGAGCGGCGCGCCCGTGACCTGGCGCACCGAGAGGGCCGCGCCCCCCCGTGAGTCGCCGTCGGTTTTGGTGAGCACGATGCCAGTCAGGGGCAATGCTTCTTTGAAGGCGCGCGCGGTGTTGATGGCGTCCTGGCCTTGCATGGCGTCAACCACAAAGAGGGTCTCGATGGGGTTGAGCGCCTGGTGCAACTCGCGGATTTCTTGCATCAGGGCTTCGTCGATCGCCAGCCGGCCTGCGGTGTCGACCAGCAACACGTCAAAGTAGTGTCGTTTGGCGTGGTCGAGCGCAGCGCGGGCGATGTCCAGGGGTTTTTGGCCCGCTTCGCTGGGAAACCACTCGGCCCCGGCCTGGCCGGTGACGGTCTTGAGCTGCTCGATGGCCGCCGGGCGGTAGACGTCGGCCGAGACGGTCAGCACTTTTTTCTTGCGCTTGTCGATCAGGTGCCGCGCCAGCTTGGCCGTGGTGGTGGTTTTACCGGCGCCTTGCAGGCCCGCCATCAGGATCACCGCCGGGGGCTGGGCCGCCAGGTTGAGGTCGGCCACCCCCTCGCCCATGGTCGCGGCCAGTTCTTTTTGAACGATGCTCACCAGCACCTGGCCCGGGGTGAGCGAGCCCAACACCTCTTGACCCATGGCCTTGTCTTTGACCCGGGCCATGAAGTCGCGCACCACCGGCAAGGCCACGTCCGCTTCCAGCAGGGCCAGGCGCACCTCGCGCAACATGTCCGTGATGTTGGATTCGGTGATGCGGGCCTGACCACTGATCTTTTTGACCAGGCCAGATAACTTTTCTGTGAGTGCGGATGCCATAAGACGCTAAACTGTTGGCATGATTCTACCCAGTGCGCCTTTGTTGACTTGGTTGGCCGGTTTGGCCGCGGTGGCGGCCTACGCCCTGGTCGCCTGGCGTGGTGGCATTTGGGGGGAGTCGACCAGCCAACGCCTGATGACCGCTGGGTGGCTGTTGCACGCTGTGACGGTGTGGGGCAGCTTGGCGACCGAGTCCGGCGCGCCGCGCTTTGGTTTCGCGCCTGCCTTGTCGGCCACCGCTTGGTTGGTGTTGACTTTTTACATCTTGGAGCGGCACTGGTTTCCGCAACTGGGCGCGCGTCTCATCTTGTCGGGACTGGGGGCGGTCACTTTGGTGTTGGCGCTGGTGTTCCCGGGCCAGCCCTTGCATTTGCAGGCTTCGCCCTGGCTGTCCCTGCATCTGATGTTTGGCATCGCCTCGTATGGCTTGTTTGCGGCGGCGGTGGTGCACGCCATTTTGATGACGCGCACCGAGCGGTTGATCCGTCTGGCCGTCGAGGTGCAGGGCACCTTGCCGCTGTTGGTGCTGGAGCGCCTGACCTTTCGCTTCGTGTACGCGGGTTTTGCCTTGCTGACCGCCACCCTGGCCATGGGCATGGTGTTTGGCGAACAACTCTACGGCCCTGGACACGCCTGGCGATGGGACCACAAAACCGTCTTTGCCCTGCTCTCCTGGCTGACCTTTGCTGCCTTGTTGTGGGCGCGATTCCGGCTCGGATGGCGGGGCAAGAAGGCCTTGCGGGTGCTCTACATCGGGGCGGGCCTGCTGTTGTTGTCCTACGTGGGTTCGCGCTTCGTGATCGAGGTGCTTTTGGGGCGTGGTGGCGCATGAAGTTGTTCTTGCTTTTGGTCTTGGGGGGCCTGGGCTGGTTGTGGTGGCGCCATCTGCGTGTGTCCAGCCGCACAGGCGATCGTTCTTCGGTGCAGACGCCACCGAGCCCGTCCCCGCAGGCCATGGTCGATTGCCCGGTGTGTGGGCTGCACCTGCCGCGCGCCGATGCGGTCGCGGGTCGCCTGGGCGCTTATTGCAGCGAGGACCACCGTGACCGACACGAAGGCTGAACCCCTTCTGTGGTCGCAGGGCTGGTATCGGCACGCCCACCGGGTGCCTTCCCCCCATTTTGGGCCACGTCCTGGCACGCACCCCACCGATCTGATCGTGCTGCACTCGATCAGCTTGCCGCCCGGGCAGTATGGCGGCCCCGAAATCGAGGCCTTGTTCACCGACCGCTTGGACTTTGACGCGCACCCTTACTTCCAACAAATCCGTGGGCTACAGGTGTCGGCGCATTTCCTCATTCGACGCGGCGGCGAATTGATCCAGTTCGTCGGCTGTGACGATCGGGCTTGGCACGCCGGCGTGTCAAGTTACCGGGGGCGCGACTCGTGCAACGACGACTCCATCGGCATCGAGCTCGAAGGTTTGGAGGGCCAGACGTTTGAGCCCGCCCAATATGAAACCCTGAGTGCCCTGTGCGCCGCTGTGGGTCAACAGTATCCGATCGAGCACATCGCCGGACACGAACACGTGGCGCCCCAACGCAAAAAGGACCCGGGTCCTGGGTTTGACTGGCGTTTGTTACGTCAATCCTTGTCTTGGCCTGATCGGTATTTTCCCGAAATCGACGCTTGAATTTCACCTGATGAATTGGCGCCCCAAAGGCATTGGGGCGACACTGGCCACGGCCCCAGGTTTGATGCGCCTTTGGCGGCAAAAAGCGGCCGCAAGGCACGCCGATGTTCATGATTTTGACAAATCGTTCGGCCCGATGGCGCGTGGCGGCCCATCCACGCCCATGTAAACATTTGTGCATTTTTACCCCTTTGGCCGACAGGCCTGTGGCATCGGGCATACACTACCTATGGTGTATTGAAAACACATCCAACCCCAGATATAGTGTCACCCTGACATTCAAGAGAACCCTGGAGCATGTGAGCCCATCACATGTGCATCACCCAAACGTCATAAAAAAACAGGACACAGACGACATGCAAGCGACCGTCGGCACCGCAGCCTCATCGACACCCTTCACCACCATGGCCACAGCCCCGAGCGACACCCCCGTCGCGCACGGTTTGGCCCATTACCAGATCATTCGCCGCAACGGCGCCGTGGTGCCTTTTGAGCCGGCCAAGATCGCGGTCGCCATGATGAAGGCCTTTTTGGCCGTTCATGGCACCCAGGGTGCGGCCTCGGCCAGCGTGCGCGAGACCGTCGACGAACTGACCCAGAACGTGGTGCGCGCCCTGTTGCGCTCGCGCCCGGGCGGCGGTACTTTTCACATCGAAGATGTGCAGGATCAGGTCGAGCTGGGCCTGATGCGAGGCAGCCACCACGAGGTGGCGCGCGCCTATGTGCTGTATCGCGAGCGTCGCGCCCAGGAGCGCGCGGCGCAAAAAGAGCAGCAGGCCCCTGCCACCCCTGAGCTGCATGTGGTGGATGGTGGTCGCCGCGCACCGCTGGACATGGCGGGTTTGCGCGAACGCATCCACGCCGCTTGCCAGGGCCTGAGCCCCGACGTCAAGCCCGAGCCCATTTTGAGCGAGACCTTGCGCAACCTGTACGACGGCGTCCCTCTGGAAGAGGTGCACAAGGCCACCATCTTGGCCGCCCGCACGCTGATCGAAAAGGACCCCGACTACACCTACGTCACCGCCCGTTTGCTCATGCACACGATCGCCAAGGAGGTGTTGGGCGCTGAGGTGACGTCGGCCGAACTGGCCCAGCAATACGCCGATTATTTCCCGCAGGCCATCAAGACCGGCGTGGAAAATGGCTTGCTCGACGACGCCTTGCTGCAGTTTGACCTGCGTCGCCTGGGTGCGGCCCTCAAGCCCGAACGCGACCTGCAATTTGATTACCTGGGCCTGCAAACCCTGTATGACCGCTACTTTTTGCACGTGCGCAAGCAGCGCATTGAGTTGCCGCAAACCTTTTTCATGCGCGTGGCCATGGGCCTGTCGCTCAACGAGATCGACCGCGAGGCGCGTGCGATCGAGTTCTACGAGGTGCTGTCCTCGTTTGACTTCATGTCGTCGACCCCGACGTTGTTCAACAGTGGCACCTTGCGTTCACAACTGTCCAGCTGCTACCTGACCACGGTGCCTGATGACCTGGATGGGATTTACGAGTCGATCAAGGAAAACGCCCTGTTGTCCAAGTTCGCTGGCGGACTGGGCAACGATTGGACCCGCGTGCGCGCCTTGGGCAGCCACATCAAGGGCACCAACGGCGAATCGCAAGGCGTGGTGCCTTTTCTGAAAGTGGTCAACGACACCGCCGTGGCGGTGAACCAGGGCGGCAAGCGCAAGGGCGCGGTCTGCACCTATCTCGAGACCTGGCACCTGGACATCGAAGAGTTTCTGGAGCTGCGCAAGAACACCGGTGACGATCGCCGCCGCACCCACGACATGAACACGGCCAACTGGATCCCCGATCTGTTCATGCGCCGCGTCATGGAAAAAGGCGAGTGGACCCTGTTCTCGCCCTCGGACTGTCCCGATCTGCACGACCTTTATGGTGCCGATTTTGAGCGCGCCTATGTCGGCTACGAGGAAAAAGCCCGTCGGGGCGAGATCAAGCCGGCCAAGACCGTGCAGGCCACCGACCTGTGGCGCAAGATGCTGACCATGTTGTTTGAGACCGGTCACCCCTGGATCACCTTCAAAGACGCCTGTAACGTGCGCTCGCCCCAGCAGCACGCGGGCGTGGTGCACTCGTCCAACCTGTGCACCGAAATCACGCTCAACACCAGTGACGCCGAAACCGCCGTCTGCAACCTGGGTTCGGTCAATCTGGTGCAACACCTCAAAGATGGACAGCTCGACCACGACAAGCTGAAAAAGACCATCTCGACCGCCATGCGCATGCTCGACAACGTGATCGACATCAACTACTACGCGGTCAAAAAGGCGCGCGACTCCAACCTGCGTCACCGCCCGGTGGGTTTGGGTGTGATGTCGTTCCAGGATTGCCTGTACACCCTGCGCATTCCCTATGCTTCGCCAGAGGCGGTCGAATTCGCCGATCGCTCGATGGAGGCGGTGTGCTACTACGCCTACCTGGCCTCGACCGAGTTGGCGCGCGAGCGCGGCAAGTACTCGTCGTACAAGGGCTCTTTGTGGGACCAGGGCGTGCTGCCGCTCGATACCCTGGACAAACTGGCCCAAGCCCGTGGCGGTTATGTCGAGGTGGATCGTTCCAGCACCCTGGACTGGGACGCGCTGCGCCGCAAGATCGCCCAGGACGGCATGCGCAACTCCAACTGCGTGGCCATCGCTCCGACGGCGACGATCTCCAACATCATTGGCGTCGATGCCTCGATCGAACCCTGCTTTGGCAACCTGTCGGTCAAGTCCAACCTGTCCGGCGAATTCACCATCATCAACAGTTACCTGGTGCGTGACCTCAAGCGCCTGGGCCTGTGGGACGATGTGATGGTCATGGACCTCAAGCACTTTGACGGTTCTTTGCGCCCGATCGATCGTGTGCCACAAGACATCAAGGCGTTGTACGCCACCGCGTTCGAGGTCGAGCCGCAGTGGCTGGTCGAAGCCGCCTCGCGTCGCCAGAAGTGGATCGATCAGGCCCAGTCGCTCAACATTTACATGGCGGGTGCGTCAGGCAAGAAACTCGACGAGACCTACAAGCTCGCCTGGTTGCGTGGCCTCAAGACGACCTATTACTTGCGCACCATGAGCGCGACCCACGCCGAGAAATCCACCGTGCAGGCGGGGCAGCTCAATGCCGTGTCGTCGGGCGGTGGTGGCGGCATGAGTGCGCTCGATGCGGCGGCGGCCGCCGCGCAGGCGCAGATGCAACAAGTGACCGCAGCGACCGACATCAAGTTCTGCGGTGTCGACGACCCCACCTGTGAAGCCTGTCAGTGACACGCAACACTTCTTCGCATTGATGTGAATAAACACTTTGTTTTTCACATCAATGCCTTCATAATCTGAACACTGGAATTTTTTATGTTGACCTGGGACGACGAAGTCAAGCCCTCATCGCCAAACACAATGCTCGGTGGCGCACCTGCCCACCCGGTCATGGCTCCCCCTTCTGTTTCTGCCGCACCTGCCGTGCGCACCCTCGACGACGGCGCAGTCGCCCCGTTGGCCCCACCCGCTCCCGCACCCAGTGCCCATGCCAGCAGTGAGCGCCGTGTCAACGTCGCCGACAAGCGCATCATCAATGGTCAGACCGACGTCAATCAGCTGGTGCCATTCAAGTACAAATGGGCTTGGGAAAAATACCTGGCCACTTGCGCCAACCACTGGATGCCGCAAGAGATCAACATGAATCGCGACATCGCCCTGTGGAAAGACCCGAACGGTTTGACCGAAGACGAGCGTCGCATCATCAAGCGCAACCTGGGCTTCTTTGTCACCGCCGATTCGCTCGCGGCCAATAACATCACCCTGGGCACCTATCGCCACATCACGGCACCCGAATGCCGTCAGTTTTTGCTGCGCCAGGCGTTTGAAGAGGCGATCCACACCCACGCCTATCAGTACATCGTCGAGTCGCTGGGCCTGGATGAGTCGGAAATCTTTAACGCCTATCACGAGGTCTCGTCGATCCGCGACAAAGACGAATTCCTGATCCCGTTCATCGACGCGATCATGGACCCCCACTTCCACACCGGCACCCCCGAGGCCGATCAGACCTTGCTCAAATCGCTGATCGTCTTTGCCTGCCTGATGGAAGGCCTGTTCTTTTATGTTGGTTTCACCCAGATCCTGGCGCTGGGCCGTCAGAACAAGATGACTGGCGCGGCCGAGCAGTACCAGTACATCTTGCGCGACGAGTCGATGCACTGCAACTTTGGCATCGATTTGATCAACCAGATCAAACTGGAAAACCCCCATCTGTGGACGTCTGAATTCAAGGCCGAGATCAAGGCGCTGTTTCTCAAGGCCGTCGAACTTGAGTACCGCTACGCCGAAGACACCATGCCGCGTGGCGTGCTGGGACTCAATGCCTCGATGTTCAAGGGCTATTTGCGTTACATCGCCAATCGCCGCGCGACCCAGATCGGCCTGGAAGCCCTGTTCCCGAATGAAGAAAACCCCTTCCCCTGGATGAGCGAGATGATCGACTTGAAGAAAGAGCGCAATTTCTTCGAGACGCGCGTCATCGAGTATCAGTCCGGCGGGGCCTTGTCCTGGGACTGAAAGACCGGATGAAATTGAATTTGCCCTCCACCTCTCTCCAGGCGCTGGCACAAGCGCCGGTGGTGGGCACACCCCGTTCAGGGTGTTGGACCCGGGTCCAACACCCTGAATCGCTTGCGGCCCATGGGCGGCAAGTGTTTTTCACCAACGATCCTCTATAAAGGAGTACATCATGGCAACTGCAAAAAAACCGGCCGCCAAGAAAGCCGCCCCCAAGAAGGCTGCGGCCAAAAAGCCCGCCGCCAAGAAAGTAGCGGCTAAGAAGCCCGCCGCCAAGAAAGCCGCGGCCAAGAAGCCCGCTGCCAAAAAAGTCGCCGCCAAGAAGCCCGCGGCCAAGAAAGTAGCGGCCAAGAAGCCTGCAGCGAAGAAAGTGGCAGCCAAAAAGCCTGCCGCCAAGAAGCCCGCAGCGAAAAAAGTCGCCAAAAAGGCGGTGAAGAAAGCTGCTGCGAAAAAGCCTGCCGCCAAAAAGCCTGCTGCCAAGAAAAAGCCGGCGAAGAAAGCTGCGAAAAAGCCTGCTGCGAAAGCGCCTGCTGCCCCTGCGGCTCAGACCACGCTGAACCCGCAGGCCGCTTGGCCGTTCCCGACGGCCAGCAAGCCCTGATCCATTCAGGACTGCATTTAAAGCCCGTGCGCCTCAAGGCCACGGGCTTTTTCGTGGGTGCTTTCAGTCGATCCGGTAGTTCTGCGGTCCACGCTGGGCGATCTTGAGGGCCCCGATGCGATTGCCCAGGGCCGCGCAGCGGGCCAAATCCCAGCCTTGTTCCAGGCCAAAAAGCAGGGCCCCGCGCCAAGCATCGCCGCAACCGGTGGGGTCGACCACCTGAGTGGGGGCGACCGCTGGGACCTGGGTTTTTTCGCCGTCGATCCAAACCTCGCACCCCTGGGCCCCCAGCGTGATGATGAGGCCACGCACCTGACGGGAAATCTGCGCGGGGGTCCAGCCGGTGCGGTCGCAGAGCATTTTCCCCTCGTAGTCGTTGACCGTCACCCAACTGGCTTGCGAGATGAAGCGCGCCAGATCCGCCCCATCGAACATGGGCAAGCCTTGGCCAGGGTCAAACACAAAGGGGATCTCGGCGGCGTGCATTTGCTCGGCGTGTTGGATCATGGCGTCGCGCCCATCGGGCGAGATGATGCCCAAGCGGATGTCTTGGCGTGCCGTCACGGCGAGGGTGTGGGCTTGGGCCATGGCGCCGGGGTGAAAGGCGGTGATCTGGTTGTTGTCCCGGTCGGTCATGATCATGGCTTGGGCCGTGTATTCGGTGTCGATCATGCGCACAAATTCGCACGAGATGCCCAATTGGTCCAGGCGATCCAGATAGCCCTGCCCGTCGCGTCCCAGGGTCGCCATGGGCAGTGGCGTGCCACCCAATTGGCGCATGCTGTAGGCGATGTTGCCGGCACAGCCGCCAAAGTCCCGGCGCAACGCTGGGACCAGAAACGAGACGTTGAGGATGTGCAGTTGCTCGGGCAGGATCTGCTCGGCAAAGCGCCCTTCAAAGTCCATGATGGTGTCAAAGGCCAAAGAGCCACAGATGAGAGAAGCCATGTTCGCTTTCAGGGGTAAAAAAGTTCGACCCGAAAGCCATGAACATGGCTTTGCAAGGCGGGGTCGAGAGAAAACCGGGTTTCGGTTGCTACGCCAGGACCGGGGGGCAGGGCGCGGTTCAGACCCAACTGGTCGGGGATCAGCACTTTGCGGATGACCGCTCGCTCCTGGGCGTCGGTCAGGGTGAGTTCGACCGCCGGGGTGGCCACATCATGGGGCCTGTCGTGCTGCAGGTGGAGGCTGAAAACGAAGTCGCCCTCCTCTTGCTGATCAAAGCCGCTGGAGACCACCCCCACGGCCGAAATGAGTTCGGGTGGAGCGAGGCGGCAGCCCGCCACGCGGCACAGGGCCGACAGCGTCGGGCGCAGTTCAGGCCACTGCGCCGCCCACAGGTCGCGCCGATGGACCGCAACCTGCGAAACCAGGATCAAGGCCAGCAGCAACGAGACCAGTCCCCAGACCCAGGGGCGATGGGGCGCGGGGGTCGCACGCACCGTCCGTGCCGGGCGCAGGCCTTGCGACGCAGGCGCGGGGTCGTCGCGCACCGCGATGGTGACATTGGTCAAATCGTCGGCCACGAACAGATGTCGCTGGGGGACATAGCGTTGGCCACAGCTTTGACACCCGCGCGAAGCCTGGGTGTCGGTGCCCGCCCCGATGCTTTCGGTTTGATGGCAATGGGGACAACGCGACAACAGCTTCATGTGGGCAATGGGGCACTCATGCAAATCCAGCCGTCTTCCTCGTCGACCACGCGCAAGGCCAGATGGGGGGCGTAGGCGGCTTGCAATTCTTCGGCCTGGCGCGACAAGATGCCGGCCAGCACCAGATGTCCACCAGGGGCGACATGGCTGCACAGCAAGGGGGCCAGCACTTTGAGCGGGGTGGCGAGGATGTTGGCGAGCACCAGGTCGTAACGGCCCTGGGCCCGTTCGGGCGGACCGGCGTTGAGCCGCACCTGGTTGGCCTGCGCGTTGGCCAGCGTGGCGCGCACCGCGTCGGCGTCGATGTCCACCGCGTCGATGGGGCTGGCCCCATGCAAAGCGGCGCCGATCGCCAAGATGCCCGAGCCACAACCATAGTCGAGCACGCGCGATCCCGTCAGGTTCTGCTGGGCGATCCAGCGCAGACACATGCGGGTGGTGGGGTGGGTGCCGGTGCCAAAGGCCAAGCCGGGGTCAAGGCGGATGACGCGTCGGGCTTGAGCGGGCACCTCGTGCCAGGTGGGCACGATCCAGAAGTCGGGCGTGATGTCGACCGGGGCAAATTGCGCCTGGGTCAAGCGAACCCAGTCTTGTTCGGGCAGGGCTTGGATCGAGAGCACCGAGCAGCCCTCGAAGAACGCCTGGGGTTGCAGCAGCGTGGCGGCCTCGCGGGCCAATGCTTCGGTGGCAAACAAGGCCACCATCGCCGAGCGCGACCACCCCTCTTTGGGTGGTGGCATGCCGGGCTCGCCAAACAGGGCGCGCTCGGCGTCGGTGTGGGCATCGGCGTCCTCCACCGAAACGCTGAGCGCGTCAAGGGCATCGAGCGCGTCGCTGACGGGCTCAACGCATGACTCGGGAACCAACAAGCGCAGTTCAAACATCAGCGTTGGCGGGCTTGCATCCAGTGCTCGAGGTAATGGATGTTGGTGCCGCCTTCCATGAATTTGGCATCGACCATCAACTCCCGGTGCAAGGGGGTGTTGGTCAAGATGCCTTCGACCACCATCTCGCCCAAGGCGGTGCGCATGCGCGCCAGCGCCTGATCGCGGGTGTCGCCATAGACGATGATTTTGCCGATCATCGAGTCGTAGTTGGGCGGCACAAAGTAGTTGGTGTAGACGTGCGAGTCGACCCGCACGCCGGGGCCACCCGGCGGATGCCACATCGTGATGCGACCGGGCGAGGGGGTGAATTTAAAGGGGTCTTCGGCGTTGATGCGGCACTCGATGGCGTGGCCCCTGATCTCGATCTGCTTTTGCGTGAAGGGCAACCGTTCTCCGCTGGCGACCAAGATCTGGGTCTTGACGATGTCGATGCCGGTGATGGCCTCGGTCACGGGGTGCTCCACCTGAACCCGTGTGTTCATTTCGATGAAATAGAACTCGCCGTTTTCATACAGGAACTCAAAGGTGCCAGCGCCTCGGTACCCGATGCGCTTGCAGGCCGCCGCGCAGCGTTCGCCAATTTTCTCAATCAGCTTGCGCGGAATGTGCGGGGCCGGCGCCTCTTCGATGATTTTTTGGTGACGGCGTTGCATCGAGCAATCGCGCTCGCCCAGGTAAACCACGTTGCGGTGCTGATCGGCCAAGACCTGGATTTCGATGTGACGCGGGTTTTGGAGGAATTTCTCCATGTACACCTGCGGGTTGCCAAAAGCCGCCTGGGCCTCGGCCTGGGTGGTCTGCACCGCGTGGATCAGCGCCGCCTCGGTGTGCACGACACGCATGCCGCGCCCGCCGCCCCCGCCGGCTGCCTTGATGATCACGGGGTAGCCGATTTGCTTGGCGATGCGCCGGATCGCGGCAGGGTCTTCGGGCAAGGCGCCTTCGGAGCCCGGCACACAGGGCACCCCCGCCTTGATCATGGCTTGTTTGGCCGACACCTTGTCGCCCATGATGCGGATCGACTCGGGGGTGGGGCCGATGAACTGAAAACCGCTTTTTTCCACGCGTTCCGCGAAGTCGGCGTTCTCGCTCAAAAAACCATAACCGGGGTGGATGGCCTCGGCGTCGGTGACCTCGGCGGCCGAAATGATGGCCGGCATGCTGAGGTAACTTTGCGCCGAAGGGGCGGGTCCGATGCACACCGCCTCTTCGGCCAGTTTGACGTACTTGGCTTCGCGATCCGCCTCGGAATAGACGACCACCGCCTGGATGCCCAGCTCGCGACACGCGCGCTGGATGCGCAGGGCAATTTCGCCTCGGTTGGCAATCAGGATTTTTTTGAACATGGGGCTGACCTGTTCATTCGATCACGAACAAGGGCTGCCCGTATTCCACCGCCTGGCCGTTTTCCGCCAAGATTTGGGTGATGGTGCCGCTTAGGTCGGCCTCGATCTCATTGAGGATTTTCATGGCCTCGATGATGCAGATGGGGTCGCCCTGCTTGACAACGCTGCCCACCTCGACAAACGACTTGGCGCCCGGACTGGAGGCGCGGTAGAAGGTGCCCACCATGGGGGATTTGACCTGGTGACCGCTGGGCTGGGCCGGTGCGGGTGCAGGGTCGGCCGAGGCGCCCGGAGCCACTGACACGGGGGCGGGGGGCGGGGCCACGGGGGCGCCGGTCACTGCCGCCACCACCGGCGCGGCCACCACGGTCGGGGCCACACCACTGGATTTGACGATGCGCACCTTGCCTTCGGCTTCGGTGATTTCCAGCTCGGACACATTGGATTCCGAGACAAGATCGA
>JACCDW010117869.1_pt1 | contig 12958 bp, 10 predicted proteins | sample 7449781 | NCBI WGS metagenome assembly JACCDW01 (sample SAMN15323449, study PRJNA562643) | freshwater metagenome | isolation source: river surface water | place: USA:Blue River Watershed | collected 2017-08-18 | reverse complement strand
TGCCGGACGACCGATCGATCACATCGAAATTCCAGCTTGAATCGACCGCGCCTGCCTTCTGCAGCGCCCGAAAACGAAAAAACCCAGGAGACTATCCTGGGTTTTTATGGATCCCTTACTTATTGCAATAGCGTAAGGACTGCTTGCGGCTGCTGGTTCGCCTGGGCCAGCATGGCCGTGGCCGCCTGGTTAATGATCTGCGTCTTCGCAAGTTCTGCGCTCGAAGCCGCGTAATTGGTGTCTTCAATTCGGCTGCGCGAAGCGGCGAGGTTGGTGGCGATGTTGCTCAGGTTGTCCGCCATGTAGCTCAGACGGTTGATGTGGGCGCCAGCCTCAGCGCGTCGGGTGGTGACGGCGGTGATGAACGTTTCTATGTTCGCCGCGGTAGAGGCCGAGGTGGGGGCGGTACCGATTGTGGTGAGCGACAAGGAAGCGGTGGTACCGCTGCCATCGGTCGTCACCGTGAGTGACGTCCCTCCGGATGTGTCAACGACGGCAGTCTCGTTCCACTTGCTGCCAGACACGATGCTGGCAATGCCGGAGGCCAAAGCGGTGATTTCGGTATTGATGTTGGTCACCTGGCTGGTGCTGAACGTGCCGGAGCTTTCTTGAATGGTCAGCTCGTACATGCGCTGGGCCATGTTGCCAATCTCGGCCAGTGCACCTTCTGCAGTCTGCATGAAGGAGATGGCGTCATTGATGTTCCGAACCGCCATCTGGCTGCCGCGGATCTGGCTCGTCAGCTTGCCCGAGAGAGCCACACCCGCCGCATCCACCTGCGCCGAGTAGGTCCGCTTTCCGGTGGACAGCTGGTTCATGGCCACGTTCATTTGGCGCTCGTTGGTCTGCAGAGCAGCCTGCGCGAACATGGACTTCACGTTGGTATTGATCACTGACATGTTGCTTCTCCTTGAAGGCAGATCACAAAGGGCGGGCAGGAGGGTCTTCCGGATCGACCTGCCTTATCAATCACAGCGGACCGGGTGGTCGCTGTTGTTGGATGAATCGGGTTGTGCGGCGTGACCTTTAGTGATTCCGGCAAAAAAACGGCAATTTTTTTCCGTTGGTGGCAAGACTTTGCCTTCCGCTCATTGGACTGCGTTGAAGAGCAAGCTTTTCATGTCCTTGATGCTGTGCGCCAGGCGGACCATGTCCTCCGTCGGAATCTGTCGCACGAGCTCCCCTGTCTTGAGGTTGCGCACGGTGATGATCGAACGGTCGATCCTCTCGTCGATGCTGAAGCTCAGGTCACGCCCCTTGCTTTGCATCTGCTCGTTCAGGCGTGCAACGGCCTCCTGCATGTTCTTGCGCAGTTCCTCTGCGCGAAAGCCAAGGTCTACCCTCTCCGGCTGATGGAGCTGAACGTGCTCCACTTTCGGGGCGGGGCGAGCATGGGAAACAGGCCCAACGGCGGCGGCCTTGGATGCGGCGGCTTCAGCCGGCGCAGCGTTTTGCGACGGTGCCGTGCCTGGCGCCTGGGCATTGGCGCCCGTGTTGATTTGAATGCTCATCCTGGCTCTCCTTGATGGTTGCGGGCCAAGCCCGAAACATCGCAGCCGCCCAGGCAGGTGCAGCCCGGGCGGATGTGTGGGGAGAGAATCGGAACGAGGGGCGGCAAACTTTAGCCGCCCGGGAGTAACGGCCGTAACGCCTACTTAGTTCTTATAGGCGTTGGCCAAACCCTCGAAAGTGCCCTTTAGGCTGTCGCGCAGGCTGTTGCTGTTGCCGACCACGGATTCCATGGTGGCGAACTGCTGGGTGTAGCGTTCCAGCAGCTTCTTCATCTGGTCTTCCAGCTTTTCCAGGTCGGCCTTGTAGCGCTGGACTTGGGCCTGGGCGCTGGTGGTCTGCTGGGTGACCACTCCGGTGGTGCGCATCATGGCGTCCAGCATCTTGAACGCATCACCGGCGACCCCGCCTGCCACAGGGCTGTAGATGCTCTGGTTGCTCACGTTGGCCGTGAACATCTGGGCCACTTCCGCAAAGTTGTTCTTCAGCTGGGTCGCCAGCATGGCCTTGTCAAACTGGAGGATGCCGTCTCGGTCAAAGCTCAGGCCGATATCGCGCGCTGCCTTGACCACCGTGCCGGGCGAGCTCGATGTACTGGTCAGGAGGCTGCGCACCTCGAGACGCACACTGCGCAAAAAACTGTCGTTGGCCAGCGCCCCGCCAAACTCCTCGACCTCACTGGAGCGGTCGCCCAGGATCCTCAGGTTCTCTTCGAAGTCGTTGTAGGCCTTGACCAGGGCTTCCACCTTGGCGGTGATGCCGCTGGTGTCGCGGGTCAGGTCCACCCGGCCCGGGGTGTAGGTGGTGGTGGAGACCCCATTGACCGTGCTGGTGCTGCCGGTGGTGGCGTACAGGTTGAAGGTGATCCCTTCCACCGCATCCGAAATCGCATTGGTGCTGCGGGTGATGGCCACCCCGTTGATTTCCAGCGCGGCATCCTGGGCTGAATGCAGCCAGTTGCTGCTGGTGTTGTCTGCCGGCAGGCCCAGGCTGACCGCACTGGCACTGGTGAGGGTGAAGTCTTGCTCGGCCCCGGTGGTACCGGTGATCACGATCTTCCAGGGGGTGGCGCCACTGGTCTGGATCAACTGGGCGGTCAGGCCCTTGCCCGCCGCATTGATGGCGCTGACCACGCCCGCGGGCGTGTCGGTGGTGACGGAGATGGTCTCGGCGGTGCCGCCGTTCACGGAGAGTGACAGGTCAAAGGCCGCCCCGCCATTGAGGGACGTGCTGCTCAGGGCGAAGCCGTCCGTCGTGATGCGCTGCCCCTGGGCTACGGCGGTCACGTTCACGCTGTAGCTACCCGCCAGGGCGCTGGCGTCGGCCACCACGCCGAATGCGGTGGGCTGGGAATTGCTCGTCTGCAAGGAGCCGAAGTCGCTCAGGTCGTTGAGCGCGGCGTAGGCGTTCTTCAGCTCGTTGAGGTTGTACTTGATGACGCCGTAGCCGGAGATGCGCGCCTCGGTGCGGGTGATCTTTTCGTCGATCAGGGCCTTCGCCGGCGCCCGCGTGGCTTCCACCAGGTCCTTGGCCAGGGCCTGGGAGTCGATGCCGGAGCCGGCACCGAGGGCTTGCACAAAGTTGGTGGCCATGCGGTCTAGACGTTCATCAACAAAGGGGTATCGGCATCACCCGCCAAAACTTAACGCAAGTAATCAAACAAATTCAGCTGCGACACCTTCGCAAAGCTGCTCATCGCAGCCTCCAGGGACAGCATCTGCTTGTTCATGCGGGTCACGGCCTCGGTGTAGTCCAGGTCTTCCACCTCGGACAGCGTGGTCTTCAGGCGCAGGATGGTCTCGTCCAGCAGGTCCATCTGGGACTGCACGTTGTTCTGGTCGGCGCCGGTCTCGGCCAGGGCCAGGGACACGTTCTGCTGCAAGGTGTCCATCTCGGCGATGCCGCGCTGCAGGTCGGGCTGCGAGCCCGATTCCACCGCCGCGATCATGTCGTCGATCGTGTCGAAAAAGCCGACCCCCACCGGACCGTCCGGCGTCTCGCGGATCACCCGGGTGAACACGTCGGTGCCCGAGCGGTTGTACTGCTGCAGCCGCTGGTCCCCGGAAGTAATGCGCACGGGCGTCTGGTCGCCCTCATAGCTCACCCGGCCGTCCACCTCGGCAAAGGCCACGGCGCGCGCACGGGTGCCGGAGAACAGGGACTGCCCCTGGTCGTCCCGGGCATTGACCACGCCCAGCATCTGTTCACGCAGGGATTTCAGCTCGACAGCGATGACGGCGCGGTCCGCCGGGCCGTTGGAGTCGTTGGCTGCCTGGATGCTCAGTTCCTTCATCCGCATCAGCAGCTCACTACCGCCGCGCAAGGCCGATTCCTCCGCCTCGTAGCGGCGCTGCACGGTCTGCAGGTTCTCCGACAGGGTTTCCTGGCGGGTCAGGGCGGTGCGCAGGCGCTCGATCACCATGGCCTGCTGCGGGTTGTCACTGGGGGCGGCCAGCTGCTTGCCGGTGGCCAGCTGCGCCTGCGTGGCCGCTACACGGTTCTGCGCGGCGGTGACCTGCTGCGAGGCGCGGTCAAAGAAGTAGGCGGTGGAGACTTTCATGCGGACTCCGGGACTCAACGGATGTTCAGCAGGGCATCGAACAGGGTGGTCGCCGTCTGCATCACCCGGGCATTGGCCTGGTAGGCCTGCTGGTAGCGGACCAGGTTGGCGGCCTCTTCGTCCAGGCTCACTCCGCCCACGGCGTCGCGGGACTCCACGGCCTGCTTCTGCACCACGGCCAGCGCTTCCTGGGCCACGGCGGCCTGCTGGGCCAGTTTGCCCACGCTGCTGGTCTGCTCGATGTAGGACTCGGTGATGGTGTACCCATTAGGCAGGGTCTTGAACTCCAGTTCGGCCATCAGCACGATGTTGCGGTTGTCACCGGTGCCGTCCTGGTTGCCGTTGACCGCAAAGCGGTCGCCCGCCACCGGCGTGGCGTTGAAGGCCAGCCGCAGGCCCTGGTACTGGATCGTGCCCTGCTCGGGGTCGAAGGTCTGTTCGGCCAGCACGGTGCCGGTGGTGATGTCGGTCAGCGTGTAGCGGCTGTCGGCGCCGAATTCAATCCGGAAGGGCCGCTCGCGCAGGACCTGTACCGCATCGAAAGGGGGCGTGGACACGCGTGCGGAGAGTTCGGCCGCGCCGTCACCCGTGGCGAACAGGACCAGGTCCTCCGGCGTGGTGCCGTCCCAGTACAGGTTCGTTTTGAAGCCCAGCTGCGCCAGGTCGGCGGGCGTGCCCGTGGGGCCGAAGGTCAACTCGACATTGCGGCCCGCGGCGGCCGTCAGCACGAGGCTGTCCTCGCCGTCCTGGCTGGCGACCGAGGCGGTCACCCCGGTCTGCGCGGTCTGGGTGTTCAGCCAGTCGGCCAAGTCTTGCGGCTCGCGGCCGCCGCTGTACGCGGACAGCGCCACGCCGTTGAGGACCAGCGCTCCCGCCGCGATCGCGCTCGCTGCCGGTCCCGACGCGTTGAAGTTGAACTGGCTCTGGATCTGGGCCGGCACCGTGGTCTCGCCCAGCAGGCGGTGCGGGTTCTCCCCGTCGAGGTCGTAGGACGGAGCGCTGAGCGGCCGGGCCCGTACCCCGAGGTAGTAGTCCGCCCCGAGGTAGGCATCCTCGGGCTTGGCGTTGAGGTAGTCGGCGCTGTAGCTGGCGCCCTGGACCAGGCTGCCGGAGCCGAGCAGCAGGTCCTGCTGGTCGGTGGTCAGCGTGGAGCCCAGGAGGTGCCGGCCTTCGCGGGTCAGCAGCTGCGGCCACTGGCCCTGCGCGGTGTCCAGCGTCAGGACCACGTCCTGGCTGCCCGCCGGCACGGTGGCCAGGGAACGGAAGCCCGTGACGTTGAAGGTCAGCGGATCGCCCGGCGCCCGGTTCGGGGCGGCCACGGTGGGCGTGTACAGGGCGGCCAGCGTCGGCGGCTGCTCGAAGGTCTGCGGCTCCAGGGTCCAGCTCACTTGCGCCGTGCCCACGTTGAGGTCGCTCGCGACCGCGCGGAAGGGGCCAGCCGCCGCCACCCGCTGCGGGTCGGTGAGGAGGGCGGTGATGCCTCGGGCCGCCGAGACGCCCGCAGGCTCCAGACCGAACAGGGCCTGGCCCGGGCGGCCCAGGGCGTCGATGCCGGTGGCATGGACGGCATTGGCTTCGGTCATCAGCGCCTGGGCCAGCTCGTCCAGCTTGTTCTGGGCGGGGCGCAGCACCTGGTCGCGTACGAGCAGCAGGCCGCCCAGCTCGCCGCCACTCACACCGGCGATCACGCGGGCGCGCGGGCTGTTCAGGTTCAGGCTGAGGGCGGCCCGGCCGGCGTCGTCCACCGACAGGCCCAGGCGGTGGGTGATGTCCCCATCCACCACCACCGCGCCGGCGCTCTCGTTCATGGAGTCGTTCAGGCTGATCTTGACCTGGCCGTTGACCAGGAACTCGGTCTTGATCTGGACCAGGGAGGACAGCTCACGCAGCAGGCGGTCACGCTGGTCCAGGATCTCGGGCGGCTGGCGGTCCAGGGAGCCGTTCTTGAACAGCTGCTTGTTGACCAGGGCGATCTGTTCCGCGTAGGTGTTGATCTTGTCGGCCGTGGCGGTCAGGCCCTGGCGCGTCTCGTCATCGATCAGGCCCAACTGGGTGGTCAGCTGCCGAAAGCCCGAGGCCGCGCCATCCGCCTGCCGCAGGAAGCTGCTGCGGGCGATGACCGAGGCCGGCTCGACCGCCAGGTCGCGCGCCGCCGAGAAGAAGGCCGTCAGCGACCCCGACAGGCCGACGTTCTGGTCAGCCATCAGGTCCATGATGCGGTTGGCGTACTGCACCAGCGGCCCCTGGGCTTCCAGGTTGCTGCTGCTGTTGCGCAGGTTGGCTTCGATGAAGGCGTCGTACTGACGGCGCACCGCTTCCAGCCGCACGCCGGTACCGATGAAGCTGTTGCCCACCTGGCGCGGCTGGTTGGAGCCCAGCCCGACTTCCTGCCGGGTGTAGCCGTCCGTGCCGACGTTGGCGATGTTGTTGGACACGGTCGACAGTGCCCGCTGATAGGCCGAGATGCCGGTGCTGCCCAGGGAGAGGAGGTCGCTCATGGCTTATTTCTCGCGCAGGGGCAGACCTGTGGCGGGTGCCAGTGGCAGGCCGTAGCCCGCTGCGGCCCGCGACAGGGGCAGCGGCGCCTTGGCCGGCGTCGCGGCGGGCAGGGCGGCGGGGGGTGGGTTCAGTTCGAAGGCGCGGGCTTTGAGCGCGGCTTCGGTGCTGGGCTCGGCCGCGGCCTCGCGCCGGGCGAGCTGGCGCTCGAGCATGTCGGCCAGGCCGACACCGCCGCGCCGTGACATCTGCTGCGCGATTTCCTTGTCCATCAGGTCTTCGTACAGGTCGGCCGTGTCGCTTTCCGTCAGTTCGCTCTTGACGACGGTCTGGCGCATGGCCTTGAGGGTTTCCTGCAGGAAGTGCGATTCGAATTGTTCGGCGGCCTTGCGCAGCGCCTTGCGCTCGTCCGTGACAGCCTGGCCGCGCAGGGCGGTGAGGCTGGCAAAGTCGAGGTAGCCGGTGCTGGGCGTGAGGTCGCTCATGGTCGTCGCGGGGTCGGGGGCGGCGCGTCCGTCAGATGATGATCAGCTCGGCGCGCAGGCTGCCGGAGCTCTTGAGCGCTTCCAGGATGGCGATCAGGGCCGAGGGCGTGGCCCCCACCTGGTTGACCGCGTCCACGATCTGGCGCAGGTCCACGCCGGGCTGGAACAGGAACATCGGGCGCTTCTGTTCTTCCACCGTGATGTTGGCGTTCTGCACCGGGGTGGTCTGGCCCTGGGCCAGCGCGTTGGGCTGGGAAACCTCGTTGGTCGCGGAGATGGCCACCGAGATGGTGCCGTGGGTCACGGCCGCGGCGCTCACGCGCACGTTGCGGCTGATCACGACGGTGCCGGTGCGGGCGTTCACCACCACGCGGGCCGGCGGCTCGCCGGGGGTGACGTCCAGGTTCTCCACCATGCTCATGAAGGCCACCCGCTGGGACAGGTCTTCGGGCGCGCGCACGGCCAGGGACATGCCGTCGATGGCGCGGGCCAGACCGTCGCCGAAGCGCCGGTTGATGGCGTTGACGATGGCGGTGGTGGTGGTGAAGTCCGCCTCGCGCACGTTCAGCACGATGTGGTCGGACTTGTCAAAGGGGGTGTTGACGATACGCTCGACCAGCGCCCCGCCCGGGATGCGGGCCGAGGTCGGCACGCCGATGCTGATCTTGGATCCCGCCGCGGTTTCGTCGATGCCGGTGGCGGTCAGGGCGCCCTGGGCCAGGGCGTAGATCTCGCCGTCCACGCCCCGCAGGCTGGTCAGCAGCAAATTGCCGCCGCGCAGGTTGGTGGCCTTGCCGATGGCCGAGACGTTCACGTCGATGCGCTGGCCGGGCTTGGCGAAGCCGGGCAGCTCGGCGGTCAGCATCACGGCCGCGACGTTCTTGATGTCCATCTTTCCGGCCGTCGCGGCCTGCTCGAAGTCCGACAGCGGGCCGTCCATGCTGATGCCCATGCGACTGAGCATGGCACGCATGCTCTGCGCGGTGAAGGACACGTCGGCGCCGTCGCCGGTACCCTGCAGGCCGACGACCAGGCCGTAGCCTATGAGCTGGTTGGGGCGGACCGCGGCGATCGAGGCCAGGTCCTTGACCCGGTCGGCCCAGGCGCTGGTGCAGGCGCCCAGCAGCAGAGCGAAGGTCAGCAGGGTGGATTTCATGTCAGTGCGCTCCCGGGGTCAGAACGGCCACAGGTTGTGCAGGAAACGGGTGCCCCAGCCGGGTCGGCTGGCATTGGCAATGTCCCCCGTGCCACGGTAGGTGAACTGGGCATTGGTCAGTCGGCGCGAGCGCACGGTGTTGTTGGGCGAGACGTCCTCCGGCCGGATGATCCCGCTGACCTGGATCACTTCGGTGCCTTCGGTCAGGGCCATCTGCTTCTCGCCGCGCAGGACGAGGTTGCCGTTGGCCAGTACTTCGACCACGGTGACCGACACTTCGCCCTTGAGCGTCGCGCCCTGGCCGACGTCGCCTGAGCCGCTGCTGGTGATCTCGGATTCGTTCAGGTTGATGCCGGTGAACACGCTGCTGCGGCCGATCAGCTTCTGCGTCAGGCCCGAGGGAATGGCATCGTTGGAGGCCTTGCGGCTCACGTTGGCGCTTTGCTTGCGCTCGCCCTGGGTGGCTTCGTCCAGGATGACGGTGACGATGTCGCCCACCCGGAAGTGGCGTCCGCGCCCGAACCACTGGTCGCTCTGGCGGCCGTTGTAGATGGCGCCGGTGGACACGCGCTGCTGTTCGGCGGCGACCGGGTAGACCGGCGCGAACTCGGGCGAGTGCGCCAGCGGCGGGGGCGGCGTGGAGGCGCAGCCAGTGAGCTGCACAAGGGCCGCGCCAGCCAGCGCCAGCGCCGCCAGGCGCAGGCCGGAGACCGTAGCCAGAGAGGAGGGCAGGTGAGCCATTCGTCTGGCCTTACATGTTGTTGTTCAGGTAACGCAGCATGCCGTCCACCGCTGAGATGGCCTTGGAGTTGATCTCGTAGGCCCGCTGGGTCTCGATCATGTTGACCATCTCTTCGACGACGTTGACGTTCGAGGCTTCGAGCGCGCCCTGCTGGATCTGACCGGCGCCGGCCTGGCCGGGCGCCCCGACCTGTGGGGGACCGCTGGCCTGGGTTTCCTTCAGCAGGTTCTGCCCCATGGCCTGCAGGCCGGCCGGATTGACGAAGCGGGCGATCTGGACCTGGCCGATCTGCTGGGAGCCGCCGCCAGCGGCGACTTCGGCGGAGACGATGCCGTCACGGCCGATGCTGATGTTCAGGACGTTCGCCGGCACGGTCAGCGGCGGCTGCAGCAGCGCGCCGTTGGTGGTGACGACCTGGCCGGTGGCCGAGATCTTGAAGTTGCCGTCGCGGGTGTAGGAGATCGTTCCGTCGGGCTGCGCGATCTGGAAGAAGCCTTCACCCTGGATGGCCAGGTCCAGCGCATTGTTGGTCGTGACCAGGCTGCCCTGGGTGTGCGTCTTCTCGGTCGAGACGATGCGCACGCCGGTGCCCAGCATCAGGCCGGTGGGCGACTGCGCATCCGCCGCGACCTGGGCGCCGGGCTGGCGCAGGTTCTGGTAGAGCGCGTCCTCGAAGGCGGCCCGGTCCCGCTTGTAGGCGGTGGTGTTGACGTTGGCGAGGTTGTTGGAGATGACCGACATGCGCTTTTGCTGCGCATCCAGGCCGGTCTTGGCAATCCACATGGAAGCGTCCATCGTGTGCTCCTCTTACGCTTGAAGGGGGAAAAAATGAGGCATGGCGGGGGGCAGGTCAGGCGCCGGCGCGCATCATCGCGGCGCCGGATTCGTCCATGTCCTTGGTCTCTTTGATCATGCGGATCTGCATCTCGAAGCTGCGCGAGTGGTCGATCAGGCGGGTCATCGCCTCCATGGCGTTGACGTTGCTGCCCTCGAGCGCGCCCGGCACCACGACCGGCAGCTCGGGACCGTTGGGGAAGTCGGCGCCATCGGGCCGGCCCGCGACCTTGTACAGGCCGTCCTCGCGGCGGCCCAGGTCGGTGCCCGTGGAATCCTTCAGGCGCAGGCGGTCCACGAAGACCGGCGCCTGGTTGCCGGCCTGCGCCGGGTCGCGCGCGTAGATGGAACCATCGGCATTCACGCGCAGCTCGAAGCCCGGAGGCACGGTGATGGGACCGCCCTGGCCAAGCACCAGGTGGCCGCCGCCGGTCTCGAGCTGACCCTGGATGTTCACGCGCAGGTCGCCACGGCGGGTATAGGCCTGCACCCCGCCTTCGGCCTGCACGGCCAGCACGGCGCGGCCGCCGATGGCGATGTCCAGCGGGCGGCCGGTGGTCATGACCGGGCCGGGCGTCATCTGGATGATGTCGCGCGTGACCGGCTGCAGCTGGTAGCGCGTGTCGAAGCCCGGGCCTTCCACCTTGATGGTGCGCAGGGCCGCGTCGAAGCTGCGCTTGAAGCCCACCGTCGACACGTTGGCCATCTCGTTGACCAGCGTGGTGCGCACCAGGGCCTGGGCATTGATGGTGCCGTTGGAGGTGAAGACCAGTCTGTCCATGGGGCGGTGTCTTTCTCAGGGGCGTTCAGCGTCCGCGCGTCATCACGAGCGGATGTTGATGATGGCCTGCGTGAGGGTGTTGTTGGTCTCGATCGCCTTGGCGTTGGCCTGGAAGTTACGCTGGGCGGTGATCAGTTCGATCAGCTCCTGCGTCAGGTCCACGTTGGCGCGTTCGGTGGCGCCGGCGCGTACCGTACCGAAGCCGGCCGCGCCCGCTTCACCGAGCGTCACCTTGCCGGACTGGCTGGTGGCCAGGTAGCTGGAGTCACCCAACTGGCGCAGGCCAGTCGGGGCGGTGAAGTTGGCCAGAATGATCTTGGCCAGGTTCTTCTGCGTGCCGTTGGAGTAGTTGGCGGACACCAGTCCGTCGTCACCGATGTTCAGACCGATCAAGTCGCCCTCGGGGCGGCCGTTCTGGCTCTGGGCCAGCACGGAGAAGGGTGAGGAGTACTGGGTCGAGCCGTCGTAGTTGATGGCGAACTGCAGCGTCGCACCGGTCTCGCCGATGGTCGAGGCCTTGAACTGGATGGACTCGGCCGGCGACTTCAGGTTGCCGTCGGTGCTGAAGGTCAGCTCGCCCTTGTCCAGGAAAATCGCGGACCACAGGTCGGCGGTTTCCAGTTCGGAGAAGTCACCCGGGTCGGAGGTCTCCAGGCCCTCGCGGTTCACGTACAGGGGGAAGCCGGCGGCGTTACGGGCCTGGGGCGGCTCCACCCAGCGGCTGGTGGTGCCGCGGGCGCTTTCCAGGTCGGCCATGCCCCAGATGCTGTTGGCGGAGATCTTCAGGAAGGCGTCGTTGCCCGAATTGCCGGTGGTGAACTGGAAGAAGCTCTGGCCCAGGGCGTTCTTGCCCAGTTCCACCTTCACGCCGCTCACCGTGCGGCCGAAGGAGTCGGCCAGGGAGTTGATGCGGAACTCCAGCTCCTTGCGGAATTCCTCGATCGTGTAATCGGCCTTCTCGGGCATGGTCACGATGCCGGTCACGTTGTTGACCGTCACCACGAACTGGTTGTTGCTGCCGTCGACACGGAACTTGTTGTTCACGTTGATACCGATGGTGTTGCCTGCCAGGACCGCAGGCTGCGAGGTGATGCCGCGCAGGGGGGTGCTGGAGGTCTCGGCCACGGCCGGGTTCTCGGTGGACAGGGGCAGGCCGAACAGCAATTTGGCGACGGCCGAGGCGTCAGAGACCGAGACGCTGGAGGTGTCACCCGTGGTGCCCGAGGCGATATGGAACAGGCGCGCGGTGTCGTCGAAGCTCACGGCGACGCCAAAGCGCTGGTTCTCAGTCGCACGGATCATCTCGCCGCGAGGAAACATGTCCGCCGCGTAGGCGCCAGTGTCGGGATCCAGGCGCGTCTCGCTGGTGGTGAGCTTGAAGATGTCGTTGTTGTTGGTCGTGGCCGACGTCAGGACGAATTCCATGCCGACGGTGTCGGTCTTGAAGGTGAAGCTCTTGAGCACTGAGTCATACGCGACGCGGATCGAAGCATCACTCAGTTCGGTGCGCAGCTTGTCCTGCAGCAAGGATGCGGCCTCGTCCGAGGTCAGGCTGGCCATGGTCTTGCCCGTGCCAAATTCTGCGTCGATGTCGCTGTCGTCGATGGTGATGGTGTGGTAGTCGCCCGCCGCAGGCGTCGCGCCAGTGCTGACGATGGCGATCTTGAACAGGTCCGCAGTGGACGCGCTTGAGGTCGACTTCAGCGAGCTGAAGTCGAAGTAGCGCTCGTCGCCGTAGGCCTTGCCGATGGCGTTGGTGATCTCGCGGGCGATCTCCACGCCGGTGTACTTCTTGGTGATGTCGGCGTCGGAGTCGATCAGGTGGTTCAGGTTGATGGTGACCGGGTCAGCCGAGCCGTCCACATTCAGGGAGAACTCCAACGTGTTGGACTTCAGGGTGATGTCCAGCTCGTCGCCGCTGGCCAGCGCGTCCGGCACCGTGACGACGAAGGATTTGCCGGTTTCCACCAGCAGCGAATCGGTGAAGGTGATGGTTTTCTTGTCGGAGGACAGGGTGCCCGTGATCGTCTCTGGTGTCGTGCTGTCCGTGGGGGTGAAGCTGGCCGTCACCGTACTGGTCGCCCCAACCGTCAGGGTGAGCGAGCCGGCCGTGTGGACCACGCCCCGGCCCGTCGCACTGATCGTTGCGGCGTCGAGGGTGGCCTCCGTCACCGGATCCACACCCGTGTAGTTCATGGGCACGAACCCGCTCTTCCAGTCGCTGACCAGCTGGGTAGACAGCACCGAGCCGGTCGCCGCCGCTGGAATCGACTGCTGCGGGTTGCTCAGATCGTCCAGGTTGAACAGCTTGCTCACACCGCCGTTGATCAGCGAGGGGTTGATCTGGCTTTCCGGGCGGATCTCGCCGTACTTGTTCACGAACAGCTTTTCCTCG
>JACCDW010992790.1_pt1 | contig 12959 bp, 6 predicted proteins | sample 7449781 | NCBI WGS metagenome assembly JACCDW01 (sample SAMN15323449, study PRJNA562643) | freshwater metagenome | isolation source: river surface water | place: USA:Blue River Watershed | collected 2017-08-18 | reverse complement strand
CAGAAATCTGGAATAGTTGAGTAGATTCTGTTCCTTGGAATACAAATTGTTCGTTTGTAGAAGCACCAGAAGTATTGATTGTTCCAGAACCAATTCTTGTTGCTGGAATACTTCTCCAGGTAGATGAGGATTGCAGTCTAGTCTTGATTGGTGCCGAAGACTCAAGGTTCTCGAATGCAATATCATATGCTTCAAATGGAACTATTGAAGAGGTTCCAGTAAAGTCTTTAACGAGTTTTGATTGAGAAGAACCAGAAACTTGATATGTACCTGAACCAAATTCAAGTGGGTTTCTTCTAACTTCTGCTGCTCCAGAAATCTGAAATAGTTGAGTATTTTCTGGAGTCTGTGGAGAGAATGCCCAAGTGGTTGCTGATTGTAATGTAATTGTACCAGAACCAATTTCTCTATTTGTTTCTTTAAATGTTGCTGAAGATTGCAGTCTAGTCTTGATTGGTGCCGAAGACTCAAGGTTCTCGAATGCAATATCGTAAGATTCAAATGGAACTATTGGAGAGGTTCCAGTGAAGTCTTTAATTAATTTTGATTGGGAAGAACCAGAAACTTGATATGTACCAGAACCAAATTCAAGTGGATTTCTTCTAACAATTACCGCACCAGAAATTTCAAAAAGCTGAGTATTTTCTGGAGTATTTGAAGAAAACTCCCATGCAGTCGTTGACTGAAGAGAAATGGTTCCAGAACCTATTTCCTTATTTGAGTCTTTATAAATTGACGAAGAATAAAGTTTATTATCGTATCTTACGTTAGGTTCTAATATTTCAAATGCTATATCACTAGGATTGAATATTGCTTTTGAAACACTTCCTACATAAGATTCTGTATTTCGTTCTGTTTTATTTCCAGAAATCGCAAATAGTGATACTGATTCTCCCGCGTTAGAATTAAATTGTTCTCTGCAAGTTCCTGATACGGTGAATAAGTTTGTAGATTCTCCTGCTTGATTGCCAAATTTTATTAACGAATTTCCAGATACAGCAAAACTACCAGATGCCGAAACAACATCTACATTTTTGTAGCGAGATGTAGATGATAATTTTATGGAACCTGATAGATAATTTAATTCGTTATCAAATACAATATCAAATGCATCATAATAATTTTTGGGGGAAGCACCAATATATGAATTAGTTAATTTATTAATTAAAGAACCAGTAGTTATAAAACTAATTGTATTGAAATTTCTCTTTGTCGCTCTTTCAATATTAATACCAGTTAATATAAAGTTTGGAGGAGTTTCTGGTGGATTATAAGTTACTTTTGTATTTGATACAAATCCACCTTTTATTAATTCTCCAGACCCAACATATGTTGATTTTGTAAATCTTATTGTGGCAGAATTTTGAGTTGTAATATTTTTACTTTGTGACGCAATTAAACCTGTAATAGGTTCAAATACTATATCAAATGATGAAATAGGAGCAATTGGAGCAGTAGATACAAATTTTTTGATTACTCTTCCATTAGTATTGCTAGTTGGAGTTATATTTGTTTTTGTAGTACTTGGGGCAGTTTCCCAAGAATCAAACATCAATGAATATGCTGGGTTAGAAGAAGACGAACCAAAATCTGTACTTTCAAATACGATGTTACTCGTAGAAAGTACATAAGAAGATGGCGAGTTATTATTTCCTACCCAGTAAAATTTTGCCATAAAATGCTTGATTTACAAATAAAAAGGGGACTGCCATGCAATCCCCACAAACAAATCTCGAAGTATATAAATTTGTATCAGTTTAGCGAGACGTTTAGAGTAATCTTGATTTGGTCTCCGTTGTTCTGAATCTTGTAAGGTCCGTTTGTGAACGATTCGGAGAACATGATACTATCATAGATACCGCATGTTCCAGTACCGTCTAGAGCGGGCCAAGTTCTGATGGTGTTAGCATCGGGAACTTCATAAATTGTATAGTTTCCTTCTGTTGTGGTTGTATTACCAGTTCCTCTACCAATCCAAACTACATCGCCAACAGCACCGCCGTGGTTTGTAGCAGTAATTTGTGAGAATGAGAAGGTAATTGTATCGCCACCCGCAGGAGTTAATGATGTAGTTAGTGGGCTGCTAAGAGTTACAATATAAGCAGCGGATAGACCAGCAGCAGCAGAAATAATAGCGTTATCTACACCAACAACAGTGACGGTTCCTGTAATAGCTCCAGTCTGACCAGAGGTTACAGTTACTACCATGCCAGGAGCAATGTTGCCAACAGCAGCAGTAACTTTAAGGCGGGTCGAACCTTGAACGTTTTCAGTTGATGTTGCTGCAGCGGTAGTTCTAGTTACTGTAGTAGCAGCAGCAGAAACGTTAGTGTTTGTTGGGTTGTTTAAATACTTCTGTTGAATTGTATTTGCTCTTGCAACAAAATATCCATGGATATAAGTGGTTCCTGCTTCAAATGTAAATGTTTGCTCTGGGAAAGAAGCAGTGGTAGTACCATTAGTGTCACCAGAAATGGTAGCAGTCCACTGAGCACCAGGAAGTAAATAACCATACTTTCTATTACCAGCAACACCAGAAGCTACTGCAGGAATAACGGCACCTGCGGTATTGATTGCCTGATAATAATCATAACCATATGGGTCTAATGCGTCAGTACCAGTGCCAACTGCATAAGTATATGGCTCAGTATAGCCAGAAGCAATGATGAGCTTAGGTGTATCTGATTCTTGAGGAGCAAACGTTGGTGCGCTTACATTAGTATGTGAAATTAGCTTAAGAACTAAATTCTTAGGTGTTTGTCCAGTCTGGTTGACTAGATAACGAAGTGATTCTAATTCACCAATATTTGGTACTAAAAGTGCCATTTAAAACTGTCTCCGAACTTTAATGGTATTTATTACACTTTATATTTATAAAAAATAATTTATGGTAGGACTTGAACACTCAATGACATCATAATTTTTTTTATGCTTATAGAATCGTTTTCAACAACAAATTCTAAAATGTCACCAGCATCTAATGTAGAATTCCAAGCAATTAAATTTATATTTTTATTTTTCTGTGCATTTGCCAATGATGGTTTTTGAGTTCCTGCTATCGACACAGTATTTGGATATGAAGAATATGTGGTCTTTTTAACATCAACACTAATTGTACCAGTTACATCAGATACAATAGTCCAACTAGTTATTTTTCCTTTAAAATCTAAACTTAAATATCCCTTACTTCCTGACGTAATTGTATTATAACCACCATCAATAACAAAATTTATTGTTCTAATTGCATCAGGTTTTAAAGAATATGTTTTTTGATTTGCATTATACCCAACAATATACCTACCTTCGGCATCTGTTGTTTTATCAACATCTGTAGTTACTAAATTTGTTAAATCTTCTACAGCGGGTGATAATTGAAAATCTACCTGTGCTCCAAATTGTCTTGGTTGTTGAAGTGTAATTTTATATTCTGGCATTAGGTAACTCCTTCTTTGACTGTTACAATACCTTCTACAACTCTGGTTGTAACATTAGAAGTAATATTAGTAATAATCAAATCATACACATATCTTCCACCTTTAAGTGCTGTTGTTTGCTCTTTATTCAAAGTTAATCTTACTTTTCCTCTGATAGCATCAATAATTGTTGTTGTAAAAGAAACTGATGATGAAGAATAAAAACTTTTTTTAATTTTGGACGCAGTAGTATAATTAGTAAGATTTACAGGAACCCCCGTATCTTCGTCGGTTACTGTAAATATTGCTTCAAAATCAGAATTTTTTTCAACTACTAAATTTACCGTTAATGCCGACATTACACAATAAAAACCCCTCTCAGTATTTATACGAAAGGGGTTAATAATTTATAGAACGCTGTTTATAAATTTAGCCATTTTTTTAGCAACGGCACTCCATTGATATTCTTTTTTGCAAGTCATTAGATGGCACAAATGTCCTCTTTCTTTGCAATAATCTTTATCATCATAAAGTTTAGCAAGTTTTTCTACAATAGAATCAATATCTGGATATGCACGGTCAATACCATAATTAACATCTTTGCCCATGAAACCAATTTTAGCTAATTCTCCACAATCTTTAAAAATTTCGGCGCTAGCAGCATAGTCAGGAAGAACCTGAGGAACTCCCGCTGCAGCCATTTCAAATGGCACTAAGCCCCATCCTTCACCTTCTGAGGTATTAATTCCAACATCACAGGCATTGTAAATAATATTTAAAGTTTCTGGAGTAATTTGATTTTTTTCTGGAGTCATTTCTAATCCAGACAAAAACAATCTATCTTGTGGGTCTAGACCATTTTTTCTCATCTCATAATTAAACAAAGGAATAATATCCCACCCACAATCTTTCACTCCCATGTGAAGATATAATTTAGCATTAGGTCTGCCAACAGCAAACTTAGCAAATGCCATAATAGTTAAATCAATTCTTTTTCTAGGTTGATTTCGATTGCCATTAAAAACAATAAAATCATCCATAGACATCTTTCCGATAGTTTCACGACAAGATTTTTTATCTAGGGGAAAGAAAACTTGACTATCAATACCATGCTCCAGAACTTCAATCTTACCAGTAAATCCACCATCTCTGATAACTTGAGCAGCAAATTCAGTATAAGTAATAGCTAAATCAACTTCATTGAACCATTGAAGAACCTCAGGAAACCAACCACCGCCATCTACAGGAAAATATGTAATAAATTTAAATGGATATTGCTCTTTATGCTTTTTAATAATCTCCCAATATCTATGAAGAATCCAAACATCATTGAATCCAACAACAACATCTGGCTTAACAGCTAAAAATAATTCTTCGATATATTTGAAACCATAGGCATCTCCTTGTGGGTCCTTTGATGATGCTGGAAAAATTGTAAAGGGAAAATCATGACCTTGACCCCAATAGTTAATTGCCATGACCGTAACATCATACTGGTCATAAATTCGAGTCAAAATAGATTCACTAACTCTTCCAAATCCACTGGGAATTACGCAATCACCAATCCAAAGAAGCTTTTTCTTTTTATTACCAAATCCTTTAGCCATAAATTTTTTACGTCAAATTCAGATACTGTAATATATATTATACCACAGATTATGTAGTTGTTAGAGTAGTAACTCCTGAAGTTGCGGTCATTCCAGTTACATACCAACTAGTTCCATTACATACTGCCATAAATCTTCTATTAACTTGAGAAGCAAAAAATACAGCGGTATTTGTCGTACTTGCACTTCCATTAATATGACCCGCAATTGCAATTGTATTTGCTGTAGAATCTGTTCTTACTAATGTAATTGGTTTTCCTGTCAATATACCAGAAGGAGTTGGTAATGTTACCGTATATCCTGAAGATGCGGTTAAAAATGCATAATCAACATTACTACTAAGAGTTACAGTTCCCGTGACATTGGTGGCATTAAATACAGGACCATTGATTATAGGTGAATTAATAGTTCCTGACGTAACTGTAGGATTATGAATAGCACCTAATATTGTAGTATTTCCTGAAATACTTACTCCACCTTGAATAGAAACAGTTCCTGTATTTACACCAGTAGAATTGATACCCTTTGCTCTAATTCTTATTGATTCTGCTGCTGATGTGGTATCTCCAACGTGAATAACTACAGTTTTTCCACTAGATGCTGTTCCTAGAGCTAAATTTCCACCATTAATGTATAAATATCCATCATTTGCTCCAGTGATATTAAATGCAGCTTGATTATATGTACTACTATTTACTCCTAAATCAATATAATTAGTACTATCTGTTCCATTGTCGGCAGTTACAACTAAATCTGCTGATGAAGAATTACCACTAGAAATATTTTGGATATTAATTTGAGTATATCCAGAAACATTTTTTGTTGCGTTTAAAATAGCTGCTGGAAATGATAATGGAGTTGATGCGATGTCTCTAATATCAATTTCTCCAATACCATTTTGTAAAGAAATAGTTGTGGTACTACCACTAACAAGATTTATATTGCCTCTAAAAGTAGCACCAGTTAAAATTTGAGGATTTACTAAATCTATATCAGAAATTGTTCCTGAACTTACTGCCAAATTAAATGCAGTTCCTGATACTACAGTAATTGCACCTAATAATCCTCCAGAAATAGTAGGAAGAATTAGTGTTCCACTCGATACAAAAGGATTTAATAAAGTTGAAGTAGTTGATGTTAATCCAGCAGCAGAACAATTAGTAAATGTTGAAAATGTAAATGTTCCTGATGATACTACAGGTGAATTTAATTGTGGCGTATTACTAGTAATATTATCAAAAGTTCCTGAAGTTACACTAAAATTTAATGCTGTTAAATCAGTTAATGAACCGCCAGATAATGTGACATTGGTTATATTAGAATTATTTACCGTTGTATTATTAATTACTCCTCCACTTATGGTCGGTGTATTAATAGTACCACTAGCAACAGTAATACTATTTACTTCTAACGAGCCAACAATATTAGTATTTCCTGAAACAACTAAATTTCCAGGTGAATTTAAAATTACAGTTGGACCATTAAAAGCACCTAACGATAATGGATGACCACTTGTAGTAGTAAAGATATTAAATATTCCGCTACTTACTGCAAGAGATACTCCAAAAAAATCTCCTCTATTATCTAATGTAACTCTAGTTCCTCCTTGAGGAGTTCCACTAGCAATAGTAATCCTACCATAATAAGTTTGTGCATTAGTATAAGTACCATTTTCAATGGTCGGATTATTAATTTGAGAATTACTGAGTGTAGATAAACTCATCGATGTATTGGTTGCAGTTCCTCCTGAAATTGCAACACTAAACATTGTTGGTGAATATAATACAGAATTAATTCCTGTATTACCAGAATAAAGTGTACCAAAACAATCTTTCAATGTTTTGCCACTAAATGTTGGCGGCAAACCAGACAAATCTCCAATATCGTTTCCGATATTGTTAATCATCAAACGTTGCTGTTCAAATGTAAAATTTGATAGGACTTGTCTAATTGGCATTTTGGTTAATTAACTGCTTTAATAAGGTTTTAATTTCCGCCATTTCTGACTTCAAATTATCTATTTCATCCACTGCATTATGTAATCTTTCTCGCTTAGCCTTTGACTCCATATATTTATGATAGTCATCAACATTTGAGTTAATTATTGCTCCTGAATTTAAATCACGATATAGATTAGAATATCCTTCTACAGGTAATTTATCCATCATGAGTTTGCAATAACACGAAGGTCTTCGACACGAGGAGCTAAAACTGGATTTCCAGTTAAGAATACAATTTTAATAGCAAATGATTTAAATGAAGGAAGATTACTTACGGTATACTTATATTCTAAGTATGAATTCAAATCTTCAACGGAAGAAGATAAAGTTTTGCTTGATACTGGAACAATATCTGCATAATTATCAGAATATCCAGTGGTATTAAAATATTGCCACTTCAATGAATTAAATTCTCCAGTGTTACCATCAGGTTTAATTTTATATAATACTTTAATATCTGAATTATTAAATACATTTGCACTTAACCTAACATCTAATGCAGTTGCTGGTGTTTCCAATGTAACTTCTTTAGTTACATATTTGGATGATGCGGAGCCATTTTCTGATTCAGTTTCATCAACATACAAGAATCCAGCAGCATTAGTAACACCAGACACACTTACATAAGTAAATGGAGTTGAACCACTAATATTCTTAACAAAATCACCAACACTAAATGTATCTGGAGTAATCACTCTAAGTTTTAATTTATCAACTCCATCCCAACCAGTTACTTTTCCTTTTTTAACTACCACAGAAGTTACTGTTGCACTAGTTCCACTAGAACTTTGAGAAATAGTATTTCCAATTGTAAAAGTTCCACTTAAATCAATTGCTTTAATAATTCTATTAGTAGAATCTACGCTTACAATTTGAGCACTATTCCCTGCTTGTGCTAGTCTAGTTGTGCTAGTATCTGTAGTTAAGCTAAAAATACCACCTGTAATATTGTTGTATGTTATAGTAATACAATCAAGTTCTTGCTGTGGATTAGCTGTTGGGTCATATCCAAATCCACCAGGAACAGTAAGTGTTTGTATTTTAGTTCCAAAACGAGTTTCCTGACCCGTTGGATTGTCAACTCTACTTCCAATACTAACAACTGCACAACGCTCCACATCAATAACTGGCGAAACATTGTCACTTGTTGTTTGCATATTAATGTTATAAGTCAAACTCTTTTTACCATTTAATTCATTAATAGTTGACCTATAAAGTTCATTATTAATCGAAGCTAATACTCTAGTTGAATCAAAGTAATAATTATCATTAGGAGCAATGTTTTCAAAAGATGCTAGAGAATAATCTGTATATGCAGATGTTCCATCAACAGATAATCCTCTTGCAGTTCTTACTGAATGCTGAATAGTAGATGTAGAAAATTCTAATGTAGCAATTTGTGGATATAAAATTTGATACGCTTTATTTGTAGTTGCAGTTACAGTTTTACCGCCAGCTCTTCCAGTATTACCTAAAGTTGGATTTGTCCATTCTGCATCAGGAATATAAATTGTATATTCATCAATACCAACATTACCAATAAAATGTAATCCATTTAAACTGCTTGTTGGAATACCTAATACAGTGTTTGAACTTCCACTTCCTTGAATTCCTGATAAAATTACAGTATCTCCTGCTTTCATGCCATGATTTTTATGGCGTACACGAACAACTCTACTATTAGCTCCAAATAAACTTGAAGTACCTGCAATATTTGAAATTTCAAGAGGATTTTCTTCTAATAAAACAGCACCAATATCTTTGTTTACTAATTCGACAGAAGCTGTAGTATTTGTGCTAAATACTGCTCTATTTAAATTAAATTTAATATCTTCAATATCATCGCCAACGTAGGCAGCTGAGTTTTGAGACTTATATAAAGCTCCTACATAAGGTTTTGAAGTTGCTGTATTAGTGCTATTTAAAACAGTATCTCCAACTCTTGCTGTGTAAATTTTATAATCCGACGAATCGGTTGCAATCACAATTCCATAAATTGTATTATTTTGTAAATAAACAGGAGAATCAAATTTAAATTTAGTTTTTGTTGTAGCATCACTTGATGTTGCTACTCCCATTTTAACAGCAGGATTATTAATTTTTACAATTGCAGTTGCCTTGGCTGTACCATCTCCACCAACAATACTTACATTTGGTGCTGCATAATAACCAGAACTTAACCCAGGAACAATACTGTAAATTCTACCGTCATAAACTTTTGTAGTTAATGTTGGAACAGTTCCTCCTGCATTATCACCAACTAAAGAAATGGTAGTTCCACTAGTAGTATATGAATTACCAAAATTGGTAACCTTAATTTGTTCAATATAACCAGAATCTTCATCAACAAAGAAATTAACCGCAGTAATTGCTGGAGTAACATTTAATTGTAATTCTTCCCCTGCAATAAATTCAAGACCATTGTGATTACTTAAAACTAGATTATATCTTACTGCCGAGTTACTTACTGTTATTGTAGTTTTAATAGTTCCAGTAGCGCCAGATTTTAATCCTGTTACAGTATCATTTGCATTAAATGTTACTGTAGTATTATTGCTAGATTTAATTCTTAAAATAGTATCACTATTTAATGTTTTTTGACTAAATGGAACAATATTTGCAGTTGGTACTGTTCCGTTTGTTGCTACCAAATAAACAGAAATTGGTCTGCTTGAACTTTTTTCTTTGAAATATAAATCAACGCTTGTAGCAAAAATTCCATCTGTATAACCCTCAACAGAGAAAGTTTGTGCAAGTGGGTCAACAAAATTAGCACCAGCAGTAATGTTTGATTTTACTGTATCAATTGTTTGAACTGTTTTTGAAGAACTTAAAGTTCTTCTTGAATATGGAGATAATCTTGTAGACTGGATTGCACTTGAATTAGATGAAATTAATCCTGATACAATATATTCTGCTTCAACAAAAGTTGAAACTTCATCTGAACTATTACTATTTGTTTGACTTGAAGTTAATCTAAAAGTTTTTGTACCTGCAGTGAATTGCCTAAATGTTGATGAATTACTATAGAATGATGCGTAATTAATAGTATCTAGAGAAACTATAGTTTGATTTGCTGCTGGGGCATATCCATTTGGAATTAAAAATAATCCACTAATATTTCCACTTGAATCTGTAACGATTGAAGTTCCAAATCCCTTCTGTGCATAGCCTCCAATGCCCGTGTATGGGTTTGTAGTTACATTATCAGGATTTACCCAAGCATTTACATCAATGCCATCAAAAAAGGCATATAATTGAGTATTGGGTTTTAAACCAGTTGCATTAAATTTAATTAAATTGGTACGCATATAAGGATTATATGCGTTTGCAACTTCTTTTTGACCTACTGAACTTGCGGAAGTTCCATATGCAGTGGTTCTGTTCTGTGTTCCATTTCTACTTCTAGTTCTTGTTAATGCTTGTACAATATTTGAAGAGGAAGAAGAAAACTGATTAACAGTTCCTGTTGAATTGCTAGATTTAAAGTTTGTTGAATTTGATAATCCATATGTAGAAGCACCAGCCCAAGAAATTTGCCATTCATTCCACAAACTTCCCCAGCAAGAATCTGGTTGATTTTTAATACTATCAAAAACAGAATTTTCATTTAAAACTAATTCTGGAGCTGTTGTTACATCTTTCCATTCATCAATATTTGGAGATAATATCATCGTACCAGTATATTTGGCAGATTGACCAGGATTAACAACTATATCTCTGGTTGCTGAATTTACAGAAACTGTTGATTGCTCTGTAAATGGAAGAGTTATTAAATCTCCATTACGAACATAACCATTTGCAGTTCTTTGTAAAGTTGTTTTATTTGATTCCTCCAGTTTTGTTTGCGAAGCAACATATGAAGGTCTTAATAATCCAGATTGAGTATCAACTGAACATCTATAATCTAATGATACTGTATCTCCAATTGAATGTCCTTCAAAATTATCTACTAAAATTCCATTTTTAAATTTTTCTGTATTTAATTCATCTCTTACTTGGGTGTTAAATGTATCTTGTTCTACTAAACTAAGAACAGTATAATATTCTAACTTTTCAATTCTTTTTTTCAAACTACCAATATCTTTCATTGTATAACGAGTATTGTCAATAGTTTTCACTTTTACATCTGATGTATTATAAGTATATGCTGGAATATTTAAATATAATAATGGCATTGCTTCTGCAATGTCAGATGGATTTTGAGGATTAGTTGATGGAGTTCCTTTAGAAATTACAAATTTTCCATCTTTATTTAAGAATAAAGCATCAATTCGATTTAAATAATATGAATAACCAACTTGAATGCTTGTTCCATAAACAGGAACTCTTGCATAAGAAGCACCAGTTCCAGAAAACTTAATAGCTTCTGTAGTTAACTTATCTGTATATCCTGGTATTTGAGAAGTTGTTGCATCGTTTAAAGCAAAATCAGAAACTCTAGGTCTAAAATCTAAATAATCACTTAATGAAACATCGCCATAAATTTTAGAATTAAATCTTGGAATCTGACCATAGTTAGTATTTGTGTATGAGTCTACACTAAAATAATCACCTGAACCAGAGTGCTTATAATAATCAAATACAACTAAAAACTTAGCAGTTGGTGCAGTAGCTCCAGCTTTTCTTATAAGTCTAGCTAAATCATAATGAGTATCTCTTTGTCCACCATCAAAAGTGAATCTATCTGTAATATTTAAATCTGATGTGGTTGGAGTATTTCCTGTTAATGTTTGATATACTCCGCGAAGTTTAACCCCATCTGCATAATTTAGTGGAATTACTGGGTCATCAATATTAGTTTCAATAATTAAACTTTGGTTTTCTACCAAACTCTTAGTTTTTGGTGTTGTATTTGATTTCTGAACACTAGCGATTAATTTAAACACTACATTTGCGTAAGTAGCACCTAAATTAATATTAATTGTTGCGTTACTATTTGAGAAAGTTACTGCACCACTTAAATCAATTAATTTACCCCCATTTGCAGTGCTTAAATCTGTTACGTCAGTAAAAATATAATTCTCTGTGCTAAATGCTAAGAATTTTTCATTTGTACCAAGTGTAAGTGAAATAGTTCCACTACCACTTAATTTATTAATAAATTGATATTGTGTGGTATAATTAATATTTGTATTAGTTGTATTTAAAATAGTTGTACTAACATTTGTATTTGGTAGTGGAAGTAATAAACTATCTTGAGCAACTCCGTTTAACTTTGCTCTTACTCTGTTTATGATTTTACTTTGGAATGTACTTAAAATAATTCCTCTTACAAAAATTCTAGCTGGTGTGGAACTTCCTGCTTTAGAAATTGCTTGTACAATATATCTTCTTGTTACGCCAGCATCATCAATTACTTGAATTAAATCATTAGGAACTAAATCTAAATCTGGTCTTGCATTTAAATTATCTGAAGTGATAAAATACGACCCTTCTGAAGCACTGAATGAAGCAGAATTTGATACTTCGTATGTGGAAATTTTTGAAGATATGTCCCCTCCAAATGAATTTCCTGCACTTGCTGTATTAAAATAAGATTTTGCTAATGAAGCATCATAATCTTGAACAGGATTATTATTTAAAATTGCAACATATTCTGCAGTTACAGTCCCCCCACTAATTGTTACTGTTGGGGCAGAACTAAATTCTCCAGCAGCTTCTCTTGTGGTTTGTGTAATATCAATACCTGTTAATCTTCCTGACGTAACTTTTAAGTCTGCTGCTGTAATTGCACTTTGCAACACCCCATTAAAAAATACACTAATTCCAGAACCAGTTGAAAGATATCCAGAGCCAACAGAAACAGCTTTTAAGTATGAAACGCTACCTTCTTCTTGAATTATGTTGGAAGCATTACTAGTTCCAATTCGTTCTTCACTTACAGTTTCTCCTTGAACAAATTTTCCTTTTACTGACGATACAATAACTTCACGATT
>JACCDW010987188.1_pt1 | contig 12966 bp, 31 predicted proteins | sample 7449781 | NCBI WGS metagenome assembly JACCDW01 (sample SAMN15323449, study PRJNA562643) | freshwater metagenome | isolation source: river surface water | place: USA:Blue River Watershed | collected 2017-08-18 | reverse complement strand
TATTTTCAGGCCTGGCCCAGGTCCCCCACCACGTGATGGCGCAGTAGGGACCCCGGCGGCAGGGACCGGGCAAAGCCCACCACGGCGGCCGCATCGTCGGCGGCCCCGGTTTTGCGCGTCGCATTCCACTGCAGGCGCACCGGGCCCCCGTTACCGTAGCACCCGCCGGGGGTGTCCGATCCCACCAGGGCGGCCCCGGACCCATGCGCCACGAACACCACGACAAAATCCCGATCCCCCCGGGCGCACAATGGGCGGCCGTTGCCACACTGCGCGCAACTGAAATTCTCGGCCAGCTCGGCCGGGCATTGCACGAATCGGACCCCGTCGCGCGTGCAGGGCCACACCGTGCCGGCCGGGGCGGCCACCACGGCCGGGCGGCCGATGGCCACGGCGGCCAGGGCGTCGGCCATGGTGTCGCAGCTCGCATTTATCACGGTCTCGCCGGCGGCCGGTACCGGCAGCAGCTCGGCCGGAAAATGCGAATAGGTCCAGGCCTGGCCATTGCGCGGCACGGCCTGGCGCAGGGCGGCCAGATATTCGGCGTCGATCAGGTCGGCCGCGTGGTCCCCCTGGGGGTTCAGGGCGCAGGTTTTCGGGCAGGTCCCGAAAACGTGGTGCGCGCCGGCCCGGTAGGTCACGGCAATGGGGCCGGTTTTTTTGTTGCCCGACGTGGTAACGGTTTTGAGCATGGTGGTCTCGCTTTCTCGCTTTCTGGTGGTGTCGCCCAGCGCAACACCTGGCGGAATTTTAAGCCATCAAAAAATCAACTGTCAACACCCCGACGCAAAAAAAAAAAAATCTAGCGGCCGTTGATCAGGGAATGCAGCAGCCAAAAAAGCCCGAGCTTTGCCACCGTGCGCGCATGGCGCAGCAGGCCGGCCCGGCCGTCCGGGTCCGGTGGGGGTTTTCGTGGTGGTCGGGTCAGGCGCAGGCGGTCACGCCGACGCATACCGGCGGCCGCTTCGCTTGTCTTCGTCCAATTGGGCGGCGGCTTCGGTCAGCAGCATGGCCCGATGTTGCAGGCGGCCGGCTTCGGCTCGCCACGCGTCGGCGGTCTCGCGCAGGCTATCGGCGGCGGATTTTCCAGGGCTTAGGCGCACGTCCAGGGACGTCGGGCCGGATTGAATGCAGGCATAGGCGCATTCCGCGCCGATTAGGGTTTTCACGCGCATGGTTTTCTCGCTTTCTGTTGCCCGGGCCCATGCCCAGGTGCTGCTATGGTAACGCGTGCCGGTGTTAACTGTCAACTCTCGGCCAGGTGCTGGCGCAGTCGGTGCCACATCGGGGCCGCATAATTCCATCGGTCCAGGGGTTCCGCGTCAATCCCGAGCTTGACCAGGTCCAAGGCCTGCTCGCCACGGTATAGCAGCAGCTCGGCCTTGCGCGCGGCCACCGTGCCGGGCGGGTGATATTCCACCAGGATAAACGTCGGGCAGCCCATATCCGCGTGCGATACGTGGAAAGCCACCTGATGCGGGCGCAGCTCTACCTTGCGGCCACGGCGCACCACCTTGAGCTCGACGGGCACAAAAATGCCCTCGGGCTTCATTGCGATCAGGCAGTCCGGAATCCCCAGGTTTACCCGGTTTTCAATCCGGGATATACGGCAGTTTTCGAGGTTTTCCCGGACCCGGTTGTACAGGCGGCTCTCCGGCTTCACTGGCATGGGGTTCTCCGTTCTCGGGCGGCCGCTCGTCGGCGGTGTCGTCTTCGGTCTCTTCGGCCGGTGCGGTGTCCGGCAGCTCGGCCAGCTCAGGGTCCGATTCCAACTGTCGGGGCGTGATGTCGATCACAGGGCCCCCGCCCTGGCCATACAGGCGGCGGATTTCCTCCAGCTTGCGCATGACCTCTTCCTTGGACATGCTGTCGATGGTCCCGTGCCTGATTTCCTTGCGGTCGATGTAGATCGTGCCCAGGGCCTGCCCCCGGCGGTATTCGGCCTGCACGGCCGCGCCATACGCGCCGGCTTGCAGGGCCTGGTCCCGGATCAACTGCAGGTCCCGCATGTGCCGCTCGTACGTGGTCCCGTACTTCTCGCCCAGCTCTTTGCGGCGCTCTTGGATCGCGGCCACGATATGCGGGTTCAGCTCCGGGTCGGTGAGCTCGCGGGCCCGGTTCTTTGCCCAGGCCTCGCTGTACCCGGCCCGGATGGCCACCTCGCGCATGTTCAAGCGGCCGTCTTCAGCGCAAAATTCCTCGACGAACTTCCATTCCTGCGGTGTCAGCAGCCGGGGCTTGTGCGGCTTCACAGGCGCAGTGATCCGGGCCTCCACCACGGCCGGCCGTCCGCCCAGGGTTTTGCCCGCCAAGAACTTGTCGTCCTTGTTGGTCTTCATCAGGTCACCCTCCACACGCGCCAGCCCTTGTCGGCCTCGCGCCAGCGGATGGAAAAGCGCACCCCGTCGTGCCGCTGGGAAAACATCCAGGCGGCGCTGCGGGCGTTCTTGACCTTGTCCGGGTTGGTGATCAGGAAACTATCGCCGACGCGCATGTCATAGAACGGGTACTTCTCCCGTTGATGCGTCTTCGGCATGGGCACGTGGCTGTCAATTGTCAACATGCCCGAACTATACAGGGAAGGGCCGGTTCTCGTCCAGAGAACCTCACGGCAATTTGCGAAATCCTATATACAGGGAAAGAATGATTGTGCTTTGAGCGTACAAAAAAAAACGCGCGCGACTTTTATATGAATTACACCATTACACCTCTATAAAACACTGTAATCCTATCTAACCTATTGATTCTATTCATCTATTACACTATTACATCTCTTCTGTTCTTATACAAACGCTTATAGCGTATTCATTCTTCCCTAGAACCTATTCTGCGCACCACCACCGCAATGTGGTCCCTGGTCCGTGGTCCTTGCCCCTCTCCCCTTTACGCCTACAACGCAATGCGTTAACATTGCCCCATGAACACCCCTGACCCCCACACCCTTGAGCACATCCGGCACATGTTCGAGTACTCCGATGCCGGCATGGGCTCGTTGATCTGGCGGCACGGCCGTTATCGAGGCGAGCTCGCGGGCACGCCCATGGGCACCACGGGGGAGTGGCGGGTCCGCCTGGACGGCACCTCGTACTCCTGTGCCAAGATCGTGTGGTTCTTGGAGACCGGCTTGTGGCCCGAGGTCCGCCTTCGTCACACGGACAAAGACCGGGACAACATCCGGTTTTCCAACCTGGAAGAGACCAACCGCCGGGATGGGCCGGGGCGCTGATGTCCCCGTGCCTGGTTACTGCATCGTGCCCCCTGCAAGGCTCCCATCCAGCAGCTTGACGGCCAGGTTGGCGGGGATGATCTCCCCGAACTCGATCTCTTGGACATCGCCGACGTGGATGCCCAGGGGCGGGACGTGGAGCACGGGCCCCAGGCACACCACCTTGTGCCCGTTGATGGTGAGGACCAGCACCTGGACCGTGGCCCGTGGTTCGAGCTCCTTTCGGATAGCCTCCTGAAACTCCTGGAAGCTATCGAAGGTCCCGTTCACGATGCCACCTTCTGCCAGGCGGGCGGGACTTCCTGGTTCTTGATGGCCAGGTCCAGCGAGAGCTTGTCGATTTCCTCTTTGCACTTGCGCACTTCCTTGGCCAAGGATTCGGCCAGGTCGTTTTGCACTTCAATTCTCCGGCGCAGGCCGTGGATGTACTCCAGCAGCTCCAGGTTTTCCACGCGCACGGGTGGGTCCTCGGTCGAGAAGATTGCGGGTCTCAGCATTTTTAGAACTCCTTGTTCCAGATGTCGTTGATGTAGCGGTAGAGCTTGTGGTGGCCGATTTGCATGCCCTCGCCGGTCTCGGTGTTCCCGATCCAGTAATTCTCCCCGCCCTGGAAGGGCTTGCAATAGTAGTTGCCCACGCGCAGGAAGTCGCCCCGGCGGCGCTGCTCCAGCTCCTGCAGTACCTCTTGCCAGGTGTCGGCGGGGAGGGTGACGGATTCGGCCCCTGCTACGCGGGCCAGGTGCTCTTCGAGTTGCCTGTCGGTGATCATGTCCGCTTCCTTTTCCTGATCAGGTCCGCAGCCTGGTAGGGCTCGGCCTCATGCGCGATGGCCGCACAGGCCTCGATCTCCTCGTTGACAGCGGCGGTCACGGCCTTCTCTACCATCACCCTGAGGTAGACGTCCACCGCCTCTAAGACCTTCTTGGCAGCGTCGTCGCAGGGAACGTCCGGGTTGGCCCAGATACCGTCCTTGGACAGGCGCAGGATTTCGGTCTTGTCCTCTCCGCCGTAGAAGTGGATGTTCGGCGGCGCGGTGGGCCCGTGGATCGTGTACGGCCCCAAGGTCTCCGTGGGCACGCTGTAGACGCTGTTCGGGTCAATGCGCTCGCCATCCTTCATCCAGGCCTGGCCCACGGTCAGCAGGTCTTGCACCAGCTCGTCGTAGCCCCGTGGTCCGGTCTCCGCGCCACACCGTGCGCAGCGCAGCCCCTCGGACAGATTGGCATTGAAGTGCCAGTCGTGTTTGCAGTCAGTCATGGTTTAACTCCTTCATTCGGACCTTTGCCTGTTCAATTACCTGGTCGTAGACCTCTGGATGCTCTTTTTTAAGGCGTTCCATAAACGTGGGGAGCCATGTGTCGTCCATTGGCAGGTCCTGCACCAGCTCCACTATTTCTTTTCGGGAAGTCATTTTTTGTCCCAATCATCGAACAGCTCGTTGTTGCTTTCCGAGCGGCCGTAGCCGGCGAAGAGCCCTTTGACCCGCTGCCAGGCCACGCGGCGCAGGGAGATGTTGGCCAACTGCTGGCGCAGGGTGTGCACCTCCAGCAGCAGGTCGTTCGAATGCTTGGACATCAGCTTCCATGCGGATTCAAACTCTTGCCGCGCCTCCTCACGGCCGTCCAGCTTGCCTCGCAGGTATGCGTCGGCCTCGACGTCCTTGTACGTGCGGCGCGGGCGCTTCTTGCTCTCGCTCACAGGCGTGATCTCGGTGATCACGATGGGGGTTTCAGTCGTAATAGTCATTCGTGCGATCCTCCATGTATTCAAAAATCTCTTGCTCCAGGCGCTCGCATTCGGCGCGATTCCCCTGCAGCTTTTTCTCTAACCACGGCGCGGGTCGGCCCCTGCGGTCGAGGATTTCCCAGTCCCCGCAGCCGCCCTCCGCTGGGTAGCAGTACTCGGGCGGGCCGCTCACTTTGGCCGGGACGTAGGGCTCCCAGTAGGTCACGCGGATCGTGCAAGGGATGCCGCAGCAGGTGGTGTCGAACTCGGTCATTGCAGCACCTCCGCGATCTTCACCCGGATGTTGCCCTGGCCGACGTGGTACATCAGCTTCATCAGGAAGTCCTGGCTCATGTGGGTGCTGTCGATCTCGATGAAGGCCTCTTGCGAGACCACCGAGGCGGCAATCAGCGTGCGCGGCTTGCGGGTCTTGATCCGTGGCCCGTGGACACTGAACACTGGTGTTTCATCTTCTGTCATTGCAGCCTCCCCCGCATGGCGGCCACCATCGCGCGCTGTTGATCCATCAGCTCATCCCGCTGTGCACAGGCCTGTACATACATGGCGTGCAGCGTGTTGATCTGGTCTTGTAACTTTGCGCGCTCGGCCGCAGCTACCAGCCTGGCGAAAGCGTACTTGTACAGCTCCTCTGGTGCGGCCTCACGCACGGCCTGTTCCAGCAAGCGGTCGATGTCTTCATTGGTCATAGCACCACCCCCTTTGCATCCTGCACCAGCACGCGAACGCGCTCGATGATGTCGCCGTGGCGGCCTTGCTTGAACATGGTGTACAGCTCTTCGATCAGATTGCCGCTTGTGCTAATGCCGCGCTCTTCGCACAGCTCGCGGATGTCGTCATCAGTCAGCTCATCGGTGCTGATGTCTACGTCCACTTCTACCGTGGTGGAATAAATATGCTTGCTCATAACGGCATGTCCCCGTGCCATGGTTCGTCACGCATGCGCTTGAGATTGAAGATGAACCGGTACTGCGGATGCACCTTCACGAACAAGCGCGCGTAGAACGCGATGTGGTCGTTGCTGATCTTGTAGTCCGAGCCGGTGGTGGTGATCATCACCTCCCAGCGGATACGGTTGATGATGAGCCAATGGCTGATCTTGCGATGGCCGGCGTTGATGGCCTCCATCGTAAAGCGCTCGAAGTGCTGCCACACCTCAGGGTTCGCTGCATTGAATGCGTTGAACTCCCGTTGACGCAGGTGGAACGGAGTATTCATGCTCATGATTTCACCTGCAGCAGCTCGCCGTCGTGGTCCTCGCCCACGTGCTCAGAGAACAGCGAAATCTCAAAGTCACCTTCCGGCGTTTTGATCTCGATGGTCCGTGTGGCGTAGGTATCGTGCGTACCCTCGTGCACTTTGACGGGGCCGACGATCACATCGGTCACCCGATGGATGTTGAGACAGAAGTTCATGCCTTTCTCCTTTCTAAGTTGGCAGTTGATTTTAGCAGGTACCGCAAAGTACCTGTCAAGTACTTTATTCGACCAAAGACAAAATATCTGCTCCCATGCCGCAGCCAGCGCAGTACCGACTGACGATTTCCAGGGCCGTGTGGATGTCCGCGCCGCAGGCCATCGCACCAATGGCGAAGTCTCGGCCGGAACCAAAGACGTACCAGCCGTCACTACGCGCGGCCTCGGTGAAGTCCATCGGGTACGGACTCTTCTCGTACTTCAGCACACGCTTGTCAGGCGTGATGACCAGGAAGGCCACCCAGTCGTCTTTGTTGCGCATGCAGGCAGGCTCCTTGCCAGGCTCGGCCCCTTGCTCGAACCAGTGGAACATCTCCTGCGCCAGGTCCCAATCCCCGGCCGCTGCGCACAGGTGGCCGTTGATGCGGCGGATTTTGGTCACGCGGCGCACCAGGTCACTCTGTGTCGCCTGCTTGTCAGCGCCGAGCTGACCGTTCTTGTGATCCCAGATGATGACAGTCATTTGAGCCCCACCATGATGCGATCCGGCCGCAGCACGTTTTGGCCAACAGGCCGCCACAGGTGCAGGCAGTACGGATGGTTGTTGACGTGATCCTTGGACGGCACGTGGAACTGCATGACCACGTCCTCGTCGTCCCAGAAGAGGTCCTTGACCTGGCACATCTCTTCCCAGGTCGGGCAGCGGTCCTTGCGGCTCACGCTCACGTGCTCCCATCCTGCGCCATCGCTGGCGAGAACGAAGACCACCTGGCTGTGCTTGAGCTTGACCACGAAGGCTCCGTTGCCCGCGTCGCCCTCGGCGTAGCCGGAGAGCTTGACGCGGAACTTCTCAGGCATCTTGAACATTGGTTTCCTCCACAGACATCTCCTTGAGATTGACCCAGCACGGACTGACCCATGTCAGGCGCTCGCTGGGAAGTTTTCGATAGTGGCCCTTGCGGTAGTGCGCGCAGGGCGAGCCGTGCTCAAACCCTCCGCGCTGCAGCCGCTCCACGGCCTCGTCGCGCTCCTTGACGCCTACGCGGGTGCTGTTGAGCAGGCGGAGCTGGTGCATCATGCGGATGCCGGCCATGCCTCCTGGGATGGCGTTCAGGCCCATCGGTGCCAGGGTGTACTTGGCCACGGCATCTTCTTCCATCTCGTAGATTTTTCCGAGGGAATCGGCCGATCCGCTGATCTGGATGACCGGGTGCATCGCGATGCCCTGGTGCACCAGTTGATGCCACACGGAATGCAGCAGCGATCCGGTGTTGGTCTCGGCCTTGTAGCCGTGTTCCCTGAGCCGCGTCATGATGTCCCGCTTGGTGATGCCGATGTAGCCGTGCTGCAAGGGCTTGACCGAGTTTTCCGTGAAGCGTTTGTCCTCTGAGCTGACCTTGAACCGAATGTGGTAGACAGAGTATTCCTTCAACAGCTCTCTGTCGTAGGCGTAGTGCAATGGGACATCCACGCGCAATGACACGTGCTCGGGGGCGATGGAGGTTTTCTGTTGCCCATCGAAATTCGATCCCATGAACATGACCATGAGCCGTGAGCTGCCGTCCTGGTTCACCCGGACGGGGTCGTCCAGGATGATCTTGGTGATTGACTCGTCGTCTCCAATGTAGCGAGACATACCTGCAAGGATGTGTGTGCCGTAGTTCTTTGCCACGGCCTTGGGCGCTTCCTTTTGCGCCTTCTCCAGGACATCCTGCAGGTAGTCAGCTCGCGCCCCATCTCCAAAGATCGTTCGGAGATTGCGGTACTTCATCAGAACCACCCGAACCAGATGCCCGTGCCGTGCACGCAGCCGACCGGGAAGAACACCGCGCCTGCGATCAGAAAGCCCCAGGAGGCGGTCTTCAGGCAGGTGATGACGTGGGTGAACCAGGCCAGGATGACCCAGGCTCCGACTGCGAAAGGAAGAAGGTCGCTCATGATGCCTCCGATGGACGTTCGACGTAGTTGTGGATAGGCCTGTACGGGAAGGTGACCGGTACGAAGCTCTCGTTGCTGGTGTAGTGGGACTTGTACTTCTCGCCGGTTTCCTTGTCCGTGTGCCACTCGTAGAAGACCTTGCCCTCGATGTCGTAGGCCTGGCCGTCAAAACGGTCGGCCTGCTTGAAGACGCGGCTGCAGCGTTTGTTCTGGAAGACGCCGGTGCCCACCTCGGTCCACTCCCAGTCCTCGCCTGTCAGCGGGGCGATGGGTTCGAACATGGCCAGGGTTTTGAACATGTTGGCGGCGTAGGGCGCGGTGGTGCCGCTGTGGCCTTCCTCGGCGAAGATTTCCAGCAGCTTCAGGACGTGCTGGCAGATGGCCTCCTGCATGTCGTCCTTGAAGCGGCCGTCCTCGTCAAGCCAGCCGGCGGCCTTGAACTCCAGCCACGCGTGGTCGTTAAGGCGGCTCACCGTGCGGTCCCTTCCAGGCGGTCCGCCACCAGCATGGCGTAGCCGGCGATGTCCTTCCAGTGATCGACCTTGTCGGGGTTACCGTTGACGATGCGGCCGATCTTGTGAACGATCATCTCCAGGGCTTCCCACTGGTCGTCGCTGAAGGTCTTGTCATGCGCACGCGCGTGATCTGCCATCAGTCGTTTGATGCCCTGCATCAGCGCAGCACCGTCCCTGAACAGGCCGTACTCGTGGCCGCGTTTCGTGAGCAGCGCCACGATCTCTCCCTGGTCGTTGGCCGTGGCCGTCCAGGTCATCTCCGCCGGCGCGGCCTCTGCCACAGGCTCCTTGGCGGGCTGCACAAACTTGATAGGCTTGTCGAACAGCTCCTTGCGCAGCTTGTAGATGACCGGCTTGGCCGTCTCAAAGCGCGCAGCCACCTTGGCCACGTCAGCGTTCGGGTTCTTGGTCAGGTATTCGCGGATGCGATCAGCTTTTGTCTTCTTGGTTCTCATTGGGTTGCTCCTTCATGCGGATAGGTTTGGCTTTGCCTTCGCGGATTGTTTTCTCCACGTAGTCGTAGGCCTTTTCAATGTCAAAAACGGTGCTGTTTTCCAACTGCACCTCGTGAAGGTCCGTGATCAGCTTGAGTGCTTCCCACTCTGCAGCCTTCATCACGAACCGCATGCCCAGCCTGACACCTCGCTCCGCCAGGGCGTGGAGGTGGTGCTGGGACTCGTTGATCTCCTTGAGCCAGTCGCTGCCCTTGCCGTGGATGGCGAGGGACTCCGACATGTTGGCCATGGCGATCAATCGATCAATGTCGTCCTTGTTGGCCCGACCTATGCGTACCTGCTCCAATGCTTCGCGGTTCTTGATCTGGATCATCAGGAACTGGTCTCTCAATTCAGGCAGGCGCTGCATACCAGACAGCACGAATCCAAGCGGATCGGCAATGATCTTCCTTGGACGATACTTGCTGCGTTTTCTCACTTGAGCATCTCAGCAATGGCCGCGATCAGCAGCGACAGGCCGATGAGATACAGCAGGTAAACGGTGGCGGGGTACTCGTCCTTGGCTGGACGCAGCCCAAGCATGATGGCTTGGATGCGTTCTTCCTCGCGGCCCATCTGGCGTGGTGGGCGCTGGTACTGCAGACCAATGAGTACCTTGCCAGTGTTGAAGTAGCGGCCGGTAGCAGCCAACTTGTTGTAGATGTCGGGTTTCAAAATGGGGCCTCCTCGTAGTCTTCGAGGTCCAGCCCCTTCTTGGCCTTCTTGCGAAGCTCCTTGGGCATGAGCTCGGCAGGCATGACCCAACGGGTACCATCCCACTGAGGGAAGGGCCAGGGGTACGGAAGTAGTGGTTCAGTCTTCACACTCTTTCTCCTTTCTGTTTGGGAGCCTCAATCTTAACCGCTCCAGTTCACTTGTCAACTCCTCAACTCTTTTTTCTGATCTGATCCAGGCATCTCGCCACAGGTGACTGTCATCCAGTTTGTCCGCTGCCGACTGCAGGATAGGTGCAATGGGTGCGTGGCTGGGGAAGTCGGCGAGGTACCGGAGGTTCTCCGATAGCTTCATTACTTTCTCCAAGGGTGTCGTTCATATTCTTCTCGCAGGAAACCGTACAGTACCAGGTCGTCCCCATCCGCAAAAACCTTGCGCATGCGTCCTTCGTACTGAAATCCCATACGGCTTGCAAAGCGTTGGGTGTTCAGGTTGGAGCCCCGGATGAGGCCCGTGATCCGTGGTACTTGCAGCACCTCGAACGGTAGCTGCATCACCGCGTTGTAGTAGCTGCGCGAAAGCCAGTGTCGGTCCGGCTCGGCAGCCAGGTGCATGTCGATGTTGGTACCGATGTAGGAGGAGAACACGCACACCGCGATGAAGCGGTCGTGCGCGTCCACCAGGCTCACTGCGCTGCAGTTGTCACCGATCCCATCGGCCCCGATACGATCCTTTGTCCAGGCTACTGCAGCGGCGATCCGCTCATTCCTCAGAATCCTGGCCATAGCTGTCGATGATCTCGTCTTCCCACAGCAGTATCTGCTCCTCGGGGATGCCCTTGGTGATGTCCACCTTGCGGGGCTTGCCAGCCGGGCCGGTGATTTCGAGCAGTACCTCGCGGATGTCGATCTGCGCGGGGATGATCATGTCGCCCACTTGCATGGGTTCGAGCACGTCAAAAATGAGTTCGACCGGTAGGGTTATTTCGGCGTTGTGCTTCACGTTCTTCCTCTTCTTTCTGTCGGCGCTGTTCGATGCGAAGCAGCAGCATTGATTCCTCATACACCTTGTCGAACACGGGCTCCACGATGTCGGCGATGGTCTGCGACATCGACGTCTTGCGAAACGCGGCGATCTCTTTGAGCTTGACGTAGGCGTCCGCTGGCACGGTCACCGTGATCCAGCGCGCCTTCTTGCGCTGAGACGGGGACAACCGATCTGGTGGGTCCTTTTTCTTGCGGCGCTTTGCGCCGAGCTTGCGTGGCCTGCCTGGGCGTCCTCGCTTGCGCTTGGGGCCCTGCGGCTCGCGCTCTTTCGGCACGAACTCTTCGCCGTCTTCCGGCTCTTCGTGTGGCACTGATTTCTCCTTTCTAGGTCTCGAAAAAAGCGGCCGCGACGTGCGCGGCCGAAGCCCTTGATGAGGGAGGAGACAACTGCTGAAAACCCAGCTCCATTATGCAGCCTCACCCCAGCTTGGGCCAACTTCCACGTCCACGCGCGAGGGCACTTCCAGTGTCACCGCGTTGGCCATGATCCGTGATGCTTCGACCGCCTCGTCCCGATCCCGGACCGAGAGCGCGATCTCGTCGTGCACCTGCAGCCGGATGTCGAACCCGGCCTTGGCCAGCGCCACCATGCCCGCTTTGGTCTGGTCGGCGGCCGAGCCCTGGATGAGCCGGTTCAGGCCCTTGTAGGTGCCCGCCCGCTTGATGCGTCGGCCGTATTCGATGATGGCCTGCTCGTAGGGCAGCGCCTTGTTCACGCCCCACTCCACCGGCTCCCATAGCGGGAAGCGGCATTTGCGGCCCAGTAGCGTGCGGATCGCGCCGCCCGAGGCCGGGTGCTCGATACGCTTCATCACCGCGTCCACCGTGCCGCGCAGGAACGGCACCTTCTGGTGGAAGGTGGCGATCAGCTCGCTGGCCTCGTCCAGGGGCAGCTCCAGGCTGTTGGCGAGCTTCTGCTTGCCCATGCCGTACATCAGGCCCAGGCCAATGGTCTTGGCAGCCTTGCGCTTGATGCCGGCCATGTCCGCGACCATCTGGTGGAAGTCGGTATTGGGGTCATCCCTATACGCCTGGGCCATCTTTTCAGCCCCCGGCAGGTCCAGGAGCGTGGCATAGTGGACCAGCAATCGCGGTTCCTGCGAGGAGAAGTCGTTTGCCGCCCAAAGCTGGCCCTCCTCCGGCAGGAACAAGCCCCGCACCAGCGGCCCGATCACCTCGTGGCGCGCGGGCACCTGCTGCAGGTTGGGGTTGGCAGCCGACAGGCGTCCTGTGACCGTGCCGCCGTCTTCGTTGCGCATCTGGTTGAAGTGGGTGTGGATGCGGCCGTCCTTGGCGCTGTGCTTGAGGTAGGGCTCCAGGAATGTGCCGTGGGTCTTGTTCAGCTCACGGGCCTCCACGATCATCTTGGCCATCGGGTGATCGTGCGTGTCCAGGAAGCTCTTGGTGAAGCTGGGCGCGCCCTGCGCGGTCCGTGGGTACTGGATCGAGAGCTTGTCGAAGGCCTGCGCAATGCTGGCGGCGGCCCAAATGTCCACCTTCACGCCGGCCTGGTTCTTGATGTACTTGAGGATGTCCTGCTCCTTGCGGCGCATCTCCTCCACCTGGCGCTCGCACTCCTCGCGGTTGAATCGGATGCCCTTGAGCGTGATGTCCACCAGCACCGGCAGCACTTCGGTCTCCAGCTCGAAGATCGACTGCACCTCGTCGCGCTGCAGCAGGGCCTTGAAGTGGTGCCAGAGCTTGAGCGTGAGCGCCGCGTCCTGCTCGGCATACTCGCCCACGTGCATGGCCGGCAGCTTCCACAGTTCCTTCTTCGGGTGCACACCGAAGTCCGAGGCGGACTCCTTGAGACCCTGCTCCGACTTCACCTCCTTGAGGTAATCGAAGCCCAGGCTGTTCAGGGCGAAGCTGAAGCGGTTCTCGTCCAGCAGGGGCGCTGCCAGCATGGTGTCG
>JACCDW012043082.1_pt1 | contig 12967 bp, 24 predicted proteins | sample 7449781 | NCBI WGS metagenome assembly JACCDW01 (sample SAMN15323449, study PRJNA562643) | freshwater metagenome | isolation source: river surface water | place: USA:Blue River Watershed | collected 2017-08-18 | reverse complement strand
TTATCTAATTCGCTTCAGTAACAATTGGGTCAAGGCCTACTGTCCAAAATTGATCACATTACAACGCTATGAATTTCAAGGTCCTTTCAAAGATCAAGAAACACAGACCACACAACTAAGGATCTCCAATGGCAACTAATCTTACCATGCATTTGAACAACTTCAACGATCGTGTTAAAGGCATGAACCAGATGCGCCAACAGGAACTGCGCCTGACCAGTGTGGAGGCCAACAACATACTCAGCGATGTTTTTTCACTGCTGTCGCAGATTGCCAGACTGGAAGCCAGAGCATCCGAAAGTGCCGCAGAAGTTACCACTGTGGTAATGGATGGTGGCGGCTTTAAATAATATGCCCAGATTACAGCATAAATAAAAAACAAGGATCAGTGAAATGTCAAGACCAAAACCAACAGTGCTGTTGGAGCATGTGAATAAAACCAGTTACAAAAGTGAGCAGGTGCTGAGCTCTGAAGGTATCTGGGCGGTGTTCTATGACAACAAGCCTATCAATCTAAAAAGCCTTAACATATTAATCAACTATCCTGGACCAAAATATAAAAAAGTCAGCTTCAGTAATCCAGGACATGCTATTAACCTGGCCAAAAAATTAAACAGTCTATTCAAGACAGACAAATTTACTGTGGTAATTCTGACTCAAGGTGATCAAATCTTCCCAAAGGCCTAATAGACAACTGCCTTGGATACAGCGGCTGTCCGATCTTGCTGGTCCAATCTCCGCGCCAATGACCTTTTGGTTCAATCCACTTAGCCCACACCATAGTCTCAGAGTTACCTTTGAAGGAAAAAAATGGATCATGAGTGCATGCGGTTTGCCCATTTATCATTTCAAACTGCCAACCATAAACAATCAGCAACTGTTGCAGTTAGATCGTTTGATCACCAGTCCATATTTTATTAGATCCAGACACATGTTGGAATTGTTTGGGGAGGAGGATGCTATCATGCTTACCTTGCATGGCGGCGATCTAGCACAGTATCTACAGAATCTAGAACTTGACTGACGCTGAGTTTTATTTTATAATTGTTGTAATCTCTAGGAGTTGATATGAAAATTGGTTTCAGTTTTGGTCGTTGTGTTCGTAGCATTGTACTAGGCGAAGTAAAAATAGATGATGTGTTGTGCATCATCGCACGAACATACATGCCCACAGAAAATGATGTAAAGTGGGTGGTTGAAGAATACATGATGCGACCAAAGTACCTGGGAGGCTTGGACAGGATTCGATGTCATGAAGTTGGCATGGCCTTGTGGAAAAGTGGGCGAGTAATTGAGCCAAGGCAGAATGGTATTCATGTGATGAGCGCACCAAGCGACTGTGTGTGGATGGATCTATATCCCACTGTGGTAGGCAGCGAAAATACCAGTGTGCAGGCAGCATGGGATGCCTATCGCATGTTGATCAATCTAGCAGAACAAGTTCCTGAGCCAGACGAAACCTTTCTGAAATCCATGGAAAAAGATGCTGCACGTGATGTGGCAAATGCTGTGCCTCTCACTGAGGAAGAAAAGGCCAAGCGCCAGGAAGCAATAGAACTATTGGGAAAATTTATTGTATGAAATGGCAAACCTATTTAGAAGATGATTCTATTGCAGTGAAAAAACTGCAACTGGGCTGTGGTGGCAATTATTTGTCTGGCTGGCTGGACACTGACTATCAACCATTGGCGCAGCATGTGATGCGGTTGGATGCTTCACAACCTTTTCCTTTTCCGGATGCCTGCTTCGATTATGTGTACAGTGAACACATGATTGAACACATGCCATACGCAGGTGGTGTGAACATGTTGCTGGAAAGTTTCAGAGTGCTCCGGCCCGGTGGTCGTATTCGTATCACCTGTCCGGACATACAGTTCTTGATTGACATGTATCAGGGCAAGCCAGGCATTCATCAAGAGTACAGCGATTGGACCTGCAAGGAAGTGATTTCATGGGCACCTTTCAGTGATCCTGTGTTTACCATCAACAACTATGTGCGAGCCTGGGATCATCAGTTTATCTATAGCAAAACAGTGCTGGCTCGCACCATGCAGATGGCAGGCTTTGTTGACATCCAGGAATACAATATAGAAGAAAGTGACGATCCTGTGCTGTGCAATTTAGAAATAGCCAGTCGCATGAAGCCAGGGTACTTGCAGTTGGAAAGCATGACTCTGGAAGCAGTCAAACCTTAAAAATCTCATGGGCAAGAAACAACAAAAAACCAATGTGTTTGTTCTCAGCTGGGACAATGAAGGTCTTGAAAGTGTTGTTCCTATCTCTGAAATTGAAGCTGCCAACGACGCACTGGAAAAAGATCGCATGTTCAAGATTCTCAGTGATCCTGAAGCCCTGGATCCTGGATTCAAAGGCACCAGTGTGCCAGGCATTGTGCAGAGACTCATGCTGCGAGCACAGCTTAACAGTCAACGACACTATGAGATCTACAGTGTGTGCGTGGATGCTAGTGTGGATGCAGATGACCTGCGCAATATGTTTGAACAGAATCCGCAAACAGCAGCTGATCTAATACGCGAGCGTGGAAATAAAATCTACTGCAATCGCAGACACCGAGCACCAGTAATCGTATGATACCCACAACCATTGAAGACGCAGAAAAACTATATCAACAATTCTGCGCAGACTGGGCTGCTAACCTAGAACAATTAGGCGTGAGCAAACCGCCTGAGTGGGGAGGCAGCGCCAGTCTATTATTTTGCTATGCCTATGCAAATATTGGTCAGCCGTTTAAGGCCAGTGATGCATTGGATTGGACCAACAACCTGGGCAATCCTGTGCGTGACCCGCAGATACTGCGACACATGAGCAACATCATGGGCTACAATGCTCGCAGTCGCAGCGGACTCATGCCTGATGGCACCAAGGTCAAACATGGTGAATATGCTCTTGTGAACATGACCGAGACTGCACCTGGTTGGAAAGGTCATCGCAAGAACCTGTTGCAAAAGGGTAACTGGGCAGACATCAAAGCAGCCTATGATCATCGCTGCGTGTGCTGTGGCAGTCGTGAAGGACAGGCCAATCATCGAAAGCCCGGCACTATGACTGTGCTGGAACAAGGGCATATGGATCCAAACCTACCTCTTGGTCCGGGCAACATCATCCCGCAGTGCCAGGTGTGCAACAAGCCCTACAGAGACAACGTGGTGTTCACCAGCGAAGGTTATGTATGGGCACTTGGTAACACGGTGTTGGTAGAGCGTAGCAGTCCGGATGTAAAATTAGCAATACTGCAACTTTTGTTGCAAGATTCGCAACTAGCAGATGTTGCAAAAAAACAACTCATGATTGAATAGGATTTGTCCATTTTTAGTTGACTGATGTAAAAGATTCTTTTACACTTGTCTTTGCGTGACATGTATAGGATATGTGCGCATAACCAAAAGGAAACTAAAATGAACTCACCTGTTGTTCTGCAACCTGCAGGAACCCGTACTATCAACCGCGGTGTCAATCCATTTGCACCTATAGTCAAGCTGAAAAACAATGCTTTGACTACCAAAGGCAAGAATGTTTATGAACGCATTCTTGACCGTATTAAACCAGCTGTTAAAGACTCCAAGATCAAAGATGCAGTGGCTGAACTGAAAACACGCCTGGCAGGCGGCGTTTATACAGAACAACACTTCGGCACACTAGAATGGATTGACGAATCACTGGTTGATTGTAACATTGACATTCAGCGTTTACTAGAACAAGATCACGTGGCCGACGACATTATTCGTTTGTTTGATCCACGAATTCTACAGCCTATCAATGTTATCTATATCAAGGCCAGTGGTCGCTACAGTGCATGGGAAGGTCAGCAAAGCGCCAGCGCCTTTGCTATCATGAAACACTTTAACCTAATTGCACCTGGTACTCGACTACAGTGCAAGGTTGTTGCAGATGATCTAGTAGTGCCTGGTAGCACACTAACAGGAGAAGCTGTTGGTAATTATGGCTTCCGCTGTATCAACTTCAAAGGTCGCAAAACTCCAGACCTGTTTTATCTCTTGCGCAGTATGATCAACGGTGTTCGTTTGTACGGTAGCACCTTGCGTGAAGACACACAGGCAGAAGAAATTCAGCAAATTTTAGAACGCAATAACATGTTTCCTGCGCCGAGCATTGATGCGAGAGGACAGCAGGCCACCCCCGGCATGGTAACATACATCAGTGGTATCATGGGCATTGCAGGACATGACACTGAGCAGGCAACCTTTGATGTACTTAAGACTGATCTGGATTGGGCACTGAAATGGCATAATACATATTTCCATGCTGAAAAAGGTGTAGAAGGCGGTTATATTCTTGCATTTGGCAGACTGCATGCAGAGGCACGAGCTGCGGGCATTACCTTTGACAAAGCAACAGAAGATGATCTTGCACGTCACATGAAGGCACACTATGGTAGCCCAAAAGGATTCCATCAAGAGTGTAAGAATCGATTGAGTGCGTTCCAAGATCGTACCCAACAGAAGCGTAGCTGGAGTGACAGTTGCCTTACCCCACTGTTTGTTATGGACTATATCAACACCGGCGGCACTTGTAATTTGCCACAGGTAAAGGGCATGGTGACTTATGCCGGAATCTAAAGTAGAGTACTTCTACTTGTGGCGCAATCGTATTGTGCTACCCGATGATACTATTGTAACTCGCACCTGCTTTGGTGTCACAGGTAGCCCAGATGGGCGCATCAACAAGTATGAAGGACACAACGGACATCGTGTGCAGTTTGAACATGTGTGGGTAGGACCTTATCGTCCTATCCTGGACCTGGAAGCTCACTGTAAAGATGCATTCAATGAGCATCGTTTTAGTGGACATAGGAACTTCCGTTATGAATGGATAGATGAAACTATTCCTTTTGAACAGGTGTTAGAATGGGTACGATGGGAAACGCAGGATCATCCTAGTATTACATATCATGGATCTATTGGAGATTGACATGAAAACAGCCGCTTATAAATTACATGCGCCACAATGTGCATTACCCGACTGTATCCAGCAGGTTAGCTATCACCGGCGTTATAAAAAACTTGATGGCACTATGGGGTATGATTGGAAAACTTTCTGCGATCATCATCGAACTGTGGGAAAGGAAGCAGTTTTCATATTTAAACGCAGTCGTGGCGGATGCGAGAATCGAGATGGCGCATTGGGTCTTGGATTTTCATGTGAAGCACCAGACATTAATGCATTCTTGTTGGAAATTGATCATTGGGATGGTGATCGCGATAATAATGATCAAGATAATCTGAAAGCAATTTGTGGCACATGTCACAAACAAAAAAGTAAATTGTTCGGCGATTATCAAAATCGTTATGTATACAAAAACAAAATGTTTTCAAAATTATTTGAAGAGGTATAGCATGAAACTGTCAAGACTGAAAAGGTTTGATCCCGGCAAGCACCAGCAGCTGGAGGAATTCATGGCCTGGGTGCGCATGATGGGCCTAACTGGTAGAGATCTGGTAAGCCTTGGTGGCCAAATGGATCGCATACAACAGCGTGAAGAACTGTTAGCCAACCGAGCCATCGTGGATGGCATGCAGTTGGATCGTGTGGGCAGTGATCGCAGCACCGAAGAACGCTGGACTGTTAAAACTGTGAACGGCCGTTATCGTTTTGATGTGGACTACAGTGCGGTGCAGATTACCAGCTACCAGACCAAAAAGCGCATGACCTGGCATTGCCATCGCAACTACGAGCTGGGTAAAATGCACTGGCGCAAGCGTGTGAAATACGAGGTCATGCTGGATTGGCATCATGGCAAATTAGTTTTGAACTTCTAACAGGCTAGTAAATACATCATGACAAAATACATTGAAAGTAGACCAGACCTTGAACCTCTAATGAGAGACAATTGGGAGGTCATAGCCAGAATCGAAAATCGTTTGCACACTTGGATGGGCATTCCTACTCAAAAACATCCTATGGATTTTTGGGTGTATCAGGAAATGCTCTACGAAATGAAACCGGATGTTATTCTAGAAATAGGCAACTACACAGGTGGCAGCACCTATGCGTTTGCTCACTTGTGTGACATCATGAATCACGGGCGTATCATCACAGTGGATATCACAGATGAGAATCATGATCCTTGTCCGGAACTGCATGACCATGAGCGTATCACCTGGATAGTGGGTGATGCCACACAGCCCGAAGTGGTCAAAACCATCAAGGACATGATCAAGCCAGAAGAACGAGTGCTGGTAATTGAAGACAGTGCGCACACCTTTGATGTTACCCTAAAGGTGCTGCAACTGTACAACGATCTGGTACGAGTAGGTGATTACCTGATTGTGGAAGACACCGTGTGCTATCACGGGTTAAATGTTGGACACATACCAGGTGCCTATGAAGCAGTGGAGATCTTCCTAGCCGACAATCCAAATTGGCAACCAGACCGTAGCAAGGAAAAATTCATCATGACCTGGAATCCCAAGGGCTTTTTGAAACGCATGAGCTGATGTTGCTAAAGTATTAACAAAAACCCTAGCAAATGCTAGGGTTTTTTGTGGTTGACCAAAAAGACCCCATTTGCTATACTGTAACTGTAGTAAAAGAACCAGGAGAACGCGATGTTTTGGTATCTTGTGATTTTTGCAATAATTGTTTGGATCATAACACTGCCCAAAGGAGACTGACATGGCTGAAGTCAAAATGAAAGGTCCACTGTTCAAAGTTACCATGACTGAATACGAAAAGGGTTGGGGACAACGCCCAATGGGTGAGAAGTATTTTGACACTGAGGAAGAAGCCCGCAAGTTCTGTGAAGACTATGCTTCGGGCGACTACGAGTGCTACTTCCGTGCCAGCTATCAACGCATAGCATGAACAGGCTAGAACAGTGGTTTTTAGAGCGCACCATACGCAAGCAGGTGCGCTCGGGCGGACATGCTGCTCGCATCACAGCCTTGTACCAAATGATTAACACAGCCTGTGAGCAGGAGTTTACAGAGGACAATATCCCCACACTCAATGACAGTTTGGTTGTGTGGTTCTTGGACAGTCTCAAAAAGGTATAATATGAATGACCGAATAAAAGAACTAATGAATCAGACTGGCGTTCCTGTATCAATGCCTTTTGATAAATGGTGTGAAAAGTTCGCCGAGTTGATTGTTCGGGAATGTGCTGGCGTTGAGTTATATTGGTTGAGCGAACAGGATCGTAAAGCGGTTGCTGAAAAGATTAAACAACATTTCAGAGTTGAATAATCAGCAGTTGACACAAAATCGCGAATTTCGTACAATACACATTCAATACTTTATTTAGGAGTCACACATGGCAGCAACCGATTCTCGTACAGTAACCGCAACCGAAGCTCGTAAAAGCATTCTGCGGTGCTTTGCTAAAAAACGTCCACTCTTTCTTTGGGGTCCTCCCGGCATTGGCAAATCCGAACTTGTAGCAGGCATCACAGAAGAACTTGGTGGCTACATGATTGACCTGCGCCTGGGCCAAACTGACCCAACCGACATTCGCGGTGTACCATATTTTGATCGCGATCGCGGTGTGATGAATTGGGCACCTCCTATTGATCTTCCATCTGAGGAACTGGCCAGCCAGTATCCCTTGATTGTGCTGTTCCTGGATGAGATGAACAGTGCGCCTCCTGCTGTTCAAAGTGCCGCATATCAGCTGGTGCTGAATCGTCGTGTGGGTCAGTATCGACGGCCCGACAATGTTGTAATAGTTGCCGCTGGTAACCGTGAAAGCGACAAGGGTGTTACATATCGTATGCCCAGCCCACTGGCTAACCGTTTTGTTCACTTGGAGATGCGTGTGGATCACGGCTCCTGGGAACAGTGGGCAGTGAACAACAAGATCCACAAGGACGTGGTTGGTTATCTAGGCCACAGCAAGCAGGATTTGTTTGACTTTGATCCTCGCTCTGCTTCACGTTCGTTTGCTACTCCGCGCTCTTGGACCTTTGTGTCCGAACTGCTGGACGACGACATGGACAATTCCACACTTACCGATCTTATTTCTGGTACTGTGGGCGATGGTATTGCCATCAAGTTCATGGCTCACCGCAAGATTGCAGGCAAGATGCCCAAAGCCACTGACGTGCTGAGTGGTAAAGTAACTGAGCTGGATACAAAAGAAGTGAGTGCTCAGTACTCCCTGGCAATTAGCCTGTGCTATGAGCTCAAGGATGTGCTGGACAAGACCGGTGGCGACAAGGCAAAGATGGATGACTTCTACAGCCAAGCTGACCACTTCTTGGGCTTTATGATGAAGAACTTTACCACTGAATTGGTGGTTATGGGTTCGCGTGTTGCACTCACTCAGTACAACCTGCCCTTGGTTCCTACCAAGCTCAAGAACTTTGATGAGTTCCACAAGAAGTTTGGCAAGTACATTCTGGCTGCCAGCAACAAGGACAACCGGTAATGAGCATGGGGAGGGTTGACCGAAACTCTCCCCTGCTATATAATAATACAAACTTCAAGGAGCCTTATGTCTACTGCTACTACTACCGCAACCGAAAAACTCAAGCCCACAGAGCGCAAGCCTGTTGATCCACGTGTGGATGCCGTTGTTCGAGAAAAGCTGATCACTGCTCGTGTTGCACTCTTGCTCAAGGCTCCGTTTTTTGGCAACCTAGCCACTCGCATGCAATTGATCAATGCAGACGACTGGTGCCCTACTGCTGCCACTGACGGACGCCGTTTCTACTACAATACCGAATTCGTGCAAAAACTGCCGCCTAAACAATTGGAGTTCTTGTTTGGTCACGAGGTGTTGCATGCAGTGTACGATCACATGGGCCGTAGAGGCGATCGTAATCCCAAGATCTTTAACATTGCCAATGACTATGCTGTGAACGCAGACTTGGTGGACCAAAAGGTTGGCGAGCGCATTACTGTGGTGCCCATGTTGTATGATCCCAAGTATCGCGGCATGACATCCGAAAGTATCTACGATGACCTCATGAAGAATGTAAAAGAGGTAACACTGGATGAGCTGGCCAAGATGCTGTTGGACGAACACTTGGATGGCAACGGTGCTGGCAATGGCAATGGTGACGACGAAAAGGATGGCGACGGCCCTCCACGTTTGAGCGACGAAGAACGCAAGCAGATCCGCGACGAGATTCGCGAAGCTGTTTTAAATGCAGCACAACAAGCAGGTGCTGGCAATCTGCCTGCAGGTGTCAAGCGCATGATCAAGGACCTCACTGAGAGTGTGATTGACTGGCGCACACTGCTGGAACAACAGATTGAAAGTACCATTAAAAACGACTTCAGCTGGATGAAAGTGAACCGCAAGGGCTGGCACATGGAGGCTATCATGCCCGGCATGTTGCCCGGCAATCAAATTGACGTGTTCATTGGCATTGACACTTCTGGTTCCATCAGCGAGCGTGACATCAAAGACTTCTTGAGCGAGACCAAAGGCATCATGGAAGCCTACGATGAATACAAGATCCACATCGTGACCTGGGACACTGAGGTGTATAATCATCAGATCTACACCAGTGATAATTTAGAAGACATTACCACTTACGAACCACAAGGTGGTGGTGGCACTGATCCCATGTGCGTGTGGGAGTTCTTGAAAGAAAAAGAGATTGAGCCTAAGAAGTTGATCATGTTCACTGACTACTGCTTCTTTGGTTGGAATCCACAAGAAGTTGAGCCTTACTGCGACACAGTATGGATTATCAAAGGCAACCCAGATGTTGAGCCCGAGTTTGGTGTGTGGGCACACTACGAAGATGCTGCTAAAGGAAAACGTCGATGAACACTGAACTAAAATGGGTGGCGCTGGCCTTTATGTTTATAATTGGTATTCCAATGTGTGGCTTGGCTTTTGAACAATATCAAAGAGGCCAATGCCGCATTGAAGCTATCAAGGCCAACATGGAGGCTGATAAAATTGAAAAGGTATGCAAATGAAAATCTTGAACTTTTTACAATGGCAGTGGAAACAATTTGAAACATGGCAGAAGTTTTGGATGTTGGCCATGTTCTTGATTGGAGCAGGTGTGGGAGCCAGTGAGCCATATAAAATGTATTTGTTGGTGCCTGGTATTGGTATCATTTTTGCTTTCATGATCAAGTGGGCCATTTGGGATGGCACTCGCAGTGCATGGGCTCGTTACAACGAAGAGCAGGAAAAGATCGTTAACATTATGAAAGACGGTGTCAAGTAATGCTCAAATACGGAGAAGTAAATCCACTGAATGTGTTTGGATTGCGGAGGATGGAACATTGTCCTCCGCACTTCGTACGAGTGGACTTTGATCTCAAAACAGAATCCAAATCCATCACTGATTGGATCTATGAAAATCTAGCAGGCCGTTTCTATTTCAGTGATGCCTACACTGTGGACAACAGCGGACGCACCCAAATGTGCTATAGAGCCGCATTCGAATCCGGTGGTGAAGCCAGCATGTTTGGACTCATGTTAGACACTATCAATTCTCGCTCCTATTGAAAATTTTTTTCAACTGAGTTCTCCGCTTAAATAAAAGCGTAGATTATGGAGAACTATATGTCCGAAACAGTGGAAAATACCGTACCAGAACAACCACAGGCCCAATCAGGGCTAACGATTGCTGACCTAATCATGGTAGCGCAAGTCGTACAGCGTGGTGCCTCTGCTGGAATTTTTAAAGCTGATGAATTCAAAAGCATCGGCGATTTTTACGATCGATTGATCAAATTTTTAGACACGGCTGGCGCTATTGTGCGTCAAGACGCCGCACAACCAGCTGCACCAGAGTCAGCACCACAAGGAGAATAAAATGCTCAAGCATGTTGCAAAACACAATGATAAACGCACGGTTCTACTGTTCCGTGAAGTACCCAATGAATCACACATGTGCCTGGTGGCCTATAGTGATCTATTGCCCAGACTAGTACATGATGAAATCATGAAGGTACTTGAAAGCCCCAGTGGCCAGGCTGCAGAGAATCTTGCTGATGCATTGTTCCGCAACGTGATGGCCGATGGTAGAAACACACTTGAAGTCTTGCACAAAGAAGGCTTTATTAAGAAAGTTCCTACCAATCAAGTGATTGTCACTCCTGGTGGCAAGAGCAATGTTCGCTTGGATGAGTTAAATGACATTCTCAACGAGATGAACAAAGGCCAAGATGCTATTAAGAAAATGGCAGAACTTGATGCCAACGCCGGCATGTCAGGCAAGCGTAGAGTACAAGAAACAAGAGAAGTGGGTGCTCCTCGCAACAGTAGAGCCACCCCTGCTCAGGTGCCTGCAAATGTTGCACTAACTGACGAAGATCTTGCTCAACAACGTCTTGATCAAGCTGAACGCATGAGAGAATCCGCAAGACAACTACTTGCTGAAGCAGAGCGTTTGGCAAGTGAGGCAGCTGATATGAGTCCAGCTGTAAAACCAACTAAGGCGAAAAAAGCAAATGTCAAAAAAGCCAAGGTCGAAGCGCATTAATATCAGTGTCAAGGATCAGTGGAAGCAGATACTAAAGTCAGTTAATAAAAACGAGGTTCCTGTAAATCTTTTACAGAGTGTCACAGTTAACCTCATTGACGGCACCAGTGTTGAAGTAGACATCCGAGCATTACTCAAAGAAGGGCACGACCCTGATGATGTAAGAGACATGCTGAACAGCAGGCTGGATCGTATGGATGCTATGATTCGCGACATTGATTTCTTGATCAGCATAGATGCAGTTGCTCAAACAGTGCAACCGCTTACAAACGAACTGTTAAAACATTTTCAATGATTTGTTCAATTTTCACCATTGACCAGACTGGGGGCATGGGTCTACGCGGATCCATGCCTTGGGCACATCACCCCGAAGACATGGACTGGTTCAAACAACTCACGCAAGGGCATGTGGTAGTAATGGGTCGCAAGACCTGGGACGATCCAAAGATGCCCAAGCCCATGCCCAATAGAGTAAACTATGTGATAACCAATAGACCAGTTGGTGTGCGCGGAGTGTACACACTAAACGGAGATTGGATCAGCAAGCTGAAAGAAATTGAAGCATTGCATGCTGGTAAAAAGATATTCATAATTGGTGGGCCAGAACTCATTGAAGCTGTCAAGCCAATTACAGATTTTGCCTATGTTACATATCGTCGTGGCAATTATCGTTGCGATGTTCGAATCAATATGTTTGAATATGTTACCAAGATGCGAGCCATAAGCTCTAGACCTAGTGACGATAAAATGTTAAACTTCTGTATATTTAAAAACATAGAAAGCGAACTACCCATACATGAAGGCCTATCATGAAGCATTACAAACTGTTCTACGAGACGGTACCCAACGCAGCGACCGTACTGGCACTGGCACTGTCAGTGTATTTGGTATGCAGCAACGCTATAACCTGGCTGAAGGATTTCCTGCTGTAACAACTAAAAAACTCGCTTGGAAAAGCGTGGTATCAGAGTTGCTGTGGTTCATTGAAGGTTCAGGAGATGAGAAGCGCCTACGAGAGATACTACATGGTAGTAGGGATTCCAGTAAGGACACTATCTGGACTGCCAATGCTACCGCAGCATACTGGCAACCTAAGGCCAAGTACGAAGGCGACCTAGGTCGTGTGTATGGCGTACAATGGCGCAAGTGGCGCACTCCTGTAGAACACAAAGCAGAAACATTTAAAGATGCATTTGGAAACTTATACCGTCGCGACGGTTATGTGCATTTTAAAGAAGTAGATCAATTACAGCAACTGATTCAAGGTATTAAAGCAGATCCACACGGACGAAGACATATATTATCAGCATGGAATCCTGGCGAATTAGAAGCCATGGCCCTGCCACCGTGTCATTGCTTTGCACAGTTTTATGTAGCCAATGGCCGACTCAGTTGCCAGATGTATCAAAGAAGTTGTGACATGTTTTTAGGTGTCCCCTTTAACATCGCAAGCTACAGCCTGCTAACGGCCATGATAGCTCAAGTGTGCGGCCTTGAGGTCGGGGAGTTCGTTCATGTACTCGGCGATGCACACA
>JACCDW011307596.1_pt1 | contig 12967 bp, 14 predicted proteins | sample 7449781 | NCBI WGS metagenome assembly JACCDW01 (sample SAMN15323449, study PRJNA562643) | freshwater metagenome | isolation source: river surface water | place: USA:Blue River Watershed | collected 2017-08-18 | reverse complement strand
GAGGTGTGGTTCACACGCCTCAGTTCAACGGGAAGCAGGAGGGTTGCGTCGACTTGCGCGACAACACCTAACCTGCGCTGCCCCCGCAACGGTCAAGCGGACGAGCCTTTGGGCTCCGCTTCTGTCACACAAGCCACTGAGCGCCTTGAACAAGCACTTGGGAAGGCGACAGAGGTCGTCTCCGCCAGCCCGGATACCGGCCAACAAGGTGGCGGTGCGCCCAAAAAACGCGCCGCTAAATCGCTCAAGCACTGTCGGGGAAGGCGGTGAGAGCATGCAAATGTTGGTATTTAAATCATGAAAAAATCTATTCGCGCGCGCGCGTTTGCTCCTGCGCTTTCGGTGTTGTCGTTGGCTGTGGCTGTGGCTGCGTCGGTGCAGGCGCAGGGTATTGAAGTTAATCCGGTCGTGGTGTCGGCTTCGCGTATCGAGCAACCACTGTCACAAGTTTTGTCTTCGGTGTCGGTCATCACACGCGCAGATATTGACAAGTCGCAGGCTGCTTCTTTGGCAGATTTGTTGCAGGGGGAGGCTGGTTTTGAGTTTGGTCGTAACGGTGGCCCCGGGGCTACGACTTCATTTTTCTTGCGAGGTCAAGATAGCATCAACACCGTGGTATTGATTGACGGTGTGAGAGCGCAAGTTGATCAAATCGGGGCCATTCAAACGACAGACTTTCCTTTGCAACAGATCGAGAGAATTGAAGTCCTCAAAGGTAATGTGAGTGCACTTTACGGGAATGGCGCGATTGGAGGAGTAATCAATATCATTACCCGCGAAAACAAGGGAGCCCCCAAGGCTTACGGTAGTGCATCTTTGGGGTCTTACAACACTCAGAAAGCCTTTGTCGGATATGGTGGAACACTCGAAGATGTGAACTTCGATTTGAATGTGGGTCAAGACAAGTCAGCAGGCTTTTCAGCAATGAATGCAACGCAAAAAACGTATGCCAATCCAGATGCTGATGGTTACAAAAATCAATACGCAGCGGCTAAGTTTGAGAAGCGAATTTCGGCTGATACGAAGATGGGCGTTCGCTTGAATTACAGCTTGTCTGATGTGGACTACGACAGTGGGTACTCTTGGCAAGATGTTCCAACAGATGTGCATAAATTCAAGACAACCAACGAATCTGTGTCTGGGTATATTCGTCAATCTGTCAATTCAGATTGGATCAGCAGCTTAAATTTGACCCATTCCGAATACAAATACGACGATCTCGTCAATGGGGCACCATGGCCCACAACTGGCTACACGAATAGCTATTTCCGAGGACGTCAAAACGTAGCATCGTGGAACAACACATATCAAATTCAACCGCAAACGAAAACGGTTTTTGGCGTGGATTTGAGCGAGGATGTGTTTGACGCAACTGGCTCTCAAAATGCTTATGCGCTTAACCGCCGAAGCCAAGGCTATTTTGTTGGAACAACACATCAGGTCGATAAATTGAGCATTCAAGCGAATGCTCGACATGATGTGTTTCACCAACAAAAAGAAAATAGCGCAGCAAGAGGAGATTACACCTCTAATACGGGCTTGCTAGGTCTTGGTTATCAACTTGATTCATCATGGCGGTTGACTGGAACTGCGTCCTCCGGTTTTAGTGCACCTACGGTGTACGCGGTAAATTCAAATGCCAATATCAAGCCAGAACATCACCATAGTCAAGAAGTTGGTGCAACTTATCAAGCGGATGATGTGTTGATGCGCGTTGTGTATTTCCAAAGCCAAGCAAAGGATGCCATTATTTACAACAATGCGTATCACTACATCAACAGTGATATTGATAACAAGGGTTGGGAGTTGACTGCCCGAGCCAAAGTGCAAGGGTACTCAATTAAGTCCTCTATCACACTGCAAGATCCGCGCGATGTTGGGCAAAACCTCCCACAAGCTCGACGTGCAAAAGAGTATGGCACTTTGGATGTTTCAAAAGTTCTTTCGGGGTACGAGGTTGGCTCAAAACTTTATATGGCAGGGGCTCGTCGAGACAGCAACTTTACAAATACAGTGCTGCCAGGCTATTCCACTTGGGCTTTCTACGCCAGCCGCAAAATCGACAACGAATGGACGGCTCGTGTGAAATTGGAAAATGCGTTCAATCGTGACTACCAGCTTGCCTACGGCTACAACACCCCAGGCCGTGGCATCTACGCCAATTTGCAATACCAACCCAAGTAAAGCGAATGCAAAACCTGTTCCCCCAACGCATCGTCTGCCTCACCGAGGAAACAACGGAGTGGCTGTACATGCTGGGGGAAGAGGCGCGCATCGTGGGTATCTCGGGCTACACGGTGCGTCCGCGTCGTGCGCGTGACGAAAAACCCAAAGTCAGTGCGTTTTTGAGCGCCAAGATTGACAAGATCTTGACGCTCAAGCCCGATTGCGTGTTTGGTTTTTCAGACTTGCAGGCCGATATCGCGGCCTTGCTCATCCGTGCGGGTGTGCAGGTCACGGTGTTTAACCAACGCAGCGTGGATGAAATTTTTTCGATGCTTTATCAAGTCGCAGCGATGGTGGGGCAAGCAGAGCAGGGCTTGCAGCGTTTGCAGCACATGCGTGCCGAGTTAGACGCGATTGCGCAAACTGCGGCCACATTCAAGCGTCGACCCAAGGTGTATTTTGAAGAGTGGGACGAGCCGCACATCAGCGGCATCCGTTGGGTGTCCGAGTTGATTGGCATTGCGGGGGGGGATGATTGTTTCCCTGAGTTGGCACAAATGCCGATGGGCAAAGATCGCATCATTGCCAACGGGCAAACCATCGTGGACCGTGCGCCTGACATCATCATTGGCTCGTTGTGCGGTAAGAAGTTTCGTCCTGAAAAAGCTGCGACACGTGAAGGCTGGCAAGATGTGCCTGCAGTTCGAAACAAGCAAATTTTTGAAATCAAATCTGCCGACATCTTGCAGCCTGGCCCTGCGGCGCTGACCGATGGCGTGGCACAGTTGCACCGCATCATCCAGCAGTGGGAGGCCACGCATGCTTGAACGCTGCTCAGCAATTCGCACCATCGCGTGGTTCGCATTGTTCGGGATCACGACCATCGCGCAAGCTGTGGTGTTGCGCGACGATCGTCAAGTCGACGTGACCATTGCCAAGCCACCGCTGCGCATCGTCAGTTTGTTGCCCTCACTCACCGAGACCGTGTGCGCTTTAGGCCAATGTCAAAAGCTGGTGGGCGTGGATCGTTATTCCAACTGGCCCGAGAGCGCTGCCAAGTTGCCACGCATGGGCGGTGGCATTGATCCGAACATCGAGAGCGTGGTGGCTGCCAAACCCGATTTGGTGCTGATGGCCACTTCTGCGCGTGGCGCAGAGCGCTTAGCTTCTTTAGGTTTGACCGTGTTAGCGCTAGAGCCACGCTCACATGCCGATGTGCAGCGCGTCATGCGCATCGTGGCGCAGGCGTTGGATGTGCCAGTGGTTGAGAGTGATCGTGTGTGGCGTCATATTGATGCAGCGGTGAATGCTGCTGCCCAATCCATTCCCGAAAAGGTCAAAGGCCAGCGCGTGTACTTTGAAGTCAGTGCTGCGCCCTATGGCGCCAGTGAATCATCATTCATCGGCGAAACCTTGCAGCGCTTGGGCGTGCGCAACATCTTGCCTGCATCACTTGGGCCATTCCCCAAAATCAACCCAGAGTTTGTGGTGCGTGCACAGCCCGACATCATCATGGTCGGCGACAGTAACTTTGCTGATATGACCACACGTCCTGGCTGGCAAAACATGCGTGCCATGCGCACGCAGCGTGTATGCCATTTCAAAACGGAAGAGTCCGATGTGCTGGTGCGTGCAGGCCCGCGCATGGATGAGGCCGCACGTTTGATGGCCAAGTGCTTGACAGAGAAAGGCCAGCCATGACTGTTCACGGTGCGCGTAGCTCGCCTGTGCTGGTGGCATTCAGCTTGTTGGGCTTGGGTGTGCTTGGCATTTTGCTCGGCAGTGCCGTGGGTAGCACTGGGGTTGAAAGCTGGCTCTTCGCCATGCACGACGACACGGCTTGGCAAATCGTGTGGGACATACGTTTGCCGCGCAGTGTGGGCGCTTGTGCGGCAGGCGCTTTGCTGGGGCTGGCTGGCGCGTTGGCGCAAGGCTTGTTTCGCAACCCCTTGGCTGATCCGTATTTGCTGGGCAGTGCTTCGGGTGCCTCACTCGGGGTGGCCGTTGCATTGGCCTTGTTTGGTGGCAATCCGTTTGCCACCGAGTTGTTGGTGCGTGCGGGTTTGACGGGGGCTGCGTTTGTGGGGGCCGTGTTGGCCGTGCTGCTCACGCTGTTGCTGGCGCGTGGCGTGCAACACACTTTGCGCTTGTTGTTGGCCGGTGTGATTGTGGGTGTGGTGCTTGGTGCGCTGGCATCGCTCATCACGCTCATACGCCCTGACGTATTACAAGGCATGCAAGGGTTTTTGTTGGGCTCCACCAGCTTCATCGGCTGGACGTCTTGCATATTGATGCTTGGCGTGTTGTTGGTCTGCGTGCTGCTGTCGTTTGTCCTCAGTCGTGTGTTGGATGCTTTGAGCTTGGGTGAATCCACCGCCTTGAGTTTGGGTATGCCGCTCGTACCTGTGCGCGTGGCGTTGGTGTGTGTGTTGGCTTTGGCTACAGGCACAGCGGTGGCGCAAACGGGCTTGGTGGCTTTTGTCGGCTTAGCTGCACCGCACTTGGTTCGATCACTCGTGAAGGTCAAACACAACTGGGTGGTGCTGCTCTCATCTTTGATGGGCGGCGTGTTGTTGCTGTCGGCTGACTTGTTGGCCCGCCTGTTGTTGTCGCCGCAAGAGATGCCTGTGGGCGTGCTCACCGCCGTGCTGGGTGGTGGCTATTTGTTGTGGTTGATGTACCGCAGCCAAGCAGCGAGGGCGGTGCGATGAATTTACCCGACATGGCTTTGCGTTTGCGCGATGTGCACGTGTCTCTTGCGGGGCAAGAGGTGTTGCATGGGGTGGATATGTCGTTTGTAGCTGGGCGCTGGACCAGCATCGTTGGGCCCAATGGTGCAGGCAAGTCCACCTTGCTCAAAGCCATGGCGGGGCTGTTGCCCATCTCGGGGCGCGTCTTTTTGTTTGACCAAGAGTTGATGGCGATGAATCGCAAGCAGCGTGCGCAGCAGCTGTCGTGGTTGGGTCAAAACGAATCAACGTCTGATGACTTGCGTGTGTGGGACGTGGTCATGTTGGGCCGCATGCCACATCAAGAATGGTTGGCTGCACCCAGTGTGCAAGACCATTCAGTGGTCGAGACAGCATTGAAAGCCACCCAAGCTTGGGATTGGCGCGAGCGCTCCATGGGCCAGCTTTCGGGGGGCGAGCGTCAGCGGGTCTTGTTGGCGCGCGCCATGGCTGTTCAAGCACACGTGATGTTGATGGACGAACCGCTTGCCAATCTTGATCCGCCTCACCAAGTGGATTGGTTAGAGCAAGTGCGTTGCTTGACTTCACAAAACACCACGGTCATCAGCGTCTTGCACGAAGTTGGCATGGCTTTGCATGCAGACGATATGGTGGTGATGCAAGCAGGGCGCGTGGTGCATCATGGTGCGTGTGCCGATGTGGCGACACACCTGGCCGTTGAGGCGGTGTTTGACAAACGCATTGCCATTCATGCATTGGACGGCCATTGGGTGGCGGTGCCCAAGTTTTAAAACCAAAAAGGACGAGCCATGGTGGCCAAGTGTGTGATGGTGTTGGGCACATCCAGCGGTGCTGGCAAAAGCTGGCTCACCACAGCGCTGTGCCGTTGGTATGCACGCCAAGGCTTAAAAGTTGCGCCGTTCAAAGCGCAAAACATGAGCAACAACGCGCGGGTGGTGGCCTCACACAGCGGTTTGGGTGAAGTGGGTTCGGCCCAATACTTCCAAGCACTCGCAGCCAAGGCCGAGCCTGACGTGCGCATGAACCCGTTGCTGCTCAAGCCCGAGGCCGACACACACAGCCAAGTGGTGTTGCTGGGCGAGGTGAACAACGAGCTCACGAACACACCGTGGCGCAGCCGCAGCGAAAAAGTGTGGCTGCCAATTGCTGCATCCCTCGATGCCTTGCGTGGCGAAAACGATGTGGTGGTGATTGAGGGTGCGGGCTCGCCTGCAGAAATCAACCTCATGGCCAGCGACATCGTCAACCTGCGTGTGGCACGTCATGCCGATGCATGTTGCTTGTTGGTGACCGACATCGACAAAGGTGGTGCGTTTGCCCACCTGTACGGCACATGGGCATTGCTGCCGCCTGAAGACCAAGCACGCATCCGTGGCTTCGTGCTCAACAAGTTTCGCGGCGATGCATCTCTGCTCGCACCCGCGCCAGAGAGGCTGCAAGAGCTCACAGGTGTGCCCACGGTGGCTGTGCTGCCCATGTGGTGGCAGCACGGGTTGCCCGAAGAAGATGGCGTGTTTCACTACGCCCCCGCGTATCGCACTGCTGTGTCTTCGCTGGCCCCCGAGGAGGTGCGTACACGCACGGTCGCCGTCATCGCCTACCCACGCATCAGCAACCTTGATGAATTTCAACCACTCAAGAATGTGCCCGGTGTGCGCCTGCAGTGGGCGCGCAGTCCTAACGATTTGGCTGGTTTGCAAGTGAGCGATTGGGTCATCTTGCCTGGGTCAAAGCACACCAGCAGCGATTTGGCTTGGCTGCGCACACAAGGTTTAGACGCTGCCATTGCCAAACACGCAGAGCAGGGCGGTGTTGTGCTGGGCATTTGCGGTGGTTTGCAAATGTTGGGCGAGGCTTTGATTGACACCTACGGCATTGATGGCAATGCTGCCGGCCTAGGGCTGTTGCCTGTGGTCACGCAATTCGCGGCAGACAAAACCGTGCTGCGCACCACCGCTCAGTTTGGTGAGCTGCGTGGACCGTGGTCTGGCTTGTCAGGCGTGCAGGTGAGTGGCTATGAAATTCACCATGGTCAAACGCAGGCGCATGTGGCCATGGCTGCCGCAGGGCAAAAAGCGCATGAGGTCATGCAAGGCTTGGCTTGGCAAAACGAGGTCGGCAATGTGATGGGTTGTTACCTGCACGGTTTGTTTGAAGAGCCAGCAGTGTTGCAAGCCTTGTTTGGTGCGCAAACGCCCACGCTAGAAACTGTGTTTGAAGGTCTGGCCGATTACTTAGATCAACACATGAGCGCCGATGTCCTGCGCAGCCTCATTGCCTGAGTGGTTCAAGGTTTTGTGGTTTTGGGCTTGAAGCTGCAAAACTCAGCCACCCCACATTGCCAGCACTGCGGCTTGCGCGCTTGACACACATAGCGACCATGCAAAATGAGCCAGTGGTGTGCATCGACCAAATACTGTGGCGGAATACGTTTCAGCAGCTGCATCTCGACCTCGTAAGGTGTTTTACCTTTGGCCAGTCCCGTGCGGTTGCCCACGCGGAAGATGTGGGTGTCCACCGCCATGGTGGGTTCGCCAAAGGCCACATTCAGCACCACGTTCGCAGTTTTACGGCCCACACCCGGTAGGGCTTCCAGCGCTTCGCGTGTGCGTGGGACTTGCGCTTGGTGTTGCGCCACCAAGATGCGGCAGGTTTGCATCAGGTGCTTGGCTTTGCTGCGGTACAGGCCAATGGTTTGGATGTAACGCTCCAAGCCCTCTAGGCCCAAATCCAAAATTTGTTGCGGCGTGTTGGCTACTGGGAACAAGCGGCGCGTGGCTTTGTTGACACCCACATCGGTGGCTTGGGCACTCAGTAGCACGGCGGCTAACAACTCGAACACGCTGGTATATTCCAACTCGGTATTGGGCTGTGGATTGGCTGCTTTCAGCGTCGCGAAAAAAGGCTCAATGTGCTGTGTTTTCATCCGTTCATTATTCCCCACGCTATGCCCTCAACTATGAAGTTTGCTGACCGCCTCAACAACGTTGAAACCTCTGCCATCCGTGAACTGTTCAAACTGCTAGGCAAGCCCGGCATCATCAGCTTTGCGGGCGGTTTTCCCGACAGCGCCATGTTTGATGTGCAAGGCATTCGTGAAGCCAGTGAAGCCGCGTTGACCCAAGAGCCTGGCGCAGCCCTGCAATACGGCGCCACCGAAGGCTACCAACCCCTGCGTGAACAACTCGCCGCTTTCATGGCCAGCAAAGGCGTGAAGGGCTTAGATGCCAATGGCCTCATCGTCACCACGGGCAGCCAACAAGCGCTGGACTTGATTGCCAAGACCTTGCTCAACCCAGGCGACGTGGCCTTGGTGGAAGGCCCCACGTTTTTGGCCACCATCCAGTGCTTCCGTTTGTATGGCCCACAAGTGGTGGGTGTGCCCATCGACGCGCATGGCGTGCAGGTGGACAAGCTCGAAGAACTGATGGTGCAGCACAAACCCAAGCTGGTGTACCTCATCCCTACGTTTGGTAACCCGAGTGGTGCCACGTTGAGCCTTGAGCGTCGTTTGCGTGTGCTCGAACTCGCTGTGAAATACAAAACCGTGGTGGTGGAGGATGACCCCTATGGTGACCTGTACTTCGGTGATGCGCCGCCACCGTCGTTGCTCGCTTTGAGCGACCAAGTGCTAGGCAGCCGTGAGTGGTTGGTTCACTGCGGTTCACTCAGCAAAGTGTTGTCGCCTGGCCTGCGCGTGGGCTGGATGATTGCCCCGCCCGAGCTGTTGGCCCGCGCCACCATGTGTAAGCAGTTCAGCGATGCACACACCTCTACCTTTGCACAAGCCACCGCAGCGCATTACCTTAAAGCAGGCCGCATGCCTGCCACTTTGGCTCATGTGCGCAGTGTGTACGCCGAGCGTGCACAAGCCATGGGCGAAGCCCTGAAGCGTGAGCTGGGTGAAGCGTTGACGTTCACCCAACCCCAAGGCGGCTTGTTCTTTTGGGCCAACCTCACAGGCGCAGGCGGCAAGGTGAAAGACGGCAGTGAGCTGGCCAAACGCGCCATTGAAAAAGGCGTGGCCTTTGTGCCAGGTGCGCCATTCTTTGCCAACAACCCTGACGCATCAGCAATTCGTTTGAGTTTTGCGACAGCGGATGTGGAGAAGATCAAAGAAGGTATTGCTCGCTTGGGGCAAGCGCTTTAACTCGATTCAATGAAGAGAGACCACGTCATGAAAATCACGGTTGAAGCTTCAGTCAAAGCGCCAATCGCCAAAGTTTGGCACGCCTATACCACGCCTGATGACATCAAACAGTGGAATGCAGCCTCTGATGATTGGCACACCACCCAAGCCCGTGTGGACTTGCGTGAAGGAGGTGCATTCACCTCGCGCATGGAGGCCAAGGACGGTAGCTTTGGATTCGACTTTGCCGGCACCTACACCAAGATCGTGCCGCATGAATGCATTGAATATGTCTTCGGTGACCGTTCAGCAACGGTTCAGTTTGTCACGAACGCCAATGATGTGTTGGTTCGCGTGAGTTTTGATCCTGAGACACAACACCCTTTGGAAATGCAGCGAGAGGGTTGGCAAGCCATTCTCAACAACTTTGCCAAATTTGTTGAGGCGACTCAATGACTCCGTCAGAGCCAAATCATTCTTTCAATACGCAGAGGACACTGCCGTTCTCACCCCAGGCGGTTTACAACGCGTTTGCATCCGCGGATGTGTTGGCCGCTTGGTGGGGACCCGAAGGATTCACCAATGAATTTGAAGTTTTCGAATTCAAAGAGGGCGGGCGTTGGACGTTTGTGATGGTGGGGCCAGATGGTGCACGCTACCCCAATCAATGTATTTTTACCGAGCTACAACCCGCATCTCGCGTGGTGATTCGTCATGACTGTGAGCCATTCTTCACACTCAGCGTGCAACTGACAGCAGTTCACGATGGCACGCATTTGCAGTGGCAACAGGTGTTTGATGACGCGCACATCGCTCAAGCTGTCAGAGCGATGGTGGAACCCGCCAATGAACAAAACCTCGATCGCCTGACCCGCGCGCTTATCAGTAACACGCCCTAGCCAACTTGTTGCAATGCACAAGGCAGTTAGGGGTATTTTTCGTTATCAATCTGCCTTGAAGCCCGTTGCGGCAACCGCTTTGCCCCAAGTCACGGTGTCAGCTGCAATGATGCGTGCAAACTCTTCTTTGCTGGTACCTGTCACGCGAAAGCCAGAGTCTTCGAGCTTGGCTTTTGTCTCAGCTGACTTCACCGCTTTTTGAATGTCGGCGCTCAGCTTGGCTTGAATGTCAGCAGGTATTTTGGATGGCGCAACAATGCCAAACCATGACGAAAACTCAAGGTTGTTGTAGCCCTGTTCTTTGATGGTAGGTACATCAGGCAATACGCCTGTGCGTGTCGCACCAGTGCTACCCAAGGCGACCAATTTGCCCGCTTTCACGTTGGGGGCTGCCAAGCCCACACTGGCGAACACGCCTTGCACATCACCGCTGAATAATCCGCCCAGCGCGTCCGCTGTGCTCTTGTAGTGCACGGCTTCTGGCTTGAGCTTGACGGCATCGCCAAACATGAATGCGCCAAAGTGGCCGGGCGTGCCCGCACCAAAGGTGGCCATGAACAGACCTTTTTGTTGTTGTGTCCAGCTCACGAACTCCTTCACGTTTTTGGCGGGCACTTTTTGTGGGTTGACCAGCAATACAAAGTCAGCGCTGACCACTTGGCTGATAGGTGCAAAGTCCTTGGCAGGGTCGTAAGGCAGTTTGTTGTAGCTGCTGGGCGCAATGCTGAGTTGGCCGGTTTCACCCAGCATCAAGGTGTAGCCATCGGGTGCAGCGCGGGCGGCTTCGCTGGCGGCAATCAAGCCACCCGCGCCGGGTTTGTTGTCCACAATCACGCCCATGTTGTTCCATCCCTCAGACAGCTTTTGCGCCACCAAGCGTGCCACGATGTCGGGCCCCGTGCCCGCTGGGAAGCCGACAATGATTCGAACTGGGCGCGTGGGGTAGTTGGGCTCAGCCGATGCGCCCATGCTGGTGCCCAAGGCGGCCAAACCCATGCCAATGATCAGGCTGCGACGTGCGAATTGTTTTTTCATGTGTGTCTCCTCAGTGGTTTGTTTTGATTTCGAAAAAGGTGGGCGTGATCAGCAAACTTCAAAGAAGCGCATGACCACGCGGTCTGGATGTCTTGCCCCTGTGCCAATGAACAAACGTTCGCTGATCCACGACAGGGCAGGCGATGCAGTTTCAAAGCGGGGTGTGCAACGAAAGTAAACCAATTCAGGGCTGACCTGCTCGCCTTGGATGAGTTTGGTCATCACCTCGGGAGAGGCGGTGCGAATGGCGTGGTTTTGCACATAAATCACATCACCCGCATCTGTCTCTAGCGCGTATCGCGCATCTAGTTCAGCCATTTGCGCGTTGACGATGAGCTGAAAATCGGCCCCGCCTGGCAGCACGCGCGCGGTCCAGCCGTCGCCCTGGACTGTGCCGCCAAGAATGGCGATGAGCCGGCGCGTGCCGTGAATGGTTTGCCCGACCTCAATGGGCTTGGCAACTTCCACAGACAGATCGGCGAAAAATTTGAGTTCTGGGGTAGGTAAATCTGACATGCATCACAGGGTAATCCCAATAGGTTTGGGTTGTTGTCATCCCTTAGGATGACACGCTTATAAGCTACGAAATATTCAAAATGCGTCAATGGAATTTGCACTCGCCATCCGCGCATGTCCATGCGTTAGAGGGCTTGATCGGATTGATGGGCCAAAAAGATTTTGAAACCCAATTTCTGCCGCACTTGCAAGATGTTGTGCCCGCGGCGTCGTATTCGATTTACAGAACAGGGCATCAATGCGTTCCTACACGTTTCATGTCGGCCAGCTTGGGTGTGGCAGATAACACACGAGCCTGCTGGAATGCCTATTTGTCTGGCCCGCAAAAAAATGACCAAACCTTGTCTGCACCCGTGATGGGGATTGGCAACGCCATGCTGTGCCACATCACCGACAAAGAAATTCCCGCACAACACAAGGCCTTGGTGTATGAGCCGCATGGCGTGAAAGAGCGGTTGTCGGTCATTCAACAAGAAGCTGCTTCTGTTTTTGCGATTAATTTTTACAGGCATGTGCATCAGCGGCCCTTCACGGATGCGCATTTGTCAGATTTAGCCTCTTTAGCACCGGTGTTGCTCACACTGGTTCAAAAACAAATTGCGTTGTCAACGCCGCAGACTGCAAGCGCTACGCGTGATGTGAACCATTGGTGGGCCAAACTCAGCGCCCACAACCCCTCATTGAGCGAACGCGAGCTTGATGTGTGCGCCCGTTTGCTCATGGGAATGACGCAAGACGGCATTGCCAGCGATTTAGGTTTGTCGCTGGCGACCGTGAAAACCTATCGAAATCGCGCCTTTGCAAGATTGGGTATTCATTTCAAAAACCAACTCTTTGCGCTGTTTCTGCATTGAAATGAAGCCAGTGATTCCGCCACAAAAAAGGCTGCTCGATGAGCAGCCTTTTCGCTTGTGGGATGCAGTGGATCAGCCTGTCATGGACTGATAAGCCGCAGCATCCATCAATCCATCCAATTCAGCCGCGTTGCCGAGCTTGACCTTGTAAAACCAACCAGCCCCCTCGGGGTCGCTGTTGGCCAGTGATGGATCAGCGCGTAGGGCTTCGTTGTGTTCGAGGATTTCCACTGTCGCAGGCATGTGCACATCGGCGGCAGCTTTGACCGATTCGACCACGCCTGCCACGGTGCCTTGTGCAAAGGTTTTGCCGATCTCTGCAAAATCAACAAACACGATGTCGCCCAGCGTGTCTTGTGCGTGTTGGGTGATGCCCACCAAAGCGGTGTCGCCTTCGATGCGCACCCACGTGTGTTCTGCGTGATATTTGTTCATAGTGTTTACATGCCGCTGTAGTTGGGGCCGCCACCGCCTTCGGGTGTGACCCATACGATGTTTTGTGTGGGGTCTTTGATGTCGCAGGTCTTGCAGTGCACGCAGTTTTGCGCGTTGATTTGCAAGCGGTCGGTGTTGTCGTCGTTTTTCACAAACTCATACACACCCGCGGGGCAATAGCGGCTCTCAGGGCCAGCGTAAGTGGCGAGGTTGATGTTGACG
>JACCDW011000485.1_pt1 | contig 12967 bp, 13 predicted proteins | sample 7449781 | NCBI WGS metagenome assembly JACCDW01 (sample SAMN15323449, study PRJNA562643) | freshwater metagenome | isolation source: river surface water | place: USA:Blue River Watershed | collected 2017-08-18 | reverse complement strand
GTGCCAAGTGCTGCAATAAATCCAACAGATGGACCTAGTGGCGTAGTTGCTAACATCAACTGTGATGCAGTATTACCAGTAGTGGTTGGCGCCGCAGTTATTGACATAGTGCACATTTTGCCTGCTATACGAGGTGGGTAAAAACTTATCGTACCAGTAACTGCCGCGGTACATGCGTTAGAAAGAACGACAGTAGTTGTTCCTGCTCCACTCACCACGTATGTATTCAGGGCAATACCTGTTCCTGTGACGTACCATCCGTTGATATTAGCGTTAGTGTTTGCAGTCATTGTCACTGTGGCCACACCAGCGCCACCACCAGATGCTACAGTGCTAGTTATAGCAGTATGCGGTGCCCATGGAGAGAACAATATAACACCGCTAGGAGTAGCAGATCCTCCACTCAGTGTTACGGTGTCTGTTCCTGCGCCTGATACGACTATGGTACCAGGTGTAACGTTTGTGCCAGTTACGTACCATCCATTTATATTACTAGGAGTAGTTCTGGTAAAAGTTATGCTAGTACTAGTTGCTGACGAAACGTTATCTCTGAAATCTTTACTTGCGTCACTTAAGTTTGCAGTACTTAATGCAGTCAAGTATGCATATGTTCCTGTTCCCGCAGCGGAAGGAGTATAAGTGAACGTGGTGATTGATGGTATTCCAGTTATTTGTACTAGGCCAGTAACGTTATATTGATCCGCTGCTGCTGAAGTAACTCCGCGTATAGAAACCCATTGACCGACTCTTAGTCCATGAGGTTGCGCAGATGTAGCAGTAATGGTAGTAGTGCCGCTTAATGATGCAAGTGCAATTGGCGGTTGTTCCATTATAGTGTGGTTGGAATTTGAAATCAATGCACATGCTATGCTTGCTGCGCCAGAATCATTTATTCTACCATGAGAATTCAAATCAATATCACCGGCGTTATATAGGAATACTTCAGCGCTACCGCCCCAGGTGAAATAATTCGTAGTGGGAAATCCTTGAATAACGTAAATAGATGTACTATCTGGTAATACGTTCCAACCATTGTAAACAGTAAGCGTAGTGCTGGTATTTGTCAGTATTTGTCTTACCTGGCCAGCACCGGTACCACTAACTATTCTAACTCCGTAGTTCGCATACTGGTCTACTGTCCACGTTTTAGTACTGTCTGCTAATGTGTTAAAAGTATTAGACCCTGTTGATGTTCCAGCATCGTATCCAGTAATTACATATTTTGATGTCGCATCAGGCGCAGTGCTTAATGTCGGGAATGTCAATACATTAGAAGTATTGGAAGTGATAGTAGTGATTTGACCACGCCCAGTACCACTGTATATGAAGAGTTTATATCCGGCTTCTGAATTTACTGTCCAGCTTGCGGCATCGTCAGTTAGGGTAGTCGCAGTGCCAGCAGTTGCTATTCCTTGATACCATATTGAGCTATTTTCTGTAATTCGCTCTATAGATACATCACCTGGTGCTGCTTGCACTATATTCTGTAGTGCAGTCTTTACATACCACATATCATGCAATATGTCATAATATTGAATGGTATGGAAGGGGGCGGCTGCCGCACCGGATATCATCATTATTCCACCAGACTGAATCACGAATTGTGAACTATTGTCAGGTGTTATGTCCCATGCAGTGTCAACTGTTATAACGTTGGACTCAATTTGATAGAAAGTTCCTGCTGCTGGTGCAGTGGTAAACACCGCTGACGCAAAAACATTTTGTCCTATAATGTTATTGTCGCCGATTGTTAAAACTTGGTTAGTATTATACAATATTTTTCTTGCCTGGCCTAGGCCTGTACCGTAAAAAGTACGCACAGTAAATCCAGCATAGCCGTTAACGTTTCCTGAACTTCCTGTGTATGTTAGAAACCAGTTTTTACTAGTATCAGTAATGTTAACTGTTGTGCCAGCGGTGGCTGTGCCACTGTCCGCCACGATAGGATCACTGATACTAGTTATCAATCTTTCTTGACCTGCACCAGTGCCGGAGATAATACGGATTTTAAATCCAACTCCTAGTGAACCAAAAGGCACGCCTGATGTAATTGTGTTGGAAGTCGCTGATATAACACGATTGTAGTATCCGACTGCTCCGCCATAACGCATGCTAGTTGCAGTAGCTGGCGCCACTACCGGCGTGGCCAATTGTTCCCATGAATCAGCTATAGTATCGTAACGCCAAAAGTTTGTAGCGTTTATTAGATAGTAAATAAAACGTCCGCTTGTTTGATTAAAATTTGAATTATCCGCTGAGCACGAACAAGAGACACCAGCCGTGGCTGCCACAGGTGCAGTTCTTAACCACTCCCATACTGGTAAATCTACCTGTTTTCTTAATTGATTACTTGAAAGAGCCATTTATTTGTGTTCCTTAATTACGTAAATGTCAGGGCTGCCCTGATTCCAGTGTTATATGCTGTTCTTGCCCAATCAACATAAAGTCTTTGGTCATAGCCAGCTAACTGTGAAACGTTTGTTACGGTGGATACTGTAGTTACACCAGTGACTGTTGTTACTGTGCCAACGGCAGTGACTGTTGGCAGCGCAACACCAGCTGTTACTGCATCTAGTGTGAAACGCTGACGTTGTGCACTGTCGGCTGCCGCGGTAGTCTCCAATAACTTCACAATACGGCGCAACAATATTATTTGATCATCGATGCTTCCCGCTGCTGTTCTGATCACTGGTCCAGCTGAATCATTTGGTGGATCAACTGTATACAACGGCTGTTGTTCGGCTGGATTGATTACCGTGCCGCTGGAATTAGTTAATTTTGTTTGCTCAAAATAAGCCATGTCGTATCCTTAGAAAATATAAAAAGCTGATCCATCCGCGACCAACATAACACTTGAATTTAAAAATTGTAGAGTCAATTCTGAATTTCCATTAATCGTCTGACTATTTATGGTTTGTATTGTAACTGAACTAGTTCCACTGTTCTGAAAATAGTAAGTTTTAACGGTGCTGGCATCCGGCAGACTAATAGTTATTGGCGCAGTAGCAGTGCTTATTATCAGATCGTTAGAGGTAGTCATTGTATAATTGCTAGATGTAGTAACTATATTAGATATTTGTCCGCCTGGACTACCACTCCATCCACTGTAACCACTGATGCCTGGTTCACCTACACCACTGTAGCCACTGAAACCACTTGTGCCTGGTTCACCTAGACCACTGTAGCCACTATGTCCACTAAAACCACTGACACCCGATTCGCCAACGCCACTGTAGCCACTATAGCCACTTGTGCCACTGTCGCCACTGAAGCCAGATAGCCCCTGCCCGCTATAACCAGATATACCACTTGTACCACTAAATCCACTTGTGCCTGATTCACCCACGCCACTGTAACCACTGAACCCACTTGTGCCTGATTCGCCCACGCCACTGTAGCCACTATGCCCGCTAAACCCAGAAATGCCAGTTAGACCACTGTATCCAGAAGTACCACTGTGTCCGCTTATGCCACTAAATCCACTTGTGCCTGATTCACCTACGCCGCTATAACCACTGAACCCACTGATACCTGATTCTCCCGTGCCACTGTAGCCACTGACTCCACTGAACCCTGATAGTCCCTGTCCGCTATAACCAGATACACCACTGAACCCACTAATGCCGCTGTGTCCAGAGTCGCCACTGACTCCACTATAACCAGATATGCCACTTGTGCCACTTAATCCAGATATGCCACTATATCCACTAGCCGATGCTGCCCCTGGGGCGCCGCTGAATCCTGAAATGCCGCTGATGCCTATTTGGCCACTGTAGCCACTGACCCCACTTGTGCCTGATTCGCCAACGCCACTGTATCCACTCCAGCCACTAATGCCACTATCACCAGATATACCAGTGCTACCAACTGCTCCACTGTAACCAGAGGAGCCGCTCAATCCGCTGTATCCACTTACTCCGATTCCACTAAATCCTGAAATGCCACTCGCGCCACTTACCCCTGATACCAATGCAATATCAATAAGTAGATTATTTGCAAAGTTTGAAGTACCAGTGCCACCTGAAGAAACATACGTAACTGGTATGATCCAATAACTGTTTATCGTGCCAGGATTTATATTGCTTGGTGTTCCGGAAATCGCGAATGTTTGATAATTTTGACTGACTGCATCGTCCTGTATTGTTATTCTCTCGCCAGCTCGCAAAAATGACAAGAATATATCAATGTCGGTTCCTTGATTGTCTATATGACTGACATTTATTTGCGTCGAATCTTTCTGAGTGGAATTATTCCATAGAATATATCCATTTGCCGGTTGACCGCTGTTGTTAATTGCGTCGGCTCTGTATGAGAAAAAACTAGAAGATGTTCCCGGGGCTCCACTCCATCCACTTATGCCACTGAATCCACTTACGCCAGAGTATCCACTTACGCCACTGTGTCCACTAGCACCTATTGAACCACTGTATCCACTAGTGCCAGATATTCCACTGAATCCACTTACACCACTGAATCCAGATATGCCACTTGTGCCACTATAACCACTTATACCACTGTAGCCAGAAATGCCATCAGGTCCTGCCGGTCCAGCGTTGCCACTGTAACCACTGGCGCCAATATCGCCGCTGTAACCAGAAATTCCCTCAGATCCAGATGCGCCACTATAACCTGATTGACCAGATGCCCCAGATGCCCCAGATGCCCCAGATGCTCCAGATTCACCACTCCACCCACTAACGCCGCTGTATCCGCTAGAGGCGGCAGCGCCGGGCATTCCACTATACCCACTTATGCCCTGTGGACCTGGAGGTAAACTACTTTGTAGGAGTGTCTGTACACTTATTGTGGTCATGCGCTAGAATCTTTTCAGTATATCCTAGTATTTATGATTTGGAAATACTGGAGGCATTCTTATTTAGTATACTATTGATAGGTTGCATGTCGGCGCACGTACTCCACTGATAGTGCTCTTTTAGATGGGACGGGAAAGGTATCTCCACAATTTCTGCCTGTTGCTCACGGGCGACCTCTTGTGCCACTTCCATAAAACTCTTCTGTGTTCCAGTTCCCAAATCAAAAATTCCATTTTTATTTATAGTTGACATGCGATATTGAATATCACACACAGTATGAACTGGCACAAAGTCACGCTTGCAATTTTCACTATCAGCAAATACACGTATTTGACCAGTTTCCTGTGCCTGCTGAGTGAACTGATAATATGGACTTGCCTGAGAACCTTTATGCCATTCTCCTGGACCATACACGTTAAAATATCTAAATCCCTGAATGTTTAATCCTGGATTTACAGATAATTTGCCCTCTACCCATTGATCTACTAAAAATTTCGAATATGCGTACAAATTTAAAGGTCCATTACCATTACCGTAAACACTAGCAGACGAACTGTAGCTAACTGGGATGTTTAATGCCACGCAACGACTAATTAATTCTACACTGTAGTTGTAATTTCTTTCCAGTACTAATTCGCCATTCCATTCAGTTGTGCTGCTGACTGCGCCAAAATGAAAAACCTTCTTTACATACTTCAGCAGTGCACTGTCTATTCTATCCGGCGTAACAAAGTTAGAATACACACAATCTTTTAGGTTTGCAAACTGCTTGCCATTGGTCAAATAATCGCTGACACATACGTCATTATGACCGTTTGCGTTCAGATGTTTTACGAAATTACTGCCTATGAATCCTGCTGCGCCAGTTACTAAAATCATTCAAAGTACCTCTCTGAATTATGTGCCTTATCGTCTATCCACACATCATATGCTGGCTTTTTCATGCGTAATTCATGATACTTGCAGCCCCATTGATTCAACTGCTGCTCGGTCAGTTCGGTCCAATCTATACCACTGTTTGCGCCGCGTGCTGTCCAATAGGTGATTTTGTGTCCTTGATCGTATAGACGATTTATGCTGTTTATTCTATCCATAAACGGCACACTATTAACATAATTTCCATTGGTATTGTTACAAATTGTGCCATCTATATCAATAACGTAATGTAGTGTTTGTTTCATTTTGACTGTCTCCTGGCATAACACGATAATTGTCCTCTACACTGTCGGGTGTGCTTACTTCTATAATTGTACCTGTTTCGATGCAAGTAATTCTGTGTGGCAGTAATGGCGGATTATGCCACGTGTCACCCACATTTAAATATTTGTCGTACACTTTGGCATTTGTTGTATCAATCCATTCGACTAAAAAGGCGCCGCTCAGAACATACCAACTTTCATCTTTATTACTGTGAAAATGCATACTAAACTTTGATCCCTGATTGAAGTTTAGCAACTTCCCACAATATTTGTCATTGGTGGCAAAAATCTGTTCACTGCCCCAACCCTTCTCAACTTTACCTGTCAATCTTACTGTCATTCTATCTCCTTTAATTTTGGTGCATAAACACCTAGATGCTGCACTGTTATCGCGGCGGCTGATATTGCAAATTCTATTGCCTGTTTCATGCATTGTGTCATCAAATATTGATATACCAGTGCCGCAAAAAAAGTATCGCCAGCACCACATACATCAAATACAGGAACAGTTGGTACCTGATAAACATCTAGGCCGTGTGTCACATGAGAACCTCCATAAGTCACAATCATGTTCTCTGCATCAGATATTCTATTTTTATATTCTACTTCATTTATTTTCACAACACAACCTGCGAATTGAGCTAAATCAACTTTTTTGGTATCAATGAATATTGGCAAATCACATGAGCTACGCAACTGGTCAATCAATTCATACGTGACCGTGCCTTTGTTATAGTCTGATATAACTATAGCATCTGCGTCATGTAAATCAATTTTTTTAAAGTCCACGGGAGAACATTGCTTGTCATAATCAACCCGTAATATGTGTTGTTTGGATCTACTATCGATCATTCTTATCTTTTTTGATTGATCTGAAAAATAGGTTTTAACTTCTACTCCCAGTGCAGAAAGGTTATTCTCAACGTTGGCGGCCATTCCTTTTTTCAACTCAACATCCTTTGGACAAAATATAGGAATAGGTGCCTCTGGACTAATACGATCTACTACTCCATACTGATACTCATCTATGCAACTATCACCTATCAACACTACTGATAACTTTTTATTTTTTGGACAAAAATCGCTGGATTGTTTTTGTGGTTGATTCATCATTAACGCGCTCATAGTATTCTACTTGTCTTGCATATTCGCTGCCTATGATTGTCTTGCCTCGCCAATCACTGCCTACTATCATTATGTCAGGACGGTACTCTCTGATAATATCTATCAATTCAAAGTCACTGTCAAAAATTTTTACCTGATCTACTGGCTTTAAATTTGCCATTAGTTCATATCGATTAATTTGATCATTAAAAGGTCGTCCGGATCCTTTCTTTTCACCTATTCTGCGATCACTGTCTATTGCTGCCAAAAGATAGTCACCTAGGCTACGTGCCCAGTTCAATAACTGTAAATGTCCAGTATGCAGGACATCAAAACTGCCGTTTACAAATATTTTTTTCATAAAAAAGGTGCATATTATGCACCTTTAATATATCACTGATTTATGTGCTTTGTCAAGCTTCAAGCTTGACTTTAACTACTGATAGTAGCTCAGCATTTGACCAGGTATCCCGAATTGCATCATATTCTTCACCACTCCAAACATTTACTCCACGGCGGCTGGCACCACGTGTAACTGTTTGTCCATTTGGACGTGTTTCAGTTGTGAACGGTCCAAGTTCAACTTCTGCGCGAACAAATCGCTCACGAATATTTTCATGTATTTCAACTACCTTAAATTCGGTAGTGACTACGCGCTCCTGAAGAACAATCTCGGTTGCTATTCCCTGTACATCACTAATTACTGGCATAATTATCTCCTTTAATAATAGTATTTATCGCATCATCTAGTAAAATAGTAGATCGCTCCACATAGCAATAACATTGCTATTATGAACATAGAGTTTTCTGTTTTTTCTTCTTTAATTAGATTTTCGTTACTCCATGATATGTCGTAATTTGGATTTAAAACCCATAGCTCGCCAAATGCAGGAGAATCAATCATGTCATAAGGAATTCCAAAAAATCCTCCATCTGCCCAATGTGGACCCCATGAATTTTCTACTAGCAGTCTCTGTGCAGTGTCGTCGTAGCCCACAATCAACACTGCATGATATCCTTTTGATGGATTTTTTTCGCTGGTTATCCAATCCCATGTATGTTGTTTCCATGGTCCTGATAATTTTTCAAAACCAGAATGAACTTGAATAGTCAGTAATACAGGAGTTCCCTGTGCAAGCGAGGACTTTATTTGAGGCAATACATCGCCTATTATTCTTTCATAGGAAACTATTTTGAATTCTTCTGCTTCCTTTGTTACTTCTGGTGTTGGTTCCTTTTCTAGATTAGAAACATGATAGGTCCAACTTTTTTCGTAACATACACCATATTGTTGCAGAGCTTTACACAAATCACGTGGGTAAGCGCCACTGTCTCCTGTGAGATTACCCAATTTTCTAGCATGCCAATAGGCAAATAATCTACTAAGATCAACAGGTGTGCCTTTTTTGTTATACATTAATTCCAGTGCACTGCACCCGGAATTTGCTGTACATGTTCCCAATACTCCTTGATCTTCAACTTCAAACACATGTGGCTTTAAATCAACACTGGGCGGTAATACACTGGGCACCTGTATCCTAGCAATATAATCACGTGCATCAGGTTTACTAGGCAGTAAATTTGTCAATAAGTCCATGGTACTACTCCTACAACTGCTTATTTAGTCTTGGAATATTTGCCTGCACTCCCTGTAATGACCAGTTTAATTGTCGTTTGTGGCTGTCAAAGTTGTATTTCCAAAACGTAGATTGTTCATACTGGCGCCACAAATCATCAGGCAATATAGACCTTCGATCAATCCATGAAATCTTTCGTCTTACTGTATGTAGTCCTGTTATTTTCGCCTGCGCGTCAAACTCATCAAAGCTATCTTCAACGTTGTCATAGTCGTGTTGGTAATATGGTTCATCCAAAAATTTATAAATCTGTTTGATCACAGCATCAGTATGTTTTACCAAGTGATCGTATTCAACATACATTATATGATCACGCTCGGCGCAGAACATTGAATGTCGAACATTTGCAAGTGGTCCAGCCACATAGCCGGCGAAATTAGGCATGTTTCCCATTAACATATGTGATCGATCATATACATTGGCTAGATCCTGATGATGGTATAGTGGTTTGATAGTGTGTGGATTTTTTACGTTTAGTTGCTCAAAACTGTCAAGTATCCACTGAACGTCTCTTATACACACTATCATTTTAAAGTCAGGATATAACTCTCTTAGCAGAGGAGTGTCGGAACTCCAACTACGATTGGTGTTAAAACATACTTGATTACCATCATGATAGAAATTATCAAATAATCCACGCATTATGCGAACACGACGATCAACATCCACCATCGCCTCCATTCCAGCGGCGGTATTTGTTATCTGCACGACACTCTTCACGTAACCATGCAATGGATCACTGATGCTAGTGGTATATTTAGGATTTTGCCGTAGAATGGAACTCAACAATGTTGATCCACTCCTGGGCAATCCAGATATAAAATGATACTTACGCATATTATGGTTTAATAATCAATTTACCGATATCCGGCATATACACGTAACGTAAATCACTGTTATATAGTACCACGCATGCATCAAATACACTGTCGACCAGTGGTTGACCAGCAAGATTTAAGCTGGTGTTAAACAACACCGGTACTCCTGTTAATTGTCCAAACTCACTGATCAATTGATAGTACGCTGGATTGTAGTCTTTATTGACCGTTTGAACTCGACATGTTCCATCTACGTGGGTCACGGCTGGCAACAATGCCTGCTTTTCACTGCGTACATTAACTGCATACATCATATGTGGACTAGATTCCAATGTTTCCATTTCAAAATAATCTTGTGCGTGTTCCTCTAACACTGATCCAGCAAATGGTCTAAACCATTCACGCTTCTTAATAATATTCACAATATCTTTGCCATCTGGATTTCGTGGATCAAAAAGTATACTACGATTACCCAGCGCACGTGGTCCAGCTTCTGCTCTGCCTTGAAATAATGCAACACAATTTCCATCAGCTATCAATTGTGCTACTTCAGTGGGTGTAGTTTCTTCTACTCTCATGTCTGGTATCTGCTGCGCTACAAGATCCAGCTGTCTATATTCAGGGATTGCTCCTAGATATACAGATTTCAAGTGGCTTTTCTGTGTCGATTGGCTATGATTATACCACGCAAACATGGCCAGTCCTATTGAGGTACCGCCATCATGTGCAACAGGATCAACATAGAATCGAATATCCTTGAAGTGTTTCACATACTTGTAGTTAGCCACGCAATTTAGTCCGAATCCACCAGAGATAACAATGTTTGTTTCTCCAGTTATATCAATGGCCTTTTCAATTAAAACTATCATTTGCTCTTCAGTGTCACGTTGTACATGATACGCTAAGTTTTTATCAACATCTCGAACTAAATTGAAATCACGATGCCATTCACTTGGACTGGTAAATTTCTTCATATAAGGAAATCTATTTTCATCAATATATGCACCAGCTGGGTAAGAGTTTATCAATAGATTCTTATTACCTTTGTTGTTAACGAAAAATGGAGGAATATTTTCATCATGTTTGCCATATGGTGCTAATCCCATGGTTTTGCCTGCTTCGATAAATCCGAATCCCAGATATTCACTAACCGCCTCGTATGCCTTGGTAATAGTAGTACTGCAATCAAATTCTTGAATGCCGTTATCGTAATAAGGAGTGTTATGCTGTCCATCACTATAACGTTTATATAGTGCATTAAATTCATGTGGGTATGCACACTGGTAAATTGATTCCGTTTCATAACCACTGACCGTCTGTCCAGTGTGCTCTACCAATTCCCGATAGTGTGTTCCGGCGCCGTCCACCACCACTGCGGCGGCAGTATCAAAACCACTGTTGTAAAAGGCAGCGGCGGCATGCCCCAGATGATGTAAGTGTCCCATGAGAGTAACTTTTACTCCTGGATTAAATTTTCTGGCTAATGCAGTATAGCTATCTTCCATTGTCCATGGCAATTTTGATAACTCACTAGTAGTGCCGCCTATTACTAATTCATCAACCTTGTGATTGATCAATACGTGTAGCATTGCACGAAATGGATTACCATCGTATTTTAATCTGCTGATTCGTTCTTCTTCGCTGTAGTAAATCAATTCGCCGTCTACTACTAGTGCGGCTGAGCCGTTATGCCCAGGATTAATTGCAAGTACTGAATATGCCATGATTATTTTACCTTCTTTTCTATATCAATCACAATGTTGTTGTACATATCATTTAGTTCTTTTTCGTTATACACCATTGAATTTTCATTAAGTCTATTCGCCAAAATACTATCTAGACCAGTGATTCTGATAGGACTATACTTTTTTACGCCTAGCTTTTCAATGATGTTGAAGTATCCTGGATAGGTAGTGTTAGTAGGAAAGGTACTGCCAATGATAACAGTGCCGGGTTTGCCACATGCATATGCCATATGCTGTCCAACACTATCGACGCCCACAAAATAATCACATGCATTTATTAGTGCCCCCCACTGACGTAAATCACATGTGTATTGAGCCGCATAGGTGTCTTCTTTTAGTTGAAACTGTTGCTCACCAAAAAATATACAGTTGTAGCGCTGTGACAGTTTTTTAATTAATGTGATATATGATCTTGGATCAAGACTGCGACTCTCTTCATCAACTACTTCTTCACGTTCTAATTTTGCGCCGCGACCAAACGGCTGAAAAATGATAGTTTTTTGTTTCTTTTGTATGTTCTTAAGATCGGCAATGGTGTTTTTGGCAATCATTTGTTCTGCTTTGTTAAAGTTGAATACCGGTTTGCCTAGATCACTGTGATCTGTTGTTCCATTTATTTCTCTGTCAAAGGCTTGCGCTAGACTTATTTCCTGACGAAAATAAGCTGGCAATCTATACGGTTCAGGCGTAATAATACGATCTGCGTTCTTTACCACATTATCAAAGACTCCCTTTGTGTCAATGCCGTAGGTTCTATCTTGTAGTTCTGGTATGCCCCAGAATAGATAATCCCATGCAGGAATCAGCACTGCCCAATCACTGTTTGGATTTAGCCTCGCGTACTTTATAAGTGCTGGAATAGCAGTGATGATTCTGCCTGCGCCGCCATCAATATAAAAAATTGTCTTCATGTATTTCTTTCAAAAAGTATATCCGTTTGCAGTAAGCTGCCGCTGTTATCATAAGATAAGTCAAAGATGTCCACTATGTTATACTGAGAAGTTTTCATATAATTGATTATCTGATCTATTCTGGGTGCGCCAATATTGTATTCTAGTATCGAACACTCTAGTAATATGTATCTGGGGTTTCTGCCGGATAAAAATTTTCGTGCTCCATCCAAAATCAACAATTCACTTCCCTGAGTGTCTATTTTTATTAATCCATGATTTTGCCAGTCGCCAGCAAATCTATATTTTTCCGCCAACGAATCCAATGTAGTCATTGTCTTGTAAATAGTAACAGTAGACGAGCTATTGTAATGAGCAGTGTTTTCTAGGAAAATGGAACTGCCGGTTGTTATCTTGGTATCATTGAGTGTATAAAATGGTATATCTTTCTCCTCCCTATCACCCAGTAGCGAATATATTGCATTATTTTGTAGATATTGGCGTTGTCTCTCATCTGCTTCAATTTGGTGGACCAAACACGTTGGCCATACTGATCTTATGGTTTCAGTGAAATCTCCACGATACGCGCCAATGTCAAGAGCACACTGAATATGATTATTAGTTGCCCTTAGTTGTTTGAACCTGTGTTGAAATGGTGGGATAATCATTTGTTCCAAAAATCCAATTGCATACTGGTATAGTAGTTGAATATCTCATTACCCAACACTGCTCTGGCACTTGGACTGATTCGTTTTAATTC
>JACCDW010280133.1_pt1 | contig 12969 bp, 9 predicted proteins | sample 7449781 | NCBI WGS metagenome assembly JACCDW01 (sample SAMN15323449, study PRJNA562643) | freshwater metagenome | isolation source: river surface water | place: USA:Blue River Watershed | collected 2017-08-18 | reverse complement strand
CGTGCCGTCTTCTAAATAGAAGGCCGGGATTTGTTGGCCCCACCACAATTGACGGGAAATACACCAATCACGTACGTTTTCCATCCAAGAACGGTAGGTGTTCTTGAATTTCGCTGGATGCAATTGGATGTTATCATTCATGACGTTGTCTAGCGCAGGTTTCGCCATCTCCTCCATCTTCATGAACCATTGCAAAGACAATTTCGGTTCGATTACCGCACCCGTTCTTTCAGAAGTACCCACGGTCGACTTGTATTCATCCGTTTTGGTCAAATACCCTTCCTCCGTTAATTGCTTCACGATGCGCTTGCGTGCTTCGAAGCGATCAACGCCCACGAATAATACCGCTTTCTCGTTCAAGGTTCCATCGTCATTCAAGATGTCGATCACCGGTAACTTATGTTTTAAGCCTAATTCGTAGTCATTTAAATCGTGGGCAGGCGTCACTTTTAAGCAACCTGTTCCAAAATCCAAGCTCACATATTCATCCGGAATAATACTGATTTCACGGTCGATTAACGGGATACGTACTTTCTTACCATGCAAGTGAACATAGCGTTCGTCCGCTGGATTCACACAAATCGCTGCATCCGCCATAATGGTTTCCGGACGTGTTGTTGCAATCGTTACCGATCCGCTGCCATCTACGAGGGGATATTGGATATGGAATAATTTGGCCTGCACATCCTTGTAAATCACTTCTTCGTCAGATACAGCCGTTTTTCCTTGCGGATCCCAGTTCACCATACGAACTCCGCGGTAGATTAAACCTTTGTTGTATAAACGAACAAACGTATCGATAACCGCTTGATATAGAGAAGGCTCCATCGTGAATCGCGTACGATCCCAATCACAGGAAGCCCCTAATTTCTTTAATTGATCGAGGATAATTCCGCCGTATTTATCCTTCCATTCGAAGGCATATTTTAAGAATTCCTCGCGGGTAATATCGGATTTAGCAATCCCTTTTTCCTTCAACATCGCCACGACTTTCGCCTCTGTCGCGATAGAAGCGTGGTCTGTTCCCGGTACCCAACAGGCCTCTTTGCCCTCCATACGCGCCTTCCGAATCAAGACATCTTGAATCGTATTGTTCAGCATATGGCCCATATGTAGCACCCCTGTGACGTTGGGAGGAGGAATAACGATGGTGTAAGCCTCTTTTTCTGGGTTTGGTTTCGAAGCGAAAAGCTTGTTTTCTAACCAGTAAGCATACCATTTTTGCTCAATTTCCTGCGGGGCGTAATTCTTATCTATCATATGTGTTCTATAAGCCTACAAAGATAATTGATTTAGGCCAAAGGTGAGGGTGGTTTTTAAAACAATTCGCCGTAATTTTGGTTCAAATAGCGTTATGATGTTAGTCGGAATTTTACTTTGGTTAGGGACATTTTTAGGAATGGAAGGCGTGGCTTGGTTCACCCATAAATACATTATGCACGGCATTATGTGGAATTGGCACGAATCCCACCACGTTCATCACAAAGATGTGCTAGAGAAGAATGACCTTTTCTCGGTGGTTTTCGGAATCTCCTCTACCTTAACCATCATCGTGGGAGCTGAAATTCCGGAGTATTGGCCGCTTTTTTGGATTGGATTAGGCATCGCTACTTACGGAATCTTCTATTTTATTTTCCACGATATCATCGTGCACCGCCGAATCAAGATTAAATACAAGGCGGGTTCAGCCTACATGAAGCGCATCATGAAAGCGCATTATGTTCACCACGAGGTGCATACGAAAAAAGGCGCAGAGGCTTTTGGCTTCCTCTACGCCCCTAAAAAATACCAATAGTTTATTTCACGAAACCGACTCCTACCGTTGAATTCGAGAATTCATCAATCAGGATAAAGGCTCCATTGGCTGGATTTACCGCATATTGATCGGCAGCAATCGGTTGTGCCGTACGCAAGGCAATGGTGCCTATCTCGTTTAGTTGCAGACTCGAGACACCTTCGGTAGCTGTTTGAGTCGCTACGTCTAGGCGTTCCGTGATTTGTGAAATTTTCGCCTTCGTAATATTAATTCCGTGTTGCAATAAATACGTTTTACCTGGAGTCAATGCCGTGTGATCTAACCAGCAAACTTGGGCTGAAAAATCCTTTAGCTGTGGTGCTTGATTCTCAGAGGCTAATACAAGCGTATTTCCACGAGAGATATCCACATCTGTAGTCAAGGTAATAGTCACAGAATCCCCTGCGATAGCCTGCGATAGTTTGTTGTCGAATTTCTCAACCGTCGCAATCGTACTCTCTTGACCCGTAGGCAAGACGCGAACGCTGTCGCCCACTTTAAAGGTGCCTGAGCTGATTTTTCCTGCATAACCCCGGTAGTCGTGGTAAGCTTCAGTCATCGGTCTCACGACAAACTGAACTGGGAAACGAGCTGGAGCATGCGCCAAAGTAGAGGCATATTCGAAGGCTTCTAATTCACCTAAGAGGGTATTGCCGCTAAACCAAGGCATTTCGTTAGCCTTTTGGGTGATGTTTTGGCCGTACAAAGAAGAAATAGGCAAGAAGCTGATTTCCTGTCCTTCGAAAGTCGTTTGAGTGACTAACTCAGATAGACTTTCTTTGATGGCAATAAATGTCGATTCCTGGTATTGTACCAGGTCCATCTTGTTTACACAGATGATCACTTTCGGAATGCGTAACATCGCGGCGATCGACAAGTGTCGAGCCGTTTGTTCAACCACCCCTTGGCGGGCATCCACAAGGATTAAGGAAACCTTCGCGTTCGAGGCACCCGTCACCATGTTTCTGGTGTATTCTACGTGACCCGGGGTATCCGCAATGATGTACTTGCGGGTAGGTGTAGAGAAATAAATGTGCGCCACATCGATGGTGATTCCTTGCTCGCGCTCGGCGATCAAGCCATCAGTCAAAAGAGATAGGTCTAAAAAGTCTAGTCCCTTGCGTTTAGAAGCACTTTCGAGAGCCTCAATTTTATCTTTGGTAATCGAATTAGTCTCGTATAGCAGGCGACCGATTAAGGTACTTTTTCCATCATCAACGGAACCTGCGGTAGCTATGCGTAAAATATCCATGTGTTCTTGTCTGCGATTGAATTAAAAATAACCTTGTTGCTTTCTCTTTTCCATGGCGGCCTCTGAACGTTTGTCGTCGATACGCGCCCCTCTTTCGGATATTTCGGCAGAAAGAATCTCTTCAATGATCACATCGATATCGGTAGCATCCGAAGAAACCGCCGCTGTACACGTCATATCGCCCACTGTTCTAAAACGAACTGTTGCCTCGAAAGGAATCTCATCTGCTTCCTTGTTCAGGTATTCAGAATCTGCCCAAAGCATTCCATCCCGCTCAATCACCTGGCGTTTGTGCGAATAATAGATGCTTGGGATCTCCATCTTTTCTTCTTTGATGTAGTTCCAAACATCCAGTTCCGTCCAGTTCGAAATCGGGAAAACACGTACGTTTTCACCTACCGCGATGCGGCCGTTTAGCATATCAAATAATTCAGGTCTTTGGCGTTTCGCATCCCACTGCCCAAAATCATCACGCACCGAGAAAATCCGCTCCTTCGCTCTCGCCTTCTCCTCATCGCGTCTCGCCCCACCGATACAGGCATCGAATTTGAATTCCTCGATGGTATCTAATAGAGTAACCGTTTGCAATACATTACGTGAGGCATATTTACCAGACTCCTCTTTCGCTTTTCCTTGGTTGATGGAATCCTGCACATAGCGCACGATTAATTCCGCTCCAGTTTCTTTCGCTAACCAATCTCTGAATTCAATCGTCTCAGGGAAATTATGTCCCGTGTCGATGTGCACTAAAGGGAAGGGGATTTTACCTGGGAAGAAAGCCTTTTGGGCTAAACGAACTAAGGTAATCGAATCCTTTCCTCCTGAGAAAAGGAGGGCTGGGCGCTCAAATTGCGCCGCTACTTCGCGAAGAATGTAAATGGATTCATCCTCTAGCTGGCGAGGAAAATGGCCAATTTTGTCTTGTATTGTCTGCATATATTAGGCGTGTAAACCACATTCTTTTTGTGAATTCTCCCACCACCAACGTCCTGCACGCGGATGTTCTCCCTCCGAAATAGCTCGTGTACACGGTGCGCATCCGATGGAAATGAACCCTTTTTTGTGCAAGGGGTTTTGGGGAATCTTGTGATCTATTAAGTATTTTTCTAATGTGCTAAAATCCCAATCAATCAGCGGATTGATCTTGAATAATTGACGGCTCTCATCCCATTCTAGGATAGGCATATCCGCTCTGTTTTCTGATTGTTCGGCGCGTAATCCGGTAATCCAAACCTTGGCTCCCTTTAATGCGCGCGATAAAGGCTCCATTTTTCGAACAAAACAGCACTCTTTTCGGTTCTCTACAGAAGTATAGAAGGAGTTAAACCCTTTTTCGGACACCAGTTTTTCAACGGCAGGTGTAGAAGGGAAAAAGGTTTGAATGGAGATGCCGTATTTTTTTATCGTCAAATCCATCAACTCGTAGGACTCTTGGAATTGACGACCGGTATCGAGGGTAAAGATTTCGATGTTCGACTTTGTGCTCGCTATGGCCTGCGTTATCGCTTGATCTTCTTGCCCGAAAGAGCTAGAAAAGACGATTTTTTCACCCGCAAAATAGTCAGCAATGAACTGGATGCGTTCCGGGAGGTTTCTAGAAAGGAGCTCTTTTTCGAGGTTTGCGGGTACCATAAAGCAATATTTTGACAAAGGTACACATTGTCTATTGAATAACTATACTAATAAATAAAAAAAATAATTAGCTATCTTCGAGTGTCATGCGAATTGGTTCAGAAATTTTATTGGATTTGCCTTCTGGAGACGAGGAAGAAAGCTTGTTAGATGTTCGTAATCTGAAGAATCTAGTGCGTCACGGTGAAGGCCTACGGCTGGAATTCAAAATGAAGGTGAAATTTCCGGAGAAGATCGTTAAGGAATTAGTCGCTTTTGCGAATACGGAAGGCGGCCACCTCTTTATAGGGGTTAGCGATGCGGGTGTAATTGAGGGAGTAAAGTTCGCTGAGGAAGAGCAATTCTTATTAGAGCGGGCCATCGAGAAGTATTGCTTCCCTGCCTTCACCTACCGCGCTTATCGAATTCGATTGGATAATGGGCGTGAAGTTTTGGTCTACCAAGTTTATGAGAGTGTGGATAAGCCTCATTTTGTCCAACTAGAAACGGATCCGCATCCCATCTGCTATGTACGGGTAAAAGACCGTACGATACAGGCTAGCAAAGAAATGAAGCAAATTCTAAGGAGAGAGAATGAGGAAGGGCTATCTTTTGCTTATGGAGAGATAGAACGCTGGTTAATGGAATATTTGCGGGCAAATCAACAAATTACCCTTTCTGAATTTGCCCTAAAATGTAATTTGCCCATTTGGTTAGCATCTCGTAAATTAGTGTTGCTCGTTTTAAGTAGAGTACTGAAAATCGAACCTGGTGAAAACCAAGATCAATATTCCTTGCAATGAAAAAATGGATAGTATTGTTAGCTGCTTTACCCTTTGCCTGTACGAAAGAGGCAAATGATCCAGCCATTACACCAGCGCCGCAAACAACGGCTATCTCTTCTTTTGATCTGTTACAAGACAAATTATTGACGCCCAGTTGCGCTACTTCAGGATGCCACTTATCCAATAAAGATGCCGGTTTTGCCCAGCATGGTTTAGTGCTCGCGAAAGGTAGTTCCTACGCGAATTTAGTGGGAGTTGCCTCCGTTAATCCGGTTGCACTTAAGAATTCCATCTTGCGTGTTAAAAAATTCGCCTCCATTGAAAGTTTATTATTTCACAAATTAAATTGGGATATAAGTCATCATGGATTAGCTAATTATGGTGCTCCAATGCCTTTAGGAGGTAAGCCGCTAAGTAAAGGAGCCTTAGCATTTGTCCAAAAATGGATTGATGCCGGCGCCCCTCCCACCGGTGTAGTTGCTGATGCTAGTTTGCTGGATGATACGACGCCAAGTTTTGTAGAAGATGCGAATTTCGCTCCTTTGGCCTCACCATCAGAGGAAGGAAAAACGGGGGTTCAATTGAAAGTCGACCGTTTTGTAGTTCCACCTAATTTTGAAAGAGAACTATTCGTTCGTCGGCCAATTAATAACGCTGCCCCCATCTATGTTAACCGCATAAAATTGAAATCTAGGGCTAATAGCCACCACATGGTGCTTTATGACTTTAGATCAAAGACTTCCTTACCGGCACTGAATGAAGTTCGTGATTTAAGGAATTTAAACAATTCTTTGAATCTGACGACGGTGATTCAAATGTCAAATCATATTTTTTTAGGTGGAGGTACCGATCCTAATTCGGATTATACTTTTCCTGCCGGTATGGCGCTTGAACTCCCAAGTAATGCCTCCATTGATTTGAATCCACATTATTTTAACAAGACTAAAGATAATTTGTACGGGGAAAATTATGTAAACCTCTACACAGTACCTGCCGATCAGGTGAAGAAGGTCGTACAAATGATTGATTTTAATGCGACTGGTTTTAATTTACCTGCGAATAAAACAACCACCATCACACGCGATTTTAAATTTGATAAGCCTGTTGCAGTAGTCTCGTTGACTTCCCATTACCACGCAAGAGGAAAATTATTCCAAATTAAGATTAAAGGTGGCGCTCGTGATGGAGAAATTATTTATGAAAATACGGATTGGGAACACCCGAAAGTCATTAATTACGATACACCTATTCTCCTGCAAGCTGGGGAGGGTCTAACCTCTGTTGCAACTTATGTAAATGATACGAATAAAGATATTGGATTTGGTCTGACCTCAGAGGATGAAATGAATATCATTTTTGGGTATTATTATGAGCGTTAATTCGCACGCATTCAGCGTTTTCGCGAAAAGTTTTCTAAAGCTATTTGATATCTAAAACATTGAACTATATTTGCGTCCGTTTCTTGGAATATTTCAAGAAAACAGATAGAAATAGTACAATTTTAAGCATTTTTTGCATTTATTTAGTAACCAAAACAAAGCCGTTTGATAAGACTTTTACTCCCTAGAGATTAATAATGGAACACAAACACAAAAGTAAAGCCACTGCTGCCGGTTTATTAGTAGCAATGGGGATCATTTACGGGGACATTGGAACTTCTCCATTGTATGTAATGCAGTCGATCATCGGAGATAATCCAATCAATTCATTAACTGTTTTAGGTGGATTATCTTGTATTTTTTGGACGTTGACCTTACAAACGACATTAAAATATGTGATTTTAATTTTGCGTGCAGATAATAAGGGTGAAGGCGGGATCTTTGCCCTTTTTGCATTAGTAAGGCGCCATGCGAAGTGGTTGACATTTCCAGCGATTATCGGTGGAGCGACGCTTTTAGCAGATGGTATTATTACACCGCCCATTTCGGTTTCCTCTGCCATTGAAGGATTAAAGATGCTTCATCATCCGGATGGCACCCCTTTTGTGACGGACACGGTACCTATTGTGATTGTTATTTTGACAGTACTTTTCATCTTCCAAATCTTTGGAACGAAGGTCGTTGGGAAGCTTTTTGGCCCTATAATGCTCGTTTGGTTTTCGATGTTAGCCTTGACTGGACTGATTTGGATCGGCCAAGATTGGTCAATATTTAGAGCTCTTTCACCGATGTATGCTTGGGAGCTGTTGACTACTCATCAATCAGGAACGGCCGGATTCTGGACCCTGGGAGCGGTATTTTTGTGTACTACAGGAGCTGAGGCATTGTATTCTGACTTGGGTCACTGTGGTCGGGAAAATATTCGGATTAGCTGGATTTTTGTGAAAATTGCCTTGATTTTACAATATTTCGGTCAAGGGGCGTGGTTGTTAGCTCATCAAGGTGATTTGTTAGGTGTACGCAAACCTATCTTTGAGTTGTTGCCACGTGAATTCTTATTCACCGGGATTATGATTGCGACGGCGGCAGCGGTTATCGCTTCCCAAGCCTTAATCTCAGGTTCATTTACTTTGATTTCAGAGGCGATTCGGTTGAACTTATGGCCTCGTGTACGCTTGGTTTATCCATCCGATCAAAAAGGCCAGTTATACGTTCCTTCCATCAATATTTTGTTATGGATGGGTTGCGTGGGTGTTGTTCTTTGGTTTAAAGAATCCGCAAATATGGAAGCGGCCTATGGATTAGCGATCACCTTGACCATGTTAATGACGACTTCTCTAATGGCGTATTACTTGCACATAAAGAAGGTAGACATGTGGTGGATTCTCCTATTCTTAGCAGTTTACGTTACCTTAGAAGGCTCCTTCTTAGTAGCGAACTTACAGAAGTTCTGGCATGGAGGTTATGTTTCCTTGTTTATTGCTGGAGTCATTATTTTGATTATGTGGATATGGTTCAGAGCAACGCGCATCAAGAAGAAATTAACCGAATACGAGAAGTTATCTGATTATATCGAGCCATTAAAAGAGTTAAGTAAGGACGAAACGATTCCGAAATATGCGACGCACTTAGTCTTCATGTCGAATGCGGGTCGTGTTTCCGATATTGAATCGAAGATTATCTATTCTATTTTCCAAAGACGTCCCAAGCGCGCCGATATCTATTGGTTCGTCCACGTGGATACCTTGGATGATCCGTATGCTATGGAATACAAAGTGACGGTGATCGAGCCGGATGATATCATCAAGGTGAACTTTAAATTAGGCTTTAAAGTGGAGCAGCGCATTAACTTGTACTTCCGTAAGGTGGTAGAGGAAATGGTGGCCCGCGGCGAGGTGGATATTACGTCTCGTTATAAGTCTTTGAACGAGCAAAACGTGATCGGTGATTTCCGTTTCGTGGTGTTGGAGAAATTCCTTTCATTTGACAATGAATTACCGTTGTTAGATCGAATGGTGATGAAGGCTTATTTCTTCGTGAAGCAGTTTACGCATTCGGAGGACAAGTACTTTGGCCTAGATTCTGATGCGGTAAAACTAGAGAAGGTGCCTATGATCATTAAGCCGATCACAAAATGTAATTTGAAACGTATCGATTAGGATGAGCACGATATTTACCAAAATTGTCAACAAAGAAATTCCTTGTCACTTGATCAAGGAAGACGATCGCTTTATGGCTTTCTTAGATGTGATGCCCTTAGTGGAAGGTCACGTGCTCGTGATTCCGAAACAAGAGGTCGACTATATCTTCGATTTAGAGCCTGAATTACTTGGGGACTTAATGAGATTTGCTCAAACGATCGCGCCAGCTATTAAGAAGGCGATTCCCTGCAAGCGAGTAGGGGTGGCGGTAATCGGTTTAGAGGTGCCACATGCGCACGTGCATTTAGTGCCAATGAACCGAATGTTAGACATTAATTTCTCGCAAGAGAAGATGAAGCCGTCGGCGGAATCTTTAGCAAAAACGGCTGAATTAATTCGCTCTTTCTTACTTTAAGAAGCCTTTTAGCTTATTCATCTCCACCATCGGATTCGCTTTTTCGTACACGATGTTATAAACGGCCTCGATAATAGGCAATTTGATGTTGTGCTGACGCGAGATGCTGTAAATACTGCGAACGGCGTAATAACCTTCCGCAATCATATTCATTTCGATTTGCGCGGACTTTACTGAATACCCGCGACCAATCATATTTCCAAAGGTTCTATTTCTCGAAAACTGCGAATAGGCCGTCACGAGTAAATCCCCTAAGTAACCAGAGCTATTCAAATCTCGGTTTTTCTCCGGATAAACGACATCCAAGAAAATCTTGATCTCTTGCATCGCATTACTCACGAGCACGGCCTGGAAGTTATCCCCAAAACCCAATCCACGCGTAATACCACAAGCCATTGCCACAATGTTCTTGATAACGGCACAATATTCCACGCCGTATAAATCCTGGATGGCATGCGCTTGCAAAAAGCGGCTATTCAATAGGTTCGAGAAGGACTGAGCTAAGCTCAAATCCGGCGAAGCAATTGTTAAATACGACTGTTTTTCTAGGGCCACTTCTTCAGCGTGGCAAGGGCCAGCGATGACACAGGTTTGGCCTAATGGCAAATTAAAGGCGCGCTCCATCCAATCCGTTACCAACAGATTTTCGTCTGGAATCATACCCTTGATGGCAGAAACCACTTTTTTGCCCTCGAAATGTTTCTTATTTAAGTCCTTTAATGTACTTGGAATGAAAGCGGCAGGAACTGCTAAGATGATGTATTCAACACCCGCAAGTGCATCCACCATCTTACTGTAGGTCTTCACTTTACGTGGATTGATGGCCACATCCGTCAAATAGCTGGGATTGTGATTGTATTTACGGATGAACTCCACGTCCGACTTGCGGCGGATCCACCACTTAATTTTCACATTATTCTCCGAAAGGATTTTCACTAAAGCCGTAGCCCAGCTTCCTCCACCTAAGACCGCCACCTGGGTGGGGATCTTTTTCTTTAACTCAGCTAATTCACTCATGCCGTAAAATTACGCTTATTTGATAAATATCCCGGATTTTTTGCCAAATTTGTGACCGTAGCTTTTTATAGCTAACATCTAAACCTATGAAAAAAATCGCCTTACTCCTGCTCACAGGACTATCTTTTTGTGCGCTTGCACAGAAACCACAACCTCTTCCAGAACATCCAAGGCCAGACTTACAACGAGATCAGTGGTTGAATTTGAATGGCTATTGGGACTTTACCTTCGATTCGACTTTACTGGTTCCATCCCGCTTTTCGAAGAAAATTCTTGTTCCTTTTCCCTGGGGATCTCCGCTTTCAGAAGTAAAAGACGAGGCGGATGTCGCTTGGTACCACAAGGAAATTAAAATCCCTGCCACTTGGACGGGGAAGCGTATTTTTTTAAACATTGGGGCCTCAGATTGGGAAACTTCGATCTATTTAGACGGGGTTAAAATAGGAAATCACCAAGGTGGGTACACGCCTTTTGATGCTGAATTAGCCGGTGTAAAATCGGGTTCAACGCACCACATTGCCATCAGAGCGGACGACAAACGACGGATGTTTACACTGTATGGAAAGCAAGGTTACGGTAATGCGCGGGGGATTTGGCAGACAGTTTATCTAGAAGCGAGAGGCGCTAATTTCATCGATCATTATGCCGTTAATCCGGATATCGACTCGAAAAAAGCGCAAGTAAAGGTCTATTTAGGGGCACCGGTTTCGAAGGAACAAGCTGTTGAAGTGAAGCTTTCCAATGGCCAATCAGCTGAAGTGAAAATCCCGGCTGGGAAACAAGAGGGTAGTGTAGACATTGCTATAAAATCGATGCATCTCTGGTCCATAGAGGATCCCTATTTGTATGGGTTAACGATGACCTCGGGGAATGATGTGGTGAAGGGGTATTTTGGGATGCGGAAGATTTCCGTGGTGAATTTACCAGGCTCGAAGATTCCGTATATCGGATTGAATAATAAGCCTATTTATGTACAGTTGGCCCTAGATCAAAGTTACCATCCGACAGGTTTTTATACTTTCCCGTCTGATCAATTTATGAAAGACGAGATTGTGCGTTCAAAGCGAATCGGTTTGAATGGAATTCGTACGCACATTAAGGTGGATGTGCCGCGCAAGTTGTATTGGGCGGATAAATTAGGCCTTTTGGTGATGTCTGACTTGCCTAATTCATGGGGAGATCCGGAGGCGGATATGCAAAAGGAGTCAGAATATACGCTGCATAAGATGATCAAGCGCGACTACAATCACCCAGCAATTTTCTCCTGGATAACCTTTAATGAAACTTGGGGATTGTTTACCCACAAAGATAAAAAGGCGATCTATACGCCGGAGACTCAGAAATGGGTGGCATCGGTGTATCATTTGGCCAAAAAACTAGACCCCACTCGCCTCGTCGAAGACAATTCTGTTTGCTGCGGTAGAGGTCACACCGAAACCGACATAAACTCCTGGCATGCCTACCAAGCAGGATACGAATGGGATAAGTTGATGGAGGATTATTCCGATAAAACGTATCCAGGAAGCACCTGGAATTTCGAGAAAGGATACCAACAAGGAGCACAACCGATGATTAATTCGGAGTTTGGCAACGTCTGGGGTTACCAGGGAAGCACGGGTGATGTGGATTATACCTTCGATTACCATAAGGCGATGAATTCTTTCCGGAATCACGCGAAGATGGCGGGCTGGTTATATACCGAGCACCATGATGTGATTAATGAGTGGAATGGCTATTATAAATTCGATCGGACTGAAAAGGAAACCGGCTTAAATGCCATCGTCCCGGGAATGTCGCTACTCGATTTCCATAGTCCATTTTATCTTTCCACTGGTCAGGAAATTACCTTTGCTGGAAAAGCCGGCCAAAAAATCAAAATCCCATTGCATCTTTCTTCGCTAACAGATAAGTCCGGTTCCTTGACCTTGAAGATGACTTTATCCGGAACCAATTCGGCAGGGGAGAAGCAAAACCATTGGACTACATCTGCTAAGTTAAACTATTCAGCTTGGGACGTGAAGGCGCTTGACTCGGTGCAGGTCGTGTTGCCGGCTGACAAATCGATCAACACGTTGGCCTTCGAACTAAGTGATGCCGCTGGAAAAGTGGTGCATCACAATTTCGTACATCTCATTGTGGAAGAAGGTAACATGCAGCCCTCGAAAGGTCAATTGATTTCTGTTCCCGTAGAGCGATATAGTTCTGCTAGCTGGCCTAAAAAACAATGGGCAGGTGTTTTAGGGCATAAATTAAACGGTGCTGGAGCAGGATATTTCGAATATGAAATCCCTTTCCCAACATCCGGGACGGCAGAGATCAAGCAAGTTCGTTTTCTAGTGGAGGCATCCGCTAAACCAATTTTAGGCAAAGACCGCGATGATGCGGGTAAAATGGATGGCGACTACATGTTAGGGAAGGGGACGTTTGATCCGGGCGTTAATCCTAACGCCTATCCACAAACCGATCGCTATCCATCACCAGCTAAGTTAAAAGTGAGTGCGAATGGTCTTTTTGCGTCTGAATCCGTTTTGGCAGACGACCCAGCGGATCACCAAGGGATCTTGTCGTGGCATT
>JACCDW010289664.1_pt1 | contig 12970 bp, 11 predicted proteins | sample 7449781 | NCBI WGS metagenome assembly JACCDW01 (sample SAMN15323449, study PRJNA562643) | freshwater metagenome | isolation source: river surface water | place: USA:Blue River Watershed | collected 2017-08-18 | reverse complement strand
TATCGCGAGTAATAGAGATATCCAGGTCGTTTGGACTTACCCCAGCCACCAGAGCTTTAATGACTATGGCGTCGTTGGTCTGGTACATATCAACGGGAAGCTCACCTTCTTGTTGGTTGCCACTATCACCCTGCCATTCTTCCTCTTGGTCATTGGTGTATGAATCACCTTCCACGGTTTCTTCCTCCTCATCACCAAAGTGATGATTGTCATCAAGAATACGGTCATAGTCATTGGTCGGTACAGACCCCGTTAGACGTTCTAAGAAAGAAGGTTTCTTCATAATATTAATTAACTTTTTGTTTAGGTGCGGCTTCTAGTAATTTTACTTTTTCAAACAGGAGGAAGAGGATAATTATTCCCATCCAGACGAACAGAAAAGTGATCAGTATCTGTCCTCCACTTGACTCCATTATAGAAAAATTAAAGAGAGCATGCAATAAAATCGCCAGGGACAACCCAGCCATACTATATATCAAGCGCCAAATGGATGATTTATAGAAGGAAACAGCCAAAAAGACCCCGATAGTGGCCGAGGAGAGGACGTGAAGTAAGGTTGATCCCAAGAAGCGAAATGAGCCAGTTGCGGTTGCTTCAAGATAAGCAGAGTCGTTGAGGGGGGTAAGTATGTACAGGGTATTCTCCAAGGAAGCAAAGCCTAAGGCGATAGCAATCATATAGATAATCATGTCGATAGGTTCGTCAACGGCCCGATGCCATAATATTACTATCAAAGCCAAGGCATACTTCACGACCTCTTCGATAATAACCCAGACAAGGTAAAGATTCATTCCGGTGTATAACTCGGTCGTTAGCTTCTGTAGGGGGAGTACTAAGGGAACAACCATCATTCCCGTTACAAAAGTTAGAGCGACCAGAAGTAGTGGTTCGGGTCGCTTTTGGTCTTCACGCAGCCAAAACCATAACCAAAACAAGGCAGGAATTAGGCCAGCTAAAAAGGCAACAGCAAACTCACTTGAAGTGATTTCTAGTTCCACAGTCCAATTGTATCAAGCTTTAGGGCAAAAGTTAGGGTAAAGAGGGTATTATCTAGGCCATTTGGAAATAAGTAGTAGGGATTTTTCATCTTTAAGCAAGGTCTTGGGTAGGTTCTGCCAGATCGCTTCGGTGACAAAGGGCATAAAGGGATGGAGGAGTTTGAGTCCGATGAGTAGGGTCTGACGAAGGAAGGCTTGTCTTGATTGTTTAGCTTCTTCGTTAGTACCGTTAATGATGGATTTTGATTCCTCAATAATCTCATCAGCCAAGCGGTGCCAAAGGTATTGATAGATTAAGTCGAAAGCTAAATCGAGGCGGTAGGTTGAGAAGTGACCGTCTACTTCCTTAACCAAGTTATGAAGCTCAGTTTCTAATCCTTGATCGACTGCATTTAATTTGGTTTCTTCAGTAAAGTCATTGTCTGCGACACTAGTTAAAATAAAGCGACTGATATTCCAGAGTTTATTGGCAAAGTGTTTGTAGCCACGAATCTTGTCTTCCGAGATACGACTATCGGTTCCTGGTGCCATACCGGTAATGAGGGAAACGCGCACTGCGTCCATACCGTACTTTTCTGCCATATCGAGTGGGTCAATGTTGTTTCCAAGTGACTTAGAAATCTTGCGACCTTGACCATCACGGACTAAACCGTGCAGATAAACAGTCTTAAATGGTACTTGCCCTAAGAAGAAACCGCTCATTAAAGTCATGCGAGCAATCCAAAAGAATAAGATATCGTAACCACTCTCGATTATAGTGGTGGGGTGATAGATTTTGAGATCCTCGGTTGATTCCGGCCAACCCAAAGTACTAAAAGTCCAAAGTCCGGAAGAGAACCAGGTATCAAGGACGTCAGGGTCTTGTGTCCAGTCTTCTCCCGGTGAGTCGGCTTGCACTTTTATCTCCTCACCTCTATACCAAACCGGGATCCGGTGTCCAAACCAGATTTGTCTTGAGATACACCAAGGGCGAAGGTTGTCGATCCAGTTCATATAGACACGTTCGTAACGTTCAGTGACAAAATTCATTGTTCCGCCTTTTACTGCTTCACGCATGATTTCTTTGAGTGAAGTTTCTGCGCCTGAGGAAATCCCGGCGATGTCTGACTGCGGGAGAGTAAATTTCTTATCAACATCAATGAACCATTGTAGTTTTGGTAGTGGTTCAATTACACCCCCCGTTCTTTCGGCGGTGCTTAGATTTTGGGTAATGTCCTCTTCTTTCAATAACAAATCTTCGACTTTGAGCCAGTCCACCACTGCCGTCCGTGCTTCAGACACTTTAAGTCCGTTAAGACGACCAGGTACTGTTAACTTGGCGTATTCATTGATGACAGCGGGACGAGGAAGATTGTGTCGGTCGGCTATCTCCCAGTCGATCTGACTGTGGGCCGGGGTAACTCCTAGAGCTCCTGTCCCAAAGTCCTTGTCGACACTAGTGTCCGCGATGATTTTGATATGAATAGGAACATCACAGAAAGTGATATTAAATTCCTGACCGATTAAGTCCTGGTAGCGGGTGTCGTCCGGATGGACAGCTACTGCAGTGTCACCAACCTTTGTTTCGGGACGAGTAGTTGAGATGGCAATGGGGAAGTCTTTAGAATATTTAAAAGTATATAGTTTGGCTGCTCTTTCTTCATAGACAATTTCGTCATCGGAAATAGTAGTCTGACCCTTAGGATCCCAGTTAACAATCCGGTTGCCACGATAAATTAGTCCCGCTTCATACATTCTAATGAACGCTTCCATCACTGCTCGGTAGCGGGGTTCATCCATCGTATAAGCGTAGCGACTCCAGTCGAGCGAAGCGCCAATTCCTCGCATTTGCGTCAAGATGGTACTCTTGCTCTCCTCCACAAATAGATCAATACGTTTTAGTAGTTCTTCACGTCCCAGGTCGTGACGAGTTTTTCCTTCCGCTTTTTGTATATCCTTTTCCACACGCGCTTGGGTTGCGATAGCGGCGGAGTCGGTACCCGGAATCCAAAGAGTTCGTTTACCCTCCATTCTAGCTTTGCGAACCAAAATGTCTTCAATCGCGAGCATGAGCGCACTTCCCATGTGTAGGGTGCCGGTGACGTTGGGAGGAGGGAGAACGATCGAAAATACTTCCGAATCAGTGGTAGTAATGCCGTCCCTGAGACAATTATCCGGGTTAAAGTATCCGGATTCCTCCCAGATTTTGTATAGATTGGTTTCGGTATTTTTTGCTTCGTAAGGCTTAAGAAATACTTCGGGGATATTGGGTTTGCTTTCGTTCATAATATGGTTCTTAGTAGTTTATCGTATCACGATTAGATCAGGCTTTAAAGCGAGCGGTTACCACTGGCCCGCAGATTTTTGGCGGTTTCTGGGGTCAGAGCAGAGTCCATCTTGGCATGACCAGCTAAGGCGATCATGATGGAGTTGTCGGTAGCAAGACCCTTGATGGGAAAGTAGACTTTAAGTTCAGGAAAAGTTTTTGGTAGTTCACTGGTAAAGGTTTGTCGGATGTGGAGATTGGCACTAACTCCACCGCCAACGATCAAGGTTTCAACACCGTTATCAGTAACTGCTCGTTTGGTTTTCGCCAGTAGTACCTCTGTGACGGCGTCTTCAAAATCACGAGCCAGAGCGGATTTCTCTTCAAGTGACAATTCTTTTCCTTCAACCGCGTAGCGGACGGAAGTCTTTATTCCCGAAAAAGAAAAGTCCAAGTCGCCTGAGTTAATCATGGGTCTCGGCATATCTTTTTTATAGGGAGGATAATTATATATACGTGCTTTGTTTGCCAACTTACTTATCTCTGGCCCACCGGGGTAAGGTAGTCCTAGAAGTCTCGCGACTTTATCAAAAGCTTCACCGACCGCATCGTCTCTGGTCTCACCAATCTTTTCGTACTTACCCCAATTTTTCATTAAGACTATTTCGGTATGACCGCCGGAGATCAGTAGCGCTAAAGCCGGGAATTTTATTTCCGACAACTTATCTTCTTCATGAGCATAGATCGAAGCCAAGATGTGTCCTTCCATATGATTGGTGGGGGAGACGGGTACCTGCCAGATTTTGGCCAACGCCTTAGCAGTATTGACTCCGACCCAGAGAGCCGGTTCAAGACCCGGACCACTCGTGACGGCGATTAGGTCAATCGCAGGTTGTTCGTAGTTTTCAAAAAAACTAATTAAAGAATCAACCATTTCTTCTTCACGATTAAGGAGTTCTGTGAGTTCGGCTTTGTCGGTGTCTTTAAGTGTACTGGCTCCTGGTACTAGTAGCCCGGCCTCTTTGAGGGCTTTTTCGATCATCGGGACGATGGTTTTTACATGTTCGCGTTTAGCGAGGGCAGGGAAGACCCCGCCGTATTCTTTGTGAATGTCGACTTGGGAAAAAAGTGCATCACCTAGTATTTCGTAGGTGGCTTCGGGAAATTTCCCCGTCACTTTTACGATGCTAACGGCCGTCTCGTCACAGCTAGTCTCGATTGAAAGAATCAACATAGTAGGTGCAATATACGTTAAAGAGTAGTGTTTTTCAACTAAGCGTACATGATACGTTCCGTTATGCCTTGGCTGATGAGTGTCTCAAACAAAGAAATAACTTAAGTGGGGTCAAAGCAAATTAAGGAGAATTTATTTTTTGATTTTCTTTTCTCCTCTCGATATTGCTTCTTGAAAGATCTTGCTTAAGTTCTTTTTGTCTAAGGTAGCTAAAATGACTTCAGTCACTCCACCTTTAGTAGCAACTTGTTGAGACAATTCTTTAGGTGAGACTTTGTTTTGCTGTATGTATTTAGTAGTTCCTTTGAATACGCTTAAAGCAAGCTGATGAGCTTCTTTTTGAGTGAGACCTCTTTTAAGTGACTCTTGCTCAAGGAGATTTATGAAATAGGCAGCAATACCTGTTCCGCAGCCTGACAATAGAGTAAGATCAACAAGTTTTTCTTCGCTTGATACGGGAATAACAGAACCAAGTTTTTGAAGTAGTTTAGTTATTTGTGTATCTTCGGTTTTTGACAGGGAACCCTTAAGATAACCAACCACTCCTTCTCCTATACTGATAGGTAAGTTCGGCATTATTCGGGCTAGGTGAGAGTTCGGTAGTAATTTTTTAAGAGTCTTAATTTCTAAACCAGCGACGGTGGAGATAAAAACTTTACCCTTTGAATTTCGGGAGAGTTGCTCAAGTACCAAAGTGGCATCCTTCGGCTTTACGGCAATAAATACCCAAGTTGCCTTGATGCTTTCCTTAACAATGTCGGTACTAAGGTTTAATCCGGTCTTCTTTAATCCCTTTTTCTTATGTACGTTCGGACTGACTAAGGTGATATTGCTAGGGAGTATGTCGCTTCTTAATAGTCCCTGAGCCAGGGCGTTCCCCAGATGTCCACTTCCGATAATTAAGATATTCATACGGTTTTTGTTTTTGTCCAATTAAGGGTGCCTAAATTGTATTATAAACTTCTGTTTTTTGGTAATAATATAATTTAGTAATGAAAAGTTTCCGGTTGTGGTCACCTAGAAAGGAAAACCTGGATAGAGTAGGTCATGTATGAATTAGATACAGGGAAGTTGTAAAAAAGTTAAAAGGTAATTGCGAGGTTGCTTTTGTTTTTTCAGTTCACTAAAAATTCTTCACAAAATCCCCTCTAGAAACTAAGGTTTTTTTTATTACTTTCTCCAACTGGTGACGGCTCGCGGTGTGGCTTAAACGAGAGCAAAGTAACTACAGAGTACGCTCATACACAGCTTGCTCACATACTAATGTCATCTCGCTTATTTGTTGTGGTTCTAGGGTGTGCTCTTGGTGGCTTCGTTCAAGTTTTTGGTATCGAAAGATTAGCACTTCTTTTCGAAAATAAGAACATTTAAAGTCATAAAGTGTTGACTTTGTCAATACTTTATGCTAACGTCGTCTTGTCGAAATGTCGACACAGTACCTTGAAACAAGAAAGAAGGAGGAAACATGCCTTGTCCCGAAAATGACGAGGTGATTGGTGAAGTCACCGGTTTTCTGGAAATCCCAGAGGGCGAAGTAGCCTTTATTGCTACCGAGATCTACGGCCCTGTCAGTGTTCTGCTCAATACAGAACATTGGCGTGGTGGTAGTTTTCCGCAAAAAGGTGAGATGGTCGTGGTTAAGGGTTTGTCCAGATATCGCAAAGGCTGGCGAGCCCTTGAAGCCCGCAAGTTTACCATTGACGATGAATCTTAGAACACTAGAACCAAGAAAACAGAATGGAGAATCACATGCAGGTGATTGTAAGTGAAAAGATGAAAGAATGGGTTGCTGGATACATTCGTTCTCACCGCAAGGAAGGAACAATCAGTATTCATGTCGTTTACTCAAAGTTCAATGAGGACTTTCGGAAAACGTTCAAAGCTGACCCTCAGGTCGCCATTCGCTTGTTGCAAGAATCGGGCTTCCTCAAAGGTTGTCCGACGATAGGCGGCTACAGCATTTGGTTGGCTGAAGATGCCGGCAAAGGCAAGCGTCGTCCGTACCGCTCGCGTACTCCACAAGACAACGGCGCTACCGCCGTAGCCGTAGCAGAAACTTTGTCGACATCGACGACAGAACAGGCAGACATAGGAGAAATTGAGATGAATGATGTTTCTATCGAACCGCACTACGTGTTCGAGAAGATTCCACACCCGGAGACCGGCAAAGTTGACGTGCTGGAGATCCTCCGGTATATCATGAAGCAGTTTGATAAGTTGCTTCCGGATGAGTCTGAAATGGATGGCCCCTACTTCGTTATCAAGATGGGTATCTATGGCGTTTTTAAAGACGCTGGTATCTCATCTGGTTCTTGGTCTGAGCTGAGTCGCATCATGCGGGAAATGTCACTCATAAAACATTATGGAAGGTCTCAGTGGGGTGTACTGAAAGGCGATGTTGCCGACTACTTCATCACTGCCCGTTCTTACCTTGTTGCCAAGGAGGCGATGATGGAACGCCACAGGCGGAATCGTAAGATTTTGCACCTTGAAAAGGCGTTGGAGAAGCTCAGTGTGTCGACAGCAGAAGTCGGTTCAGATACAACTCAGTCAGCTGGGACTAGCTCGGGCTACAGCGAGGATGACGTGTTGCAGTTGATGGCCGAGGTCGATGATTTGACTAAGGCACTCGATACAGTCAAGCAACAGATGGCTGAGCTGCAGACAAAGTGTGACGGACTCACAACTGAACGTGACAAGTTGGCGGCCGAGAATGCTGCTCGGCCATCGTCAGTTGACGTAGTCAAGCAGATGATCGAAGAGCGCTTGGCAGCAGCCAGGAAGGCTCGCCAATCCTAATCTGGATCTGGCTTTGAGACGTTTAAAGGGCGGGGAAATATTTTCCCCGCCCTTTTTTATTCTCAGTAAGTCATCTTAATTTTACGTTAAACTTTCTAGCATCTTCCCCCCATATCCCTTCCACTAAGATGAAATGGTAGGGAAATATTTGGTAATTTTTTGTGAGCGAGTAGCTTATGCCCGTAATGTCGTATAATCAGGAATCGAAATGTGTACGCAAAAGTACCAAACCACTATGCGCTACTACCATTCTTTACTCGAGTGTCCGATACAGGACTTGAACATTACATGTTCAGTACACCTTTTGGCTATTTTTCCTTTCAGTCAAATCTATCACAAAAGGTTTTCAAGTCCTGGGGTCACAAAGAAAATATCCTCCAGCAAAAGCTGAAGGATATTTACTTAGTGTCCGATACAGGACTTGAACCTGTGGCCTCTACAATGTCAATGTAGCGCTCTACCAGCTGAGCTAACCGGACAATTGGGAATAATATAGCAGAGAAAGATCAGTTGGGGAAGCTATTGTTTTCGCATCTTTCTGGTATTTTGCTATTATAAAAAAATGATTTTGTACCCAACTGAGACTATTTACGCTTTAGGAGTAAATGCTTTTTCGGAAGAAGAGATAAACCTCCTGTACCAAGTAAAGGGTAGGGCCGACGATAAGGCCGTTAGCGTCTTAGTACGTGATATCTCTGATATCGAACGCTACTCTTACCTAGGTGAGAAAGCGCGTCGATTAGCCGAGGTTTTTCTCCCTGGACCCCTGACTCTGGTTTTAGCTGTTCGTGATATTGTTCCATCTTTTCTTGCTAAAGAGCGGACTTTGGGTTTTCGCTTCTCTTCTGATGTTGTGGCTCAGAAAGTCATCGAAGATTTTATGGCTGAATACGACGCGCCCCTCACCTGTACCAGCGCCAACAAAAGTACTTTACCGACTCTGCCTACCGTCGACGAGATTCTTAGTCAGCTTGGCACTGAAGCAAAGTATGTGACCGAAATTTATAACGATGGTCTGCGTGAAGGAGTGGCCTCAACGGTGGTTAGAGTTATTAATGAAGAGGTGACAATCTTACGCGAAGGAGCTATTAGTGAAGCAGAAATCTACAAGGCTTTATCACAAGTATAGAGACTCTCTTTAGCTCTGTGACTAAAGAACCAGGCTCTTTCGATAATATTCATCTCTCCCACCTCCTGGTTATATCGCACACATAGCTCTTGATAGATTTTCTCAAAGACACGAACCTCAGGATAGGGTACTAAGTTTAAATTGGCAGTAGTTAGTTTGGCAAAATCATAAAGGTTGGTGTCAGAGGTTTCTAGATTTAGATCTTTCGCTAAGTCTTTGGTTAATCTAATCTCGGCTCGAGGTACATGTCCCGAGTAGAGTGACCAAGAAAGGTAATGATCGGTGAAACCAAACCAGTTCCCGGCGGGAAGCAGTATAAATATTAGTGTGGTCAAAATCGCCAGTAGATTCTTTTTTGCTTTTTGTATCATGTCACGGAAAGTATCTTCTTGATTAAGGAAGAGGGTAAAGGCCATCGCTAGGAGAATAAAATTCCAGGGCCAGACTACAGGATTCCAATTGTGACCAACTGTAAGTGACCCAATCACAACCATAAACATCAAAACACTAAGCGCTAAGGCTGGTTTGCGAAAGCGTTTGGTCAAAAGACCAAGACCAATAAACGCTTCAAGTAGCGGGACAAAGAAGGCAATGATGACAGCTAGGTAGTAGCCTTGTTCACCAAACCAGTAGTGTTCGGTAAACCAGGGGAAGGTATTAGTAAAGAAGTAGGTGTTAAATTTTTGGATACCACTCCAGAGGTAGATTCCGGCAAGGAGGATCCTGGTTGCGTTAAGAACCTTGGCTGTCATTTCTCCACTAGTTTTGTATAAAAAGGTTAAAAGGAAAAAGATCGAGAGATAGTGGAAGATCCAAGGTTGGAGACGGGTGTAGTCTGGGAGGATGAGTAGGGTGAGGAGAGAAAGGGAAATAAGTGAATGAAGCCAGAGTCGCCTTAAAGCAAATAAGTTAGAAACGAGCGAAATAATTAATAAGAGAAAGATGGCGGTTGAGAAAGGAAGCAGAAGGGAGGAGAATTCAAAAATGGGGGCAAAAGGATATACGCGCTCGCTTAGCCAAGCAGGGTAGGAGATAAGTAGTCCTAATAAGAGTCCAAGATTAACTAGAAGATAAAGAATAAAGATACGACTCTCTTCACCAGCAAAGAATAACCGGCGGCGTTTACCGACATAGAGATAGCAGAGGTCAGCTAGTTGTTTAAAAAGTGGAAGACGAATGAGAAACTGGAGAGGTCTAAGTATTGGGTAGATTCGCGCTAGCGAAGTGAGGATAGCGTCGGCTCCGACTCGAACAGTTTCTCCGTCAACAAGATGAATTCTTTTTAGAAGAGCATCTTTAGTGGCTGGTAAAGGAAATGTGGTATGGTGTAGGTCTAGAGGCTCAGTTGAGACGGTATCTTTACTTACTACTTGAATAAAAGCGGTACACATTGGGCACTCCCCATCATAGTAGAGCTTAGTTTTTTCTTTACCTTCCATATGGGTATTTTAGCATTTATAAAACTTGGGTTCCTCTTGTTCTTACTCCAATAAATATCGAAAGGGAGATAAAATGTATCATTGACATATCTGGATCTTCTTATATAATCCTCGGACCATCAATTCGGTGGGGAAAGAGGAAAAAAATGAACGAAAATGAGAAAGAGATCTTTTACGGCTACGCCTCACAGTGGCTTGCAGGGTATTACTACCACTCAATGCCGGTGGAGGAATCAGAGGTAAAAAAAATGTTGGGTGATACGCCCGATGACTGGAACTTGCTTCGAAAAGGACTCGAAGTTTCCGATTTGGATCGGTTTCGGGGACTTATTGTCTCTTTCCCTGAAACTACGGCGGCGATCCGAAGTCTGGATTACCGTGTCGATGAACTTGCTCGAGCGGTAGTGATCGGGTGTATGGGCGCGATCTGGCTCAAGTCTGGTCGAGTCGGACCGGTGATTAGTTCGGAGCCAAGTACTTTGCTTCTTATGGAGTGCTTCGTAAATCGCTCTTTGCAGAGTTCTTGGCGCCGCAGCTTTATAGAGCAAGCGACGCAGAATCTCCAAAGAGCAGGTCAGCTCACTGATGATCAAGCGTGCATTGAGTCAGCGACGTACAAAACGTTACTTGGCTTTGTGGAAGAGTCCTGGTTGCGGACAAATCATCCGACTTGGTACAAGTACTCTCGTGCTGGTGAGCTTAACGACCAGCAGGCGCATCAATTGTTCGTCCGTGCGCTAGCTGGCATTGCTCTCAGAGTCCAATACCAGCCTGCTTAAACTCTTACGCTGTCTGGCTAACAGCGAGAGAAGTTTAGGGAGCCCTACCGTGTGTGGGGCTTTTTTAAAAAAAGCTTTAAACCAAAGTTGTTTTCATTACTATAGTTAAATTTCTCTTCCGGGGTATAGCGGAATGATTAAAAGAAAGGCATGTTGACAAGATTATTTCTTAATGATTTAATCGGCAATCAGGTAAATTGAGAATACTTACTTGATGTTCTTCAAAAATCAGAGGTGTATAGTATGAGTGCATTTCAGAAACTCAACGATTTGGTCGAATGTTCTGTGGCCGTGGAGCTGGGGGAAATCTCAGCCGACGAAGCGGCCGGACTTGGTGTCCGATCTGAACGAACACGATTCGTTGGTGGGTTCTCGGTCATCAGCAATGCTGAGCGGGACGCTCCTGTAGACCCGGATTTCAAAAATCGACTCTTGCAATATCGCCAGGACCGAGATTCTGTCCGTGGCAAACTGGCGGAGTGCGGAGTGGAACCGAAAGCGATTCTTCCTCTCAGGGCGTGGGAGAGAATCTGCGATCGTACTGGTCTCTACCGCTTTTCGCCGATTGGCGATGAAGTGCGTTTGGATCCTGGTAAATTTCTGCAGGAGGTCAGAAGGTCTACAGAGATCAAAATGAAGGTTTTCAATTTCCTTTCCAGGCTTTTAATTGTGTGCCAATGCATCTACGTCTTGTCTTTGCCGTTTGCGTTTGGTATCGGTACCGCCTCCTTCTTTTGGGCTAGTGTCGGAGCAATTGTGGCATGCCTTTTTCTTTGGTTTTTTGAATCCGGTCAAATAGAAGCTAACGAACAAGGAATAAAAAGACGTGTCGAGAATTCAACTGTCCGAAAGTGGGTGGCAAAACACCAGGAAAATGGTACGATCTGTACCCAACTTTGGCCGAATTTCAGGGAGAGCGAGAATGGGCCAACAATACGAATCTCTTTTCCGGATATGCCGGCTGATGTTGCGGCCCGTGTCCTGGCTGCAGAAAGGACTGGTCTCACGCTTCAGGTCGCTCTCGTCCGCGAGGCGATAACGTTCAAGGAATCAGTCTCGGCAGTGTTGCTTAGCTATCGTGATTACTTGATGGAGGTTGCTAGACTTGAAGCCCTCAATCGTGATCCGATTATCTACGTGACAGTAGGTTCGGCGGTTGCGATCGTAGACCAGTTCGGGGAGTTCCCGATCGAAAAAGGTGTCATGAACGAAGTAATCAGTTCGGACCACCTGGCTTAGGTAGCTCTTTCGAACGGACCCAGCACTTAACTGTGCCGGGTCCTTTTTAATTACTTACTCTATCTATCCCGATAGGAGAGTTACCTCGCTCTATTAAATCAGGGGTTAAATTTTCTAAGTGTGTTGTTCTCCACTACCTTGCTCACTTGTTCGCTGCGGAAGCGGAGGGATTTGAACCCTCGAATGAGTTACCCCATTGCCGGTTTTCGAAACCGGTGCCTTCAACCACTCAGCCACGCTTCCTAGTTCGTGTTATACTACCTTATTATAATATTTTTTTCACTTTCTAAATTATGCTCAAAGTCGGAAGGAAGGCGCCGCTATTTAAACTCAAAGATCAGGAAGGGGCAGAACAGACGCTTAAAAGCTACCTTGGTAAGTGGGTGTTGCTCTATTTTTACCCAAAGGATGATACTCCGGGATGTACGAAGGAGGCTTGTATGATTGCAGAAGTTTATAAGGATTTTAAGCGACTGGGGGTTACGGTTTTGGGTATGAGTAAGGATACGGTAAGGTCACATAAAAAATTTGCCGAAAAGTATCATCTTCCTTTTACACTTCTCTCTGATCCTGATATGAGTACGATAGACAAATACGGTGCCTTTGGTGAAAAGAAAATGTTTGGCCGGACGGTACGGGGGACACACCGAATTTCGTATCTGATTGATGGAGAGGGTAAGATTGCTAAAGTTTATCCGGAGGTAGACCCGGCTACTCATGCTTTAGTATTGTTAAAGGACCTGAAGGTGTTACTTAAAAACCAACCAAAAAATGAATAAAGCTCGTCTCATCCTCGCCCTACCCTTCCTGATACTTATTGGACTGTTGATCTACTTTGAGACTCTAACCCCATCACTTCAGCGTAACTGGTCTTTGGATCAAGCTGTGTTACCAGAAATACAGGAGGTTGGTCCCGGTGAGTATGAGATAAAGAATATACGAAACTTTATCTATGCTTCGACTACGAGCTATACCCCCAGCTACTACAACCGAAAAATAAAGGTGTCTGACGTCGATTCGGTCGATTATATTGTTGAACCATTTGGTGATCTCGGAGCCGCTCATACTTTTGTTTCTTTTGGTTTCCGTGATGGTACTTATTTAGCTT
>JACCDW010241067.1_pt1 | contig 12974 bp, 9 predicted proteins | sample 7449781 | NCBI WGS metagenome assembly JACCDW01 (sample SAMN15323449, study PRJNA562643) | freshwater metagenome | isolation source: river surface water | place: USA:Blue River Watershed | collected 2017-08-18 | reverse complement strand
TCGCGCTCGAGACGTTCTTGAATGATCTCCATATGGAGCATGCCAAGGAAGCCACAACGGAAACCAAAACCAAGCGCTGCTGACGACTCTGGTTCAAATACCAAGGAAGAATCGTTCAGCTGGAGTTTTTCCATAGAGTAGCGCAGTTCTTCGTAGTCTTCGGTGTCGACGGGGTAAATGCCTGCAAAGACCATCGGCTTCACGTCTTCAAAACCTTTGATGGCGGTCTCGCAAGGGTTGTCTGAGCCGGTGATGGTGTCGCCAACCTTAACTTCGTTGGCGGCTTTGATTCCTGAAATAATGTAACCTACATCTCCAGCTCTAACTTCATTTTTAGGGGAGAGGTCCATTTTGAGGATTCCGATTTCGTCGGCGTTGTAGTCGCGTCCGGTATTTAAAAATCGGACCTTTTGACCCTTTTTGAGCACGCCGTTTTTGACGCGGTAATAAGCGATGATGCCTCGGAAAGGATTGAATACGGAGTCGAAAATCATGGCTTGTAAAGGAGCAGACTCTTCGCCTTTTGGCGCCGGAATGCGATTGACAACCGCTTCCAAAATTTTGTCTACACCTAAACCTGTTTTACCTGAAGCTTGAATGATGTCTTCGATGTCGCAACCGATGAGCTCCATAATTTGATCGGAGACCTCTTCTGGCATGGCGCCTGGTAAATCCATCTTGTTGAGGATCGGAATGATTTCGAGGTCGTGCTCTAGCGCCAAATAGAGATTAGAAATCGTTTGTGCTTCGATGCCTTGAGAGGCATCTACAATTAACAAGGCCCCTTCGCATGCAGCGATAGAGCGCGAAACTTCGTAAGAAAAATCGACGTGCCCGGGGGTGTCGATGAGGTTCAGGATGTAGTCCTGGCCCTCGTGTTTGTAGCTCATTTGAATGGCGTGAGACTTGATGGTGATGCCGCGCTCGCGCTCGAGATCCATGTCGTCGAGGGCTTGGGCTTGCATTTCGCGGTCAGAGATGGTGCCAGTCGTTTGGAGCAAGCGATCTGCCAAGGTGCTTTTGCCGTGGTCAATGTGGGCAATAATACAAAAATTGCGGATGTGCTTCATAGGTTGCAAAAGTACGGAATCTAAGCCATATAACAAGGTGTAAATCACACCTTGCTTTCCGTAAATCTACTGATGTTGGTTTCGGGATGCAGGGGAGTGTTCATCGTTATAAATGCCGCTAATTCACGTGCTAAAGTTGGGGCCATCATGTAGCCTTTTGTGCCGAGTCCATTGAACACAAACACGCCGTCGAAATCAGGATGCTTGCCCATAAGTGGTCTGCGGTCCAAAACAGTTGGCCTCACACCTGCTGCTTGTTCCATCACCACGGGCTCATATGAACCAAGTGCGGAGAGGTTTTGCAGCAATATTTCGCGGGCTTCGGGCGTATGGTGTAAGGTAGCATTATTCCATTCATAAGTTGCACCAACTCGAAAACGCCCCTTTCCGTAGGGCAAAACAAAGCATTTGCGATTCAATGACTCTGCGTCCGACAACAAAGCGCTTTCAATTAACAGTGTTTGACCTTTGGTTTGTTGCAGAGGCAAGTAGGCAAAGGTTGGCTCCTCTTTTTGCTGATATCCCATGCAGAAAATCACGTAGTCGTATGTTATTCCATCATATTTGCGGGTTGCGGGGTTCCATGCTTTAGCTTCGAATGGCTTTTGCAATAAGTTGCCCTGTGCAGCAAAATACGCCAGATGCTCCTTCACCCAATTGGCAGCGTCGATCCAAAAAGCATTGCACACTCGGCCACTTCCGAAGAGATTGATTGCCGCTTGATTTTCGAGGTCTGCTGGGCTTAACTTTTCCAAATAATTCTGATACGCTTCTTGACTGGCCTTTTGCTGCCAACTATCGCGTTCTTCGGCGCTTGAAAAAAAACGGCGGATCACAATCGGATGGTAAAATTTGGTCTGCAGTTGCTGCTCTATATCTCTATAAAATGCTTGGGCTTCGGGTAAAAATTCGTCCAGGCGCCAAGATTTATTCATGCGTCGAAACACCATAGGATTGACCATGCCGGCGGCGATGGCGCTCGAATGATTGCTGCCTTGATCTAAAATTTGAACATCGATTCCGCTAGAAAGCAGGCGATGCGCCAAACAAGTTCCCGCTAAACCAGCGCCAATAATAAGTGCTTTTTTTGCCATTTGTTATTTCGTAAAAGCGAAGCTAAGCAAACTAATTTGAACTTGCGGATCTGCCGCTTTAATTGCATTTGCTAAAGACTCCAGTGTTGCTCCGGTCGTAATGACATCATCGACGACTAATATATGTTGGAATTGTCCTGTTTGGGCCGTTGCAAAAAAAATATTTTGAACGTTCTCCCAACGCCCAAAACGGTCATTCGTTGTTTGACTTGCCGTATTTTTTCTCTTTCTGACCAGACTCTTTAAGACGGGCACACCCCAGGCTTTGGCAAGTCCTCTAGCCAATAATTCGCTTTGATTATAGCCCCTTGCAAACTTCTTTTTTGGGTGAATTGGAACCGGAATAATTCCATCGATGTTTTTAATCGGGTGTGCATCGAGCACTTTTGCCATGTGTTCGCCTAGGTAAAGGCCAAGCGGCGCTTTGAAATCATACTTCAACGCGCGAATCAAAGATTGACTCACCGTTCCTTTTCCATAAAAATACAGCGCACAAGTATGTTCAATTTTTACGCGACTCCAAAACAATTGATCGAGTTTGGTCGGACCTTTTTGCAATTCAAAATAAGTGCGTTCTAGTGCTTGCCAACAGATCCAGCACAAATAGCGCTCTTCGCGCACAAGTTCTCTGTTACAATGCAAACAAACATTGGTAAAAACTAAATGGCCCAAGCCATCTGAATAATTTTTCAAGACCAATCCAAGCCGCTGAATATATGTAGCCATCGTTTGAGCAGATTTAACAATTCGATGTTTAAAAGTGCGGATGCTGTCCGCAACAATTCAAACGTGAATGTGTTAACTTTATTGAGGTTCTCTGTCATACAAAAATTATCTGTTAATCGCCACAATTTTCTTCGGAAAAATTATCAAAACTTACTGCCTAACCATGTGAATATCTTTCTGCGGCGTGTTGAAATCCGCTGAAGGGTTTGTCCGTGAAAGGTTTGCGCTTTTTAGTGTTGAAAACCGCGAATAAATGTTAATTTCTTTAATTGATTTGAGCCCGAATTTTAACAATTTTTGTATCCCTGATTTAAATAGAAATCTGCAACCCAAAAGCCATGACAAAAACACTACACGAACCGATTCTTGAAGAAAATAAAAGCCGTTTCGTACTGTTCCCGATTCAACACGACGACATCTGGAGCTTTTATAAAAAAGCTGAGGCTAGTTTTTGGACTGCAGAAGAAATCGACCTTTCCCCGGATCTCATCGACTGGGAAAACAAACTCACCGACGACGAACGTCACTTCATCAAACACGTTTTGGCCTTTTTTGCTGCCTCAGATGGCATCGTCAATGAAAACCTAGCTGAGCACTTTCTCAATGAGGTTCAATATACCGAAGCCAAATTCTTTTATGGTTTTCAGGTGACCATGGAAAACATCCATTCCGAAACCTATTCGCTACTCATCGATACCTACATCAAAGACACCCAAGAAAAAAATTACCTTTTCAATGCCATTGATACTGTCGATTGCGTCCGTAAAAAAGCGGATTGGGCCCTTCGTTGGATTGATCAAGGTTCTTATGCCGAACGCTTAGTTGCATTCGCTGCTGTGGAAGGCATCTTCTTCTCAGGGTCGTTTTGTTCCATTTTCTGGCTCAAAAAACGCGGCCTCATGCCAGGTCTTTCTTTCTCGAACGAACTCATTTCCCGAGATGAAGGCCTTCACTGCGACTTCGCTTGTTTACTTTACACCAAGCACTTGGTCAATAAATTACCCAAAGAAAAAGTGCGCGAAATCATCACCAATGCAGTAGAAATCGAAAAAGAATTTGTCACCGACGCTCTTCCTGTAAAACTCATCGGCATGAACAGCGACCTCATGGGTCAGTACATCGAGTTTGTAGCAGACCGCTTATTAGTCGAGCTAGGTAACGATCGTGTTTATAACGCGACCAACCCTTTCGACTTCATGGATATGATTTCCATCCAAGGTAAAACGAACTTCTTTGAAAAAAGAGTGGGTGAATACCAAAAAGCAGGCGTTTTGGCCGGCAAAGAAAATCAAGCATTTAGTCTTGACGAAGATTTTTAACCTAACTAACACTATTAATATAAGGAGCATATGTACGTTGTAAAAAGAGACGGAAAAAAAGAGGCCGTCAAATTTGATAAAATTACGGCCCGCATCGTCAAGATGTGTTATGGCCTAGACCCACTCGTATCACCAGAAGCCGTTGCCATGAAGGTCATCGAAGGGCTTTTTGATGGTGTCAGCACAACCGAACTCGATAACCTCGCAGCTGAAGTTGCCGCTGCCAAAACCATTGATCACCCAGACTACGCATTATTAGCCTCTCGCATCGCTGTATCTAACTTACACAAAGAGACCAAAAAGACTTTTTCTGAAGTCATGCACGATCTTTACCACTACGTTGATTCCAAGACGAACGAATCTGCTGCGCTCCTAGCAGACGACGTCCATCAAATCATCATGGCCAACAAAGAAGTGCTCGACTCCAGCATCATCTATGACCGTGACTTCCGCTACGACTACTTTGGCTTCAAGACCTTGACACGCTCCTACCTCATGCGCTTGAATGGCAAAATTGCAGAACGTCCGCAACAAATGCTGATGCGCGTTGCTGTGGGTATTCACAAAGATGATATCCAAGCTGCCATCAAAACCTATAACCTGATGTCAGAAGGTTGGTTTACACATGCCACACCTACACTCTTTAATTCCGGTACACCCAAACCGCAAATGTCTTCTTGTTTCTTGCTCACCATGAAAGAAGATAGCATCAGCGGCATCTACGATACACTGAAGTCTTGCGCTCAAATTTCGCAATCTGCTGGTGGTATTGGTTTGTCTATCCACGACATCCGCGCAACGGGTTCGTACATCAAAGGCACAAACGGCGCATCGAACGGTATTGTGCCCATGCTTCGTGTGTTCAACGACACCGCTCGTTATGTCGATCAAGGTGGAGGTAAAAGAAAAGGTTCTTTTGCCATTTACATCGAGCCATGGCATGCAGACGTCTTTGATTTCCTCGACCTCAAGAAAAACCACGGTAAAGAAGAACAACGCGCTCGCGACCTCTTCTATGCCCTCTGGATTCCAGATTTATTCATGAAGCGCGTTAAAGAAAACGGCGACTGGACCCTCATGTGTCCGCACGAATGTCCTGGTCTTTCAGATTCTCACAGTGCCGCCTTTGAAAAGCTCTACACCAAATACGAGCAAGAAGGAAAAGGTCGTAAAACGATCAAAGCACAAGACCTCTGGTTCAAAATCCTCGAATCACAAATCGAAACCGGTACGCCTTACATGCTTTACAAAGATGCGGCTAACTCCAAATCAAATCAGCAAAATCTCGGCACTATTAAGTCTTCAAACTTATGTACAGAGATCATCGAATACACAGCTCCGGACGAAGTCGCGGTTTGTAACCTTGCCTCATTAGCACTTCCTAAATTTGTTACAGAAGAAGGCACCTTTGACCACGACAAACTCTTCGAAGTTACTTATCAAGCTACGCTCAACCTCAACCGCATCATCGACAACAACTTCTATCCAGTTGAAGAAGCGCGCAATTCCAATATGCGTCACCGTCCGATCGGATTAGGCGTTCAAGGTTTAGCAGATGCCTTCATCATGCTTGGTTACCCGTTCGAATCTGAAGAAGCACGTGCTTTGAACCGCGAAGTATTTGAAACCATCTATTTTGCATCCATGACGGCGTCTAAAGACCTCGCCAAAGTAGATGGCCCTTACGAAACCATCAAAGGATCACCTGTATCAAAAGGAATCTTCCAATTTGACATGTGGGGCGTTACACCAACCAGCCGTTGGGAATGGGATGTCCTCAAAGAAGAAGTTAAAAAACACGGTGTGCGCAATTCACTTTTACTTGCGCCAATGCCAACAGCCTCTACAGCTCAAATTCTCGGTAACAACGAGTGTTTTGAACCTTACACTTCCAATATCTACACGCGTCGCGTATTGTCTGGCGAATTCATCATCGTCAACAAACACCTACTCAAAGACCTCGTCAAAGAAGGCCTTTGGAACAAAGACATGCGTCAAAAAATCATGGCTGCAAACGGATCTATCCAAAACATCCAAGAAATCCCACAGCACCTCAAAGACCTCTACAAGACTGCATGGGAAATCTCTCAAAAAGCAATCATTGAGCAAGCTGCCGACCGCGGAGCTTACATCTGTCAGAGCCAATCCCTCAACATCTTCATGGAAAATGCCAACTTCGGCAAACTGACCTCCATGCACTTCTACGGTTGGGAAAAAGGCCTCAAAACAGGTATGTATTACCTTCGTACCAAAGCTGCCACTGATGCCATTAAATTTACTGTCGATAAAACAGTCGTCGAAGAACCTAAGGCTCAAGCGATCGAAGACCAACAAGCAGCCATCGCTTGTTCATTAGACGACCCAGAGGGTTGTGAAATGTGTTCCGGATAGAAGCGGCGCTAGCCGGTTATATGTGGAACGTAAATTCATAAACGAAGTGAACTAAATGTGTTCCGGATAGAAGCGGCGGTAGCCGGTTAATTCTCTTGGCTAGATTTCTCACGATAGATATTACAAAAAGGCTCGCAATTTGCGGGCCTTTTTAATTATACCCCTTACCTTTGCACTTTCCTGAATATCATGACAGTCCAAAAACCAATTCAACGCGCCCTTATTTCCGTATTTTACAAAGATGGCTTAGCTCCAATCGTCGAAAAACTACATGCCAATAACGTAGAAATATTATCTACAGGTGGCACACTCGCTTTTATAAGCGATATGGGCATACCTGTTACAGCCGTTGAAGACGTTACTGCATTTCCAGAAATCTTAGGTGGGCGCGTGAAAACTTTGCACCCTGCTATTTTCGGAGGCATTCTCAATCGCCGCGATTTCGCTCCTGATCAAGCGCATATGCAAGCCCATGGCTTGGCATCCATCGATTTAGTGATCGTCGATTTATATCCGTTTGAACAAACTGTTTCATCCGGCGCAAGCCATGAGGATATCATTGAAAAAATTGATATTGGCGGCATTTCGCTCATCAGAGCGGCGGCCAAAAACTACAACGATGTTGTCATCATTCCAAGTGTCAAGCAATATGCCCAACTCGCTGAAATTCTAGACGCACAGGGTGCTCAAACGACTCTTGAGCAAAGACACACCTTTGCAGCCGAAGCTTTTCATGTGTCTTCACACTACGACACCATGATCCATCAATATTTCATGAGTCAAGAAAGCGCTTACTTGAAAATTAGCGAGGAGAAACAAAGCCCATTGCGCTATGGCGAAAATCCACATCAAAAAGGAGTTTTCTTTGGCGATCTCGATGCGCTATTTACCAAGCTTCATGGCAAAGAACTTTCTTACAACAACCTACTTGATGTCGATGCAGCTGTTCGCCTAATGCAAGAATACAAAACTGACGGCCCCACTTTTGCCATTCTCAAACACAACAACGCCTGTGGGTTAGCCACGCGCCCCACACTAAAAGAAGCCTATGAAGCCGCCCTTGAAGCCGACCCTGTCAGTGCCTTTGGGGGAATTCTCATCGCCAATGATGAAATTGATATGGCTACAGCAGCTCTTGTAAATGAATTATTCTGCGAAGTACTCATTGCGCCGTCATATCAAGAAGACGCGCTTGAACTTTTGCAATCCAAAAAGAACCGCATCATTCTTATTCAAAACGACATAGCCTTGCCTCAAACACTTGTGCGCAGCGCGCTCAACGGCTACCTCGTACAAGATGCCGATTTAGCTACAGAAAGTGCAGAAAATTTAAAGGTGAAAACCAAACTTGCTCCTTCTGCTCAAGAAGTAGAAGACCTCCTGTTTGCCAACAAACTCGTAAAGCACACCAAATCCAATACCATTATTTTGGCTAAAAACGGACAGCTTCTCGCGAGCGGCACAGGTCAAACTTCACGCGTTGATGCGCTCAAACAAGCCATTCACAAAGCAAAGAGCTTTGGTTTCGACCTCAATGGTGCGGCTATGGCCAGCGATGCATTTTTCCCCTTCCCAGACTGTGTAGAAATCGCTCATTTAGAAGGCATCAATGCTGTCATTCAACCAGGCGGCTCAGTCAAAGACGAACTTTCAATCACTTATTGTGATGAAAATCAGATGAAAATGGTATTCACAGGAGTGCGCCATTTCAAACATTAAAAAATAAAGTGAAAGTTTTTTATAAAACCACACTATAAACGTAACCTTTCAACATATTCTTCGAATAAGAAGAAATTACAAAAACCAATAAGCGCTTAAAATGGGCCTTTTTAACTTTCTTACACAGGAAATTGCCATCGACCTCGGTACAGCAAACACCCTGATTATCTGGAACGACAAAGTTGTTGTCGACGAACCTTCAATTGTTGCCAAAGATATCCAAACGGGTAAGGTGGTTGCCATCGGAAGAAAGGCACAACAAATGCACGGTAAAACACACAAACTCATCGAGACGGTTCGTCCGCTGAAAGATGGTGTAATTGCCGACTTCCAGAGTGCCGAACAAATGATCAAAGGCATGATCAAAATGATCAATCCAGGTCGTAGCTTATTTAACCCTACTCTCCGTATGGTAATTTGTATCCCATCGGGGATTACAGAAGTTGAAAAACGCGCTGTCCAAGACTCCGCAGAACACGCCGGAGCAAAAGAAGTTTACCTCATACACGAACCAATGGCTGCGGCTATTGGTATTGGTATTGACGTAGAAGAACCAATGGGTAACATGATCATCGACATAGGAGGTGGTACTTCCGAAATTGCCGTTATTGCTCTTGGTGGTATCGTCTGTGATAAATCTATCCGAATTGCCGGCGATGACTTCACCAACGACATCGAAGAATACATGCGCCGCCAACACAACATCTTGGTCGGTGAACGCACTGCCGAACAAATTAAAATTGAAGTGGGTGCTGCCTTGCCTGAATTAGAAAACCCACCAGCAGACTTCGCGGTTCGCGGTCGTGACCTCATGACCGGTATCCCGAAAGAAATTATGGTTTCTTACCAAGAAGTGGCACATGCGCTTGACAAAACAATTTCTAAAATTGAAGAAGCGATCCTCAGCGCACTTGAAATGACGCCACCAGAGCTTTCTGCAGATATCTACAAAACAGGTATCTATTTAGCAGGGGGTGGCTCAATGCTTCGCGGTCTTGACAAACGTATTTCTGCCAAAACAAAACTACCTGTTCACATTGCAGAAGATCCGCTTAGAGCAGTAGCACGTGGCACGAGCATCGCACTCAAGAATATCGATAAATATCCGTTCTTAATGGGCAGATAAGCCGTTATTCATTAAGCGCGCCTTCTATTTCTTGCTTGAATTTCTCTACGAGTTCTGTATAAGCGGTTCCAGTCGCTGGGCCACTAAAGCCAGTATGTATGGCGATTATTTTTCCTTGTCGGTCAACTAAAATCGAGGTCGGAAAACTCATGATGCCATTCAACATTGGAAAATAGGCTGCCGCGGCTTCTTTGCTAGAAGTCCCCGCCAAATAAACTGGGTAATTGACCTGTAAGTCCTTGGCAAATTTCTTCAAACGACTTCTTTGCTTTTTAGGATCGTTGCCTACTTCAAAACCCAACGCTACAATTTCTAAACCCTTTGGTCCGTAGGTTTCTTTTAATGCCCTTAAAAGATTCGTTTCATCTATGCAATTCGGGCACCATGTTCCCATGATTTGAATCAGGGTTACTTGTCCTTTTTTTGAAAAATCAAGATTGGTTTTTCTACCATTGAGTTTAATCAAATTATTGAGCACTACCCTTTCATCTCTTTTGATCAAATAAGTGAGTTCTGCCTCATTTCTTAATTGAACGGTTTCATCTCTAGTTGCCTTAAAAGGGGTGCTTGATTTTCCTCCACTATAGAATACACCTGTCATTTCATTATTTCCATTGAGCTGTGCCTCCACAACAAATGCCCAATAACCAGTGTAGGTTTGTAAATGCACTTTTCCATCTGCAAGATTGCCATGCAAATAACGGTAATCGCCGGTTTCACTAAGAAAACTTCCGAAAATGCGCCCATTCATTTCTTGCTGAAATACGCCAATCAGCATTTCTTCGTTGGGCGTTCCGGGCTGAAACAGCACCTTCCATTTACCACTCATATTTACTGAGTAGTTTGTTACCGCATTGGTTGGCTCATAAAAAGCATTTGTTAAATGGATAGGATATCGAACGGCAGTTTTTTTATTGTAATTGATCCACCAACCTCGGGCTTCGGAAAAATCTTTATTATATGCGATCCGCCACTCGGCGTCCTGGGCAGGAAAGCCATAAACTGTAGTGTCTCCTACTTGTTTTTTAACTACTATTTGATAAACCTCTTTCCCGTTGTAAATCGTTATTGGAGCTTTATTAGATCGTGTTTCTAGTGATGCAATCACCTCAAGTTGCAAGCGGTCGTTCAGTTGTACATCGATAATTAATGGTATGCCAGCTTTATTTTTAGAAATTGTAATAAATGAATCTTTTAAATCGTTTTGGGCAAAAAGGAAATTTGCATTGAAAAAGATGACAAATAGATAAATAAAGAATCTCATGGCTTAAATCGACATTAGGTTGAACCACTAAATTAAAAGAAATAAACTATCTTGCTTTGCGCATGCAACTTTTTCAAAATAATATACGTCAGTGCTAAGAGTCATGGATGAACAAGAACTCATACAAGGTTGTATTGCTGCTCGTCCGAAGGCTCAAAAAGCGTTATTTGACATCTATGCCCCCAAGCTTTACGTCGTGTGTTTGCGTTATTTAAAAGACCAAATGCGCGCACAAGACGTCTTGCAAGATACCTTCGTCAAAATTTTTGCCCATATCGGCAATTACAAATCGGAGGGTGCTTTTGAAGGTTGGCTCAAAAGAATTGCGGTCAATACCTGTCTTGACCAACTGCGCAAAGACAAGAAATTACTCACTGACGTCTCCTTAGACGATGTCTCGCACAAGTTGGCACACCAAGACTACAGCGCCGAAAAACTCATGGCCGACGACCTGCTCAAACTTGTTCAGGCGCTGCCAGATGGCTACCGTACTGTCTTCAACCTTTTTGCCATCGAAGGATTCTCTCACCAAGAAATTGCGCAACAACTGAGCATTTCTGAAAGCACTTCCAAAACACAATACTTACGCGCAAGGGCCTATTTGAAAGAACGCATTGAAAACATAGATTAATATGACTGAAAAAGACCAAATAAAAGAACTATTTGCCAAAGGCCTCCAGGACCACCAAGTCCAGGTAGACCCAGCATTATGGTCTTCTATTTCGTCATCTATAGGTACAGGCGCTGCCAAAACGGGACTTGGGCTTTTAGCTAAAACACTTATTGGTGTGGCAGCAAGTGCTGTAGTTGCCGGTGCTGTTTATTTATCATTGGAGCAAGACAAACCTGCGCCTAAAAAGCAAGAGGGAAAAACGCTACAAGAAGCAAAAAAGCCAATAGAAAGTAAAGAAGTCATCATTACAAAACCAACAAAGCCTACTATTCAAACTTTGCACTACGATCCTTTGCCGATCGGATGTTTTCCTATAATTGATGACACTGAATTTGGAATTCCTGATTTTGACGCGCAACCTTATTCGGGAACTAATGCGGAAGTGCAAGCATTCACATCAGCGATCGAACCGGAAAATGTTCCAGTTGTAAATCCAACTCAAGGCCAATTAGTTCAACAAATTGCTACGCCTTCTCAAATTGCCCCAATACAAGAAGCGCAAGCAAAAAAGACAACGCCAATCTCATTGCCCAATATTTTTACTCCGAATGGAGACGGACAAAACGAAGCCTTACAAATCAATTGGGATCGGGCAGAAGTGCAAGATTTCAGCATTGTGGTGCTCGACGCTCAAAACAAGGTGGTTTTTAAAAGCAGCGATCCTGAATTCAGCTGGAATGGCACAGATCTAGGCGAAGAGAAACTTCCGCGCGGAAACTACATTTACTTCGTCTCCGCAGTGATCGATGGCCAAAAATGGCAGCAATCTAGCAACTTACAAATTCAGTACTAAAATTATTGCGTAAATTGGCAGATGCCGCTTATCTACTGCATCACCAACGGAAACAAAAAAATCACGTCGAAAAACCGGCATATCCTTGCCGCTTTAAAAGAAAAATTCGGCGCTAACTTTTATCTTTTTAAAAGCTCCGATTCGGCGGAAGCGCTTTCATTCATTCATGCCCTTGATTCCAATTGCACTCACCTGATTGGCGTTGGTGGCGATGGAACTTTTAACGTGCTTTTGAATGCTGTCTGCACACATCCTGACCAAGCTTTTCAACCAATTATAGGTATTGTTCCAAACGGTACGGGCAACGATTTTTTCAGATCTGCAGGCTTAAATAAAGCATTCGATTTTTTAGAAAGTATCGGCCTTGGCGCTTTTCGGACAATTGATGTCGGCTTGATCGAAACCCCCCATGAAAAACGCTATTTTGCCAATATAACGGATGTTGGATTTGGCGGAGCGGTCGTGATTGAATTACAAAACTTCCGCAAACGTTTTGGCCCGAATTTCTCTTATGGTCTGGCCATTGTCAAGACCTTTCTGAAATATAAAAGGCCGTTGGTTCAAATGACTGCTGCGGACTTCCGTTATGAAGGAGAGCTGCTGCTTGCTGCTTTTTGCAATGGCAGTATTTTTGGAGACGGCTTGCATATCCATCCAGGTGCAAAAATAGATGACGGCCAACTTAAACTCACCCTGTTGGGCAAGGTTTCGTTATTCGACTACCTCAAGAATGTGGTCAAAGTAAAGCGGGGCAAAAAAATCACGTCGAAAAACCGGCATATCCTTGCCGCTTTAAAAG
>JACCDW011133934.1_pt1 | contig 12976 bp, 9 predicted proteins | sample 7449781 | NCBI WGS metagenome assembly JACCDW01 (sample SAMN15323449, study PRJNA562643) | freshwater metagenome | isolation source: river surface water | place: USA:Blue River Watershed | collected 2017-08-18 | reverse complement strand
TCAAATCTACTATTCATGCGGTAAGTGAAAGATTAAAAAAAACAATTATTTTCAAAAAGTATTTGGGAATTACACCATCTATATGCTAAATTGCAGATGTAATTCGTTATCGCATAATGTGTTTATGGAGTAGTTTAATGAATAAACAAGAACTCATTGCTGCAGTTGCCGAGGATACCGGCATGTCAAAAGTTGCTGCTGAAAGAGCAGTTAACAGTGTTTTTGAAAATATCACTGCACAACTTGGTGTAGGTGAAACTGTTGCTCTTCTTGGTTTTGGTACTTTTGGTGCAAGTCATCGTAAGGCACGCGAAGGCGTGAATCCTCGCACTGGTGAATCTTTAAAGATTCCTGCACGCAATGTTCCGAAGTTTTCACCAGGAAAAGCATTGAAAGAAATCGTCAATTCTCCCAAAGCTAAAAAAGCAATGAAGAAGTAATGATCTATTTCGAAAGTTATAAGCCGTTTCCTTTTATTGGAAGCGGTTTTTTTTTATACGGATAATTGTATGAGATCACTACTCGATATAGCATCTTTGCAAAAAAATGAAATACTGGACATTTTCGATAAAGCATCTGCTTATCTCATTGATAAAAAAGATACTGTATTAAATGGAAAGAGTATAGTTGTTGGATTCTTTGAATCGTCAACTAGAACAAGAATCTCCTTTGATCTTGCTGTTCAGCGACTGGGGGGAAAAACAATTCAATTCTTGGCTCAAGGAAGTAGTATTTCGAAAGGTGAATCATTTGTTGATACAATTCATACATTGAATCAATTTGGAATCGATGGATGGATTATTCGCCATCATTGCGCATTAGCTCCGCATATTGTTAGTCTTGAAACAAATCAGCCTGTAATAAATGCTGGTGATGGTTCGCATCAACATCCAACACAAGCATTGCTTGACGCATTTACAATCAGTAAGCATTTAGGAGATGTAACTGGTAAGAATATATTAATCGTAGGGGATATTCTGCACAGTAGGGTAGCACGATCAGAAATAGATGTATTATCAATTTTAGGGGCAACCGTTGGTATATGTGCACCTGGTACTCTCATTCCAAAAGGAATTAATTACAATGTATTCTTTTCAACTATTCATCAAGGTATGAAATGGGCTGATGCAGTGATTATGCTTCGCCTTCAAAAAGAGAGGATGGTTTCAGGTATTATACCTTCAGAGGATGAATATAGAAAGTACTTTGGAATGAATGAGAACATAGTACTCAGTTATCCTGAAGTTTTAGTATTACATCCTGGCCCAGCTAATTATGGGGTGGAATTTACGATGGAGTGCATGAACTATACAAATGTACTAGTTAGAGAACAAGTAAAGAATGGACTTGCAATAAGAATGGCAGTGCTCAATCATTGTTTCGTTTGATTACCAGTCATTTTCAGCAAGAACTATAATTTTATCTTCTTCAAAAAATGTAAAGTTTTTTGTCTTATCAGGATTCACAATAACCCCTTGATCAAGTGCATCTTCGTCATATTTAGACAGCAATCGACAACCAATTGCAATTTCATTTTTTCTTCTTGCCGATTCAACCACAGTAAAAAAGTTAATTGGTTTACGTAATTCAACATAATCAGAAGCAGGCTTGAGATATACCTCTGACCCTTCAGATCTAAAAAGATCTTCAAAAACCAATGCTAGTGCCTTTTCCTCTGATACTTGAGATAACATCAAAGAATTGAGTTTATCACTAACGACGAAATCATCTGCTCTTGTTACTTTAACCAATTCTCTATTTCTAATATCAAGCATTTGTGAAACGATAGAGAACGGATGACCACATTTTTCAGCAATATCTCTTAGATGCAAAAGGGTAAATATTGTTCTTGCATCAGATTCTTGAATATTATTAGTTATTGAGTGACTCAAAATGATAATATGATCATATGTTTCACAGTCTAGTGAATCCAAAACTCTACGATTGCTTGTATCACCAATAATATGATGCATTTTCAGATTATTTAATTTTTTTCCGGTTAATGCAATTTCATGTTCTATATGTTGAGAGTCAGATACAACAGTAACAACAGAATCTTTCATGACATAATTATCAAGTTCTGTGATAATTGTATATGCTTGTCGATTCCAACCTAAAATCAATGTTTTCTCAGGATTTCTATTTCTTTTTTCTGTTTGACCAATGCTAGTTGCATCAATATTCAGTTCGGGATTATTTACTGGATTAATTTTTGAACCATCTTCAGCAACTACAATGATTTTATCTCCTCTTTCAATCAATTTGTGTGAAGGAGGATTGAGCTGTATTTGTCCATTTGAATATTTGATACCAATAGGAGTGCCTCTATTATATGAAAATAGAGCTTTTGAAAACTGTTTCCCAATAAGTGATTGCTCTTCAAGAAAGTTGATTTTATTTCTTTTGAAATCTAATAATTCATTGAATACTACTGAAAGGCCGGATTGTCTACATGTTTGTGCTATGATTTTTGAAAGAACATCTTCCATAAGAATGAATGATACTTCATTCTTGCCAACAAGTCTTGCTACTTCTATATTCTTAGGATCTCTTATTTCTGCAACAATGTGATAACTTTCTGGTCTTCTTTGTGGATTATTAGTTATTGCAAGAATCATTTTAATCATCAAAGAGTCTGGATCTTCCATTCCTTCAGGTGAAAGAATGATAATAGATTTAGCTGTATGAGGATTGATAATCTCAAGATCTGTTAGATCTATTGGATTACCAGTCCTACAGACAACTTTAGTATTCTTAAAATCAACTACTTTCATAGCGATTTCATCTTCCATCTCAACTTTATCTTTTTCAGCCAAAATAGAAATACAGGAACTTTTATTGCCTTCATTGGCAGTTATCAGTTCATTAACAATGTAAAAGATTTGGGGTGACCAACCAAGAATAACTGTATGTCCATCTTCAATAACAAGAGATCTACCTTTTCGCAGTTCATCAAGTTGTTTGGCAATTCCACTATTCAAAACACCTATCAATATTGAAATTAGAACCATACCCCCGAGAGTAGCAATCAGCATCAATACAATATATGCAGTGCTATTTGTTTCCAAAGAAGCTAATACGCCACCATCCAAGGAATGCAGCACAGTGTCCCACATCAACTTTCCAAAATCAGTGAATTGTTGATCAGTGGTGGCAATACCTACTAAAGCACCTATTATTGAGATAATGACAACGAATAAGACGGATAGTATGAATAGTCCAGCAATTAAGGATATAACCCCTTTTGACATGAAGCTGTCAAATTTATACTTAATCAGATTGTTGAATTTGCGAAGAGGCATATAAGTAATTCAGAAACTATAAAAAACCACATAAAAATAGGGAAAATTATCTTTTATTGAAAAGAAGGAGCATAAAAAAAGACCGCATTGATAATGCGGTCTCACATATGTTATTCTTGAATTTTCGGTCTATACTTTGATAAGGAATGTTCAAGTCTGATTTTTACAGTTTTTTCTGGAAGCAAAAGAGGTGTCTCCTTCAAACTTTTAGATTCAACGATATTAACTGGCTTCCTTCTTTGAATTGTTTTTAACTCTTCTGATTTATCGGAAATTATGGCAGGAATTGCCATAGTTAACACAGCTGGTTTATCATTGACAAATGTGCTTATTGTTTTAACATTTGGCAGATTCGCTGAGCTTTTTTCAATTGAATTGATATACCAATAGGCTCCAGCGCACAGTGTTACTGATAAAACTGTTGAAGCTGTTAATGTAATCCAGGACATTCCAGCTTTTTTGGCATATGCTGCAGTGAGAAGTCCAGAAGAAACAGTTGAACTACTAGAAGCGAGTCCTGCGACAAATGCTCCAGCCACTCCTGAAAGATCATGATTCATTAATCTTGATCTTTCTTTCCCGATGGCATTATTGATGATTCGATCCGATTCAAGCAATGACTGAAGATCTGAATCGCTTTCGACTTTTTCTAGAAATGAAGACATTTCATCTGGGCTGAGTGTTCCATTCAGAAATTTGTCGATGGTATCATGAGAATTCATAAAGATATACTATTAAAGTGGTGGTGATCAAGATTGATTGTCTCTTTTTATCATAGATTTTACTCTATCTCGCAATTGAGCTCTCGCTCTTGAAGCTCGAGTCCAAATCGCATTGGGAGACATTCCCATCATAGTTGCAATTTCGTCAAAACGATATCCGCAATACATATTGAGAACAAGTAATTCTTTGTCCTCAAATTTTAAAATGTCTAAAGAAGAATGAACAAGCTCTTCCATTTCGGTACTACCTGGTTGATATTCATGTGGGATATCCATTTCTGATATAGCGTCTAAAGGAATAGTATGCTTCTTCAATTTTATATGATTTAGGCATAGATTCCGTGCTATTGTAAACATGAATCCACCAGGATTTGCAATCTCAGGTTGAGTATTATTGCGAAGCTTAATTATTCTTTCCCAGACTTCTTGCGTGATATCTTCTGCAGCATGTGTATTGTTTACCAACTTTGTACAATACAGAAACAATTTTCGGTTATAAGCCCGAAAAAAATACATCGCTGCATTATCATCACCAGATAAAAATTTAGCAAAAGACTCAGCTTCCTCGATATTTTGAACTCGAGGTTGCTCCAATGAAACCAATTGAGGTTTTATTTCTACGGTTTTTTGCTTTTTATCCATGCTGAAATCCGCAAGTGCTACGATTAATTGACAAATACAATTTGAAAAACCTTACACACATTAATAATTATCTATTTGGGCTCTCTGCAAGCTACCTGAATAGTCTACGTATACTGTTTTCCATTCTGTAAATATCTCAAATGCAGTCCAACCACCTTCTCTATGCCCATTCCCAGTTCCTTTTATTCCTCCAAATGGCATATGTGCTTCTGCTCCAATTGTAGGAGCATTTATATAGGTTATCCCAGCTTCTATATCTCTAATTGCCCTGAAAGCAGCATCGACATTTCCAGTGAATAGTGAAGAAGAAAGGCCATATTCGCAATTATTAGCCAATTCTATCGCATGTTCCAATGAGGTAGCTTTGCTTACTGACAAAACTGGACCGAATATTTCTTCTTTGAAAATTGTCATGTCCTCGGTGACATCAATAAATATAGTTGGTTTGTAAAAATTACCTTTAGCACATTCACCGGATATCTCTTCATCTCCACCCAAAACGCATACTGCTCCTTCATCACGTGCTATTTTAACATAACCTTTAATTTTTTCAAGCTGTTTGGAATTTATAACAGGTCCCATTTGAGTAGATTCACTTAGTCCATTACCTAATTTTATATTGGTAGCCTTTGTTATAAGAGAATTAATAAATTGATCATAGATATCAACATGCAGAATTAAGCGGGAAGTAGCTGTACATCTCTGACCAGTAGTGCCAAATGCGCCCCATAAAACACCATCAAGAGCTAATTCTAGATTTGCATCAGGCATTACTATTTGTGCATTTTTTCCGCCCATTTCTAAAGAACATTTCTTATTCAAGGCTCCACATCGTGCAGCTATACTCTTACCAGTTGATGTAGAACCGGTAAATCCAATAAGTTTAACATCTTGATGCTCAACAAGAGCGGAACCTGCAACGCCATCACCATGGATCACATTGAAAACACCCTTCGGAATTCCAGCTTCTTCTAAAATTTCGGCAAAAATCTGAGCGGAATGAGGAGAATCTTCAGATGGTTTAAATACAACGGTATTTCCACAAGCCAATGCAGGCAAAATTTTCCATGAGGGTACTGCAATAGGGAAATTCCATGCTGTTATAATACCGCAGACACCGATTGGAGTTCTAAATGACAAATTCATCTTGTTTTCCATCTCACTTGGAGCTGTGTATCCAAATAATCTTCTGGTTTCGGTTGCGGCATAATATGCGGTATCTATTGCTTCTTGAATGTCACCTAATGTTTCAAATACTGGTTTACCCATCTCTCGAGTCATAATTCGAGCTAATTCTTCCTTTCTTCTAGTGAAGATATCACCTGCCTTACGAAGAATATCACCTCTTTTTGGAGCTGGCATTTTTGACCAAGTTACATAAGCCTTTTTTGCAGAAGAAACGGCAAGATTCACATCGTCAATATTTGAAAGTGGAAAAGTACCGATTATGTCATCTTGATCTGCTGGATTGATATTCTTAAATGTTTGTTGATGAGTTGTTGGCATAAAAATGCCATTGATGTAATTATGAAAGTTCTGCATGTTTGTATTAAAAATGGTGAATAATTGTAAAATTCTTCGTAAATGAGCAAAAGATATCTTGTTTCAATAACAATGTTTTTAGGACATATCTTTAGCGTATTCTTCGTAATTTACACATTGTGAATAATTGATAAAGCCAATGATTAAAGATATAGATAAAAAATCAAGAATCATCATTTCTGATACAGGTGAGGAATTCTTTTATCTCGAAGGTCCAAAGTCAAGATGGAGAGAATTCATATTTACTTTAAAAGTGATGAAGGAATTTATTACTGCATTTCGTAGACTACACTTTGTTGGTCCTTGTGTTACAGTATTTGGTAGCGCTCGATATTCGCCTGAACATCGATATTTCAAACTAGCAGAAGAAGTTGGGAAAGAGTTAACAAATATTGGTTTTTCAGTGATGACAGGTGGTGGACCTGGCATTATGGAAGGAGCAAATAGGGGAGCTTATTATGGAGGTGGAATTTCAGTTGGTGCTGAAATAGTACTACCTCATGAGCAAAAACCCAATCCATTTCTTCATGCAACAGCTAAGTTCCGTTATTTCTTTGTTAGAAAGTTTCTACTCTTTAAATATTCATATGGTTTTATTGTATTGCCTGGTGGTTTTGGAACGATGGATGAACTTTTTGAAGCTTTGACACTTATTCAAACGAATAAGATAAAAGATTTCCCAATTGTAGTTATGGGGAAAGAATATTACAAACCTCTCATGATGTTAGTTGAGCATATGGCTTATGAGAAAACCATTGATCAAGAAGATTTAGATTTATTACTCTTTACAGATTCAATGGAGGATGCTATGGAACATATAAAAAAACATTCAATAGAAAGATTCAAATTATTGAAAAAGACCGAGGCAAAATCCTATTTAGGTGAGTCTTCATATTCCACAAAACGCTCTTAATCTTATGTCTAAATTATTTGATTCTCTAAAAAGAACTTTGATTGGCGAAAGGAAAACGATTACAGATAGATCGATTTTTCACAATCTAACTTTAGTCGCCTTTTTCGCTTGGGTTGGATTAGGTGCCGATGGATTATCTTCCTCTTGTTATGGGCCAGAAGAAGCTTTTAATGCTTTAGGCAAATATCCTTTTTTATCGATATTTATAGCATTGGGTACTGCAATTACAATTTTTGTAATCAGTGCAAGCTATTCACAGATAATTGAACTTTTTCCTTCAGGAGGAGGGGGCTATCTTGTAGCGAGCAAACTGCTTTCACCGACAGTTGGAATGGTAGCTGGTTCAAGTCTAGTTATCGACTATATCCTTACTATTTCGATATCAGTTGTCAGTGGCATTGATGCAGTATTTAGTTTTTTCCCAACTGATACGCACTATCTAAAAATTCCCTTATCAATGCTTGCACTAACAGTAATGATTATACTAAATCTTCGAGGGGTGAAAGAGTCTGTTTCTGTGCTATTTCCAATATTTATGGTATTTGTAATTACTCATGTTGCTGCAATATTGTATATCATTGGGACTCATTCCTTTGAATTTCCTGCCGTAGCTCAAGCAACAATGAATCAATGGAATGGAGCTACAAGTGAGTTGGGATATATGGGTGCAATCATGTTGATTCTTAGAGCATATAGCATGGGTGCAGGAACATATACAGGAATTGAAGCAGTTAGTAATGCAATGCCAATTCTTCGAGAACCACGTGTTGAAACGGCTAAAAGAACAATGAGGTATATGGCATTTTCACTTGCATTTGTAGCTGTAGGATTAATGCTATCATATGCATTAATGCATGTACAAGATCAACCTGGAAAAACACTGAATGCGATATTATTTGAAAAACTGACCATGAATTGGGGAACTGAGGTATCTACTGTCACTTTACTAGTTGTACTAATTAGCGAAGCAGTTCTCTTATTTGTTGCTGCACAGGCGGGATTTCTTGGTGGACCACAAATTCTTTCAAATATGGCTTTAGACAGATGGTTCCCAACCAGATTTGCAATGCTCAGTGATAGATTCGTTTCACAAAATGGTGTACTGCTTGTTGGAATTGCAGCCGGAATAATCGTATTGGCAACTGGTGGTTCAGTTCATTTATTGATTGTTTTGTACTCTATCAATGTATTTATAACATTCACTCTTTCACAATTAGGAATGGTAAAGCATTGGATACAAGTACGTCAAACATTTAAGAAATGGAAATCAAAGATATTTATCAATGGTCTCGGTTTAGTGCTTTCCACATTTATCTTGATAGCGGTTGTAATTATCAAATTTTCAGAAGGTGGATGGGCTACTATTGTATTAACAGGTAGCCTTGTTCTACTTGTATTATCTTTTAAAAGGCATTACAATCAAACTTCTGAACAATTAAAGAGATTAGATGATCTCGTATTGACTGCGATAGATGATAAAATGCTCGAAACAGCGAATTCTGAATCTTATCCAGAATGCGACACAAAAGCTAAAACTGCTGTCTTTTTGGTGTCTGGTTTTTCAGGATTGGGACTTCATACTTTATTTACAGTGATGAGAACTTTCGAAGGAACTTTCAAGAACTTTGTTTTTGTACAGGTTGGTATTTTAGATGCCGGAAACTTCAAAGGTTCGGAAGAAGTTGATAATCTTCAGAGTTATATTACTACAGAAGCTGAAAAGTATGTGAATTTCATGCGCAATAATGGATACTATGCTGAGTCTTATACTGAAATAGGAACAGATGTTGTATCAGTTGTTGCTGATTTATCAAAACAAATAGTCGAACGTTATCCGCACACTGTAGTTTTCGGTGGGCAAGTAGTATTTCCTGAAGAATCAATATTCTCAAAATGGTTACATAATTACACTGTATTTGCTGTTCAGAGAAGATTGTACTTAGAGAGTATACCTGTTGTGATTTTACCAGTACGAATTTAACACCCTACATATTCACTAAGATTAGATACAACTATGAAAAGAATGCAAACATTCTTCATGATAACTCTGGCAATATTGTTTCAGAGCATTACACTTTATTCACAAATAGAGAGAATAATTGGGATTAGTGATCCTACATTCTCTGTCATGAGAGATCACTTTTACAAACAATTCCCTAAGTATTCTGATCAAAATTATTCTGATGTTAAATCTGGTTATCTAAGAAGAGAACATACAGATAAAAATTATACTCATTTTAAAAGATGGGAAGATTTTTGGTCTACTAGATTGATGCCAGACGGTACATTTCCGTCATCAAATATTCTAACAGATGCAATATTCGAGAAGAATGCTCAAAAAGTAAAACAGAAACATGAGCAAGTATTTTCTGGTAAACCTGAATGGTCATTAATCGGACCTGTTGAGATTCCAAAAGGTGGAGGTAATGGAAGAATAAATTGCATTCAGATGCATCCAAACCTTCCGAATCTCATTTGGGCGGGAAGTGCCGCTGGTGGAGCTTGGAAAAGTACTGATTATGGTCAAACATGGAAGACAACATGCGATGATCTTTTCTCAATGGGTGTTTCAGATATTGCAATGCCTTGGAATAATCCCAATATTGTATATCTAGCAACTGGTGATGATGATGCTGGTTCAACATATACAATTGGTATAATGAAATCAACTGATGGTGGTACTACATGGAATCCAACTGGATTGACTTGGCAAACTTCACAAACACAACAGATTTACCGATTATTAGCTGATCCTAAAGCTGCTGGCAAACTATACGCTGCGACCAGTCAAGGACTACAAGTAACCACTGATGCTGGCCTTACATGGACAAAAAAGTCAAATATCAATTTTAGAGATTTAGAGATCCGTACCGACAATCCACTCATTATGATTGGATGTACCGGTAGTGAAATTCATAGAAGTACTGATGGTGGGAATACCTGGGCAAAAATCACGACAACTATACCAACCACAATTGGGAGAATCTCTTTAGCCATAAGCCCTGCAAATCAAGAATATATGTATGCATTATGTTCGGATAACTCAAAAGGTTCTGGCTTCGGTGGTCTCTATAGATCTGTAGATGGTGGCAAAACATGGGTTAGAAGATCAAATACACCAAATATTCTCTCTCATTCTGTTGATGGTTCAGGTACTGGTGGCCAAGGTTGGTATGATTTAGCAATAGCATGTTCATATAAACAACCAAACCATATAATCATTGGCGGTGTTAATGTTTGGAGATCTACAGATGGCGGAACCACTTGGGTAATTAGTGCTCATTGGTATGGTGATCAAGGTAATCCATATGTTCATGCAGATATTCATGATCTGGACTATTTTCCTAATTCAGATATGAAGATTATAGCAGGAACTGACGGAGGTGTATTCTCATCAACAAATAATGGTTTAGCTTGGACAGATAATAGTGATGGGTTGTCGATTACTCAATACTATCATGTTGCAACTGCACAAGCTTTGAATCCCTCTTATATGGGTGGTGCTCAAGATAATGGAACAACAAGATTTGCCTCAAATGCTTGGTCACAAATATTAGGGGGTGATGGTATGAAATGTTTGATTAATCCTACTAATTCAGCTATAGTTTATGGTGCAATTCAGAATGGATATTTAAATCGTTCAACCAATTCTGGAAAAGATTTTGCTGGAATGCTTAATCCTGATATAACAAAAGAAAATGGACGCTGGGTAACCCCTTATGTATTTAATCCTAAGAATCCTACAATTATGTATGCTGGATTTAGAAATATTTGGAAATCTACAAATGGTGGAGCACCAGGCTCTTGGGAAAAAGTGTCAACATTTTCCAATACAGCATCTACAGTGAAACTAATTGCAGTTTCGCCGGCTAATCCAAATATAGTTATTGCGATGAATGATCAAGTTGCATATGAATCTACAGATGCAGGACAAACTTGGAATTCAAAAGCATTACCAAGTATAAATATAGGTTCAATTACATCTTTCGAATTTAGTCATGATGATGAAAAAATTGCTTGGCTAACTATTGGTGGATTTGGTAATTCACGAGTGTTTAAAACTATAAACTCAGGTGCAAGTTGGACTGATATATCTGGAAATCTTCCTAAAATCCCAACTAATTTCATCGTACATGAAAAGGGGTCACCTGAAAGATTATATGTTGGAACAGATATTGGTGTTTATTATAGAGATACAACAACGAATGGATGGATCGATTATAGCGATGGTTTGCCTAATACGATTGTTCGTGATTTGCAAATCAATTATCAGGCAAAAACTCTTATGGCTGGTACATATGGAAGAGGTTTGTGGAAAGGGAATTTGGTAGGTTGTTCTGGCGTAACAGCTTCTGCTACTTCCACAGGTGATTTAACATTCTGTGCTGGAGATAGCGTTGAATTGAAAGTAAATGAATCTTTTCCTAGTTATCGTTGGTCTAATGGCCAGACCACCAGATCAATTTATGTAAAACAATCAGGAACATATACTGCAACAGTCACTGACTCTGAAGGATGTACTGGTACAACAAATCCAATAACAGTTACTGTAAATCCTGCACCAACAGCAAGAATTACACCATCCAAAACTCTACTTTGTGATGGAGATAGCATTACATTAGATGCAGGTGTAAATCAAACCTATTTATGGTCAACTGGAGATACAACAAGAAGGATAGTAGTAAAAGATGGTGGTAAATATACTGTTACTGTATCATCTTCTAATGGATGTGTTGCAACATCAGCAGTTTTTGATTTAGTAAAAAATCAATCTCCAGAAAAACCCACTATATCTCGTCAAGAAAATACATTACAGTGTTCTGTTATTGGTCAATCATATCAATGGTTTGAAGATGGATCTGCTAAAATAAATGCTAAACAAAGAACATATACACCTGGTGAAACTAGTTATGGTAAGAAGATAACAGTTCGTGTCACATTAGATAATAATTGTAGTAGAATATCTGAAGATTTCTTGTATTCTCCTTTATCTACTGAAGATGAAATAACTGAGGGATTCAAGGTATTCCCAAATCCTGTTCAGAATATGCTTTACTTTGAATTTCCTTCAATCTCAAATTCTGCCTTGATTACAATTATAAATGTTGAAGGAAAACAAGTCTATTCCATGAAAATCGATTGTTATCCAGGAATGATAGCAGAAAAAATTCGCATTGCTGATCTTCCTTCAGGTTCATACACAATTCGTATAGATCAAAGCATGCGAACTTTGTCCATGAAGTTTCTAAAACAATAATTACAATCTTATGATATTGCTATTTATAGTCTTTTTCCTTGTAAATGTTCAGTCGGTATATGCCGAAAAAGATCCAGCTTTTCGTTTCGATGGAAATGCTGCACCTAATTTTTTTGATATACAGAGAGAATTCTACAAGCAATATGGAAGTGAAAAGAAAGCGTATAATTCCACTTTAGAAAATGAGTCCTACAAAGAGGGTATGCTTTATCAATTCCGTAAATGGGAATGGTTTTGGAAACAAAGAGTATTACCAGATGGTGAATTTCCTCAGCCAATGATTCTTCAAGATATCTATCAAAAAGAAACCAAAAGGAAAAATACTTGGAAATCTGAGCAAACTTTGCAACTGAAACCCAACTGGAAAAACCTTGGCCCAACAAATATTCCAAAAGGTGGTGGCGCAGGCAGAGTGAATGGTGTGTATATTCCACCAGGACAAAACCAAATTATGTGGGCTTCTGCAGCTGGAGGTGGAGCATGGAAATCCACAAATGCTGGAAAGACTTGGATTACTACAACAGACAAACTTGGCACTCTTGGCATTACTGATATTACATCTGATCCAACGAATCCCAATGTAGTATATCTTGCTACC
>JACCDW010441736.1_pt1 | contig 12976 bp, 8 predicted proteins | sample 7449781 | NCBI WGS metagenome assembly JACCDW01 (sample SAMN15323449, study PRJNA562643) | freshwater metagenome | isolation source: river surface water | place: USA:Blue River Watershed | collected 2017-08-18 | reverse complement strand
TTTTCGCACCAGCAGCATCAGCAACCCCAAATGAGTTAGCACCCTGCTCGGTCGATTCTCTTACCAAGGCTCAGGGCATCAAGTCGCTCCACGCTGAAGTTAGACGGGCGGACAACTCCTCGGTTTTGTTCTCGCGTCGGGCAGAAACCCCTGCCCGCACCGCCTCGGTAATGAAGGTCATTACCTCGGTGGTAGCGCTTGATGCGCTTGGTCCCGATTATCAGGTTGAAACCAAGGTCTATGCCGACACCAGCTCTGGCAAGGTTTATCTTGTTGGGGCGGGCGATGTAACGCTCTCGAGGATGCCGGGAAACATCGTTTCCTATTACTCGGGCGGACCCAAACTCGACACCCTTTCAAAACAAATCGCCTCCTGGGCTAAGCGCAACAGGGTGACAATCTCAGAGGTGGTCCTGGACAGTTCGCTTTATGGCGCGAATGAGGATTGGCACCCGACTTGGGACAAGCGTGGTTTATCGCAGGGGTATATGGCACCCGTCTCTGCTTTGCAGATTGACGCAGGAAGACTCACCAGCTCAAGAAACCAGAACGTTTTCATTGGTCAACGAACCGCTAAGCCCATTAACCAAGCTGGAGTTCTGTTCCTGCAGTCGCTCCGAAAGTATGGACTTGCTCAGTCAGCATCTGCCACCGTTGGAAAACTGGCAACCTCATCAGTTGTGGTGGCATCGGTGAAGTCACAGCCGATTTCTCGGTGGATTCAAAACACGCTGAACGTGTCTGACAATGCTCTCTCCGAAGCACTGGCAAGACTTTCATCGCTCGCGCTCGGGTTTGACGGTTCGGCCAACTCTCTCACCAAGGCATACACCAAAGCACTCCGGGCCCGAGGACTGGACACCAAGGGCATGCTCATTGTCGACGGATCGGGACTATCGAGACTAAACAAAGTTCCAGCCAAGCTAGTAAACGATGTCTTGGCGCAGGTTTACGCTAACCAAGCTTCGCACTCGGCCGTCATCGCCGGAATGCCGGTTTCGGGTAAGCCGGGATCCCTGCGCTACCGCTTCAACTCTGGCGAACAGCGACCAGCACTTTTCAACATCGAGGCGAAAACTGGCTGGATCAGAACCGGGTATTCGTTGGCGGGCAAGATGAAGGCTCAGGACGGAACGGACCTAATCTTCACGGTTTACAACCTCTGGAACACCGTGTCTTATGAGAACCGTGCAGCAATGGACAGATTGGTGTTCGGCTTCTATCGCTGCGGTGCAGCGCTGAGTAACAACTAGCGATTGAGTTCGGTGGCAATGATGTCGATGAATCTGTCGACATCCTGCTCGGTGGTGTCGAATGCGCACATCCACCTAACTTCACCGATTGAACGCTCCCAGTCGTAGAACTTGACCTGCGATCTAATTCGATCCGCAACCTGATTGTCGATGCTGGCGAAGACCGCATTTGCCATAGTTGGGTTTGTAAATCGAAGTCCTGAGATCTCACCCGACTCCAGCTTCGCCTGCAGGCCATCACGCAGTCGCTTCGCCATGGCGTTGGCGTGGCTGGCCGATCTGATACCGAGATCGTTTTCAAACAGTGTGAGCAGCTGTGCCGAGATGAAACGCATCTTCGATGCCAGCTGCATCGATAGTTTGCGAAGGTAAAGAAGCCCTTCGCTGGCCTCAGGGTTCAGCACCACGATCGCCTCTGCGCCAAGTAGTCCGTTCTTGGTTCCACCAAGACTCAAAACATCTACTCCGGCGTCCTTGGTAAAGGTTCTAAATGGCACTCCTAGTGCTGCCGCCGCATTCCAGAGCCTCGCTCCATCTAGGTGTAGCAGCATGCCCTGGGAGTGAACGTAGTCCGCGATGGCTTTAATTTCTGCGGGGCTGTAAACAGTTCCCACCTCAGTGGTTTGGGTAATCGAAACCACCATGGGTTGAGCCCTGTGCTCATCGCCAATGCCGTAGACCTGAGGGGCGATGGATTCTGGAGTGAGCTTGCCGTTTTGGTGCTCAACGGTGAAGAGTTTCAAACCGCTCACCCGCTCTGGCGCACCACCCTCGTCGGTGTGGATGTGAGCGAGGTTTGAGCAGACAACCGCGCCCCAGCGAGGCATCATCGAAGTGAGGCCAACCACGTTCGCACCGGTGCCATTGAAAACCGGGAAGACCTCGGCGTCATCGGAGAACTGCTCCTTGATAACCGCCTTTAGCCGCTCGGTATAGACATCATCGCCGTATGCGGTTTGATGCCCGTTGTTTGCCTCAGCTAACGCCTGCAAAACCTCTTTGTGAACACCGGAGTAGTTGTCGCTGGCGAACCCGCGCCAGTTCTCATCGTGAAGCTTCAACTTTTGCCTTCCCTTGCCAGGTCATTGGCTTTTCCCGGTCATGCCAATCGTAGATTGAATCACCGGAGTCATTTTCTTCACCAGTGCCTCGTAGAACATCGAGAGTGGAAACTCATCCTCCAAGACCTTGTCGGTTAGTTCGGACGGTGTTCCACTGAGAGGAAGATCTCCCTTGTGCCAGCTGGAAGCAGGGTGTGGAGCAAGCCAGGTTGATACCAGTTCGTAGGCCTTGAGCCAGTGGACGACCTTGGGTCGATCGATGGAATCGAAGTAGAGCTGGTTTATCTCATCTGATAGCTCGACCACCATGTCAGGCAGCTCCGCCCAGTCGATAGCCAGTTGAGTGTCAGTCCAGTGCAGCACCTTGCGCTTGTGCAGATAGGCAAATAGCAACTGTCCTGCAACCGAATCGTAGTTGCGTTTTCTGGTTCCGGTCAGCGGGAAACGGAAGATGCGATCAAACAAAATCGCATACTGAACCAGCTGAGCGAAGTCCCTAGTTTCAGCGTCCGTCTTTGGGTCGCGTGCAAGTTTGACCGACTCTCTGAAGGCAGTCAGGTCACAGCGGAGCTCCTCTAGTCCGTAGAGGAAAAATGGCATGCGCTGCTTGATCATGAACGGGTCGAAGGGCAGGTCCCCGCGCATGTGGGTGCGGTCATGAATCAGATCCCACATCACAAAGGTCTGCTCGCAAAGTCGCTGGTCATCAAGTAGACGCTGCGCTCCCGAGGGAAGATCGAGTCGAGTAATGTCGCTTGCGGCAGCGACAACTTTTCTAAATCTCGCGGCCTCGCGGTCTGCGAAGATTCCGCCCCAGTTGAAATCTGGGAGTGCCGCAGCGGTGCCATCCGGGGCGCCATCCGGAATCCTCGGAGTCACCGAAACCGATTCTGGGAAGATCACCGCAGAGTTGGTGAGGTACCCCGGGGTGAAGTCCAAGAATCGAACCGGTAAGAATGCTGGGTTTGTGTAGCTCTTTTCGAGTTCTGACACAAACTCAGGCCAGATGACCTCTAAAACCACTGCCTCAACCAAGCGGTCGGTTGATCCGTTTTGGGTATACATCGGGAACACGACGAGGTGTGCGGTTTTGTCTTGCCTACTCTGCTGCGGCTGGAACTTATCTAGCGAGTTGTAAAAGTCGGGAACTTGAAAGCCCGAGAGGGACCAAGAGTCAAAATCATCGGCACAAGCCAAGAGGTATTCGGCATCGTGGGTAAGCACCGTGGAAAGCTCACGCAGAGCCCCGGAGATTCCGGCCACTGCAATTGAGCAAATCTTGTGCACCGATTTCTCGGGGATGCTGCCGTCATGAATCTGGTGACCCCTGAGAGTCAAGGCCGAGGACTTGATTACCTCCCAGTGGTCGGTTTGTGTGATCTCGAAGGCTGATACCGACGCGCTAACAACTGACATGCGAACCTCCTTGTACGCACTACAGCTCCCTTGGAGCAACTACTCCAAGCGTAGCTTCGAACCGCAGCATTGCAGTTGCAATACTCCTCATATTCACGGTGCGTTACCCTTAAGTTATGGCTCGAAGTGTTTATGTGGCATCAGTAGAGGGCCACACCATCAAATCAGTAATTGCTTTGGGCGTTTTAGACACCCTGAAAAGGGCGTATCGCTCAGTCGGGGTCTTCCGAGCGGTCTCCCCACAGCTTGAATCAAAAGATCTAGTTCTCGAGATGCTGCTTGAAATTTCTGGCAGTCAACTAAAGCCCGAAGATTGCGTGGGAGCAAACTACCGAGACGTTCACGCATCTCCGGAAAAAGCCCTGGCTCAGATCATTGAGCGCTACAAAAAAATCGAGAGCACAGTTGACGCGGTGGTCATTCTCGGATCCGACTACACCGATGTCGTCTCACCCGCAGAGCTCTCATTTAACGCAAGGGTTGCAGCCAATCTTGCAGCTCCAATGCTGCTGGTGCTCTCGGGTAGAAACTCGCTTTCTGGCGAGGAGAACCTGGGTCAGGCTCCCGAGCGCGAACCTATTGAAATAGGGCAGGTTGCGGACCTTGCGATGCAGGAGCTAAGTGAGGCAAATACAACTTTGTTGGCTGCGGTGGTGAATCGTGCGGGAGCTGACACCGAATCCATTCGCCAGAGGGTTGCCGAGAAGCTCCCTGCTGGCGTTCCGGTTTGGGTGGTGCCGGAGGACCCATACCTTGTTGCACCGCGGATGAGCCAGGTAATGGATGCGGTATCTGGTGATTTGGTTTTTGGCGATGAGTCCCGCCTTCAAGATGAGGCGATGGATGTTGTAGTGGCAGCCATGAGCGAGGTCAACGTGCTGGCTCGCCTCAAGGAGAACGCAGTGGTGGTTGCACCGAGCGACCGAACAGATGTCCTTCTACCACTTGTCATGGCGGACAGTTCCGATACCTTCCCAAAACTCACCGGCATCGTGCTCAACGGAGGATTCGAGCTTCCGGAATCAATTGCCAAATTGATTAAAGGTGTCAAACCAACCGTGCCGGTAATAGCCTGTCCTGGCGGCAGCTTTGACACCACCATGAAGGTGATTCGAACCCGAGGCACCCTTTCACTTTCCGACTCCGGCAAAATCTCGCGCGCCAGAAAGTTGTTTGAAAACTCAGTTCCGCTAGGAACCCTCACTCAGTTGATCGCTGATGTCACCCCAGAGGCGATCACCCCGCTGATGTTTGAGTACTCGCTCGCGGAGAGAGCTCGCTCCAATCAAAAGACGATTGTGCTGCCGGAGGGCAACGACGATCGAGTTCTTACGGCTGCCGCTGAAGTTTTAGACAAGGGCATTGCGAGACTCATCATTTTGGGCAACCCATCCGAGATTCAGTCAAGGGCTAAGGCTTTGGATCTTGATTTGGCAGAGGCTCAACTCATTGAGATCGAATCTTCAGAGCATTTTGAAAAGTGCGTCAGTGAATATGTCTCGCTTCGTTCGCACAAGGGCATGACCTATGAAAAAGCCAAGGAGGTAATGCTCGACGAGAGTTTCTTTGGCACCATGCTGGTGCAGCTTGGCATCGCTGATGGCATGGTTTCAGGTGCCTGCCACACCACCGCGCACACCATTACTCCTTCGTTCCAGATCATCAAGACCAAGCCCGGTGTCTCGGTTGTATCAAGCGTTTTCTTGATGGCCCTGCGCGATCGCGTTGTGGTCTATGGAGACTGCGCGGTTATCCCGGAACCAACCGAAGAACAGCTAGCAGATATCGCAATCTCTTCAGCTCAAACCGCCAGGGCGTTCAGTATTGAGCCGCACGTTGCAATGCTCTCTTACTCAACCGGCGAAAGCGGCTCGGGTGCCGAGGTTGATCGTGTCAGAAATGCAACCAACCTGGTTCGTCAGCGTGCACCCGAACTTTCGGTAGAGGGTCCAATCCAGTTTGACGCCGCAGTGGATGCTGGTGTTGCTAAGACAAAGCTTCCTGGTTCAACCGTTGCCGGACGAGCCACGGTCTTTGTCTTCCCAGATTTGAACACAGGTAACAACACTTACAAGGCCGTGCAGCGAACTTCGGGTGCTTTGGCTATCGGCCCGATTCTGCAGGGTCTGAAAAAGCCGGTTAATGATCTCTCGCGCGGAGCTTTAGTCAAGGACATCGTCAATACGATTGCCATCACCGCTATTCAGGCGGGGGCTAACCAGTGAAGCCAATTTTGGTTGTGAACTCAGGGTCAAGTTCTCTGAAGTATCAAGTTATTGACGTTGACTCAAAGGAATCACTCCTATCTGGCTTGATCGAGCGAGTCTCAGATCACGCTGCAGCCTTTGAGCAGATGGTCAACGAGCTCAAGAGCTCGGGGATTAACCCCGTTGCAATTGGCCACAGAGTGGTTCACGGCGGAGCCAAGTTTTCTCAACCGGTGCTAATCGATAATCGAGTGCTCAGCGAGATCGAGTCACTGGTCCCACTTGCGCCGCTGCATAATCCTGGAAATCTGGAGGGGATTCGCGGCGCAATCCAAGCCTTTCCAGGGCTTGGCCAGGTGGCGGTCTTCGATACCGCCTTCCACCAAACCATGCCACCAGCTTCCTATCGCTACGCGATAGATCGTGAACTTGAGGAGAAGTTTGGGATTCGGCGCTACGGCTTTCACGGGAGTTCCCATGCTTTTGTCTCGCGCAGAGCCGCAGCATTTTTAGGCAAGTCCAGCTTCACCGGAATCGTCTTGCACCTTGGAAATGGCGGCTCCGCCTGCGCGGTGAAGGATGGAAAGTCCATCCACACCTCGATGGGTCTGACTCCGCTGCAGGGTCTAGTCATGGGCACCCGCTCGGGAGACATCGATCCCGCGATTGTGCTTTACCTCGCGAATCAAGGGCTGAGCCTAGCCGAGATTGATGAGAGCCTGAACAAAAATGCCGGCCTCAAGGGCATGACTGGGGACTCAGATTTACGGGATGTTCTCGCACGTGCTGAAGCAGGTGACAAGCTTGCAATTGAGGCACTGGATGTCTATGCGCTGCGCGCTAAACACTACGTCGGTAGCTACATCGCGCAGCTTGGAGAGATCGATGCTTTGGTCTTCACCGCCGGGGTTGGCGAGAACTCCGCAGCTATGCGAAAGATGATTACCGAGGGCTTGGAGCACTTAGGTATCGAACTTGACTCCGAGAAAAACAGCGAGCGCTCCAAGGTAGAGCGAGAGATTTCGTCCGCAAGCTCTCGAGTCAAAGTTCTCGTGATACCGACAAACGAAGAGTTAGAGATAGCGATTCAAACTGCCGCGCTGACTTCGCAGTCTTAGGCTTTCCATATGGCACTGGCAAAAGCAAAGACTTGGGACACTGGAACAATCGCGGCTGGTTTTTTGTGGGACAGTCCAAACCCGAAAGCAAATCTTTTACTCCAGCACGGTCTCGGTGAGTATGCCGAGCGCTTTGTCTGGCAATACAACCAACTGATTCCAAAGCTCGTGGCTCGCGGATTCAACGTGTACGCCATCGATCTTCCGGGTCACGGCGAGACTCCCGGCGTCAGGGGATTGGTTGATGTCAATGAAGCTTTGATGCTTCACCTTTCAGCACGCGATGCCATCAACTCAGACCTACCACTGGTCCTCTTTGGTCACTCGCTCGGTGGTCTTGTGACTGCTGCGTCAGTGGTATCAAACCCAACCGGTATAGCTGCGGCGGTGTTGTCATCGAGTGCAATGCAGGAGCCATCCAAGCGCTGGGAGCGAATGCTCTCGAGGCTAGTGACCGCGATCAATCCCGAGGGTGATATGCCGCTTCCTAGACCAGGCGAAGAGTGCCTGACTCGAGATCTAGAACTTCTGAAGCTGATTGCTGCCGATGACAAGATGTATCACGGTAAGGCGAGAAACCTGGTGGCAAAGACCGTGCTGGAAATCTCTGACCTAGTCTGGTCAAGAGTTGAACAGTGGAGTGTCCCAACGCTTGTGATTCACGGTGACAAGGATCTCTCCACCAACCACTTGAATTCGATTCGCTTGTTCGAAAACATCCCAGCAAAGGATAAAAAACTTCGCATCTACGAGGGTGGATACCACGAGCTTTTGAACGACCTCGACAAGGCCCTGGTTGAGCGCGAATTATTTGAATGGCTTGAGTCGAAAATTTAGTTCCCAGCTGGGACTCAAATTGCAGTCAGAGAATGTTGAGTAATTAGGGACATTTCCCACACTCTTTAGAAAGTTGTTGGACTCTTGGCAAGACTGCTTTACATACTTGGACTTTTTTCTGCGCGCAAGGCTTGGTTGGTCATCATCGCCTGGCTGCTGCTTCTCGGCACAGCAGTTGGGCTGATGGTGAACTTCTCAGGCAAGCTCTCATCCTCCATGTCCATCGAGGGAATTGAATCCCAGCTTGTCATCGACCGCCTGCAGGAGAGCTTCCCCGAAGCATCCAGGGGCCAGGGTCAGGTTGTTTTCCACAAACCAGAGGGTGGCTTTAGCGATGCTGAGAAGGCTGAGATTTCAGCCGAGCTTGCAAAGCTAGAAAGCATTGATGGGGTCGCTGCGGTTATCGACCCCTTCACAACTGCACAAGAGCTCGCAGACCAGCGCTTAGAGGTTGCCGATGGAGACAAGAAACTCGCAGATGCCAGAGCTGAATTGGCAGATGCAGAAAAGGAATTGGCCAACGGTAAATCCCAGCTGCTAGATGGCAGAGATGAGTTGGCAGCGGCCGAGTCCAAGATCGAATCTGGGCAGGCCGAGATCGACAAAAACCGAAGCGATCTGAACCTTCAAAAGAAGGATCTAGAGCAGAAACTGGCTCAGGTTGAGGCAGGCATCGCTCAGCTGACCCAGGCCGGTGCCCCACAAGAGCAAATTGCACCATTGATTGCAAACCAGCAGGCGCTACTTGGCGGTTTGGCTCAGATAGCGGCGGGCGAGAAGCAGCTTGACGCCGCCCAGCGTGAGCTCAATGCTGGAAGGCAAGAGTTCATTCAGGGTCAGCTCGATTTTGAATCTGGTCAGCAGGAAATTGCCGATGCCGAGCAAAAGATTGCAGATGGATACAAAGAGGTCGAGCAGGGTGAGGCAGAACTGGCGGTTGCCAAGCGACTGCTGGCAGTCACCGAGAACTTTGGAACCATCTCTGAAAACGGACTGACTGCAATTGCCACCATTCAGTTTGATTTGCCGGTGAACCAGCTTGAGCCTGCGACCACTGACGCGGTTGTGGAGGCCATGAAGAAGCTTCGCGCTGGCACCTTGCAGGTTGAGTTTTCGCAGGCATTGACCACCGATTTTGGTGAGCTGCTAGGCGCAGGTGAGATTGTCGGTCTTATCGCTGCGGCCATTGTGTTGTTTGTGATGCTTGGCTCGATGATCGCAGCTGGGCTTCCGGTGCTGTCGGCAATCCTCGGAGTTGGTATCTCGGCGAGTATCACCATGGCTCTCTCGGGAGCTATTGAGATGACCTCAACCACCCCAATTCTTGGTGTCATGTTGGGGCTGGCGGTTGGTATTGACTACAGCCTGTTCCTGCTCAACCGTCACCGCAAGCAGCTCAAGACCGGTATGGAGGTTAAGGAGTCAATCGCACTTGCGACCGGCACCTCGGGTAACGCGGTGCTCTTTGCCGGACTAACGGTAATCATCGCGCTCGCCGCTCTTAACCTGACTGGCATTGGATTCCTCGGACTCATGGGCACCATGGGAGCGGTGGCTATTGCACTTGCTGTTTCAATTGCAATCACCTTCACACCTGCCCTGATCTCACTAGTGGGTATGAGAGTGCTGAACAAGAAGGAGCGACTCGCGCTTGAGTCTGCGGAGTCTCGTCATGATGCCGAGCAGCCAAAGAACGCACTCGTTCCAGTGCTGGCGACGAAGCATCCGTGGCTTGCGACCATAGCGGTAGGTGCGTTGCTAACAGTAATGGCGCTTCCTGCTTCGGAGATGAGACTGGGTCTGCCGGATGGTTCATCCGAGCCCCTGGATTCAACTACCTATAAGTCTTTCCAGCTGGTGAGTGAGAGTTTTGGTCCTGGTGCTAATGGCTCCATAACCACTGTTGTCACCTTGCCGAATGCGGTTAGCGATGAGGCCGATCAGCGTGAGCTGCAGGCAGATATCGCGGAGAAATTCTTTGCGCTAGAAAACGTTTCTGCTGTGTTGCCCGCTGCGATCTCCGATGACGAAAAGACCCTGCTATTCCAACTGATTCCAAAACAGGGTCCAGCCACCGAAGCTACCGAGACCCTGGTTCACGATGTTCGTGGACTTGAACAAGAAATAGCTAGCGAATTTGATGGCGTGCTGGGTGTGACAGGAATGACCGCCACCAACATTGACATCTCGGAGAAGCTTGCTGCTGCGTTACCCCTTTACCTAGGCACCGTTCTCGCGCTCTCATTACTCCTGCTGATTTTGGTGTTCCGCTCGATATTGGTTCCGCTACTTGCGACCGCCGGATTCTTGCTAACCGTATTCGCAACCTTCGGTGCAGTGGTAGCGGTCTACCAGTGGGGTTGGCTCGGCTTCCTATTCGATGTTCACGACCCGGGTCCAATCTTGAACTTCCTACCGACGATTCTGATTGGAATCCTGTTCGGTCTCGCCATGGACTACCAGCTGTTCTTGGCTTCGGGTATTCGTGAGGCATACGTCCACGGCAAGAGCCCGAAGGATGCGATCAACTACGGAATTCACCTATCGCGCGCTGTGGTCATTGCAGCCGCATTGATCATGGTGACCGTCTTTGGAGGCTTTGCATTCAACCACCTAACCCTCGTTAGACCAATTGGTTTTGGACTAGCGATCGGTGTCTTGATTGATGCTTTCCTTGTTCGACTGATTCTGGTTCCAGCGATCATGTCGCTACTTGGCAAGAGTGCTTGGTGGATTCCAAAGTGGCTTGACCGCTTGCTGCCGGATGTTGATGTTGAGGGTAGCTCGCTGGAGCGAAAGGCTAGCTAAGCGCAATCAAATCCGCATAGGACTGATTCCAAAGATCCTCGACCCCATCGGGGAGAATCAGGACTCGTTCCGGATTCAGCGCTTCAACCGCACCGACGTCGTGACTAACCAGAACCACGGCACCGGTAAAGGATGCAAGTGCCTTCAAAATCTCTTCGCGAGATGCGGGGTCAAGGTTGTTTGTTGGTTCATCCAGCAACAGCACGTTTGCACTCGATACCACCAACGCGGCTAAAGCAAGCCTGGTTTTTTCACCACCCGACAGCACGCCCGCAGGCTTATCAACATCGTCACCTGTGAATAGGAATGACCCGAGCACTTTTCTGGCATCAGTCTCATTCAGATTTGGAGCTGCATACATCATGTTCTGCAGCACACTCTTTTGATGATCTAGGGTCTCGTGCTCCTGTGCGAAGTAACCAATCTTGAGACCATGCCCCGGTTCGAGTTGCCCAGTATCTGGCTTTTCTACTCCCGCGAGCATCTTGAGAAGCGTGGTTTTTCCAGCTCCGTTCAGACCAATCACAACCACCTTGCTGCCGCGGTCAATCGCAAGATCGACCGCGGTGAACACCTCGAGTGACCCATAGCTCTTGCTCAGATTCGATGCCATCAGAGGGGTCTTGCCGCAGGGTGCCGGATCAGGGAATTTGATCTTGGCCACACGATCTTGAGCTCGAATCTCCTCCAGTGAACCAAGCAGCTTCTCGGCCCTTCGAACCATTTGCTGAGCAGCTGCCGCCTTGGTTGCCTTAGCTCCAAACTTTGCAGCTTGAAGCTGAAGCGCTGTTGCCTTACGCTCTGCGTTGGTACGTTCTTTTTTACGACGCTCTTCATCAGCTTCGCGCTGCTTCAGATATTGCTTCCAACCCATGTTGTAAACATCGATTACCTGGCGATTGGCATCTAGGTAGAAGACTCGGTTCACGGTCTCTTCAACTAACTCGACATCGTGAGAGATGACGATGAGTCCGCCCTGATAGTTCTTCAGAAACTGCCTTAGCCAAACTACGCGATCGGCGTCGAGGTGGTTGGTGGGCTCGTCCAAAAGCATGGTCTGGGCATCGGAGAACAAGATTCTCGCAAGCTCAACTCTTCTGCGCTGACCACCCGAAAGCGTGCCCAGTGGCTGGGAGAGAGTCAGTTCGCTGATGCCGAGATTCGATGCGATCGAAGCGGCTTCTGCTTCGGCGGCATATCCGCCAGCTGTGGTGAACTCCAGTTCTGCTCTCGCATACTTCTTCATCGCGGCGTCGTAAGTTTTGGTATCGGATGAACCCATGTCCTCGGTAGCTTTTTGCATCCGTTGCAGAATGTCACCAAGACCTCGGGCGTTGAGGATTCTGGTTTTCGCTAGCTCATCCAAGTTTCCAGTTTTTGGATCTTGGGGGAGGTATCCAATCTGACCTGACACCTGAAGCTGACCAGCCGTGGGCTGACCTTCGCCAGCGAGAAGCTTGGTCAGAGTTGTCTTGCCAGCACCATTTCTTCCAACCAGACCAACCTTGTCGCCCTTCTGAATTCTGAAATTCACTCCGGACATAAGAGTGCGAGCGCCAATTCTGATTTCTAGGTCAGAAACAGCAATCAACTAGGGCTCCGGGGTTTGGGGGACTATCAAAGCGTAGTGGTTAGGCTTGAGAGCATGAACCTAACTCCAAAGTCGCTGTTTCGCTTGTTCGCGGTTGCCGAGGTTGTCACCTGGGCGCTTTTGATTTCCGCACTGATAATTAGGGCGAGCGTGGGACTTGGCTCTGAGGTGTTCTTTGTGGTGGGTGCATCACACGGATTCACCTTCTTGGGCTACGGAGTCACCGCAGTATTGGTTGGCATCAACCAGCGCTGGGGAATCGGCAGGCTGATTCTCGGAGTCGCTCTTGCAATCGTGCCATTCGCGACTGTTCCGTTTGATCGTTCGGTTGAGCGAAAAGGGTTGCTTGAGGGTGATTGGCGAACAGCAAAGTCGGACAATCCAAAAGATGACAATTGGTTCGACGCACTGTTTCGGTGGTTTATTGCAAGACCGATTTTGCTGGTTCTAGTGCTTCTCACTTTTGTGGTTTCGCTCTTCAGTTTCTTGCTGTTCCTGGGTCCGCCGAGCGAGTGGGGCAAGTAACCTGCCCTTCGGAACCAGGTGAAACCCCAGAGCCAAACAACGAAATCCGTAGCTTTTTGAAAAAATCGGTTTTCTTTTTAAGCCAAAACGGTTTCTAATTCGACTAATTACGAATTATGGGTGACAATGGGAATCCACGAAGGAGTGATTCCGTGTCTCA